>Ga0126376_10000764_pt1 | contig 16442 bp, 7 predicted proteins | sample PanSoiMetPlot_15_FD_92760 | JGI IMG/M metagenome (GOLD analysis project Ga0126376, IMG submission 92760) | Tropical forest soil microbial communities from Panama - MetaG Plot_15 | ecosystem: Environmental > Terrestrial > Soil > Tropical forest > Bulk soil | place: Panama | collected 2016-02-17
CCTATCCAGCCCGCGAAACGGATGCGAGAACAAACCAAGGCGCTGCTTTGCCAGCAAGACGCGCCGACAGGCGGCGTCGATCGCACTCTCGGTAATACGCCCTTCGGAAACCAAGGCCGGTAATGCGCGCAGATAGACCTCGCTCACCAGGTCGAGGTCGACGCCGGCGGTGAAAGCGAGGAATGCCGCTTCCTTGCTGTCGGCGGCGACGCCGTGGTTCACCAGCTCGGCGATCGCCGTGTAGTCCGAAACGATCAGGCCATGGAAGCCATACGCCTCGCGCAGCACGCCCTGCAACAGTTCGCGATGCGCCGTACAGGGGATACCGGCCAGAGCGTGGAAGCCGACCATGACGGCATGAAGGCCGGCCTGCACCGCCGCCTGGAAAGGCGGCAGCACGACGTTGTGGAGGCGGAATGGGCTCAGATCGACGGCATTGTAGTCGCGGCCGGCCTCGACAAATCCGTATCCAGCGAAGTGTTTGGCACATGCCATCACCGTATCGCGCCGTCCAAGGTCGCTGCCCTGAAAGCCTTCGACCATCGCGCGCGCGAAGGCGCTGGCAAGCAGCGGATCTTCACCCGGACTTTCCGCAGCACGGCCCCAGCGAGCATCGCGTGTCACATCGAGCATGGGCGCCCATGCCAGCGCAACGCCCGCAGCAGCGGCCTCTGCCGCCGCGACCCGGCTGGTGCGACGCACCAGCTCAGGGTCCCAGCTGCAAGCGAGGCCGAGCGGCAGCGGAAACACGGTGCGATGGCCGTGAATCACATCCAGTGTGAACAACAGTGGGATGCCATGCGGCGATTCTTCGATCGCGATTCGCTGCAGTGCTTGCAGTCGCTCGGGCCCCAACCCGGCCGATAGTGCCCCCACCTCGCCGCGGCGGACACGGGGCCCGATGTCAGTCGCGCTAGATTGGGCGCCGGTTGTGTCCGAACCGATGCCGGGGTGATTGAGCTGGCCGACCTTGTCCACCAGGCTCATGCGGGACAGCAAGTCGTCGATGAAATTCGCCATTTCCTGTCGGGCTGAATCTCAGCGGCTGGTGATCGTCAGTTCCAGCGTAGATGGCCGAGGCGTCGAAATCTCCCTATGCAGCGGCAGTACCTAGGACGCCTGTACAGAGGGGTGATACTGAAACAACCAAGTCTCGGTCGCGATTTTGTTGCCGACCAGCAAAGAGAGCCGCAACTCGACGGGGTCGTCGCCCTGGACGTCGGCGAGATCGAACTCTGCGCGCCAATGCCCCGGCACGTTGTCCGGCACGGCCTCGATGATCTTGTAGTCGGTGATGCGGCCGCGAGAGGTCTCCACCACCATCTCGGGCTTGGCTCCGTACGACACTTTGACGAGCGGACCGCCGAGGAACTCCACCACGAACTTGTGCACGTCGGACGGACGGGGTTTCCCGGGCTGCCCGCCTTTGCCGAGCCGCGTTGCGATGCAGCGCGCAAGTTCGGTCGGGTGCGGCTCTTCCGCAAGCCAATGAAGCCGGTATTCGAGCTCGTGTTCCGAGCCCGCTACAGCGGCCTCCCGCGACACCCACATCGCGATGATGTTGTCTTGGGTTTCATCGTCGGTCGGAAGCTCGATCAGCTGTACGACCCCCTTGCCCCAATTGCCTTTCGGTTCAACCCACAGGGTCGGCCGGCTTTCATAGTGCACGCCGTCAAGGTAGTGGTCGAACACGCGGTCTCTTTGCATGAGGCCGAATCCCCGAGGGTTTTCATCCGCAAACGACGATACGACGGCATGCGGTGGATTGTTGAGCTGGCGCCATATGTGCTCGCCTCGACCGGTCTCCAGCCCGAGTCCGTCGGAGTCGTGCACTTCCGGCCGCCAATCAACCGCGGTTGGCTTCGATGTCTTGGAGAACCAATACATCGAGGTCAGCGGCGCAAGGCCAAAGCGCTGGACCGCCCGGCGGAGAAACAGCACTTGCTCGACATCCATGACGACGCCTGTTCCGCGTGCCAAGGTGAAGCGGAACGCTCCCGCGATCGAGGGACCCTCGAGCAGCGCGTGGACGATCACCGCATCGTCGTTTGGTTGAGCGAGGTAGATCTCGGTAAAATCCGGAAATTCCTCGGGCAGGCCGCCGACCGCGGTGTCTATGGCGATCCCACGGGCAGAGACCCCGTATTGATGAAGCTCGCCGATAGCGCGGAAATATGATGCGCCGAGGAAAGCCACCCAATCGTTCTTCCGCCAGTCAAGCTTGCCATCGCGTGCTTCGTGCACGCGAAAGCCGGCGAAGCCGGCGTTCGTCGCCAGCTGACGTGCCGGCGAGCCGTCAGGCATAGTGAAGCAACGGGGATCGAACAGGATTTCCCGCGCCAATCCGTCCTCGACGACGTGCATGGCGACTGGTTTCGGAAAAAACCTCGCAAGATGAAAGAAGGTTATCGGAAATCGACCGGGTCCATCAGCAAACAGAGCGAAGTCGACGTTGAACTCGATCTTGCCCCAAGCCTCGTAGTCGATCCTGCTCAGAATCTCCTCTGGAAGCGCGGGTGGCGGAACATAGGGCCTGCCGGCGAGTTGTCGCGCGGCATCTCTTAATCGCTCGAATGAAAATGGCGCGGGCTCGCCGAGCTTAAGTCGCTGCTCGGTGGCGGCTGACGGCGGCGCGATGACCGAGGTTGCGGCAATGCCGGCGAGGATTTGGCGTCGGTCGAGGCTGATGGTCATGCGCGTGTCATGTCGGATGCGCTGGGCGGCGCTGGCTGATGGTGTCTCGACGGACTTGAAGTCACAACGCGTCGCGAATGGCGGCCGGTACGGTCTCTCCTGCGCCGGCCATGCGCTGCCCAGGCCAAGCGATCCGCGGCATCGTTAGCCCACTCTCTGGAGGTACCATGGCGCCGTCGGAAGCCGACGGCTCGACAGCAATAGGGTCGATCCGGCGATGAAGCGCCCGTCGCATTCGGCGCAGTTCGCGCGGCGGCCGAGTCTCTTCCGGCGTCAGCAACATACCCGCGCGCATAAGCGCGCGACCGACGTTGCGCCGGCTCGACCAAACGGAGAGCGGCACCGCGATCACCAAACCTAACCAGATCGGCGCCAACCACCAGAAGAAATGCGGTGCGAGCGCAAACAGCCCTCCCGCCCATAGTACGCCGAGGGCCGTGTGGCCCGCGTGTCTCTGAAACGCCTCGCGCCACCCGAGTCCGCGATCGTCGCGCGCCTGTGTCATCCATGCAACGCTCCGCCGCGTGAACAACACCTCCGCAACAAAGGCGGTTTGCAACAGCATCATGATTGGTGCGAGCAGCGTCGAGAATGCAATCTCCATTAGCACGCTGGCACAAAGGCTGAGCGTGCCCCCGAACACGTCGCGGTGCGTGCGACGGAGCAGCGCCAGCGACAAGCCCATGACCTTAGGGAGCAGCAGGGCGGCAAGCGTCATGGCGAGGAGCACGTCAATCTGGAAATCAGCGGCGACTGGCCAATCTGGGAACAGGTTGAAGCCGGGCTTGAAATAAACGATGCCGGCGGCGGTGTGCTGGATCACGTCAGCAGTACTGGACACTAGTAGCAGCAGCCAGAGTGGCGAAGTGAGGTAGCTCAGAACGCCCATACTCAGAAGCAGGCGCCCCATCGGCTTCACAAGCGGCAGGCCAAGGAGCCGCGCGTGCTGAAGATTGCCGTGACACCACCGGCGATCACGCTTCGCATAGTCGATGATGTTGGCGGGCATGCCCTCGTAGGAACCTGTCAACTCTGGCACCAGCCAAACTTTGTAGCCGCCGCCAACGGTGAGTGCACCTTCGATGAAATCATGGCTCAGGATCTCGCCACCGAGCGGAGGTTTCCCGGGCAGGATCGGCAAGCCGCAATACCGCGCGAACACCGCTGTCCGCACAATTGCGTTGTGCCCGTAGTAGAGGCTGTCGCCGCCGGTCCAGCAGGCGAGGCCGGAGGCCAGTACCGGTGCATAGAGCCGATTGGCGAATTGCAGCATTCGTGCGAACAGCGTCTGGCCGCCTGCGGGCATTGCTAGGGTCTGAATGATGCCGCAATCCGGATGCATCTCCATCAGCCGGGCAAGCGCGACCAAGGATTGACCCGACATGACGCTGTCGGCGTCGAACACGATCATGTGAGCGTAGTCAGCACCCCAACGGCGGATGAAATCCTCGATATTGCCGGCTTTGCGCCCGATGTTCTGTTGACGGCGGCGATAGTAGATGCCAAGGGAACCGGTGTGCTGCAGCCGGAACTGCGCGATCATCTGCCGCTCCCGCAATTCCGCATCGGTGTCCCGGCTGTCGGAGAGTACGAACAGGTCGAAGTGCCGGGCCTCGCCTGTCTCCTCGAGACCCAATATTGAGGCCTCGATCCCCGCAGCGACGCGAGCGGGATCTTCATTGCATATCGGCATAATGATTGCCGTCCGCGTGGTCAGCGGTCGATCCTGTGCCGACGCTAAACTGATGGGATCACGTCCGATCAACCTGACCGCCAAGCCAAAGACTGCACTCCAGAAACTGAGAGAGAGCCAGGCAAAATTCATGGTAAACAGAACCACGCTGGCACAGCCGAGGGCGTCGAGGCCGCGCGCAGCGATCACCTCCGACCAAAGCAATGCGGCAATCGCCGTGCTACCGGCCACCAAGGTCGCCAGTGCCGCACGCCTGACCGTCATGTTGAGTCGATAGCTGGAGAAGAATTGCTGCATGGTCGATCGTCCGCAGCCGGACAACCAGCGCCCCGCCGATTCTTTCGAGGTGGACACCTTTTTCACTCAGGCTCCCCAGCGATAGGACCAGGTCTCGCTCAGCGTGTCGCTCCGTAAGCGAAGAAACGCGCGCAATTCCGCATTCTTTCGGCCTTCCGGTCTGAAGATGAAGGATATGCGCCATACGGTCGCATCGATCTTCCGGCAGGTGATTTCGGCCACCTTGCCGTCCGACGTCGAGACGATTGCTTCGACAGGCATCGCGTCCGAGAGTGATGGTAGCTCGCCGCCGATAAAGTCCAGCCAGAACTGCAAAACATTGTCGTGCGGCTCTCGCTGCGCATCCATCGGTGTCCTGGACCCGTTGCGGGTGGCGATACACCTCCCGCCTTTGGGCGGACCTGTATCCATCTGCGCAGTCAGCCGATAGGCGAAGCCGATCGAAGTTCCTGCCTTGCCGGGCGCGTGGGGGACCCAGTAGGCAACAATGTTGTCGTTGATCTCGCTGTCGCTGGGTATCTCGACCAGCTCGACTGCTCCCGTGCTCCAATCACTCAACGGCTCGACCCATAGACTGGGGCGAAGCTGATATTGGTCGACCGGATCTTCGTACTGCTCGAATGCCCGCTCTCGCTGGACCAGGCCGAATCCCTTCGGACCCTGATCGGCAAATGCGCTTACCCGCAGTGACCTCGGGTTCAGCAACGGCCGCGATAGCCACTCGCCGTTCCCCCGGTGCAGCAGGATCGCGTCGCTGTCGTGCCGCTCCGGACGTAGATCGAGAAATGGGCGATTGCCGGGCTTACCGTGCAGAAACATGGAAGTGATTGGCGCCAGCCCCAGTTTCTGGATATCGGAACGGGGAAACAGCTCGGCCTCGACTTGCACGCGGGTATCGGCGGCCGGCGAAAACATGAACTTATAGGCACCAGCCACGCTCTTGCTGTCGAGAAGAGCGTAGACCGTGATGGTGGTCGCGCCCAGTTCTGGACGCTCCAGCCAGAAGTCGGTGAAGACCGGGAACGCTTCACCTTGCGGGCCCGCCACGTCGATCGCCAAGCCGCGGGCGGAAGCGCCATAGACTTGGCCGCGCCCGATCAGACGAAAATTTGAAGCTCCCAGGAAAACCACGAATTCTTCGAAGCGATCGGGACGATTCAGCGGGAAATGCAGGCGGAAACCGGCAAACCCGAGGGACGCAGGGAAATCGTCGGGCAGCTCGTTCGGCCCGAAATCGAATTGGATCGGACTATATGTGGCGTCACGGATTTCGCCATTCTCGATCAGATGGATCGTGACCTTGCGATTGTATTGAAAACCGCGGTGAACGAATTGGACCTGAAACAGCCCGCCGTCGCGCCAAAGTGCCTCGTCAGGGCGGAATTTGATCAACTGAAACCGACTGTAGTCGAGGTCTCGAAGGGACTGCGGTAGCGGTGAGGAATCATCCGGCCGATACGGCTGCTTGGCGCGCGCCAGAGCTCGATCCTTGAGCCCGTCGAATGAAAACGCCGGCGTACCCTCGGCCGCCGGCGAAGCCTGAGGGAAGACGAAACCAGCCGCCAACAGCGAGGCTAGGATCGTCCGACGTCTAATCTCCACGATGCCCCCCTTCAGTGGTTCGCTTGATGCCCGGCCCACGGTGGGAGGTCGCACCGCTCGAGGATGACCTCAACGTTCGCAACGACGATGTCGGCGCGGTGTCCAGAAATGTAAATGCAGTTATTAACGTAGTGCGGAAACCGGGTGCGCTCCACGCCTGCGGAGAGGCGGGCAAGATTCTCCTCCCGTTGCAGAATGCCCGGCTCGAAGCTGCCAATCTCGAATGGCGCTCGCTCGCGCACGAAGCAGCCCTAGTAACCGAACTCGGCGAAGAATTCCGCTGCCCGATTAACGCTATCGGGGGAGAACCAAGCATGGCAGGGCTAACCAGAGTTCGGAGGAACGGGACGAGGCAGTGTCGCGGGATCCAGCGTTAGATTGCTGTGAGCGCTATGGGGCAACGGTCGTCAGCCCTTTTGCTCACAGCTGCCGTGAAAATGCCCGGCTTTGCCGGGACGGACTGGATCAGGGTGTGAGCGCTCTCGCTTGGCTGATCGACGGACCCGGTACCGACAGCGTTGCTCGCACGCGAGGGCCTCGCATGGTTGAGATGGCCAGCGCGATCGGCTGGTCTTGGAGTTTCTCAATCAATTCGGTCCGAGCAGCCGAGATCTTGATCATGTGATCGTCGAATTCGCCGTACCCCAAGTGGAGGTATTGGTACATGACAAGACCAGGGGCGGAGGGTGTGGGCGCTGGCAACCTCGGTCCGGATTCGGGGTCAACACTGAGACAATCCGCGGCGACCGAGGACGCGACTGCTTTTCCCGTAATAGCAGAGGTGGTCGAATGCCTTTTTCGCCTCCCTCAGGTGCCACGTGCGGAAATTGATATGGGTAAGCTTGGCGGCGACAGGGGTCTACTAATCTTGTCTTGCGCTCTACAAATCATCACCCAATGAGGAAAGCGGTTATCCACGCAATTAGTGCGGTGGCGCACGTCGGCCGCGGGCGCTGAATCGAGCGTTTGCCGAATCGGTGCTCCGCTCCTAGATTGAGTTGCAATGACGGGGAGAAGAATAAGACCGGTAGTCGGTCATGCCTGACGCGTGGCGGCAGGGCGCTATCGTCTATCACATCTATCCGCGCAGTTTCCGCGACAGCAACGGCGACGGAATCGGCGATCTGCCGGGGATCAGCGAAAAGCTGGACTACGTGGCGAGCCTCGGCGTCGACGGCGTCTGGATCTCGCCCTTTTTCGCGTCGCCGATGCTCGATTTCGGGTATGACGTGAGCGACTACCGCGCGGTCGACACGATCTTTGGGACGCTCGACGATTTTGATCGGCTTCTCGCACGAGCGCACTCGCTCGGTCTCAAGGTCATCATCGACATGGCCTGGAGCCACACCTCTGATCAGCATCCGTGGTTCGCGGAAAGCCGCTGTGACGTGGGTAATCCAAAAGCCGATTGGTATGTATGGGCCGACCCCCAGCCGGACGGCACGCCGCCCAATAACTGGCTGTCGCTGTTCGGCGGGTCCGCTTGGACGTGGGAACCACGCCGGCGTCAGTATTACCTACACCATTTCCTGTTCGCGCAGCCCAAGCTGAACCTCAGAAACTCCGCAGTCGTCGCAGCCTTGCTCGAGATCGGAGCCTTCTGGCTCAACCGTGGCGTTGACGGGTTCCGCATGGATGCCGTGGATTTTATGATGCATGACGCGATGTTGCGCGACAACCCGGCGGAACTCACGGACGGCGTACCACTTCGACCTTTCGCCATGCAGAGGCATTGCTACGATCTCGGCGATCCCGCGACGTTCGAAGTACTCGCCAGCACCCGCGCGCTGCTTGATCGCTATCCCGGCTCGATCTCGATTGCCGAGGTGGGCAGCGTCGGAAGTGTGGACAACGCCTTCGAGCGCGCAGCCAGCTACGTCGGGGGCGAGGGGCGTCGGCTGCATGCGGCCTATACACTGCACGTGGCGAAGGGGCCGGGAGAGGTTGCCGCGATCCGCGCGGCTATCCTGCAGGCGGAGCGGTCCTTTGATCAGGGATCGATCGTGTGGTCTTTCAGTAACCATGACATTGAGCGCGTGGCGAGCCGTTGGGGCGATGGTAGCCCCGCTGCTGCCAAGGTGTTTCTCGCATTGCTCGCCACGATGCGCGGCTGTGTGACCCTCTACCAGGGCGAGGAACTCGGTTTACCCGAGGCGGAGATAGCCTTCGCACAGCTGCAAGACCCCTATGGCCGCACCTATTGGCCTGCTTTCAAAGGGCGCGATGGCAGCCGAACACCGATGCCCTGGGAGCGGGACGCGCATCATGCAGGCTTTTCCACCGCAGAGCGACCGTGGCTGCCGGTGTCGGAGGCCCATCTGTCGCTCGCCGTCGATCAGCAGGACCAAGATCCTGACTCCGTCCTCACGACGTGGCGGGCGCTCATGCGCATGCGGCGAAGCAGCCGTGCGATGCGGCTCGGATCCATGCATTTGATGGACGCGGAGCCGCCACTGCTTGCCTTTGAGCGGCGGCACGGTCGCGAGCGCGTGCTCTGCCTCTTCAACCTCGGCGACGTCGAGCGACGTTTCTCGGTGTGCCAGCGATCCCTGGCGTTGATGGCGAGCCTATGCAACACGCCGTCGGACGCCGAGGAAGTGCTACTCCAGCCTAGAGGCTATTTTATTGGCAACCTTCCGAGTGGCAATCATCCGAGTCCGGCCTCAGAAGCCCCAATCTAGGCTAAAGAGCGCCACAGCTTTGTCACTGTGCGCACCCGCCCTTTTCTTTGGTCGCAAGATTGACGCCACGCCTGGATCAGAGCGGGTGGGTATGCTAGTGGCCCGATGGCAACCGCTGGCTCCATCCCGCCGCACACGGCCCCACGGATCTACAACCTGTTTCCGCTCCTCGCGGGTCGAGTCCGTGCATGGCATGAACATCTGGAACGCGTCGCCGCGATGGGTTTCGGCTGGGTCTATGTGAATGCCTTCCACTACCCCGGGTTCTCCGGGAGCCTCTATGCCATCAAGGATCCCTATCGCCTGAACGATCTATTCGCAGACGGCCGCGACCAGGACGAGGCGCTCCGCGCCTTCGTGGACGCTGCGGCTCATCGCGGCCTCCAGGTGATGATGGACCTCGTAGTCAACCACGTCTCCAAGGATGCTCTATTAGTGAGGGAGCATCCGGCTTGGTGCCGGCGGGATTTCGACGGTCAGCTCTATAGCCCGCGGGTCGCTGATCCCGCCAGCACCACCGGCGTGACGATCTGGGGAGATCTGTGCGAGCTCGATTACGAGCTACCGGACGCGCAGAACGGGCTGATCGCGTATTGGGCCGACTACTTACGCCACTACGTGCGATTGGGTTTCAGGGGCTTCCGTTGCGATGCCGCGTACAAGGTCCCAACCAAAGTCTGGCAACAATTGATCCCCGGGGCGCGGCAAGAGAATGCCGAGTTGGTGTTTCTGGCGGAGACACTTGGCTGCACGCCGGCGCAGATCCAGGATCTAGCTGCCGCGGACTTCGACTACATCTTCAACAGCAGCAAGTGGTGGGATTTTCGGTCGGACTGGCTGCTGGAGCAGTACAATTTAACCCGGCGCATCGCGCCGTCAGTATCGTTTCCGGAAAGCCACGACACGCCGCGCGTGGCGGCGGAGGTGGGTGACGGCGATCCGCAGCGGATCGCCGATCACTTGCGGTTTCGCTACGCGTTTGCCGCTTGCTTCTCCTCGGGCGTGATGATGCCCATGGGCTACGAGTTCGGCGCCAATCAGCAGTTGGACGTGGTGCGCACACGTCCCAACGATTGGGAGGTGCGCCCCGTGGACATTTCCGCCTTCATCGCGGCAGTGAACCAGATGAAGGCGTCGGTTCCAATCCTGAACGAGGAGGGACCTCAGCGGCGCATCACAGCGCCCGGCGCCCCGGTGGTTGGATTGCTACGCGAGGCCATCAAGCGCGCAGATGGCTGCGCGGTTGTGCTGCTCAATACGGACCCGGAACGCCCACAAACCCTTGATGCGAGCACGCTGCTGGCCGAGGCTGGCGGCCACTATCCGAGCTTTCGCGACGTGACGCCGCTCGCGGGTCCGCAGGCTCTGGTCCCGGGCTCTGTCCTGCACCTCAAGCCGCTCGAATTTCGCGTCTTCGTCGGCGACCGCTCGTTGCCGCGGACACAGAAGATCGCACAGCTTTCGTCGGACAATCGGCTTCGAGCGCTCGCCGCGGAGCGTGTCACGATCGAGGCGGTCTGGCCCGAGATCGACGGCGGCCGCCATCCCATCAAGCGCGTGGTCGGCGACCTTCTCGAGGTCTGGGCCGACATCTTTTGCGACGGGCACGATGAGATTGCCGCTTGCGTGGCCTATCGCGCTGCCGACGAAACCGATTGGTCGCAGGCACCCATGCGGCTTTACGACAACGACCGTTGGATTGGCACCGTCCCGCTTGGGCGAAACAGCCGCTACCTCTACACGATCGAGGCTTGGCGAGATCTCTTCGCTTCCTGGCGCAAGGACGTCGTCAAGAAGCGCAAGGTGGGGCAAGACATCGCTCTCGAGCTGATGGAGGGCCTGGCGCTCGTGGAATCCGCGCTCAGCACCACCTCGGGAGCGGATCGGCGGCTAGTCAAGTGCAAGCTTGCGGGCCTCGATGCCAGGGCCGATCCCATGAAGCTGACGGAGGCGCTCCTTTCGGCTGAACTAGTCGAGGCAATGGTGCGCATCGGTCCACGCGCGAACCGCACGCGCTATCGCCGGGAGCTCGAGGTCGTGGTGGACCGGACCGCTGCGCGTTTCGGTGCCTGGTACGAGCTATTTCCACGCTCAATGAGCGACCATCCGCGCCGGCACGGTACGTTCGACGACGTGATCCGGCACCTGCCGCGCATTCGCACCATGGGCTTTGACGTGCTCTACTTCCCGCCGATCCATCCGATCGGTCAGGCATTCCGGAAAGGGCGGAACAATGCACTGGCGGCTACGCGCGAGGATCCCGGCAGCCCCTATGCCATCGGATCGACAGAGGGCGGCCACACCGCGATCCATCCGGAGCTCGGCGACTTCGAGTCGTTTGAACGGCTGTTGTCTACGGCGCGCGCGGAGGGTTTGGAGATCGCGCTCGACTTCGCGATCCAATGTTCGCCCGACCACCCTTGGATCAAATCCCACCCGGAGTGGTTCGACTGGCGCCCCGACGGCAGCATCAAATACGCGGAGAATCCGCCGAAGAAGTACCAGGACATCGTCAATGTGCACTTCTATCGCGACGCCTTGCCGTCGGTCTGGAACGAGCTCCGCGACGTCGTGCTGTTCTGGGTCGAGCATGGCGTCAGGATCTTTCGCGTCGACAACCCACACACCAAGCCGGTCCCGTTCTGGGAATGGCTGATCCGCGAGGTGCAGGATCGAGATCCTGGCGTGCTGTTCCTGGCCGAGGCCTTCACGCGGCCCAAGATGATGCGGATGCTCGCCAAGGCTGGCTTCGCGCAGTCATACACCTATTTTACATGGCGAACCACGAAGGCGGAGCTGACGGAATACCTGACCGAGCTGACGCAGGACGTACCGAGAGAGTACATGCGCGCGAACTTCTTCGTGAATACGCCCGACATCAATCCGCCCTATCTGCAGACCGGCGGTCGCGCGGCCTTTCAGATCCGGGCGGTGCTCGCCGCGACCCTCTCGAGCGTCTGGGGCATGTATTCCGGCTTCGAACTCTGCGAGGCGACCCCGATCCCCGGCCGCGAGGAGTATCTCAACTCCGAGAAATACGAGATCAAGGCGTGGGACTGGGAACGGCCGGGCAACATTCGCGACTACATCGCCCGGATCAACCGGATCCGGCTCGACAATCCCGCGTTCCATTATTCGACCAATCTTCGCTTTTACCGCGCGGACGACGACAACATCCTATTCTACGGCAAGGCGACCGCCGATAACGTGATCTGGATCGCCGTCAACCTGGATCCGCACGCCGCCCACGAGGCGACGCTCGAGCTGCCGGTGCACGAGCTCCGGAGCGGCGGCGCGCAGAGCGCCATCGACGTGACGGAGCTGCTGCACGGCGATCGCGCGACCTGGTACGGCTCGGCTCAGCGCATCCGCCTGGATCCATCGTTCAATCCGTGCGCGATGTGGCGCGTCTCGGCCCGGACAGCGTGACTCTCGTAGCACCGCCGCGATGCCGCACAATTCACGCTCCATCGTCTTCGATCGCAGCGATCCTGTCTGGTTCAAAGACGCGGTTATTTACCAACTGCACGCCAAGGCGTTCCTCGACGCGAACGACGACGGCATCGGCGATCTGCCTGGGCTGACGCGTAAGCTCGACTACCTGCAGGACCTCGGCGTCACGGCGATCTGGCTGTTGCCATTCTACCCGTCGCCGCAGCGGGACGACGGCTACGACATCTCGGACTACGGCGACGTCCATCCATCCTACGGCACGCTGCGCGACTTCCGTGAGCTGGTGCGCGAGTGCCACCGACGCAATATTCGCGTGATCACTGAGCTCGTGGTGAACCACACCTCCGATCAGCATCCCTGGTTCCAGCGAGCGCGGCGCTCCAAGCCGGGCTCGGTCTACCGAGACTACTACGTCTGGAGCGACAACGACCAGCGCTACAAGGACACGCGGATCATCTTCCTGGACACGGAAAAGTCGAATTGGACTTGGGACGAGGGGGCAGGCGCCTATTACTGGCATCGCTTCTACAGCCATCAGCCCGACCTGAACTTCGATAAACCGCAGGTACTCAGGGAAGTCATCAGCGTGCTGCGCTACTGGCTCGACATGGGTGTCGACGGACTCCGGCTCGACGCCGTGCCGTACCTGGTGGAGCGCGAGGGCACCAGCAACGAGAACCTGCCTGAGACGCACGCGATCCTGAGGAAGATCCGCGCCGAGGTCGACGCGCGCTTTCCCGACCGCATGATGCTGGCCGAGGCGAACCAGTGGCCGGAGGACGTGCTGTCCTACTTCGGGAACGGCGACGAGTGCCACATGGCTTTCCACTTCCCGCTGATGCCGCGCATGTACATGGCGATCGCCCAGGAGGATCGCCATCCCATCACCGACATCATGCGCCAGACGCCGCCGATTCCTGATAGCTGCCAATGGGCGATATTCCTGCGCAATCACGACGAGCTCACGCTCGAGATGGTGACCGACCGCGAGCGCGATTACCTCTGGACCTACTACGCGGCCGATCGCAGGGCCCGGATCAATCTCGGGATCCGCCGGCGCCTCGCCCCGCTGATGGAGAACGACCGCCGCAAGATCGAGCTGATGTACGGGCTGCTGCTCTCGTTGCCGGGGACGCCGGTGCTCTACTACGGCGACGAGATCGGGATGGGCGACAACATCTATCTCGGCGACCGCAACGGCGTGCGCACTCCGATGCAATGGTCGCCGGACCGCAACGCCGGCTTCTCGCGCGCGGCGCCGGAAAGCCTGTATCTACCGCCGATCATGGACCCGATCTACGGCTACGAGGCCGTGAACGTGGAGGCGCAGGCGCGCAGCTCCTCGAGCTTGCTCAGCTGGACGAAGCGCACGATTACGATCCGCCAGACGCAGCGCGCCTTTGGCCGCGGCACGCTGCAATTCCTCTATCCCGGCAACCGCAAGATCCTGGCCTATTTGCGCGAGTATGAGGGCACTTCGATCCTATGCGTTTTCAATCTCGCGCATTCACCTCAGGCTGTGGAGCTCGACCTATCGCGCTACAAGGGCCGGGTTCCTGTCGAGCTCGGCGGCCGCAGCCTCTTCCCGCCGGTCGGGGACCTGAACTACCTCCTGACTCTTCAGGGCTACGGCTTTTACTGGTTCATTCTGGCCGAGCAGGCGAACTTGCCGAGCTGGCACGAGCCGTTGCCGGAGCCGCTCCCGGATCTGCTCACGCTGGTCGTCCGCGCCGGGCTTGAGGAGCTGCTGGCCAAGCCCGCCCGAGAGCAGTTGGAAACCGACGTGCTGCCGGCTTTCCTCGCAAAGCAGCGGTGGTTCGGCGCTAAAGACGCAAAGATCACGGCCACCAACCTGTGCTTCGGGGTGCCGCTCAAGATGGACGGAGTCTCCTATCTGTTCTCGGCAACGGACGTGTCGCTCTCGCGTGGCGAGCAGCGGTATTTTCTGCCGCTCGCCGTCTCGGCGGAGAGCGAGACCGAGACGCCGGGCTGGCCGCTTTTGCCGTTCACGATTGCGCGTGTGCGCCGCGGTCGCGTCCTGGGGGCGCTCTATGATGCGAGCGCGACGGAGGCCTTTCCGCTCGTGCTGGTCGACGCGATCCGGCGGAACCTGGAGATCAAGGCGAATTCCGACGCGATCGTGTGCCGCTCGATGCCGCGCATGGCCGAGTTGCAATTACCGAACTCGGTCGAAGTGCGCCGGCTCAAGGTCGAGCAAAGCAACTCCTCGATCCAAATAGGCGACCGCTTGATCGCCAAGCTCTATCGGCGGATCACGCGCGGCCTGCACCCCGAGATCGAGATGGCGCGCTTCCTCACTCAGGTTGGATTCAGCAACACCCCGCCGCTTTACGGCACGATCGAGCATCTCGACGCGGAGGGCGTGCCTACGGCGCTGGTCGTGATGCTGGGATTCGTGCGCAACCAGGGAGACGGGTGGACTTACATGTCGAATTACGTGGTGCGCCGCCTTGAGGAGCAACAGGTTGCGGCCGCCGCTACTCAGCCGCCGGCGGAACCCACCCTGCCCCAGGTCTATCAGCGGGAACTCACGGTGATGCTCGGGCACCGCACCGCGGAGCTGCATCGAGCGCTGGCCACGCCCACAAACGATCCCGACTTCGCGCCGGAGCCGATCACCGACATGGACATCGCCGGCTGGCGCGCGGCGGCGCGACGGCAGGCGGATACCTCCTTCGCCATTTTGAGGCGAAAGACAACCGCCTTGCCCGAGGCCGATCGTGACGCGGCGGATAAGCTGCTTGCGCGCCGCGAGGAATGCTTGGGCCTGATCGACGCGCTCGCGCGCGAGCCGATCACGGCGGTGAAGACGCGCGTCCACGGCGATTATCACTTGGGCCAGGTGCTAGTCGCTCAGCGGGACTGGTACATCATCGATTTCGAGGGCGAGCCGGCGAAGACGCTGGACCAGCGCCGCGCGAAGCACTCGCCGCTTCGCGACATCGCGGGCATGCTGCGCTCTTTCGATTACGCCGCGTGGGCGGCCGTGCGCCACGTAGCCGCCACCACTGGCACAGTCGCCGAACCGACAATGCAGCACGCCCTCGCCTGGCGCGACGAGGCGTTCGACGCCTTCATGGCCGGCTACCGCGAGCTCAACACGGAAATCCCGAGCTACCCCGCGGACGAGCGCGAAGCGATGCGACTGCTCCAGCTTTTCACCCTCGAGAAGGCCTGTTACGAGCTCGCCTACGAGGCCGCGAACCGCCCCGATTGGATTTCCATCCCGATACAGGGAGTCACCGCCATCCTCGATACCGGCACGGCGAAGCAAAGATGATCCGAGGCAGATCTTCACGACCCGACGGCAACAACGTTATGATCGAGAGCCCTGGCGAGACGCAGCGCGAGGACCAGTCCCGCGTGCGGCGCCGCGCGCATCCTGCCATCGGAGACCGGGCCGCGGAGGTCGAGGCCGTGGCCGCCGGCGATTGCCGCGACCCCTTCAGCTTCCTCGGCATGCACCTCGACGGCCCCGGCAAATGCGCGACCGTTCGCGTGTTCTATCCGGGCGCGACGCGCCTCGAGATGATGCCTACCGACGGCCGCGCTGTCGCGCTCGAGCGCGTGCATCTCGCCGGCTTCTGGGCGGCCGCACTTACCGACCAGCGACAGCTCTTCCCCTATCGGCTGCGGGCGATGACGCCGAGCGGCCTGCGCGAGTTCGAGGACGTCTACAGCTTCCCGCCGATCCTCGGCGATCTCGACGTGCACCTGTTGGCGGAGGGAACCCATCTCAGGGCCTATGAGCGGCTCGGTGCGCATCCCGCGGAAGTGTCGGGCGTCGCCGGCACGGCCTGGGCGGTCTGGGCGCCGAACGCGCGGCGGGTCAGCGTGGTTGGTGATTTCTGCGACTGGGACGGCCGCCGCTTGCCGATGCGGTTCCGGCACGAGTGCGGCGTCTGGGAGCTGTTCGTGCCCGGCGTCGGACCCGATGCGATTTACAAATTCGAGATCAAGGGACCGGGGGGCGAACTCCTGCCGCTCAAGGCGGATCCCTA
>Ga0126376_10000766_pt1 | contig 16419 bp, 16 predicted proteins | sample PanSoiMetPlot_15_FD_92760 | JGI IMG/M metagenome (GOLD analysis project Ga0126376, IMG submission 92760) | Tropical forest soil microbial communities from Panama - MetaG Plot_15 | ecosystem: Environmental > Terrestrial > Soil > Tropical forest > Bulk soil | place: Panama | collected 2016-02-17
ACAAACGTCCCCGACTACATGCTGGCGGCGGGAAACTTCATCCCACGGATCCAGGTTCTCTACAGCATTCTCTGTGAGGGAGATTTTCAGATCGTGGCGCACTTCGAGCGCAAGGACACCGGTAGCGCACCGAAGCTTAGCGAAATCGTCGAAGGATGTCTTGAGATTGCCGAGGCGGAGGCTCTGGGCATCGTCATGATCGCTGAGTCTGCCGGGCTCATCGGAACTGCATTGCGGCGATCGCCGGCACTTCGGGATTCTGGAAATGCTCTCTTTGCTTTTCCCCAGGTGCGCGACTGGCTTTCGTTTGCGGCAGAACCCGTCTATACACACGCGCTGACTCTGGTAGTTGGCGTCGTCGCACGGACCGCCCCGCAACGGCTCGTGCCCCTGCTCCGCCCGCTGGGCCAATCTGCATTGGCCGCTCACTTTCACGCTGCGGTATTTTCTTATCGACCGGTAAAAAAGCGCGAACTGGATTCGCAAGCTGCGACGGCAAGTCTGTTCGAGGTAGAGGCACCTCAGGCCTTGCTCCATCTCTTAAGTGATAATCGCGAAATAACCGGCGCGGGCGAGAGCCAGTTTGTCCGTGGAACTTGCTGGATGGGTCCTATCTCTGATGAGTCCGAGGCGAGCAAATAAAATGACCCTTTTGATTGGGGCACTATCCCTGGGACTGATTCTTTCTTTTTTGGCGCTCGGCGTTTTGATCAGCTTCAGAATCCTCCGTTTCGCCGACATCACCGCCGAAGGCTCCCTACCCTTGGGGGCAGCGATCGCTGCAGTGCTGCTGGCCCGAGGAGTCGAGCCAACACTGGCTACTGCCGCCGCTTTCTGCGGTGGGTTGTTAGCGGGATCAATTACCGGCGTGCTGCATACGAAGTTCAAAATTCATGGTCTGCTCGCCGGCATCCTGGTGATGACGGCCCTCTACTCAGTGAATCTCGATATTATGGGAAGGAGCAATGTACCGTTGATTTCCAAAGTCACCTTGGCGAGCTATGCGGAGTGGGCCGGAGCGGCCATCTTGGGTAGCGGCCCTGGCCTGAGCCTGTTGGGTTGGGAGGTGAGCACCCGGGATGCCTTTGTGTTCGTCTCAATCTTGGTCGCAGTTTCGGTCGCCGGGCTAATCCTCTATATCTTCTTCCGCACTGACCTTGGAACGGCAATGCGCGCGACCGGTGAGAACGACCAGATGATCCGCGCCTTGGGCGTCAATGTCGAGCATATGATCGTCTTTGGTCTCGCCTTCTCCAACGGTCTTATCGGGCTTGCAGGGGCCTTGCTCGCCCAGTATCAAGGCTTCGCCGACGTCCAGATGGGAATCGGCATGATGGTTTTGGGGCTGGCGAGCGTCATCATTGGGGAGGCGCTGGTGGGTCCGGGGAGTCTCGGTCTCTCGATTGCCGGCGCTGTCATGGGGTCCGTTCTCTTTCGTCTTCTGGTCGCCATCGCCCTAAGGTGGGGTTTGGACCCCAACGATCTCAAGTTGATCACCGCGGTGTTCGTTTTCTTGGCACTGGTGGCGCCCAACTTTCTCAGCCGATTAGGGAAACGGCCTGTTCTGGGTAGTGAAGAGAGTCGGATCGCCGTTCGCTAGAAGATCACCGCCGGCATGGGAAATTCGGAGTCTATGCTTGAAGCACGAAATTTGGCAAAGACCTTTAACCCCCAAACTGCCAACGAAGTCCGAGCCCTCAACGGAGTGGACCTTGCCGTTGAAGAAGGATCTTGGGTGGTTGTCGTGGGAACCAACGGTTCGGGAAAATCGAGCCTGCTCAACGCGATTGCGGGAGCTTTCTTCGTAGATGCGGGGAGGATTAGCTTGGCCGGCCAGGACGTGACCAGCTCGCCCGAGCACGAACGCGCAAAGTTTATCGGCCGCGTCTTTCAGAACCCTTTCAGCGGCACAGCGGCCAACATGTCCATAGCTGAAAACTTCGCTCTGGCGGCGCGGCGCGGGATGCGGCGCGGACTGGCATGGGCGCTCGGTTCAGATCTGAAGCAGGCCCTTAAGGAGCGCGTCCGGCGTTTGAACCTTGGAATGGAGGACCGCCTGGGCAATACTATCGGCAGCCTATCCGGCGGGCAACGACAAGCGCTTACCTTGCTCATGGCCACTTGGGTAAGACCTAGACTGTTACTCTTGGATGAGCACACGGCGGCGTTAGATCCAAAAAGCGGCGATCAGGTAATTCGCCTCACCGAAGAAATCGTGTCGCGGGATAAACTGACGACTCTGATGGTGACTCACTCGATGCAACAAGCAGCAAGTTTGGGCGATCGTCTGGTGATGATGCACCGAGGCCGGATCATTCATGATCTGCGCGGCGCGGAAAAGCGCCGCGCGCGGGTGGATGATTTGTTGGCGCGCTTCGAGGAGGTCAGGCGGCGGGAAGAGCTGGACGAGACCGCAGCGGAGATGTTGCGTCGGGCGTACATCTGACATCGGGCGCTAAGAAGAGATCTAGGCTCAAACTGCGGCACCCACCGGCAAGGTTGGGAACAACCACAGCGATGGTCCAACCAACATTCTTCGACACCGACATCGCGTCGCACCGATAGTTAAGGCCGCAAGCCAATGGCCAAGAGTTGCAACTCATCTCGGCCAACAACATACGAGCGAGAAATCCTCGTTGTAAAAAGATCCTCCTTTTAATCAGACCCCGTGGTAGTCATTCAAGGATCCGGTTGGATATGGCGCGCCAATTGAAATTAGTCACCACGTGATATCTTATTGTGACCACGGCAGCAACGCTTCGCAATCCAAAAGGGTTTGGAGTTATGGCCAAAAAACCCGCCGGCTTGATTTATGGTGTCGACGACAAACCTCCGTTGACCGCATCGCTGTTGTTGGGGCTCCAGCATGTCTTCGTGATGACCGCCGGCTGGGTTATCGTCGTGGTGATCGTCACCACCATCGGCGGTACTCAGGAACAAGTCGCCAACGTGCTCCGGATGTCGATGATCGCGTCGGGAATCGCAACGATTCTGCAATCTTTACCTAACAGTCCGATCGGTTCCGGATATTTTTGCCCTATTAGCGGCGGACCCGCATATATATCTGCGTCAATCTTGGCGGGCAAGGTTGGCGGTTTAAAATCGGTCTTCGCCATGACGGTGATCTCAGGCTTCTTCGAGGGACTGCTCGCCCGGGTCGTGATGCGCTTACGTCCGCTTTTTCCTCCCGAAGTCACCGGATTGGTGGTAACGATGGTGGGAATAGAGCTGGTGGCCCTGGGTTGTCCCAGGTTTTTAGGGTTTCAGAACGGTACGGACCCGCAAGGAACCGTTAGCGCTGTCGCGATAGTCACGTTGGCCGCCATGATCGGTCCCACGGTGTGGGGCAAAGGCAAGCTCAAGTTATACCCAGTGCTTATCGGTCTTGCGGTAGGTTACTTGCTTGCTCATTTTTTTGGCATCTTTCATACGGAACGGCTGCAGGCGATGCTCGCCGCGCCAACGATCAGTCTGCCACGGAAGGCGCACACGGGCTGGGCCTTTGATCTCGCGCTGCTGCCTGCGTTCCTGATCGCAAGCCTGGCTTCAACCTTGAAAAGCGTGGGTGACTTGACCCTCTGTCAGAAAATCAACGACGCCGATTGGAAGCGCACCGACATGCAGTCGGTCAGTGGAGGGATTTTGGCAGGCGCGATCGGGACCGGTCTGTCGGGTTTGCTGGGCGGGATCGGCCAATCCACCTTTTCCAGCAACGTCGGTCTCTCCCTCGCTACGGGCGCCACCAGCAGGTCGATCGCCATTCCCTGCGGCACCCTGATGATCCTCCTGGCTTTTCTACCCAAACTCGCGGCCTTTTTTGCCGTGATGCCCGATCCCGTGATGGGCGCGATTCTGATTTACGTAGCCTGCTATATGATTCTTGCCGGCATTCAGGTGATCACGTCTCGCATGCTCGATGCCCGACGAATCTTCGTCGTGGGCATCGCTCTGATCTTCGGCCTGAGCGTCGATATGGTCCCCGGACTGTACCGCGAAGTGCCCAACCTGGTCCAGCCTCTCTTTTCGTCGTCACTGTCTGTCTCGACGGTCCTTGTCGTGCTTCTAAACCTGCTTTTTCGGATCGGCGTTACCAAACGCCAGCTCCTGGAGTTAACCCCCGGTGTCGATGGTTCGCAGAAAATTTTTGAATTCATGGAGACTCAGGGGGCCGTTTGGGGAGCGCGCCGGGACGTAATCATGCGCGCGACAGCAGCACTCAATGAATTTGTAGAGTCCGCGGCCAGCTTGGGACTGGTGAACGGTAAGGTCCAAGCCGAAGTCACTTTCGACGAATTCAATCTGGATCTCGAGATTCGCTACGACGGCACGCTGATGGAGTTTCCCAGTAAACGGCCCACCGAAGACGCGCTGCTCGCCGATGAAAACGCCGTAGCCAGCCTCTCCGGCTTTCTAATTCGCCAATACGCCGACAGAATGAAAGCTGAAATGGTCAATGGCCGGTGCCGGATCCAAATGCATTTCGATCATTGAAAAGCGGAACCATTTTGTTTTTCTTCGACCCGCAACTTTAGAGATCATCGCATCAACGAATTGTGAATAGTGCGCCGGAAGGAACAAACAGGAGAGACTTGTGACGATACGAACACAAACACTCTTGATGGTGACCTTGTTGCTGGCCGCCGCGGTTCTCGCCACCGCGGGCGTTCTTGGCTGGAACTCGCGGCAGGCCCTGCTTGCCGACACCGAGGCCGAGGGTCTCGTTATCGTGCGAATATTGGAGCGCAGCGCGGCCTTCGGCGCCCGAGTCATGAGCGATGTTGAAGCCGCCATCGGCGAACAGATGGTCATAGAGGCCACTCTGGCGGCGCATCTCGTGGCCTTGGGGGAGGCGGCGGGAGTCAGCCCGCAGGAGATCAACCGGCGGCTTAAACAAATCGCCGACGATACGATGCTGGACGAAATCTGGATTACCGATGAGAAAGGTCATGCTTACTTGAGAAACATCTCGGAAATCGACTTCACGTTTAGTCCGGACCCCAAGAAGCAACCCCAAGCACACGCATTCTGGCCCCTGCTTACGGGAAAAACCAAAAGCGTCGTCCAGGAAACGCGACAGCGCGATATCGACACACAAGTTTTCAAGTATGTGGGAGTGGCGGGGGTGGATAGGCCGCGCATCGTCCAAGTAGGTTACAACGCCGCCTTTCTGCAACAACTACGGCTGCGCATGGGGCTAACCCGTCTGGTCAATCAGCTGGTTTCCGAAGGAAGCGTCATCGCGATCCGCGTCCTCGACAAGAACATGATCACCGTCGACTATGCTGAAAGGCTTCGGGACGATAAGCTACCCGAGCCTACGGAAAGCGATCTGGCAAATCTTCGCAAGTTGGTGAGCGAAGGGCGAACGGAAAGCCACTTGGAAGGCTCGCTCCTCAAAGTGGCGGCTCCGATCGCCGAGGAGGGGGGACAGCTAAAAGGCGGGGCGATCCTGGTGACTCTCCCTACCGATCGTATGCAGATCGCTATGCGCAACGAGACTCGGCTGGCAACGGCCGTCAGCGGCCTTGTGCTTTTGTTTGGGTCGATCATCGCTATTTTTGGCGCCAGGACTATCTCCAGGCCGATTGCTGATTTGACCGAGATGACCCGCCGGATCGCGGGTGGTGACTTCACTCAAAGGATCGATATCAGAGCAAAGAATGAACTTGGCGTACTCGCCGCTTCGTTCAACGGGATGACGCGGCGCTTAGCCGAATCGATCGAGCATCTCAAGGAAACCACCGCAGCGAAGGAACGCATCGAAAGCGAGCTTAAGATAGCCCACGAAATCCAGATGAGCATGGTGCCGAAGATCTTTCCGCCGTTTCCCGACCGGAAAGAGTTTGATATTTTCGCCACCCTAGTGCCCGCCAAGGAGGTCGGCGGGGATTTATACGATCTTTTCTTCATCGATGACGATCATCTATGCTTTGCCGTCGCCGATGTCTCCGGCAAGGGAGTGCCCGCGTCACTCTTTATGGCTGTCACCAAGACCCTGTTCAAAGCCACCGCCGGCAACGGCGGCACTCCGGGTGAAATCCTCGCGCGCTTGAACGCCGAGATCTGTCGCGATAACGAGTCCTGTATGTTCGTGACCCTTTTTTGCGCCATCTTGAATATCCGCACCGGGCAGGTCGATTATAGTAACGGCGGCCATAATCTGCCTTACTATCTCCATCAAAGCGGCGTGAGCCCATTGGAAAACCCTGGCGGAAAAGCTCTCGGGCTTGTAACGCAAAGTCACTATGCATCGGGTCGGCTGGTTCTCGCCCCTGGCGAAGCCCTGTTGCTTTACACCGACGGAGTAACCGAGGCCATGGATTCGAGGGAGAGGCTTTATTCCGATCAGCGGCTCGAGCAGTTCCTGGCGAGCAACCGCGACTCCTCGCCGCGCCAAATCATCGGCGACTTGGTCAGCGACGTAAGGCATTTTGCTGGCGCGGCACCGCAGTCGGATGATATTACGGCTCTAGCGCTCCGGTATTTTGGGACGGCGGAAAAAATGCGGGAAGCCCTGGAGGTCAAGCTCACGAACAAGCTCTCGGAGCTCGACCGGCTTAATCAGACCCTGGCGGAATTCGGCTCGCGGCAGGGCCTGGCCACCAACGTCATGCGCGATCTCAAACTCGGCCTGGAAGAGATTTTCATCAACATTATCTCCTATGGTTACACGGACAACCGGGAACATGAGATTAAGGTGCGCCTAAGCGCGCAACCGGGAGAGATTAACGCTGAAGTGGAAGATGACGGCCAACCGTTCAATCCGCTAGAAACGCCGGCGCCTGACACAACACAACGCTTAGAGGAAAGGAACATCGGTGGACTCGGAATCCACCTCGTGCGCAAGCTCATGGATGGCTTGGAGTACAGAAGGCAGGGAGATAAAAATCTCTTGATCTTGAAAAAGAAGACAGAGGAGTCTTAGGTCATGGAAATTAACGAGGACAAAAGGGGCGATGTTGTCATTTTGAGTTTGTCGGGGAGGCTCGACGTTACAACAGCAAAAACATTTCATGAAAGAATTTTCAGCGTGATCGACTCAGGAGTGCAGCGGCTTGTCGTTGATTTTTCTCAGCTCGAGTACGTCAGCAGCTCGGGCTTGCGGGTGTTCTATCAGGTTTCCGTCAAACTGAAAGAAAAGGGAGGAAGAATTGTTTTTTGCCGTTTGAGTGATCCTGTGAAACGTATATTTGATATCGCGGATATGGCTGCGGATTTCCCGATTTTCGTAACCAGGGAAGAAGCAATAGAAAATTTGTCATAAAGGTGAAGCAAACACAGAGAATTGTTGCGTGGAGTGCAGATCTGATCTGCCAGAGAATCTTGGAAATGGCGCACAATGACATTCAGCGATAATCAGCGTCACGTGCGAAACGTCGAAGCCCTCTTGAGGGTTTCGCAATCGCTGGCCAGTGAAATTAGACTGGACGACCTGTTACAGGTGATTGTGGAGAAGGCGGCCGAGGTCATGGATGCGGATCGCGCCACACTCTTCCTTTATGACGAATCTCGGAAAGAGCTTTGGAGCAAGACTACCCAAAGACTTGAGATAAAGGAAATTCGCCTTCCGCTCGGGGCCGGCATCGCTGGCAACGTGGCCAAGAACCGTAGAGCGATCAACATTCCAGACGCCTACGCGGATCCCAGGTTTAATCCAGATTTCGACAACGAGACCGGCTACCGCACGCGTTCCATTCTTTGTTTGCCCCTGATTGGCAACGGCGGTAGGCTGATGGGCGTCATTCAGGTGCTGAACAAGAAAGACCAGGCGGGGTTTGATGAAGCCGATGGATCGCTTCTGGCCGGGCTAAGCGCTCATATCACAGTGGCGCTCGAGCGGGCCCGCTTGATCGAAGCCTATGTCGAGAAGGAGCGAATGGAGGAAGCGCTGAAGCTCGCGCACGACATTCAGATGAGCATGCTGCCCAAGGTTTTTCCCCCCTTCCCGGAGCGCCATGAATTCGACATTTTCGCCGCAATTGCGCCGGCGAAAGAAGTGGGAGGAGACTTCTACGATTTTTTCTTTATCGACGAAGATCGCCTATGCTTCGCCGTCGGCGATGTCTCGGGTAAGGGAGTGCCGGCGGCCCTTTTTATGGCCGTCACGAAGACCCTTTTCAAAGCCATCGCGAGCAGGATGGGCAGGCCGAGCGACATTCTTTCAAGATTAAATGAGGAGATATGTCGGGATAACGACTCCGGAATGTTTGTCACGCTTTTTTGCGGGATACTGAACAACCGCACAGGACAGTTCGATTACAGTAACGGGGGACACAATCTTCCATATTATCTTTCCCGAACCGGAGTGCAGCCGCTCGAAAAGACCGGCGGAAGAGTACTGGGTCTCGTGGAGAAGAGTGTCTATGGTTCGGGGCGTTTGGTTCTTGGGCCTGGTGAAACGATTTTTCTTTATACCGATGGAGTGACCGAAGCCATGGATGCAACCGGAAATTTTTTTTCAGATCAGCGGCTCGAACAGTTCTTGGCGCAAGCCCAATCGTCCCCTCCCCGACAGCTCATAGAGGATTTAGTGAAAGAAGTTAAGGTTTTCTCCGCCCAGGCTCCGCAGTCCGATGATATTACGGCTTTGGCATTACGCTACTTGGGGTGAGTGGGAGCGCGGTGAAAAGCTTCAGCTCAATGGCAAACGGCAGCGTACGATGAAAGAGATTGAGGACATGCCAAATCAAAGGTGACGAAAGGCAGTTGCTGGAATTTGTAACTTCATACTTCAATCGGCAAAGTTCTCATAATCAAAAGAGTACGAAATGAAGGAGCTGGAAATCACATTGCAGCATTTAGAATCGGCGGTCGTTCTGCATGCCGCGGGTCCGGTGGACAGCGATACGGCTGCGCAGCTACAGGAACCTTTATTGCGCGCGGCTCAAGGTCCCACGGGAGCCGTGGAGCTCGATCTGGCGGAAGTTTCGTATATGAGCAGCGCCGGACTGCGTGTTTTAGTGCAAGCTGCAAAGGCGCTGCAAAAACGCGGCGAACGTTTGAGACTTGTAAACGTTCCGTCTCAAATCTATAACGTATTGAATCTCGGCGGCTTTACATCATTCATTGACATCAAGACTTGATGCCGCATGCCGGTGGAGGAGCGCCGGTGCTCTTGAGGTAGTATGAAGATCGAAGCCAACGTCTGGCAGAAAGTTCCTGGGGCTACGGCCATCGAAATCTTCCCGATCATACCCAAGGCCAACTGCGTTTCCTCGAATTGTTACATTTTTTCCGCCCTCGACGCCCTTGTAGTCGTCGACCCGGGTGCCAGACCCGAGCAGACGCGGCAGATAAACCGAATTTTAACTGACGCCCTGGCGGTATCGCACCGCCCCATCCTCGTGTTTCTTACTCATTGCCATCAAGACCACTCACAGGAGGCGGGTGGTCTTGAACTTCCGGCAGGCATAGAAATCAAGCGTTTCGCACACCAGGTGGGAGTTGACGCGATGAAAAATCGTGACCCCAACCTGACGGTTAATTATCTCTATCCCGGGAACCCTGGAATATGCACTGCCCGATTCGAGGGAATCCTATTCGCCTCAAGCCCAGCGTCTGAACCGCCCGCAATCGAATTGACAGACGGCGGACGGATCGAACTACACACCGAGCCGATCTCGATGCCCGATGGCGCAACGCTGCAACGCCAATGGCTCCCTCTCGGTGCCGGCAATCGGCTCGAGATCTATCACACTCCCGGCCATTCCCCTTGCAGCGTATCGTTACGAGTCGGGTCCTTGCTTATGCTTGGTGATTTGCCCTTTGCCGCTAACCCTGGGGTGTGTGGCCTCGATGGCTGGAACCATGCAGATCTACTGCAAACCTTGCGCAAAGTGGATTGGCTCCTGGAAACGCCCGTCATTACTATGTGTTGCCTCGGGCATGGTTACTGCGTTTCGGCGCAAAGCATGCGGGAGAAGCTCCGGCTGATGGAGGCCGAAGCTTCCAAGCTGACCGATGTACCGCTCTTGGATGCCGAACGCATTACTGCTCTCAAGATCTACGTCGATGAACTGCTGGAAGAGACGGCGGCGTTGTTTACGATCTTTTCCGGCCGCCTATACACGGTGTCGTACTATCTGTCCTTGCTAGAGGAGGACAGCGCGGCAAGCCGGGTTCTTGCGACCTTGGATATCGACCGGATCGACGGCATCCTCTCCGACTTTCGCCGCTTCGTGGCAGCGTTCAACGCCAGCGCCATACCCGAATGGGCCGTGGTGCTCAAAGGCGTTCAGGTCGCCAGGTCACTGCAACAAGTCCTGTCCGCAGAGCATGTGCAGCAACTCCTGGATCTCTCTCTCGTTGACCGGGCCCAGCGGCGGCTAGAGGACTTCTTGAGCGTCGTGCGCGGTTTACAATTTCTCCAGACGGAGCAACCGGGAGCCGTGAACGAATTGATAGCGGCGCTCCTGAAACGGGCGAAGCAACCTACGGTGATGAAATCCACTGATCTGATGGAAGCCGTCGACGATGACCAATCTTTTCTACAGGCTCTCACGCGCCGATTGGCGGCGCATTCGCTGCTGCGAGATATCGAGTTTGAATTTGCCCCCGCCGCGCAGAAAACCAACGCGAACATAGGAGCGGAGAGACTCGACGATATCTTGACCAACTTAATCGAAGGAATGGCTGGTATTGGCGTCAAGCACATCAGAATTTCAACCGAGGTGTCGTCAGGCCGCGTGGCCATCCGCCTCACGAGCCGTGAACCGATTGATTTGGCTGCTCTTGGCCAGCGCCGGCTTGAACTTTACAACAGGACGCTCGGGTGGCTTGGCGGTAGTCTCGAACGCAGCCAACAGGCGGCCAACGCTGAATTCATCATTAGGCTGCCAGAGTTGGAATCTACGTGAAATGGCGTTCGATGCCTGTTCTCTTTGCCAACCGCCTTTGGCTCAGGCCGAGAATCTGACGATAAACGACTAGTTTCTCGGCAGATAAATCCAGCGACAGAAGCGGGTTATAGCTAGGAACTAGATAATAGCAGGGATCAATTGAACCTGGATTCCGCAATTCAAATGAGTGAGGAGCGGACCTGGAATAGCGAAGACACCCAACCGTGCAGCTTCAAAGCCTTTTTTGCTCTCGGCAGGCTGCTTCATTGGCCAATGTACTGATTCACAGCACTTACCATTGTTGGCGTGCTTAGAGGCAGAATGTATTGTCTTCTATGGAAGGTTTGCTCCTCACTCATGACTTACGTTCAACTGAGGAATCCGGGTTGAACCTGCGGTGAGGATTCCTTGTTTTCCCAACGATAATCTGTCTTCAGAGGTACCTATCTGCCCCGCCATTTGCTTTTGGATTGATTTTCGTTGAGCCTGTAGCTCGATGAAGTGTCGTAGAGAATAACAACAGCGCACCAAGCCATCATCGCTGCGCCAAACCAAAGAATTCCTTTTAGTGGTGCTTCTCACGACCTTCCTTGTATATGGAAATCAGCAATAGGATAACTACCGACGCTATCGCTATAAGGTAGCGAATCAGCCCATAACTCAAAAATGCAAGTGCGTTTGGTTCCATTTGCTCACCGTTAGCTCAGAAGATTCCAACAAGCATAACTGGTGAATGGTCATTTTTGCTTTCACACTCGTCTGGTCACCTGTTCGCCGGTAACCTTTTCAAACTCTGCAAAAATTGCTTGCTCTATCATCCTGTGCGTTTCGGCATTAATCGGAGCGGCAATCTCCACATAGCTACCATCCGGCTGCCTTTTTTTCGGGAACTCAACAAAATATCCCTTCCCGAGGCGGATCACTTTGAGCTCTCCGATCATAAAGGAATCATTGATAGTAATGCTTACACGCGCCCTCACGCGATCACCATTAGTAAGGCGAATTTTGACTTTGGTTATCTGCACGGGATTTCTCATGAGCCAAGAGTGTGCCCGTGCAGTGTTGACATGCGACACTGCTGGATGTGCCTGAAAGGGCGAGCGGAAATTAAGCGATCCGGCCCGGAATAGTGGCTGGAAAGTTTACAGCGGGCGCGGAAGCCGAAACAGCGGCGGGACGTGTAACTGCATCTAGCATCAAGACTGAATGCCCGATTTCGCGGACTCGTATATCATCCGGGCGCAAACGGTATCTCGAAGAGACACCGTTAAGTTGCAATGATGCAAATCGTAATCTGACAAATGTAGTATCGTAAATTTCTGGTGCCCGTTCTAAAACATAACTTGGCAGTCCAGAGCGGGTTCTACGTCATTCCTTACTATCGCAATATGTTCATCTCTCGAACACTTTACTGAAGTGAAGAAGCACCGCGATTGGCACTGCCCTTGCGCATCACCAAAATAGTTTTAATGAGCGACTGAATGAAGAAATTTAGAAAATACGTGAGGAAACATGGCTGTACCGCAAAAAACTGGTCAGCCAGTTAGTGGTAACTCAGGTTGGGTATTTTTGAGACAGAAACAAATATTGCATAGGAGAAAATCATGAAGTGGACGATTGCATTAAGTATCGCATTGGTGATTAGCATATATTCAGTAGCTTTTGCCGATAGTATATTGACCCTCGTTGCCGAACCCGCTCATACGGTCGGCCCTCAAAGTTCGAGCAATCCCTGTATCATTGCGGCCACCACGTGTAAGCAGGATACCAGCGTTTTTGACTACGACAATTACACGCAGAAGGGAAGCATCTCCAGTTACAACGAATTTAGCCCTACTTACACTCACGCTCAGATCCTGGCGCTATTTCCAAACCTGGCCTTTAATATTGCGATCGATGTGAATACGGCGGATAATGGCGAGATCCTGGATCTGTTTGAAGTATTCATTAACTGCAGCGATCCTAGCTGTAGTACCGGTACTCGAATCTATCACTATGACGCGGACGGAAACATTGGTTCCCTATCGGCTAACGGTAACGGCTATGCCGACTGGACTCTACGCACTGTCGATCTCACTGGCCTAACCTTCACGAATATTAAGTTTCATGCGATCTGGAATAATGCGTCCGACGGTGGCGAGTCCTTCTTCTTGGTATCAGGGACACCGAGTCAAGGATGCACGACGAACTGCTTTCCGCCAACAGTTCCAGAACCGCCAGCACTAATATTGATGGGGCTCGGCCTGTTTTTCATCCCCTCAGTTGTCAGAATGAATTTGCGATACAAGCGCAGACCCAGCGCATAGCACGCGCGGCCAACTCGCAGGCTTGCCAAAATCAATGGAGGTAGCACGGAGCCATTAGCGGAGACATCTCTAAGCCCTTGAGCTTGGCCGCTACTTCACGGCGTGTGTCGGACGCGAAGCCGTTCCGCGCCTAGCTGCACAAAATAACTTTCCGCCTTGATAGCTGAAAAAAAACCACTGGGCTCAGCGCGGTTAAAGAGTTGGCGTATTTACTCAGCTGATGAAGTGCGACTTCTCAAGATCAAATCTAGTCTCGTTGTGTGACGCTGCGGTCGCAAACGCAAGTTCGATTCTAGCGAGCAACTTTTCAAGAATGATCGGCTTTTCAATAAAGTCGATGCCACCGGCGGCTACTACATGCTCTGGTTTGATATCAGCACTTCCTGACATAATGATGATAGCAGTCTGTGAAGCAACCTGCTTGATCTGCTTCGCCAGACTAAGCCCGTCCATTCCCGGCATATTGAAATCCGAGAGAACCAGATCGAAGGATTCAACCGACAACCGTTTTGCGGCTTCAATCCCATCGGGTACTGATTTAACTTCATAACCTTCTTGGCTAAGGAACAATGAGATGGCGGTTCGGGTTAAGTAGTCATCGTCAACGACCAAAAGTTTTCCTGTCATGCACAGTAATGCAGCAACGTTTATGCCGGATGAAGATGGTCGGTAATCCGGGCGAACCAAAGAATCTCAGTCCCGTTTTTGTCACATCCAGGATCTTTCTTGCGGTGACATGACGCGCCACCTGTCACGCCGCGTCGCAGCGTTCAGGCCGAGGGCTTGTTTGGGTACCCGCCTGCCGAAAAGTTGTCGAATCCACTCCGAGGGTGTGCTCGTCGCCGCGCCGGTGGTAAGGGAACTTAAAAACCGGTAGCTAATATACGTCCGCATTGACCGCGGTCACTTCGCGACGCGTGTGTGCCACAAACCCATCACGCACCTTGGCAGCATATATCAGCTTTCCGTCTTGGTAGTAGCCAACGATGATCGAATCACAGGATTGTCGGGGATGTATCCGCCAATGGAGCCTGGCCCATTTCGGCTCTGCTTCTCAACGCGTTGAAATTAAATAAAACAGGACGAGTACAAGAGAAGGAGGTGGTGTGGCCAGGGACAGAATCGAACTGCCGACACGAGGATTTTCAGTCCTCTGCTCTACCGACTGAGCTACCTGGCCAGAAGTTTGGAAACTGAAATATTGCTTATTGGAAACTGAAATATTGCTTAAAAGTCGGAGCGAGTCAAGATTTGGGACGACTCCGGACGAGTTTTTCAGCCTGTCTTTCGACGAAATCTATAATTTGGCTTTCGAGCTTTACTCCGTTTAGCCCATTAATCTCCTGAACTCCCGTGGGACTGGTGACGTTGACTTCCGTAAGGAAGCTGCCGATCACGTCCAAGCCCACGAAGTAAAGCCCGTCACTTTTTAACAGCGGGGCCAGGGCATGACAAATCTCTCTGTCTCTGGGGGCCAACTCCGCTCGAACACACTGTCCTCCCACGTGGATATTGCCACGGTTGTCGCTGTCCAAAGGAACTCGCAAGACAGCGCCAAGAGGCTCTCCATCGAGAACGATGATCCGTTTGTCACCTTGGCGGACCTCCGGTAAGTAGCGCTGCGCCATCAGAAGTTTCTGACCGTTGTCGGTGGCCGCCTCAAGGATCGCATTGGTATTACGATCTCTCTCGTTGACATAAAACACGCCGCTGCCGCCACAACCATCCAGCGGCTTGATAATCATTTCCCCTCCCAGCTCCATCATAAAATCTTTAAGCCGCTGCAAATCGCCGCTTACTAGCGTCTGAGGAATCTGCTCGGGAAAACGAAGGGCATAGAGCTTTTCATTCGCCTCCCGGAGCCCTTTCGGGTTGTTCATGACAAAGCATTTCCGCTCGTCCACTAGACTCAACAGATGAGTGGCAAAAAAGAATTTCATATCGAACGGCGGATCTTTGCGCATGAGAATGGCATTGAAATCCTCCAGTGATCCAGTGGCGTATTCTGCCAGTTCATAATGCGGCGTTGCGCGGGCAACCTGAACTCGGCGAAAGCGACCCTGCGGCGTTCCGCCGCGTATGAACAAATCGTCCAGCTCCACGTAGTAGAGTTCATGTCCGCGCTCTTGCAGCTCCATCATCAAGACAAACGTCGTATCTTTGTCGATGTTGATCTTTGCAATGGGATCCATCACGACCCCAACTTTCAAAACTTGCATAGAAATCGCTTCGCTCTCAGTCCCTGATCACCCACGTGCGCGCCAGAAAATCATGCCACCCCCGCTTCTCACGGTTCCAAATCACCCAAAGAAAGCCTAAACCGATGGGGGCAAATCCGACCATGCCAAGCCAACGCAGAAATGCTTGCTTGTAGGTGACACGTCGGTCTTCAGTTCCGACAACGCGCAAACCGAGCATCCACTTCCCGATGGTCTTTCCTTCCATCCCATGAAACATCACGAAATAGACCGTCGCCAGCCCCATCCATCCCCACGTGAGCATTACCATAAGCGGCATCGCATTCTGCAAAGTAACAGGACGTCCATGGGCGGTAAGGCCCACCTTGTAGCCGATAAGGGAAAGCCCCCCCATAACCGTCCCGAGCAAAATAAGAACAACAGCGTCGATCAGAAACGCCCAAGCGCGCCGCATAAAACCACCCCATTGGGTTTTTTTGGACGTCTGTGGGATTTCTGTAACCGGTGGATTCGGCTCCAACCGTCGCTCGTGAGAAAAATTCCAGTCCGTGGCCTCGGGAGGATCACCAAGCTCAAATGATTCTTCCTCCGGGGTCAGCCTGAATTCTGCTTTCTCCTCGCCAAATATGACGCGACGAGGCGGACGCTCAGCGCCGCAATGCGGGCAACCCGCCTCAGAAGGATGCATCGGGCTATTGCATTTGGGACATTGCATCGGTCTATGGTAAATAATCGCTTTGAGCTAACTTAGAAAAACTCGATGACTCTAGCAAGAGCGCGCTAACCCAAGTCTCCCCACAAAAACTGAACCAGTGACATCGCGGTCACGGCTGCTGTTTCGGCGCGCAGAATTCGCCGCCCTAGTCCCACTAAGTCAAAACCATACTGACGAGCCATGTTCGCTTCTTCTTCGCTGAATCCGCCTTCTGAACCGATCGCAATGACCACCGAACCCACAACGGTTTCCCCCTTGCGCACATCATTAAGCGTTCGTTCCGTTTCTTTTTCCCAGAACAAAAGCTTAACACTGTTGGGAAAAGATTGCTTGACCAATTCCTTGAGGTCGCGAACGGCGAG
>Ga0126376_10000768_pt1 | contig 16409 bp, 14 predicted proteins | sample PanSoiMetPlot_15_FD_92760 | JGI IMG/M metagenome (GOLD analysis project Ga0126376, IMG submission 92760) | Tropical forest soil microbial communities from Panama - MetaG Plot_15 | ecosystem: Environmental > Terrestrial > Soil > Tropical forest > Bulk soil | place: Panama | collected 2016-02-17
TGAATCGAAGAGCCGGCAGCAGATGCTATAGCAGACCGGCTTCCAACCTATTTTGTTTATGCACTCAACCAGGAATGGCGCCGCAACTCTAAATCGTATGGTCCTTTGCTTGAGGCGCTCAACACTCCGTTTACAAAGGCAGGTGATCGAGAATGGGCCTGGATCCAATACTCCGCACTGCTTAAGCGGCGAATCCAAGAGCCGGTGTTCGATGAGCCGTTCAGCCTGAGCCAAATATTTGTTCCGCTAAGCGCTTACTATTCCAAGGAAAGACCTCGCAATGAAATGGAGGTGGACAGCCTCCGAGATCAAAGACAAAAGCGCCGGCATGTTGTAATCGATTTGCAAGCGGAACTAGCAAACTGGGTGGATAGCGCCGATCCCCAGGAGGCCATTCGTGTCATCAGCGGCGGTCCGGGCAGTGGAAAGTCATCATTTGCTCGCGTCTTCGCGTCCGGCATTGCACAGAGTCACTCCAGAATCAAGGTCCTGTTTGTCCCCCTCCATTTGATCGACGCCTCGAAAGACCTGGTTGAAGAGGTTGGTCGCTTTGTACGTGAGGAAGGAGTTTTGTTGAGTAATCCGCTGGATCCTGAATCCCCCGATCCTAACCTGCTGGTTATTTTCGACGGCCTTGACGAACTCGCCAGTCAGGGGAAGGCGGCGGCCGACATTGCGAGAGGATTTGTGCGCGAAGTTGAAAAGACCGTCGAACGGAGGAATCAACAAGTAGTTAGATTGCGGGCGCTGCTTAGCGGGCGTGAATTGGTGGTTCAGGAGAATGAATCGGAATTTCGACGGCCACGTCAAATTTTTAACCTGCTGCCTTATTTCACTCCTCTCTCCGCCGGGTATGAGAATGATGTGGTTGTTCAGGATGAAATCGGATACGAGGATCCCGCGAAACTGCTGCAAAGGGACGCGCGGCAGGAGTGGTGGAAAACCTATGGGGTGCTTACGGGAAAGGATTTTGAGGGCTTGCCGAAAGAGCTAAACCGGGAGGATCTCACGGAGATCACGGCGCAACCTTTACTCAACTATCTGGTAGCCCTGAGCTTTACACGCGACAAGCTGGATTTCAGCAAAGATATTAATTTGAACTCTATCTATGCAGATCTCGTGACGGCGGTTCATGAACGAGGCTATGAGAAGCGTCGTGCCCACACTTCGATCAGACACATGACGCTGGATCAGTTCTCCCGAGTGCTGGAAGAAATCGGTCTGGCTGCTTGGCATGGTGATGGCCGAACGACGACCGTCCGTGAGATCGAGGAACACTGCAAGGCAAGCGGAGTGGGAGGAATGCTGGATGCTTTCCAAGAAGGTGCGAAAGCAGGTGTCACCCGGTTGCTGGCTGCTTTTTTCTTCCGCCAGTACGGGCAGCGGAAAAGCGGTGACCCTACGTTCGTTTTCACACACAAAAGCTTTGGTGAGTATCTTGCCGCCCGCCGTGTGGTGCGCGCTATACAAAGGGTGAGCCGTGAATTAGAACGGCGAGCCTCCAGCCCTGATGAAGGTTGGGACGAACGGGACGCGCTGAAACACTGGGCCCAAATCTGCGGACCGAGCGCTATGTCGAACTACCTGCATGCTTTTCTAATGAATGAAGTGCGGTTGCGATCGCATACGGAACTTGAAGGGTGGCAAGAACAACTCACTCGACTATTCAATTTTGTCCTACGTCATGCGATGCCAATGGAACAGCTCCAAATTGCGACGTTCCGGGAAGCGATGTTTCAGTCACGGAATGCGGAGGAAGCATTACTCGTAGCTCTTAATGTTTGCGCTCGAACGATTGGCCGACGCTCAGTCATCCAACAACCAGAACCTACCACCTTCGCGACATGGCTGATGCGGATTGACGGCCAGCGTCATGACACATTGCTTCGGAGCAGCCTGTCATTTCTTACACTGCCTGGTGTGGATTTGTTTGCAAATAACTTGATTGAGGCAAGTCTAGTATCCTCAGATTTGGAGGGAATTCGCGCCAATTTGCTTTGCGCGGCATTAAGCGATCTATCAAGTGCGAACTTCAAGAACGCCTATCTCATGCAAGCGAATTTTTTCCACGCTAACTTATCGAATTCTAATTTTGAGGCGGCAACCCTGAGTTTTATTGACATGCAAGGAGCGAATCTCGAAGGAGCCAACCTCCAAAGAGCCCACATCTCAAGAGGCAATCTCGCAAGGGCCAATCTGACAGGAGCCGACCTCTCAGGAGCCAACCTCATAGGAGCCGACCTCACAGGAGCGAACTTAGAAGGAACAAATCTAAAAGATGTGAAGATGGATGAGCGAGTGGCAGAGCAGATCCGCGATTTTCAGGCCAAGCAAACTCATCCGTGATTTAAGCGACCGAAGCGAAAATCTTTGTGCTATAGTCCTCGCACCCCTCCAACAAAACGAAGCGGGCCGACTTGTGCATCACCACGAAGTCGACCCTAGGACCATCAACCTTCTACTGAAAGGCTAATGATCATGACTACAGATAGTAGCGCAATAGCGCCTGAACAAACACCTCATGAAATCGAAACAACCACAATTCCAATCGGCGATGCTACCAGACGCCGTGCGCAGGCAGTGATAAGCGACAGATCGATCGATCCAGAGTGGCGAACCATTATCCGTTACGCTTTGGAGATAAACGATCCGTGGCTGCCGGACCTCGTGAATCGGGCTGAGGCAGGCGAAGACATCGTGGATACGTTCGAATCCTGGCATACATCCGACGATGAAGACCACTCAACTGAAGAAAAGATTAAGGCACTGGCAGAAGTAATCTGTCGCGCGGGTGATGAGTGTGCGGCGGCGCTGTTTGTGCTCATGGGAACGCTGGAAAACTCCAGCGATCCTCAAGTACTTGCCAGTACATCTAAACACTTTGCTTTCAATCGCTGTGCAGAGTTGAATCTTTACGGAATAGTTGACGCTCAACTCGCAATAGTTGAAAGGGAATTGCTGGCCGGTAACGATCTTTCCTAATTAAGCTCATTCCAAGCCGCAGATCTTTGCCGGAATCTGCGGCTTGGTTTCTTTCCACTGGCGATTACTATCCAGGAATCGCGAATTGATGTATAGGAACTGCGAGTTCCTATACAGGAAACGCGAATTCCTATAATAGGAATTGACGTTTCCTATTTAAGTTCTCTCAGAACCTAAACAATAACTGCGAAGACCCAGATAGGAATTCGCGTTTCCTTGGAAGCAGTTTGTGAAAATGCTGTAAGTAATCCGCAATTCCCATATAGGAACTGACAGTTCCTGTATAGGAATCCGCAGCCGCAATCAACAAATTACACAGATTTCCCTGCTAGAATGGACCGCATGCAGTGTCCAAGATGCAAGAGCGAGCGGATTCAGCGGGATTACGACGATGCGGTCTTCTTCCTGCGGATGTTTGGGCTGCACAAGCTGCTTTGCAATAACTGCGGTCTTGTCTTCAAAGGCTTCGATCCACTCCATGCCCATCAGCGCGAGCCATCCGCAAAGCTCAAGCAGGTGCGCAATCGCCGTCGAGGCCCACGTTACTACGCCCATCTGCCCACTTCCATTTCCCTGATTGACGCAGATGCTCAGCCCGGGAAAGTTTCTTATTCACAGCCGTCACGAGGTCACTGCGAAACCATCAGCAAATTTGGCATGAGTCTGTCACTCGTCGGTAGTCGCTTCTCGGAAGCAGAGTTGTCGCGCATCGGCGGGTTGCTGTTCGTTCGCGTAGACTTACCCGAAGGCCCAATCGAAGCCGTCGCGACGATAGTGACCTCGGAGCGCACGAGCAAAGAAGGCAAGAAGAAATGGTTGCTCGGCGTGAACATCCATCAGATGGCAGATGCGTACCGCGAGCGATTAAAAACCTACCTGGAAAAACGAAGACAGGGCGAACCACTTATAATCACAGATTAAGGCGAAACGAATTCCGCAGCGACCCAGGCAACGCGAACGCTCGTCACTGTGTTGTCACGAACTGCACGTTTATGAAAACATCTCGTTGTACAAGTCCGCGGTTACGCGCGGGACCATAGTTCGTATTCTTCACAAGCTTCAAGGCCGCGTCGCTCAACGCGGAGTCAGTTGTTTGTAAAGCTTCGGCTTCGAGCACCCGTCCGCTGACATCCAACGCCGCATGAATAACAATTGGTTGCACCACCCGGATTGCAGTTGCCGCCAAATTGTTTTTGACAACTTGCGGAAAGCGCATGGGTGGTCCAATCATGATTCCCGGACCCTTCATGTCCGCGCTCGGTATGAAGAGACTCCCATCCGCGGTATTCAGATCCTTAATCTCATTGAGCTCGACTGTGGCCACGGGAGTTGAGTTCTCAACAATTGTGATCCGGCGGGCAATAGAGTGACCGTGAAACTCCAGAGCATTCGAATAGTCGTATACGTCGTCTTAGCACTCGCACCCGTTCGGCCATTGCCCGCCTTAATCGGCTCGTTTACCGACATTCTGTTCTCTTCCTGCATCTGAATCCGTATTGTGAGCGATAGAGACGCTGGATCCGCACTTGGACGAGGTCAGTACCGTCCGCGGTAGCGGATGGGTGGTGCAATCGGATTCAGAATCAATCGTATTTCCGCATGCTGATCGGCAACCCATCTGCTACCGCGGACGGTACTGACCTCGTCCAAGCGCGACGTCCTGACTTTTGAGGCAAAGCTGAATGGGTCGAAAACTCAGATACTGCTGTCTGCTTTCCGTTACGGTATTTCTTCTCTACGGTGCTAATTTGACTTGCGCGCAGACTGGAAGGCAATCCGTTCCGCGCAGTGAAATAGTTTTACCTCCCGAAAAGGCAGCACCCGTCAAAGTCCCCCGCTTCGATCAGGCGCCGATCATTGACGGCAAACTGAACGATGCAGTCTGGAAACAGGCAGTAAAGCTGAAAGACTTTTACCAAACCTCCCCCGGCGACAATATCGCGCCCTCACAACCCACGGAAGTATTCCTCGGCTATGACTCTAAGAACCTCTACGTAGCCTTCCATTGCTATGACGATCCTTCGAAGGTGCGGGCCAAGATAGCGAAGCGCGACGACATCTTTAACGACGACTACGTCGGGATGTTGTTGGACACCTTTAACGATCACCGGAAAGCATACGAACTCGATTTCAATCCATTGGGAGTTCAGCAAGACGGTATCTGGCAAGACCCAATCTTCAATGAAGACTTCAATCCCGACTTCGTTATGGAATCGAAGGGCACATTGACCTCCGACGGATATACGGTCGAGGTCGCGGTCCCCTTCAAATCGCTGCGGTACGAAGCGGGAAAGAACAAGCTGTGGGGAGTTCATTTCTATCGCCGCATCAAACGCATTAACAATGAATTCGATAGCTGGATGCCAATCGATCGCGCTCAATCAGGTTGGATGGCGCAGGCGGGACACATCACGGGCCTTGAAGCCATCTCGACTGTCCGTACTCTTGAACTGATTCCGAGTCTTACTGTCTCGGAGACAGGGAAACGGAACGGAACGCTTACTCCAGCTCAAATCAATTCGGGCCTTCTTGATCAGGGCCGGTTCGTGAACGCTCCAGTCAAACTGGATCTGGGCATGACTGGTAAATATCGTCTTAATCCGAACATCACTTTTGACTTTGCGGTGAATCCCGACTTCGCGCAGGTTGAAGCGGATGAATTAGTGGTCACAGCTAATCAGCGCTTTCCGATCTTCTTCCCGGAGAAACGGCCGTTTTTCCTCGAAGGCACCGATATTTTCAGTACGCCCGTCACAGCGGTTAACACGCGGTCCATCATCGATCCTGACGTAGCCGTGAAGTTTTCCGGAAAGCGTGGTCGCAACTCATTCGGTATTCTGGCTGCAAGTGACAACGGGCCGGGAAACCTTAGTGAGAGTGATCGTGAATTTATTCGCGAGAGTCCGTCATTCATTCTCGGTAAGAGCAATCCGACCGCTGGCGATATCGCCACCGTCGAGGGAAGGCAGGCACAACTCGAGCACATAATTGATAAGAACGCGCTGATCGGAATAGTGAGATTGAAGCGCGATGTTCTGTCAGGTCAGTCATATCTTGGCTTTCTTGGTACCAGCTACAACTTCGCCGGGACGAACAGTCAATTGGCGGGACTGGACGGTTTGATCTCGATCAATCGGCAAACCACATTCACCTGGCAAGCGCTGGGCTCTACATCAGTAGACGATTTCTTTTTCGCTGACACGGGAGAAACTCAGCATCGTCGGGAGAACGGCTTCGGTTACGCATTCGACCTCAACAAGAACGGACGTAACCTTGTATTGGATCTTTCAGGAATCGGACGCACTCTGTTTTTTCGAACTGCCGTGGGATTCCAAACCCGCGTCAATTACAACCGTGAGGGCTTGCTGGTCCAATACACGACTGATCCCAAGCCAAAGGCAAAGATCATCTCTTTCCGAATCTACGATAATCCCTCGATTCTCTACGATTGGCAGGGCCGCGCACGCGTGTCGAACAACGAGGTGCAGGCGGAGCTTAATCTTAGGCGTCAGGCTCAGATTGGGATCGGTCTCGACACCGGTTACGAGCGGCTCTTTGAAGAAGAATTCGGAGCCAAGCGGCAACCCGGCGCTAATTGCACCGTGACCAACAATTGCACGTTTGCAGGAGCAAGTGATGAACGCTCAACTTACAACAGTAAGATCTATGCGTTTGGATCTGTGACACCAAACAAGCAGCTCAGACTCTTCTTCATTGCTCGGATGCTGCAAAACAGTTTCGATTTTGATTTTGGTGCCGGCCCGCGTTATCCACGCGTCAGTCCCTCGGCGCTCGCCGCCGCTCGCGCAAGCGAGTCAGGGTTGTGCAACGCAAGAGTGCTTCCTCCAATTTGTAATGCGCCGTTGGATCCCGGTCCAGGCAGCGTCTTCAGCATGAACACGAACATTGATTTTCAACCCACGGCGCCATTGAACTTCAATTTTGATTTCACTAAGCAAAGGCTGAGGCGAAACGATACGGGCCTTTTGGCATTCGACGAAGATTTGATGAGCTTTCAGACTACCTATCAATTTACGCGCTTCACATTTCTGCGCGCCCGAATTGACTTTGACTCACTGCAAGCGAACGCTAAGGGCCAATTTCTTTTTGGCTGGACACCGAATCCTGGAACGGCGCTTTATGTTGGCTACAACGACGATGTCAATCGCAGCGGGTTCAATCCATTCACGGGACAACTCGAACCGGGGTTACATCGTAATGCACGCACGTTCTTTATCAAGATGTCATATCTATTACGCCGCGGTGGAGGAGTCTAAGACGATGCTCAAGAAATTGACAGCGACATTCGCTACCTGGTCAACGGTACCGTCGAGATTAGCCCTGGGAATAGTCTTTACTGCGCACGGCTCTCAAAAGGTATTCGGAACCTTTGCGGGTCCGGGTTTGGCTAAGTGGACCACGTTGACGCAACTGGCGCCATTTCCCTTACGTCCGGCATGGCTGTGGCTCGCGGCCGATGCGCTGGGTGAATTGATCGGAGGTATTCTGATTATGCTGGGCCTGTTTACCAGGATCGGCGCGATCATAATCTGCTGCGCAATGTTAACGGCGATTGTGGCGGTGCATTGGCCCAACTTCTTCATCATGAATAAAGGCTTTGAGTATCCGATGACCCTGATAGGCGTGGCCTTATCGCTGTTAATAATTGGTGGTGGACGCGCTTCAATCGATCGCTACCTGTCAGATCGATTATCTTAGGGGTTCATGCGAAAGTCTTTACTGTTCTGGTTGATATACGCCGGCGCGTGGATCATGATCGCGGCGAGTCATTTCAGTTTCTTCGTCACACACCTCGGGCACTCCTTCTTCGAATCGTTCAAAGGCGCGGTCTTCACTACAGGACCGGGAGCGGTGTTTGGCATTGTCATTGTCATGGCGTGTAAACGTCTGCCATGGTCTCAACATCGGCGTGGCGTATTTCTTTTAGTTCATCTGCTACTGCTGTCTTTGTATGTAGTTCTTTGGGGTTTCGTTGAACGAGAGAGGATCAGCGCGGCGCTGACTTATCTCAGCATTGCCGGCGTCGTCTACGCCATTCAAGCAAATGAACGGCTGCGCATAGAGGAGGCTCGGGCGACCCAGGCGGAAAATCTTCGCACCCGCGCCGAGCTCGAAGCATTGCGCTCGCAACTTAATCCGCATTTCCTCTTCAATACCTTGCATTCGTTGATGGCGCTCGTCAGGCATAACCCACCGCTTGCCGAGGACGCGCTGGAAAAGCTGGCGATGTTATTGCGACACACTTTGCTCGCTAAAAAAAACGCTGACGACGTCTTGTTTTCCGAAGAGTTGGATTTCATTCAGAATTACCTGGCTTTAGAACAGATACGCCTCGGCGATAGGTTATGCTTTCAAGAACTGATCGCACCCGATACTCTCACCTGTCTGTTGCCACCGCTTACGCTTCAGCCGTTGGTCGAAAATTCTGTGAAGCACGCGATCTCAGTCCGGCCGGAGGGCGGGCTGCTACGGCTCACTGCTCAACGTCGTAATGGCCGGCTTGTTTTGGAGGTTTATGATGACGGGCCGGGTGCCGAATTAGAGGAACTCGATGCGTCAACCGGTTCGGGATTGAAGATCACGCAACAGCGTTTGAAGACTCGCTTTGGTGATCGCGCAAGTTTCAAAGTCATCACTCAACCACAGAGCGGCTTCACGGTACGGATGGAAATTCCTGCTGATTAAGGAGTGCCCAATCTTGAGAACGCGATCGTCAATTCGTGCAGTTATTGTCGAAGATGAACCGCTGGCCCGCCAGACGATCGAGGACTTTCTCAAAGGTGAAGACTGGGTCGAGCTGGCCGGCGAAGCCGCAGATGGCGATAGTGCGGTACGCTTGATCGACGACCTCCGTCCCGATCTGGTTTTTCTGGATGTAAAAATGCCAGGCATTAGTGGATTGCAAGTGCTGGAAGCTATCAATCACGATCCGGAAGTGGTCTTTACAACCGCGCATGACAGTCATGCGATTACGGCTTTCGAGTTGGGAGCTATCGATTACATCCTCAAGCCTTTCGGCCGTGAACGCTTCTCTAAGATGTTGGCGCGAGTAAAGGCACGACTGCTCAATGATGACGATCAGAGCAAATCTTCCTTTCGCGATCGGGCGTTGCAAGCGCTCAACGCTAAACCAGTCCAGCCGCTGCTTCGTTTGTTTGTTCGTGATCGACGAGGTCGCCTGGTCCATATATCGGTCTCAGACGTCACGCGGCTGGTGGGCGCGGATGACTATGTCGAAATCTACATAGGCAAGGCATCCTACCTGGTCAACGTTACGCTGGCAGAGTTCGAACGCCGACTCGATCCGACGCATTTTCGTCGTGTGCATCGATCCGTGATCGTGAATTTGGACAAAATCGTCGCTTGCGAACGAAAAGATCGTCGTCTGCACCTTGAGCTAAGCGACGGCTCTCGTGTAACGGCGAGCCGCGCAGGTTCCCAGGATCTCCGCAAACTGTTTGTGTAACGGATTCCACCTGTCTTTTAGCCACAAAAAGGCACAAAACGCACAAAAGCTTACACCTTTGTGCCTTTTGTGCTTTTTTGTGGCATCTTTGTCTTATGTCACTAACACTGAAAACCCGGCTGATTCTCATACTCGCCATTGCCTTGACCTGTATTCAGTGCAATGGCGATACCCCGGCCAAGAGGGCTGAACCCCCGGCAAACGTCCCGGCGCCGAAATACGGCTATCAAATCGTCAATATTTGGCCGCATGACAGCAACGCTTTCACGCAGGGACTAATCCTACAGGACGGAAAACTGCTGGAGAGTACCGGCCAGGAAGGCTTCTCAAGCCTGCGGCGAGTCGAGCTTGAATCTGGGAAAGTCCTGCAAAAAGTCAATGTGCCCGAGCCTTACTTTGCCGAAGGCATCGCTGTACTGAATGGAAAAGTGTACCAACTCACGTGGCAGCACCAGGTCGGGTTTATCTACGATGCGCAGACGTTCGCACGTCTCGGGCAGTTTAATTACCAGGGTGAGGGTTGGGGACTGGCGACTGACGGGCAGTCGTTGATTCTGAGCGACGGCTCGAATCGAATCAGGTTTATCGATCCCTCCAACTTTCGAGTTACACGAAGCATCACGGTGCTGGACAGCGGCAAGCCTGTCAATGAGCTGAACGAGCTGGAATACGTGAACGGTGAGATTTATGCAAACGTCTGGCACGATAACAGGATTGCCACGATCGATCCACAGAGTGGACGCGTGACGTCGTGGATCGATTTGAGTGGACTAATGCCCGAGGGTGAGCTTCACGATCCTGAGGCGGTGCTGAATGGCATTGCTTATGACAAGGCGAATGACAAGTTGATCGTGACCGGTAAGCTCTGGCCGCGACTGTTTGAGATTAAGGTAAAACGGTAGCCACGAAAAGGCACAAAAGGCACAAAAATTTTATTGTGAGTTTTGTGCTTCTTTGTGGCTAAAGATAGATGAAGTTTTTGACGTACTTTCGAGCATTCTCGTACGCCATGATTGCGGTGGCGATGCTGGCGCTTGTCCTGGCCGGCGGGCTCAGCTCCGGGTTGGCGCTCATCTTTGTAGTGGTGATGATTGCGAGCTGGCTGCTCGAGAATACGAAGTGGCAGCTCCCCGAGCGTTACGGCCTCGGCATCGTGCTGCTTTCGATCCCGCTGTTTTATTTCGACTGGCACTATCAAAAACTAGCGGGTGAGCCGACCGAGCGTCTCGGCGTCAACGCACTGGCGCACCTGATCGTCTTTCTTTCAGCGGTAAAACTTTTACAGGTCAAGAAAGATCGCGACTGGGTCTTTCTCTACCTGATCTCCTTCTTCGAAGTCCTGCTGGCTGCGGGACTGAGCTTTAGTCCCGTATTTCTCGGCACGCTGACGCTCTATTTATTGTGCGGCCTGTCTGCCGTCACTGCGTTCGAAATTCAAAAAGCACGACGCTTCATCGTCTACACGGAAACACGTCTGCTCGTACCTCCCGACTCGCGCGTTTTCAAAAAGGGTGGACGCCGCTCCTGGCGCAACACGGAAGCAGCGCGGCTTCCAGTCGTCGCGGTCGCATTACTGTTTTTGATCTTTATTCTTGCGCTCCCGCTATTCCTGATTGCACCGCGCTCAGGTGCTGCATCCCTCACACGTAACGGTGGCGGACTCTCAAACTTCGTCGGCTTTTCAGAAAACGTCATGCTGGGCCAGATCGGAACACTGAAGAAAGACGACGGCCTGGTGATGCGCGTGCGCGTTGAAGACAACCAATCTCCACGCGACCTGCGCTGGCGTGGAGTGGCGCTTGATGAATTCACCGGAAGCGCCTGGAGGAAATCAGCCCAGGCACGCCAGTTGGATCCGAAAACGGAGAGAGCGGGCACCTTTCAGGTCGATAACATTGAAGCTCTACATCGATTAACGACGCAAACGTTCTTTCTCGAGCCATTGGAAACTTCCGTACTATTCGCGGCGCCGCGAGCCGTAGCGGTGCAGGGCGACTTGCCATTCGTTCGCGTCGACCAGGAGGGATCTATTCAGTCGCGCCGTCACGACTTCGAACGGCTCATGTACAAGGCGCTCTCCGACATGAACGAGCCGCGCATGGATCAATTGCGCAACGATCTGCGGCCGTTACCGTTGCCTTACTATCGTTACCTGCAACTGCCGGAGGATCTCGATCCACGCATCCCCCAGCTCGCGACCACGATCATTCTGCAAGCGAATGCGAGCAATCGTTACGACGCGGCGAAGGCAATCGAGTCGTATCTTCAGCATGAGTACGGCTATTCACTCGAAATGAAAGCGAGTGGACCCGATCCTCTGGCTGACTTTCTCTTCAACGTGAAGACCGGTCACTGCGAATACTTCTCGACCGCAATGGCCGTTCTGCTGCGTACTCACGGCATTGCGTCGCGCGTCGTGAACGGGTTCCTGCCCGGTGAATACAACGACGCCGCAGGCGCTTATACAGTCAGGCAGAGCGATGCTCATTCGTGGGTCGAGGTCTACTTTCCTGAAACACGTGCGTGGGTGACATTTGACCCAACCCCTTCGGCGGGACGTGTCGAGCCGCAGCATACGGGCCTGACGGCACAACTACAAAAGTACGGCGAAGCACTGGAGCTGCTCTGGTTTCAATACGTGGTCGGATATGACAAACAGGAACAGCGTTCTCTCGCCACGTCTTTGCACAACCAGGTGTTCGATTACGCGCGCGTAACTACCAACATCATCGGGACGGTCAGCAATTATTTAACGAACAATATGCTGGTGGTTTTGGCAGGTCTGTTCGTGTTTGGCCTGGCGATAGTTTTTGTCGTCTTCGGTAAAAGAATTTGGCATTGGACGCGCGCTGGTTTTGGTGGTTCGTCAGCGGACGGGCGGACGTATTCGAGTGTTCAGTTTTATGAGCGGCTGATGTCGTTGCTGGAGCAGCGCGGCATGTCTCGTGAGAAGCACCTGACGCCGCTCGAGTTTGCGAATACGTTGAAGTCGAGCGAAGCGATGCTGATCACACGTGCTTACAACCGGGTGCGGTTTGGTGGGAAGCGGCTTTCGGCGATTGAAAAGAAGGAAGTGGAGCGCGCGCTGTTTGCGCTGGAAGGTATGGATGACGGAAAGGGTTAGACAGGATTTACAAGATTTGACAGGATTTACATGCTAATCCTGAAAATCTTGTAATCCTGTCAAAGACTGACTATCCATCCACGCGCGCAGAACGAATGTAGATGAAGAAGGTTGGATTTATTAGTCTGGGTTGTCCGAAGAATCTCGTCGATAGCGAGGTTATGATGGGGCAGCTCAAGCAGAATGGATATCAAATTACGGCGGACGCCGCGGATGCGGAGACGGTCGTCGTCAATACGTGTGGGTTTATCGACTCCGCAAAGAAGGAGTCGATCGATACGATCCTCGAAGCCGCACAGCTCAAGACCAATGGGCAGGCGAAGCGACTGATCGTCGCCGGTTGTTTGGTTGAGCGTTATCGAGACGAGTTGAAAGCGGAGATCCCGGAAGTTGACGCCTTCATCGGCACCAGCCAGATCAACGACATCCTCGCAGTCTGCGATCCGAAGACAAATACGCGCTCGCTGCCGGTCGTGCCCATTGGCAATCAAAGCGCGACCTACCTGTACGACGAATCAACACCGCGCGTGCTGGCTACGCCGTCGCATTACGCGTTTGTAAAAATCGCGGAAGGCTGTGACCGGCCCTGTGCCTTCTGCTTCATTCCGCAGATGCGCGGCCACTTTCGTAGTCGTCGCTTTGGCTCGATCATTGCCGAAGCACATCAGCTCGCCGAAGAAGGTGTGAAAGAGATCATCCTCGTGGCCCAGGATTCATCGCGTTACGGTGAAGATTTAGGGAAACAGGATGCGCTGGCACGACTGCTGCGCGAGCTTTCGCACGTTGACGGAATCGAATGGGTGCGCGTGATGTACACCTATCCGACTCACATCAGCGACGCTTTTCTCGACGTGCTTGCCGAAGAGCCGAAGGCTGTGAAGTATCTCGACATGCCTTTGCAGCACGCTTCACAGAATGTTTTGAAACTGATGAAGCGGGGCGGAAATCGTAAGAGTCTTGAGCGCTTGATCGAGCGGGTGCGAAAGCGCGTTCCCGGTATTGCCGTCCGCACCACTTTCATCTCCGGATTTCCCGGCGAGACTGAAGAAGATTTTCAGGAGTTGATGGGCTTTATCAAGAGTGTTGAATTTGATCGGGTTGGTGTTTTCACGTACTCAGACGAGGAGGGCACGCCTGCTTTCGATCTTTCGGAGAAGGTTCCACATCGGACGGCGGTGCGCCGGCGCAATAGTTTGATGAAAGAGCAGGCGAAGATCTCGCGCCGGAAGAATCGCGCTCGCGTCGGCGAAGTGGTCCAGGTGTTATTTGAAGGCGAGTCGAGAGAGAGTGAGCTGTTGTGGCAGGGGAGAATGGAGACGCAGGCGCCGGATATTGATGGCTGTGTGCTGATTAATGATGTGCCGGATGGGATGATTCCTGAGGCAGGAGAGTTTGTGAACGTTCAGGTTACTGAAGCATACGAGTACGATCTTGTCGGAAAAATACTAGCCACGGATTTGCACGGATGAAAAGAGCCACTGACGTTCTGGCCCTCTCGATTGCTACTTGTGGCGTTGGTTATTTGCCATTGATTCCCGGGACGTTCGGCTCGCTGCTTGGCGTTGGGATCTTTTTACTTATTGCGCGTGCCCCGGCAGCGATCTGGCTCGTAGTTATCTTGATTCTCGCATTTACCTTTGCGGGCATCTGGGCGGCTTCGAGAACGGAACAATTAAGCGGACGAAAAGATCCCGGCAAAGTAGTCGTGGACGAAGTCGCGGGCCAGATGATCTCATTGTTTCCGTTAACACTTTTTACCCACTGGTCCACAACCGCAGTCATTGTTTCGTTTATTCTTTTCCGCTTTTTCGACATTGTTAAGCCGTATCCTGCCGGCAGATTGGAGGCGCTCAGAGGCGGGTACGGAATCATGTGCGACGATCTCGTCGCCGGTGCGTATGGCGCAATAATTACCGCAATCATGGTGGCGAAAGTTCTTTAGGAGAAATTATGCAAAGGGAAAAATCGATCGGTAAGGAAGCGACCAGCAAGGAAACGCTGGAGGATCTGGAAGAAAACGAGGAGTCGACCGACCCGTCCGACGATTCAAGTTTGCCGAGTCCTGATGGCACGCTCGACGAATCAGATGAATTGCATGACACCGCTCCCCTCTGATCAAGTGTCAGGTGTCTGTTGCTCGCTCGAGCCTCCAATCCAGCCGCGGCGTTTGAAAGAGTGTCAGCACCTTCATAATCTCATTCAGACGATTCGACACTACTGACAGGTAAGTCTCCAGCGAGCCGCTAATCAGGTCGCGATAGTTTTCAGCGAGGTCGACGACACGTACCAGATGATCGTAAACGTCGCGATAGAACGCGCCCAGCGATTCCATATCAACCCAGATCACTGCTGACTGATCTTTGAGCAGCTCCGGCAAATCGTCAGCGGTGAAGTCTTCCTGAATCTTCGGAATACCCCTGCGATAAACGAGAATCTCCATGCCACGCTCCTTTAGCCACAAAAAAGCACAAAAAGATTAGCCACAAAAAGGCATAAAGTCACAAGAAATTTTTTCGGGGGTTCAGAACTTATATATCTTCATTGTCTGTGTCTTTTGTGCTTCTTTGTGGCCATGATCTCTTTTGTGCCTTTTGTGGCTAATGCTGTTACCATACCGGGCTCAATGACGACAAAGATTTTCGTGGCGGATGACGTGAGCGAAGCCGGACTGGGACCACTACGCTCCTCGGGTTTCATCGTTGAGAAACAGCCCGGTCTCGCGCCGTCTGAATTGCGTGAAGCTCTGGATGAGTGCGAAGGGCTCATCGTGCGCAGTGAAACGAAAGTGACTGCTGAGCTTCTCGATGCGGCCCACAGCCTGCGCGTCATCGGACGCGCCGGAGTTGGTGTCGATAACATCGACGTTCCGGCGGCGACAATTCGTGGCGTAGTGGTGATGAATGCGCCCGACGGCAATACGATCACCACAGCCGAGCACACCATTGCAATGCTGATCGCGTTGGCGCGCTCGATTCCGCAAGCCAGTAGCAGCCTCAAGTCCGGACGTTGGGACCGCAAGAAGTTTATCGGTGTCGAGCTTCAGGGCAAGACGCTCGGCATCGTCGGCCTGGGCCGCATCGGCCGTGTCGTTGCTTCGCGTGCACGCGCAATGGGAATGCAGATCGTCGCCTACGATCCGTTCGTCGCGCCGGAACAGGCACGCGATCTGGAGATTGAACTGGCTTCGCTCGACGAGGTGTATATGTGTGCTGATTTTCTGACAGTGCATACGCCTCTGACGGCGGAAACTCGCGGCCTGATCGATGCTGAAGCGCTCAGCAAGATGAAGAAGGGCGCGCGCATCATCAACTGTGCTCGTGGCGGTCTGGTTGATGAAGACGCGCTTTACGAAGCAATAACCAGCGGTTCGATTGCCGGCGCTGCATTGGACGTGTTTATTCAGGAGCCGCCACCTGCCGATCACAAGCTGCTGCAACTCGATCAGGTGATCGTCACGCCGCATCTGGGAGCCTCAACGAAAGAAGCCCAGGAAGGTGTCGCGCTCACAGTTGCCGAGCAGATGCGCGACTACCTGCTGACGGGCGCTCTGCGTGGCGCAGTAAACGTTCCGGCAATCGGGATAAAAGAGTTCAATCTGGTCCAACCTTACGTGGAGCTGGCCGAGAGTTTAGGACGATTTCAGGCGCAGCTTGTGGATAAGCCTGTGAGCGAGGTGCGGATCGAATTTGCGGGTGAGATAGTCGAGCTGGATGCGGCGCCGGTGACGCGCGCCTTCCTGGCCGGCTTGCTACGCGACGTCAGTGCACGCGTGAACGTCGTCAATGCATTTCTTATTGCCGAAGAGCGTGGCATAAA
>Ga0126376_10000769_pt1 | contig 16406 bp, 11 predicted proteins | sample PanSoiMetPlot_15_FD_92760 | JGI IMG/M metagenome (GOLD analysis project Ga0126376, IMG submission 92760) | Tropical forest soil microbial communities from Panama - MetaG Plot_15 | ecosystem: Environmental > Terrestrial > Soil > Tropical forest > Bulk soil | place: Panama | collected 2016-02-17
CGCGATGCTTCGCGAACTCACGGTTCATCGCGTGCCAAAGCGCCTTTCCCAATGCGAACAAAAAGAAACTTCCAAACAGTAAAATGGCGCTCCTTTCGTCCCATCCGCCGATGCTTCCGCCTAACACCATCGTCAAGCCCGTCACGCCAATCACCGCGCTTGCTGTCAGAAAAATCCGCCCCAACCACTGATGCACCGCTGGATGCCTCGTCCTCAGCTCTCGCGAAAGCTGCAGCGGCCCCAGCATCATGAAAATCATCCCGGGGATCACATGCAGCAACGTCAGCATCTTTTCTTTTGCAAAATGCTGGTCCAATTCCTGCGCAGGGTTGTGGCCCGCAGTCATTGCACTCGGATTTATCAACAACACGGTTCTTCTCGTTGCCACGCCAATTCCAAGTAGCGCAAGGAAAATCGTCGCTGTCCAAAGAAATTTCGCCGCCCGCCGCGTTCCATCCATCGCGTTTCGCCTTCTCCGGTGAATACGCCGGCCGCGTTCGATTTGTTACGCCGAATCCCGTGCTATTCTCCTGCCCATGAAATTTTTTCCACGTAGCCTCAGAGCCTCCTTGGTTTGTGTCCTGACGATCTTCATTTTCGCCGCAGCTTCTGCATTCGCCCACGTCGCCCGCGTCCAAATCGTTTCGCGCACAGACGTTCTCGATGGAAAACCATTCGGCAACGCCGGGCCCTATGAACGCATCACCGGCAAGATCTATTTTTCCGTCGCGGTCGCCAACCCCCACAACCAAGCTATCGTCGATCTTGCTAACGCCGTCAATTTGCAAAATGGCGCGGTTGAATTTTCCGCCGAATTCGTCGCCATTCGCCCAAGAGACCCCGCCAAAGGCAATGGTACGATGCTCCTCGAAAATCCCAACCGCGGTTTCCCGCGCATTCTCTCTCTTGTGGACGGTGGCGACGAAGATCTCTCCCGGGACGCGGGTGACGCTTGGCTCCTCCGCAACGGCTACACCATCGTCTCGCTCGGCTGGCAATGGGACGCCTCCGGCGAAGGCGCGCTGCATTTGTACGCTCCCATCGCCAAAGATCATGGCAAGACCATAACCGGTCTCCTCCGCGGCGATGTGATGTTGTCATCCGATACTTCGGAAATTCCCCTCGGCCATCTAATTCAAGGCCACATCGGCGGTTCCGAATATCCCGTTTCCGATCCAAGCGACCCGCGCAACACACTCACCGTTCGCGACGCCCCAACTTCGCAACGCACCACCGTCCCTCGCAGCGAATGGCAATTCGCCAAAACAGTCGAAGGTAGGCTCGTCCCCGACAATCGCTCCATCCATCTCAAAGGCGGTTTCAAAGCCGGAAAAATCTACGAATACGTTTACGTCGTTTCCGATCCCGTCATTGCCGGACTCGCCTTCGCTGTCTTTCGCGATTTCGCTTCCTACTCGAAACACGATCCACAAACTATTACTCCGGTTTCCCGCGTCCTCGTTGAAGGCATTTCGCAAAACGGCCGCTTTCTTCGCCACTTCCTCTATCAGGGATTCAACGCCGACGAGGACGGCAGTATCGCCATCGACGGTATCCTCGCTCACGTTGCCGGCGCGGGCCGAGGCAGCTTCAATCACCGCTTCGCGCAACCATCGCGCGACGCTCAGCCCACTTCTTCGCTCTTTTTCCCAACGGACATTTTTCCCTTCACCGACTCGCACGAAACCGATCCACTAACCGGAGAGAGCGGTAGCCTCCTCGCTCGCGCAATTGCTGAAAAAGTCGTCCCCAAGATCTTTTTCTCCAATACCTCGTACGAATATTGGGGCCGTGCCTGCTCTCTGATTCACACTTCACCCGACGGCAAAGAGGACGCCACAATCGATGCGAACGTCCGTATCTACTTCTTCGCCGGATTGCAGCACTATTCCGTCCCGTTTCCGCCGGCGAAGGGGACTGGCACCGGCGCCAGCCAAAATCCGCAAACCCCTCTTCCCATTCGCTATTTCTGGCGCGCCCTGATCTCCAACATGGACGCCTGGGTTCGCAATGTCGCCAATCCGCCGCCCAGCGCCTATCCCATGCTCTTGGACAATGCCCTTGTTCCTATCGGCAAGCTGGCTTTTCCAAAAATTCCGCACGCCCACCTGCCGGCCAATAACAATCTCGCCTATCGCCTCAACCTCGGCCCCAAATGGCAGACGGGAATCATCACCAATCATCCGCCTGTCGTGGGCAAGCCGTTTCCAGTCCTCGTCCCGCAGGTGGATGCTGACGGCAATGAACTCGCCGGAGTCCATCTGCCTGAGATTTCCGTCCCACTCGCCACCTACACCGGGTGGAATCTGCGCGACCCTTCCATCGGTGCACCCGAGCAGCGCCTCGCGTTCCAGGGCTCGTTCTTCCCATTTCCGAAGGACGCTGCTGCGCGTGAAAGATCCGGCGACCCGCGCAAATCCATCGCGGAACGCTATCCAAGCCGCGAGATTTATTTGGAGAAATTCACCCAGGCTACGGATCAGCTAGTCAAGCAGCGCTGGATTCTGCCCGAAGATCGCGGCGCTCTGCTTCGACGCGGCGCCGAAGAATGGGACTACCTCACGCATTAGTCGCTGACCACGCCTTATGTGTTGTCATTCCTTGCGAGCCGGGGTGGAGAACCGCGGTGGAAAGCCGGGAATTTCCTTTTCCAACGAGCTTGGCTATCTACCTCGTCGCTAGTGCTTCATGGCGGCTTCCACTTCTTCAGCCGTCCGTGGTAGGCCCTTCGTCAACATCACGAGTTTGCCGTCGCCGTCGATCGTGAACAAATCTTCGACTCGCACTCCCAGTTTCTCTTCGGGAATGTAAATGCCCGGCTCCAGGGTGAACACCATGCCCTTTTCAAGCAACCCCGGCTCGCTCGCGTCATGCACGTTTAATCCCACGTGATGTCCCAATCCGTGGATGAAATATTTTCCGAGTGGCTCCCCGTGTAAGTCTTTGCCATGTGTGTTGATGTAATCGAAAGCAGCCTTGTAAAGAGAGCCGGACTCAGTGCCGCGCTCCAGCTTGGACTTGCCCAGTTGGAAGACCCGAATCGCTGCTTCTTGTGCGCCTAGCACGATGTCGTAAATTTCCCGCTGCCGTGCGCTGAACTTTCCATTTATCGGCGCGGTGCGCGTGATATCCGAGGTGTACATCGAGTACTCGCCCGCAACGTCCATCACCACCACGTCGCCATCCTTCATGGTTTTGTCGTCGGCTGAATAGTGGAGGACCGTGGAATAGAAGCCCGAACCGACAATCGGCGCATAAGCCGGACGCTCGCACCCGCGCTTGCCAAATTCGTATTGCATCAACGCGGAAATTTCGCGTTCCGTCACTCCAGGGTGAATCGCCTTGAACGCGGCTTGGTGCGCCGCAGCCGAGGCGTCGGTAGCTTTTCGGATGAACTGCAGCTCGCCCGCATCCTTAATCATCCGCAGCCGCGCGAGCAGCGGCCGTGCGTCGAGAAACGAGACGTAATTCGGAAATGAGTTCGCGCGGCGTAGCCACTCCATTGGTGCTGTGGACGCGGCCGTCTGTCCATCGCTTCCCAGATCGGAGTAAATTACGGCGCGGTTCTGGGGCAAGATCTTCTGCAACTCGTCGCGCAGCGCATCGAGATTCGCAACCTTCTCAAAACCCGTTTCCTTTGCCGCGTCCGGATTTTCCGGCCCCAGCTTTGGCCCCGTCCATTTTTCCTGCGTCGCGTTGTGCTGCGGCAGGAACAGGATTTCTCGATATGGATTCGAGCTGATCACGACGGCCGCGCCGGGCTCTTTCCATCCTGTCAGGTAATAAAAATTATCTTCTTGCCGAAAACCGTAGAGATTGTTTTGCCCTGCGGCCTCCATCGGCGCAAAGATCACCAGCGTTCCACCGTCGGTGCTCATGGCCTTGGCCAGCGCCACTCTCCGCGCATGATAATCCGCATTCGGCTGCCGTTCCGCGGCGGACGCGGCTAGTCCGAACACGGCCAAAACAAAAAAGAGTCTGCGGATCATATTCATTCTCCAGAAACCTCGGAATTCCGCGCCAGATGGTAACACGCAGTTTGCACACTTCGCCCGCACTCTGCTTTCTCAATCCGGCAAGTTGATTGTACTGGCTGTACTTAGGAAGAGAAGTCAAGAACTCCCGATCAGGATTCCAGTCACAAACACCAATACTCCGCCCACCACCACCTGAAATGCCGCCTGTAAAAACGGCGTGTCCATATACCTGTGCCGCACGAAACTGATCACTCCCAACTCCACCGCCACCACAATGATGGCCACCGTCATCGCTACCCGAAAGTTCTGAATCAAAAACGGAAATGTGTGTCCCAAGCCGCCTGCCGTCGTCATTGCACCCGTCACGATACCGCGAATCCACGGGGAACCCCGCCCGGTCAGCGAACCGTCGTCCGACAAACCTTCCGCGAACGCCATCGAAATGCCTGCACCAACTGACGCCGCCAATCCCACCAAGAATGCTTCCCAAGTTTTGTGCGAGGCGTACGCAGCCGCGAACAGCGGCGCCAACGTAGACACCGATCCATCCATCAGGCCCGCCAAGCCGGGCTGAATCACTTGCAAGACGAAAAGTCGCTTGTGGGATTCGTCTTCTTTCGCTCGCGCGTGCTCGGTCAAATGCTTTTCTTCGAGCGTTCCGGCCGTCTCCGTATGCTTTCTCTCTTCATCCGCGAGCCGATTCAGCAGTTCACGCGTGCCGGCATGCGTGACGCGATCCGCCGCGCGTTGATAAAAACGGGACGCCTCCATTTCCATCAACTGTGCATGCTTGCGCGCAGCATTCGCCCCCAACGGCCGTGTCAGCCACACCGGGCGCCGCTTCAAAAACCCCTTCACATCCTCGCGTCGGATTGGCGGAATCTGTTCGCCGAAGCGTTCGCGAAATTGCTGAAACAATCTGTCACGATGCCCAGCCTCTTCCTCCCGCATGTCTTCAAACATATCCGCGGTGGAGGGATAGGTCTCCCGCAATTGGTCCGCAAACTCACCGTAAATCCGCCCATCCTCTTCTTCGTTTTGAATCGCCAGCGCCAGGATTTCCCGTTCCGTCAAATCCTTGAATTTCTTCAGCATTCGTTGCCACTCCGCGAAATTCTGAGCAGGAAGAATCGCATATCTCCACCTTGGAAGTCATCTTCCGCCGGTTTCTGTCTTATGGGGTCGACGGTCGGAGCTTTGGCTTCGGCGTGAACAAATCACAAAAAGGGGCGTTAGCCTCGGAGGAAGCGCTTTCGTCCTTGCGTTGTGCCTGCCTACCAGGTTCACCAATGCCGGGGCTGGAACTTCCGCACGCAGATTTCCAGCGACCCCGGCACAAGCGAATTGAAGAAATTCGGAATCTTTTGGTGTCGCCGCAATATCAGCACTTTGACTCCGCGCACCGCGTCTTTCCAGGACGGGATTCACTGCGAAACTTCCGCAAAATGCTCGGCCATTCCCGATCATACCGTCCGTTTCCCGAAGTGCGGCCGTGCCTGGGCCCGTCAAACGCGATTTCCCATCCCCTCTCGATTCCGACGGCGCGGACGATCCGCGCACGCAAGAAATTGGAGTCGGCCACAACGTGTATCAGCACTCTCGGTGTATCTGCTGAAGCCTGCGCGCGCCGCCCGATTTCGAACGCCTTGACTGTCGCTTCACAACTCGCCACTCCACCTATCGCCGCCCCTGGTCCGCCGTACTACACGCAGGTTCTCCCCTGTTCGCGCCGCGCTACGTCCCCGTGCCACTTAGAGGCCTGACTGTTCTGCACGCGCTTTGCGGCTCTAGCTTTATCTCTCTCAATGCACATGGTTTGTGGCCGCATTTGGTTTCTGCGCTCCGGAATGCTTGTCAATTTGGTACCTGGTCGGTGTCCCGGCCTGAGTTGCGCCTCTGCCCTTCGCTAGTACCCCAGTACCAAATCTCAGTCGGAGCAGTCCCACATTCCACAGGTACCTCTCCTCTATAGGGTTTTCCACATTCCCCTCGTACACTTTTCTTAGCAAAAGCTGTAAATTTCTCAGGTGAACTTTTCATGGCTACGCAGGATTTCATGAGCAAGACCCCCAACTCAGTACGCTTTTCTCGTCCCGATTCACTTCCGGAGCGCCGTAGCTTCCGGCGCTGCAAAATCACGCAGCTGATGCGCATTCGTCCGTCCGACCCTCAGAAAGAGCACTTTGAAGACCTGCGCGGATCGATGAGCGTGTCGCGCAGCGGCGTCTATTTCCAGACCAGCGAAAAAACCTACGAAATTGGCCTTCGCCTTTTCGTCACCATGCCTTATTCCAAGGAGCCCTCCGCCGTCAACCGCGAATACCTCGCGGAAGTCGTTCGCATGGATCCGCTGCCGAACGGACTCACCGGTATCGGCATCAGGATCCTGATGGAGATGGGGATGCAGCAACACACGTATTCGTTCTACGGTCCGCCGCCGAAATAAGCGGCCTGTTGTAAAACTCGGCAGAAACAAAGTTCAACGAAAACAAGAAAGGGCGGTCTGAGAAGGCTCAGGCCGCCCTTTCCCGTGTTTGGGGGTTGGGGAAACTCGGTTCTGTTTTACGCTTTTCCGATCAAATTCAAAGTCTCGTGGCGCAGCTTGCCCAGGCTCTTGTTTATGGGGTGATGGCGCTGCAGGAAGGAAAGCACCGGCGCGCGGCGCTTCGTCAATTTGTTCATGGCGATGCTGAGCCGTATGTCGCGGCGCGCATATTTCAGCCCTGCCTGCAGCGCTTCCACGGCTTCATCCCGACGGCCAGCAGTAGCATAGACTTCCGCAAGATTCAGATAGAGCTGCGCTTGGTTCCTCTTCAGCCGTACCGCGTTATCACAAAGTTTTTCCGCTTCGCCCCACTTCTTTTCGGAGCGAGCGAGCACCACTCCGAGGTACGACATGTAATAAGGATTGTTCTTCTCCAGCTCGACGGCGCGGCGCATATGGGGAAGGGCTTTCCCTGCATAGTTGTCGCGCAAAAACGTCAACCCCTGCTTGAACTCCCGAAACGCCTCAGTATCCATCATGGACCACCTCGACCGTTGCGCTCTGGCAGCGCGTTGGATTCACACCCGGGAAGCAGAAACGCGCCCTCGCCGATTGCGGGAGATCGCAGAGTTTATCGGGATTGGGCCATGCATGATCTTGCCTGCCAGCAGGAACATGCATAGCGCAGGGAAGAGCAGGGCGAGTGCGGTTTCAAGCGACATCACATACGGAAGGTACGCGCACGTTGGCAAGGAATCTACTGGACCGAGGGACAGTTGTGGGACATCTGCACTTTCGACCGATGCGCCGGAAAAGGTCAGGTGGGAAATGACACTAATTGCGCGGCGATTTGCGTCACGTTTTTCCGTTTTTCAACGCAGGCCAGACCATTTTTGCGCGTTTAGTACCGTTCGCCTTGAGAGGCGGTCGCTGCGAACACGTCTTCAGCTGTGAGCACCGACAGGGACTTGCCGTCCGCGAACGCGCGCTTCGTAGATGGGAAATTTCGCGGCAAGCTCTGCCACCTGCGCGCGAATCTTTTGTTCGAGTTCGGTGTCGCGGATATTCGAGATGACGTCGGCGATCCAATTGCCGATTTTTTCCATTTCCGGTTCTTTCATGCCGCGCGTGGTGACCGAAGGAGCGCCGAGGCGAATGCCGCCCGCTTTCATAGGGGGCAGAGGATCGAACGGAATCGAATTCTTGTTGACGGTGATGCCAGCGCGATCGAGGGCTTTTTCGGCGTCGCCTCCGGTGATGCCGCGCGAGTGAACTTCGATGAGGAAAAGGTGATTGTCTGTTCCGCCAGAGACGATGCGGAAGCCGCGCTTTGCGACGGCTGCAGCCATAGCTTTGGTATTGACGACTACTTGCTTTTGATAGTCGGCGAAGCTGGGTTCGGCGGCTTCCTTGAAGCAGACGGCTTTGGCGGCGATGGTGTGAACAAGCGGGCCACCTTGCAGACCAGGGAAGGTGAGCTTATCGAGTTCTTTGGCGAATTGGGCTTTGCACATGACAAGACCGCCGCGCGGGCCGCGCAGAGTCTTGTGCGTGGTGGTGCTGACGAAATCGGCGTGCGGCACGGGGCTCGGATGAACGCTCGCGGCGACGAGTCCTGCGATGTGAGCCATGTCCACGAAAAAGAGCGCACCGTTATCGCGGGCGGCCTTGGCGATGCGCGCGAAGTCGATGATGCGGGAATAGGCGCTAGCACCGGCGACGATCATTTTCGGCTTGTGCTCGGCGGCGAGGCGATCGATTTCGTCGTAGTCGATTTGCTCGGTGTCCTGGCGCACGCCGTAGGCGACGAATTTGTACATGCGGCCGGAGAAATTGAGCGGATGGCCGTGCGTGAGGTGGCCGCCGTGAGAAAGGTTCATGCCGAGAACGGTGTCGCCAGGCTTGAGCACGCTCATGTAAACAGAAACGTTGGCTTGCGTGCCGGAGTGCGATTGCACGTTGGCGTGCTCGGCGCCGAACAGCGATTTGGCGCGGTCGATGGCGAGCTGTTCGGCTTTGTCCGTGACTTCGCAACCGCCGTAGTATCGCTTGCCGGGATAGCCTTCCGCGTACTTGTTGGTGAAGACGGAGCCCATCGCTTCGAACACCGCTTCGGACACGAGATTTTCCGAAGGGATGAGTTCGAGGCCGGTGGCTTGGCGCTTGGCCTCTTCACACAGCAGCTCTGCGATTTGCGGGTCGACGGTGTCGAGCGGGCGCTGCATGCGGTCGTTGGCTTGAGTCATCGAGTGGATGTCCTTAGTGAAGCGAAATTTGTGGGTTCCATAGTAGCGAGAAAGTGTGAAGTAATGAAGTAACCGGTTTGGTTGTAGCTAAGGCGCGACAGGTCGATGCAGGCGCGAAACGGCCTATTCCGAAAATGGAAATAATTTGGGTGCACCCGCGCTGTCAGGCGACCGAAAACAGAATTTTGACGAGGTCGAAGAGGGCTTGACGCAGGTTATCGAAACAGCGCGGAGCGAGCCGAATGCGCGCGAGCGACAGGTGCTGAATTACCACAAAAAGCATAAGTCGAAGTGGCCGTCGTGTGAAGAGATTCAGCAGAAGTATCCGGATTGGTAGCGGCGAGGTGCTAGAATCTGGCCAAGACGGAGGTGCGTATGAAGCCCCGTGGATTTCGCTTGCCAGTGTTTCGCTTGGCGTCGACCCTGGTGTTGTTCTGCCCCTTAGCTTGGGGCCAACAGCAGCCCCCAAACATGACTGGCCTCGGGACATCCGGCGCGACGCACAACATCACCGGATACGTGAAATCGGAGGTCAACGATGAACCGATTTCCGGGGCGCGCATGAGATTGATGACATTGGACAATAACGTTGCGCATGGAGCGATCCTCTCGAGTCCAACCGGTGAGTTCAGCTTCCGGGGTTTTCCTGCGGGCGACTACTACATCGAAGTGGAGAAGCCCGACTACGAGCCGGCACGCGTGCGTGTAACAATCGCAACGCACGGCGATTTGTTGTTGATCCACCTTCGGCCGTCGCCGCCGGTTCGCACGAATGGGTCATCGAATGCTGGACTCACGCGTAGTGCGGCTGTGCCAGAAAAAGCTTTGGATGCTTACGAAAAGGGAGTTGCACTTCTGAGGGCGCAAAGCGACTACCACGGCGCGATCGCGCAATTCGAACGCGCGATCAAATCGTATCCGGGTTACTACGAAGCGTACGCGCAAATGGGAGTGGCGCACGACCGGCTAGGAGACAAGGCGTCTGCCGAAGAGGCGCTGCGAAAATCGATTGAGATGAGTTCGGGGAAGTATGCGGAGCCCTTTTTTCTGCTGGCGGAGATACTCAACGACGAGAGCAAATTTGCCGAGGCGGAGAAGCTCGCGCGGCAAGGTACCACGGCGGAGGGAAATTCTCCGCGGGGGCACTATGAACTGGCGCGGGCGCTGGCAGGATTGAAGCGGGACGCGGAAGCGGAACAAAGCGCGGTGAAAGCGCGAGAGATTACACCGGATAGCCCGTCAGTCCACTTGTTGTTGGCGAATATTCACCGACGATTGCACAACTATCAGGCAGTGCTGCAGGACTTGGATGCTTATCTAACGCTCGCGCCGACCGGTCCGGCGAGCGACCAAGCGCGCGCACTTCGGCAGCAAGTCCAGAAAGCGCTTCAGGGCGAGCCGAACTAGCTTGCTCGGCAGCCGTAGGCAGGCATCGGCTTGGCGCGGATTCCTCCGCCTGCGTATCGAACCAAGAAACAAAGTGATTTTCCCTGTGTGAGAACACTCCATAACCCAGTGCTAAGAGATGCGCACAAAGGTGCACCGACATCCGAGGTGCGAACTGAAGTTTTGTTTTGCGGCTGGGAGAAAGAGCTGAGCACAGGCCGCGTTGTCGGCAGAAAGAAACGGAATTAGGATGAGCGGGTCACGGGAAACCCTGCTGTTCGTAGTTGAGGGTGACGCCGTTCGCTTTGACTTTCGGCACGCGATCTCTCCTTCGTGGTGTCATTCGGCTCAGTTGGGAAACCGAGGGGAGAGCGAGCTGGTTCGCCGAAAATAGCCAAAGGGATGCCGGGAATTCAGCGTTTTGGAAAAAAACAGTGAAGAGCGCTATGCGTGGAATTTAACAGAGCGAAATGGCGGCGAGTGATATAGTTGCGCGAAGTTGAGGTTGCCGCTGCGATGAAGAATCTATTCACAACATTTCTAAAAGCTACGCCAAGACTGCTCGTGTGCGCGCTGAGTGTGGTGTGTGTGAATTTTGCGTGGGCGCAGGGCAAGAATCCGTATGCGGGCGACGCGAACGTGGCGAAGCTGGGTGAAATGCAATTTCGCGTGAATTGCGCGTTCTGCCATGGATTGGGTGCACGAGGTGGTGGCCGCGGGCCGGATTTGACACGTGCGCAGAAACGGCACGGAAATTCAGACGAAGAAATTTTTCACAATATTCACGACGGAATTCCTGGCACGGCGATGCCGCCAGGAACGAATGGCGGAATCGGCGTGGGAATGACAGACGAAGAGATTTGGCAGGTGGTGACGTACATCCGGAGCGTCGAGAAGAAAGCGGACGCAAAGAGTTTGGGCGACGTGGAACGTGGAAAGAAATTGTTCTATGGCTCTGCGGCTTGCGGAACTTGCCACATGGTGAATGGAAAGGGTGGAAGGCTTGGGCCGGAGCTGACGACGGTGGCGACATCCCGCTCGCAGGAACATTTCGTTGAGTCATTGCGCAATCCAAGCAAGCGATTGGCGCAAGGGCTTTCCGAAGCTATGAAGGATTTCGCACAGGAATACGAAACGGCGAATGTGACTACGGCGGATGGGGCGAAGTATCAGGGTGTCGTGCTGAATGAAGATGCCTTTACAGTGCAGGTTCTGGATACGCGCGAGAGCCTTCATTTGTGGGAGAAGAGCTCGCTGAAGTCTTATGAAAAGACGCGGCAATCGTTGATGCCCACGTATGACGAGAAAGTCCTGCCAGAGAAAGACATTCAGGACTTACTGGCGTTTCTGGTTTCGGCCAGCGGAGGTGCGAAGTGAGCGCCGCGAAGAAGCGGCGAGTCAGCTTTTTTGCGGCGATCGTGCTCGTGGGTTTGTTCGCGGCTTCGGCAAAAGCGCAGGTGACCCCGGAGCGATTGTTGAATGCCCAGAAAGAGCCGCAGAACTGGCTGATGTACAGCGGGAATTATTCCGGGCTGAGATATTCGACTCTCGAACAGGTGAACGCTGCTACGGCTGCGTCGCTCGTCTCGACGTTGGCGTACCAGACTATGTCGGGCGGCAAGTTTGAGGCGACGCCGCTGGTCGTGGACGGGGTGTTGTATGCGACGGGGCCCGACGACCGGGCGTTTGCACTGGACGCGCGATCCGGGAGGCCAATCTGGCTGTATCAGCGCGCGCTGCCGCCGGACGTGCGGCCGTGTTGCGGGCGCGTCAATCGCGGTGTGGCAATTCTGGGAGACAAGGCTTTTCTGGGAACGTTGGACGCGCACGTCATTGCGCTGGATGCGAAGACCGGCGCGGTGGTGTGGGATACGACCGCGGCCGACTATTCGAAAGGATACAGCTTCACAGTCGCGCCGCTGGTGATTCGTAATCTGGTTCTGGTGGGAGTAAGTGGCGGCGAATACGGAATTCGCGGATTCATCGACGCTTATGACGCGGCAACGGGTGAGCGGAAGTGGCGCTTCAACACCATACCGGGCCCAGGCGAGCCGGGGCATGAAACGTGGGCGGGCGATTCCTGGAAGATTGGCGGAGCGCCGGCCTGGATTACGGGGACCTTTGACCCGGCGACAAACACTACATTCTGGACGACCGGAAATCCTTCGCCATCGAATCGTGGCGAAGGCCGCGAAGGCGACAATTTATACAGCGATTCCCTCGTTGCGCTCGACCCGGACACGGGAAAATTGAAATGGCATTTTCAATTTACGCAGCACGACGAACACGATTACGATGCGACGCAAGTTCCGGTCATGATTGATGACGGCGGCAAGCACTGGATTGCCCAAGCGAATCGCAACGGATTCTTCTATTTAATCGACCGGGCGAATGGAAAACTTTTGGCCGCGACGCAGTATGCAAAAGTGTCTTGGAGCAAGTCGAAGGATGCGACTGGCCGGCCCGTGGGAGCGAAAGAAGGCGAGCCGACCCCGGAAGGGAATCCTGTGTGTCCGGGAGCCATCGGTGCGACGAACTGGATGTCGCCCTCGTATGACCCGCAGACAAAGTTGTTTTACGTGACCGCTCGAGAGCAATGCGACATTTTCTCGACGGCACCGCAGCCGTACGATCCTGGCCATGCCTTTTACGGCTCGGCGTATTTTCCGAATGATGCCACACAACCATTTTGGGGAGCGCTGCGGGCGCTCGATCCTGCGACCGGGAAACTTGTTTGGGAGTGGAAGCACGTTTCGCCAGCATGGTCGGGCGTGCTTTCAACCGCTGGCGGAATTGTGTTCACGGGCGATGCAGAAGGGAATTTCATCGCGCTCGATGCCAAAAACGGGAAGGCGCTGTGGCATTTTCAGTGCGGAGCGAGCGTGATCGCTTCACCGATGACGTATTCGGTGGATGGGAAGCAGTACGTTGTGGTGCCGGCGGGGTCGACGCTGTTCGCGTTTGGACTGCCGTGAGAACCTCCCTTTTCGCTCAAGCATTTTATCTAGCTTTTGCACTCTTCGTAAGCGCACAAGAGGGGCCAAAGCGAGTCGGAATAAAGGAACTACAAGTGCCGATGTCGGAGCTAAAGCCGACGGCGACAATCGAGCTGGGCGGCAAGCCGGACTGGACTGTGGTCACAGACGATGCGGTCTGGGTTTCCAATTCGGAGCTTCACGCTATACAGCGCATCGATCCGAAAGCGAACAAGGTTGTGGCGAAAGTGGATTTGGCCGGTGAACCGTGTTCGGGGCTAGCATTCGGATTCGGAAGCGTGTGGTCGCCGATTTGTGAGGGGCAGAAGGGGTTGGCGCGCATTGACGCAAAAACGAATCGCGTCATAGCAGTTTTGCCCGTTGTGCCTGTGGATAGCGAAGGATCGATTGCCGTTAGCGACGACAGTATTTGGCTTGCAACAGGCCACGATGGAAGATTGGCACGGATCGATCCGAACACAAATTCAGTGCGGCAAGAAATTCACCTTCCGGTGGGTTCCTACAATCCGATGCACAGCGACGGGATTGTCTGGGTGACGAGCGTTGAGAAGGGCGTATTGACTCCCGTAAAGGCGGATTCTGGAGAAGTCTTAGCGCCGATTGCCGTCGGGCCGAAACCAAGATTCCTGACGGCTGGAGCGGGTTCGATCTGGATCTTGAACCAAGGCGACGGAAGCGAGACGCGAGTGGATGCGAAGACAAGGAAGGTTATATCGAACATTTCGGCCGGCATACCTGGATACGGTGGTGAGATTTGTTATGGCCATGGAGCGGTCTGGGCGACGGTAATTGAGATTCCTCTCACAAAGATTGATGCGAAAACGAGTCGCGTCGTGAAACAGTGGGTCGGACCCGGCGGAGACTCGGTGCGTTATGGACTCGGCAGCATTTGGCTCACAGACCTGCTGCACGGAAAGATGTTGCGCTTGCCTGCGAATTGATTCGCTTTGTCCGGAGCGTCGAGCAAACTTGGCTTTGCGAAAAATTACTGGGTTTCACAAAGATGAGCATGGCGACTGGGTCGCCGATCTGGAATGCGGGCACGGGCAACACGTGCGGCACCGGCCACCGTGGGAAAAACGGCCGTGGGTGGAAATGGAAGAAGGCCGCGCCGAGCATTTGGGGCGCAAATTGGACTGTAAAAAGTGCCAAGAAGCCGACGGTAGCGACTGAAGTCACACAGCGGAGAAATAAGTGCCTTGTTATTTCGAGGCGCCGCTCGCCGTTGCCGTGCCGCCGATAGCTTCGCCATTTACGACGAGTTCGACGCGGCGATTCTTCTGCCGGCCTTCCGTAGTATCGTTCGACGCGACGGGTTGCGTTTTTCCGAAGCCGCGCGAAGTCATCGAGCTCGCCGACACACCCTGTTGTGCGAGGAAATCTAGAACTGAACCTGCGCGCTGTTCGGAGAGGCGTTGATTGAACTCGTCGCCGCCGACGCTATCCGTATGGCCCTCGATTTGAAGAGTGAGGCCAGGATGCGCTAGCACGATTCCGGAAATCTTCGCGAGCTTTTCGCGCGCAGCTGGACGCAGCGTGTAGCTGCCCGTGTCGAAGAGAACGTCCGACATATTCACGATTAGGCCGCGCGCAGTGTCGTTCGTTTGCAGAACTGCGTTCAATTGCGCCAGGAGCTGGGCGCGAAGTTCCGCCTTCTCGGCTTCCGCCTTTGCAGCGGCAGCGCTGGCTTTTTCCGCAGCGGCCTTGGCGCTGGCCGCTTCCGCCTCGGCGGCTTTCTTTTGTTCAAGGGCAGCCTGTTGTTCGGCTAACGCGGCGGCGCGGGCCTTCTCTGCTTCTTCCTTAGCCTTAGCCGCGTCTCTAGCTGCGTTTTCCGCTTCGGCTTTTAGCCGCTCGGCGTCCGCTTTTGCGGCTTCGGCGGCGAGACGAGCTTGTTCAGCATCGGCGCGGCGCTTGGCTTCGTCCACTGCGTCTTGACGTGCTTTTGCTTCGCGCGCTTCGGCGGCGGCTTTTTCGGCAGCGGCTTTCGCTTGTGCTTCTTCTTCTGCTTTTTTCTTTACGGAAATGACGCGGGCTTCTTCCGAAGTTTGTACGGAATCGCGGGCCGCTGCGATGACAGTTTTCTTGTCTCGCTTCTGGCGATAGAGATCTTCAGCAGATTGCAGCTGCTGCGCGGCCTTCGTCAGCGACGGGCCGGCATATTTTTCCGCGCCGGCATTACGAGCGATACGAACGGCGTTACGCGCCTGGAAAAGTTCGACGGGTGTCTTGCGGTCAATGCCGAAGATCGCGTTTTCAATCTTGGTGTTCGAGGAGGAATATACCCCGCGGGCGAGAAGTTCATAGCGAGCTTCGATGGATTCGCCCCCGGTCGCGGCATCCAAAGAATTCTCTGCGACAACTTCGTCGCCGGGTTGCGTGACGGCGAAGTAGGGTTCAGCGGTGACGATCATGCCGAACGTCTGCATGTCGGAGATGGCTTTGACTTGTGCCTGGCCGTTCTTGATCTGAACTTCACCCAGATTGACGGCGCGGCCTTGCGGCGAAACGGCCCAGAGAACATAGGTAAGATATTCGAGACCGAATTTTGTGGCTTCTTCAAATCCTTCGAACTTGGCTTCGATTTCGACACGGCTGCCCTTGTTGCGGACTTCGGTCTCGCCCGACGCTTGTTGCATCAAGTCGGTTCCGTGGAAACCAACTTTTAGCGTCGTGCCGCTGCGACGGTAGTTGATGGCCTTGGTAGTGCGAGAGACGGGAGCGGCCGTGGACGCTGAAGATTGTGCGGAAGCAACACGAGCCGCAACGAGACCGAGAATCGCCATAAGCGCGATGCAGATTGCGGCGAGTCGAAGATTGAAATGAATGCGAGCCGAATACGGCGAATGAGCTGAGTCCCGTCGAAGCATGTTGGTGCCATCCCGCCGCGGCTGGTGGCCGCGGCAACTTAAGTTGTTTGCCCTGATTCTCTTCAGAGTAGCAAAAGCTGGATGATGTGGCGGTGGCCGCGAAACGGCGTTTGCCTAAGTAATTACAGGCGTCCTCGGGAAGGGAAAGGGCCAGCGGCCGGCCAGGCGGGCAGGCAGAAGTTGGCCCCGACAAACGTATGCGGCAGTTTTATGCGGCTTGGTGCATTACTGGTTTATTGCGGCAGTTCTTTGCCGTTCTGCTCTGCCACCATGTACGCGGCATACCAATCCGGCCAGTTTTCGTCACGTTGTCCTCCGGTCCGTGCTTCATGCTCGCCGTGAGCGGCTGACGCGCGCCGAAGCGCGCTCGCCAGATCGGCTACGGACGCGAATGTTGTCGTTGCGGAGTCAATGCGGCCGGGCAAGCGCGTGGTAATTTCCTGAAACAG
>Ga0126376_10000770_pt1 | contig 16404 bp, 14 predicted proteins | sample PanSoiMetPlot_15_FD_92760 | JGI IMG/M metagenome (GOLD analysis project Ga0126376, IMG submission 92760) | Tropical forest soil microbial communities from Panama - MetaG Plot_15 | ecosystem: Environmental > Terrestrial > Soil > Tropical forest > Bulk soil | place: Panama | collected 2016-02-17
CTCTAGGTTAGCTCATATCCTGAGTTTCTGAAGTAGTTGGCGCATTCGTCGCGGGTGAAAGTGCCCAAGAGCTGACCGATTGCAGCGCAGACAGCCTCAACGGTTCGCGCGGCGGCCTTGCGAAGTAAATGTTTGAGCTTGGCAAAGACTTGTTCGATTGGGTTCAGATCGGGTGAGTATCTCGGCAGAAAAAAGAGCTTGGCACCGGCGGCGCGGATTAGGCGACGTACAGCTTTGCCTTTATGGCTGCCGAGGTTATCCAATAATCACGATGTCGCCGGGACGAAGCGTGGGGACAAGGACTCTTTCGACATAGACTTGGAAGGTCTCACCGTTGATCGGACCCTCAAGAAGCCACGGCGCCTCGATCCGATCGAGACGCAACGCAGCCAAGAACGTCGTCGTGTTCCAGTGACCGTACGGGACTTTGGCTTTGATCCTTCTGCCCCGCGGCCCCCATCCACGCAGTGGTGCCATGTTGGTCTTGGTCCAAGTCTCATCGACGAAGACGAGACGCTCGGGCTCGATCTTGTTTTGATACTTCCTCCACTGTGCTCGCCGCCGTACGACGTCGGGACGGTCGCGCTCGCCGGCCACCACGCTTTTTTTTTGAAACTGAGTTTCTCGGCGTGGACGAAGTTCCAGACGGTCCGGTAATCCACTTTCAGACCACGTTCGGCAAGCTCGGCCACCAGTACGCGCAAGGTGAAGTCTCCTTCCTTGATCCTTTGCAAGAGTCACGTCCGGTGCCGGCCAGAGATCAATTTTGGCCTGTGGCCGCCCATCTTGCCGGGCGCAACGCTACCGGTCTCGCGCAGCAGCCGCACCCAGTTAATGGCCGTGCTGATGCTCACCCCGAACTGCTTTGCCGCCCGGTGGCATGAGATGCCGCCAGTCTTGACCGCCGCTACGACCCGCTCGCGAAGATCGATCGAATAAGGTTTCCCCATCCATGCTGGCCTCCTTCCCAGCCAGCATGGTGAATCAGAGATCGGGTGATTTGGGAATCCCAAATCGATTCAGGCTAAACTCATCACGCTTTAGGCGAGGGAATGCTTGCAGCGGTCAGGGAGAATAATCACAAGCGCTGCTCACTCGACCACCACCTTGACCTGGTCGCCCGCGCTCACGCGCTCGCCAGGGCCAAGACCGTTGAGCACGCGAAAGCGCTCGACCGGGCGGTCGGTAATCGCCATGCGAGCAGCCAGGCGCTCGACCGTGTCGCCTGAACCTACCGTGACGATCCTGATGTGCAGCGGCTTTGCCGCTTGGCTTTCCGCCAGCGTCACACGGCGAAAGCTGTCAACCGACTCGCGAAAACTGCGATCGATCTCCGCGCTGGTGCGCTTGGAGGCGAAGATAAACCGATAGACATCGGTGCCGAACCGCACGGCATAGAGCCGAAACACCCATTGATCGCCCTTGGCGGGGGCTGTTGCTGCGGGCAGGCCGTTAATCGTAAGCGCCTCGACGCTTTTCGGATCGATGTTCTCGATCCAACCGGAGTTGAGATAGTCGGCGAGCGTTTGCTCCGCGGGCACACGCACCACATCGAGCCGCAAGGCTTGGCCGCCGCTCTCCTTCACTCCGAGCACGGCCTGCGCGGTATTGTCGAGCGTGAAGCCCTCGGGAGCCATAAATGTGAATCCGAGCTTGGGGTGCAGGAAGCGGCGGCCGCGCACGAAGCCCTCGCTCGGATCTTCGCCGTAAACCAGGCCGTCGATGCCGGCGAGGTAGGCTCCTTTGTCGCGCTCGTCGGCGCCGGGCGCATTGACCTGGCGGGCGCTTGCCTGCGCGTTCTTGATCCGGTCAGGCGTGGCCGGGTGGGACGAGAGAAAATCGGGGGCCCTGGGATCGATGTGCGATTGCCCCGGGCTGGATTTGAGCTCGGCATTACGGCCCATCGAAGTGAGAAAACGCACCGCCCCATAAGGATCATAACCGGCGCGCGCGGCAATGCCGACCCCGATGGCATCGGCCTCTAATTCCTGCGCGCGAGAGAAGCTCGCCAGCGCGATCTTGGATTTCGCGAGCGCCAGCGCTCCCGTCTCCGGGTCGCTCAATACGTCCTGGACCACGCGGCTTACCAGTGCGACTTGACGCGCCTGGTCCTCGCGCATGGCGGCATGGCTCGCGATCACATGGGACATCTCATGCGATAAAACGGACGCGAGTTCGGAGGTGTCGCTGGCCAGCGCGATCAAGCCACGTGTCACGTAGAGCTGACCGCTCGGTAGCGCAAAGGCATTGATCGATGCTGAGTTGAGGATGGTGACGCGATAGTGCACCTCCGGCCGCTCCGATGCTGCCACCAGCTTTGCGACGACCTGGTTGAGAAGTCCTTCGAGCTGGGGATCTTCGTAAGCGCCGTTGTAGGCGGCGAGAATGCGTTGATGCTCGCGCGTATTCGGTGGCGGATTTTGCTGCTGTGGTTGGACCAGGCGCGATGCTTCCGGGAGTGCCCCGGGCGGTGCTCCGGCGGTAAGCAGGGACGAGCTGCAGCCCGCGAGGGCCAAAGCAAGCACGGCGAGAAGCGCGGTCGCCTTCCATGTGGCGCCGAGAACGTCGCGCTGTTCCACTGAGGCATGCATGATGGCATCAGGTCCGTCAGTTGCCCTCGACGATCTCGATCTGCTCCGGACGGGTAGCCTCGATTCTGGGGCCACTACGCTCCTCGATCCATCCGCGTGCTCCGATACGCTGAGTTTCGAGTCTTTTCGGCACGACTCCGGCAGCGGCGAAGGCGCTCTCGTCGCGCTTCGAGATGGTGATGGTGAGCGCCTCTGCCCACCGTCGTCCGAAATTGCCCGCGCCGCCCGTTCTTGCGCCCAAAGCTCTTCCGCGCAGGGCCGACCGCCGCCGACATGGGCCGAAACGCGCGCGAATCCCCTTGCCAACATCTCGTGTGCAACCGAGTGGGACGCACGGTCGTCTATGACATAGGCCAGCGCAATCGTGCGGCCGTAGCGGTCGACGGCCGCGCCGTTTTCATGGAGCTCGACGGTCTGACCGTTCAGCATCGATTCAAGCGCCGCGCGAGCCGCAAGACCCGCCTCGGCTTTCGCTCCTGATTCGCCTTGGGCGGGTGGGAGGGGATCTCTATTCCGGCGAGATGAACCTCGCGCCCGTCCTCCAGAATAAAACTGCGTCCGTCGGTGATCGCACGAACCTTTGCTATGGCGACAGCCTGGAACCGGCAAGCACTCAGCGTTGCGCCTTCCGCGCGCGCGGGCGCCGGCGGCAGAATGGCGGCCAGGCACGACACACAGCAAAACCGCGCAAGAGCGACGTCCCAGCGCCCGCCCGTGCGGCAAGAAAACAGTCGGAATGGGGCGGCACTACGGCGCTGCGTCTGCGCCGCGGTTATAGGGGTACACAAGACACGTCGCGGTGGTTTTACGGGGCGCAATCGTTGTATATTTGCGTCACAAGCAAGTGAGGCAGGGGGGAAACTCATGAAGATCGTTGAGATTGTTCCGCGCGCGCGGGCGCGCCTTTATGGCACCCTCGTCGCCAAGCAGGATGCAATCCGTAAAAGCGGCCGCGGAACCTACGTGCGGGTTGGCCGCAAGAGTCAGCACACCGCCCGGTGGAAGCACAAGAAGTTCACGGGGACGCTTCAGCTCAACCGGGGCGCATCCGAGGCGGTCACGGCCAAGGTGCGCGCCGCGACGGCGGAGGATGAGCGCAAATTGCTCTCTTCCTTTTTGGGATTTGTCGACCGCCATGCCGGGGATCAAGTGACGACGATCACGATCCACTACCATTGAGCCTTCGCGGACGCGGTTAGTGCGGCTTGGAGCGGCTTGGCCCAGCCTTGCGGACCTTAAAACCGGCGATGCAGCCTCCTATGTGAGGTAATGGAACCACTTGCAGGAGGTGCCCATGGCAATCGTGCTCGACCATACGATCGTGCCGGCGCACGATAAGGAGGCGTCCGCGCGCTTTCTCGCCCGCATCCTGGGCTTGCGTTACGCGGGACCCCTCTCGCACTTCGCTCCGCTGCGGATCAATGACACGCTGACCCTCGATTTCGACGACGATACGAATTTCGAGAGCCACCATTATGCCTTCAAGGTCGACGAAGCGGAGTTCGATGGAATCTTCGACCGCGTGCGCGCCGAGGGCATTGCTTATGGCAGCGGGCCCCGTGCCCTTGACGACATGAAAATCAATCACCGTCATAGCGGACGCGGATTCTATTTCCGCGATCCGAACGGGCACGTGCTCGAAGTGTTGACGGCTTAGGTAAGCGGCCGCCGGCTGCTTCTCGACCGATGCTTCAAATGCTTTACGTCCCAGGCCAGATGACCCAAGCCGCGTGGGGCCCACGCGCCGAGCGCTACCAACACGGCAAGCGTCTGCGCAAAAAGGTTGCGCGGGAACGGCACGCCGAGCTGCTCGGATCGGCAGCCCGCGATCCGGTTGCAATCTTGGCCGCCGGTGATCGCAATCGGGTACCGGAGCTGATCCCGGTGCGTTACGAGCGCATGCTCGTCAGCCCATTCGCGTTCCTGCGCGGCGCTGCGGCGGTGATGGCAGCGGATCTCAAGCACCAACCGGCTGTGGGCATTGACGTCCAGGCTTGTGGCGACTGTCATCTCATGAACTTCGGGGCATTCGATACGCCCGAGGAGAACATCGTATTCGACATCAACGATTTCGACGAAACGCTCGCTGGAATTGATTTTACGGTCGACCTCAAGCGCTTGACCGCCAGCGTGTCGGTTGCCGCGCTGGCGGTGAAGCTCCCGAAGAAGCGGGCGCGGGCGATCGCAGCGGCAACGGTCGAAGCGTATCGAAGCCGCATGCACGTTCTTGCCAAATTGTCGCCGCTCGAAATTTGGCACAGCAGGATCGACTTGATGCGAGAGATCGAGCGCGTCGAGGACCGCTCGCTGAGGCAAAAACTTTCGGCAATCGTTTCCAAGGCGGCCGGCCATCTCGAAGAGGACGACAATTTTCCGCATTTGGTGAAGGGCAAGCGGGCGCGCATCGAGGATAGGCCGCCGCTCATTTATCATTTCACGGGCACGCGCGATCCGCGGCGTCGGGTAGATGAGCGCCGGGTGTTTGCATCCTACCAGGAGCGCCTCGCGCCGGAGCGGCGTTGCCTCATCGAGCGCTACGCGCTTAAGGACGTCGCATTCAAGGTGGTCGGTGTCGGCAGCGTGGGCACCTTCTGCGCCATCGGTCTGTTCATGGACGGCGATGGCGCGCCGCTGTTCCTTCAAGTGAAAGAAGCAGGAACATCCGTGCTCGAATGCCTCGGCCCGAAATTCGAAGGCCACCCGGGTCAGCGGGTCGTGGAAGGTCAACGCGTCATGCAGGCGGCCAGCGATGTGTTCCTGGGGTGGACGGAAGATGAAAAGTCGGGGCGATACTTTTACGTGCGCCACTTAAAGAACCGGCATCTTGGAACGATCAGTGAACTGGTCGAAGAACGGGCATTGGGCAGCCACGCGCGCCTGTGCGGGCGCACGCTGGCACGTGCGCACGCGCGCTCGGCGGATCCGGCGGTGCTCGCTGGATACATGGGGAAAACCGATGTCATGGATGATGCGCTTGCATCTTTCGCGCTGGCCTACGCGGAGCGCACCCAACGAGACTACGATCGGCTTGTGAAAGCGAAGGGTCCGGCAACAAAGCGACGCTGACGGTTGTCATTGCCAGCCGGAATTTCGGCTCACTTGTCCTCGACTCGTCATGCGCGGGCTTGACCCTCGCATCCATCTTCTTCGAAAGATTCTTGCGAAGAATGATGAATTGCCGGAGCATAAGCGCGTTTACGCGCGTCTTCGACGCGCTATGCTCGGCAATGACGCTTATGGGGCAATGCCAGTAGCCCGTAATGAGTCTTAGTTACCGGACGGGCGACGGATTGACGGCTGGACGTGCAGTACCCGGCTGCCGCGGACTGCCGAGTGGTGCCCCCGAGCTGCCCGTTGTCTCGTCCGCCCGAAAGCGCGGAATGCATTGATCGCGCGAGTTGGGCTGCTTGGCTTGCTCGCACAATATCATGGTGTGGTAGGTGCAACTGACCGCGCCCAACGCGTTCTTGAGGCAGAACGGCGCGCCTTGTGCGAGGGCAACCTGAGGCGCGGCGAACAAGATGACCGCAACAAGGCCCGATGAAGCGACACAAATTGGCATGGCTCAACCTCTGCCAGCCGGCCCGCAATGATGCCGCAACGATTGATCGCGCTTATCGTTCCAGCGGCAGCCGATCTTTCGAGCGCATCGTGCGCAATCCGTCAGCGTATCGGGAAAAAGTCCGCAGGAAGGTAAATGTCGGACTGCATCGCGATGAAATGATCCGGGCCGCCAGGGGGCGGCCAAACCTTGTCCGCGACCGCTTTTGCGCGCAGCCGCGCCCGCTCATCGAGGCCGGCATACGGCCAAATGTGCATGAATCGCCTCACCGTGCCGGTAATCGAATGCATGGCACCGAGCAGCGGCGATAGTTTTGCGCGGCCCGGCACCCACTTGCGCCACAGCTCGATGGTCGGCGGCACGCCGTCCGGCTTGAAGACATAGCTGCGCACCTCGAATACGGGGCCGAATTGCCCGGCCGTCAGAGGCTGCATGAACGGGAACGAGACATAGGTGTCCATGCTCATGCCCGCGATATATTCACCGACGTCGAAAGGATTCTCGGTCCGCACGATCTTCTCGCGATCCGCATGGATGCGTGCGATGTTGGAAGCGGCGCGGAGCAACAGGATTCGACTGAGGGCGCCGAGGTCCGAATACCAGCAAGCCAACAGCTCATCGCCCACCAAGGAGGGGAGCGTCTGCTTGAGGCGCGCAAGGGCGTTGCGCTCCGTACCGGGCCGCACGGTGATGATCGTTACGTCATAGTGCATTCCGGCATCTCCCGTGGCCGCTCGTGAAGCGTCCGCGATTGACAGCTTTTCCGCGCCTTTCTACCGTGGTCGGACATCTGACTTGAGACGCTAGCTGCGGTCAGCTGTCATCGCAAGGCGGGCCGCGCCGGGCGCGGTGCAAGATGCAAGCGGGGCGCTGCACGCCTCCGCTTGAAACCTAATAAAAGCATTCAGGGGAGGACACTCATGCACATGTCGCGGATGGTCGCGCTCGCGGCCGCACTGACCGTCGGCATCGCCGCGCCGGCTGTGGCGCAAAACAAGCTCGTGCGCGTCTGGCACACGGAAACCGAGCCACAAACGATCAAGGCATTCAACGACATCGCGCGTCGTTTCGAGGCGAAGAATCCCGGCATCAAGATCGAGGCCGAGGGACTGGCCTGGACCGATCTCGAAGGCAAGATCATGGCGTCGCTCGCCGCCGGATCGCCGCCGGAATTGTCGCACGGCCAACCGATCACCTGCACCTCCTTGCAATCGAAGGGGTTGCTCAACCCGCTCGACGAAGTCGTGAAAGCGATCGGCGAGGACAATATCTGGGAGCAGGTTAAGCGCGTGTGCAATGTCGGTGGCAAGCAGTTCGGCCTCGTGCATGCCGCCGGAACGTCGCTGCTGATTTACCGCAAGGATATTGCCGATAAGGCAGGTTTGAAGCCGCCGAAGACGTGGAACGATCTCCTCGCCAATGCCAAGGCACTGACGCAATCGACCAAGGGCGATGGCAAGATCGACATCTACGGGATCACGCTGCCGGGCGACAATCTCTTCATCAATATCCTGATGGGCGAACTGATCAAGTCGAATGGCGGCGCCCTGTTCGACAACAACAACAAGCCGCTGTTCACCGACCAGAAGATGATCGAGGTGCTGGAGTTCTGGCGCGAGCTTGTCAAATACGCCCCGCCCGGCTGGGAAGGCGATGGCTATCTGCAGACCTTCCAGAATCTTTACGGTCAGAAGGCGGCGATGATGTTCCAGGGCTATGGACGCGGCGCTGGACTAATCGAGAAATTCGCGTCCAAGGAGATGGCCAACGACAAAACGTTCGATGTCTGGTCAAAGCCGGTCGGGCCCAGCGGAAAGGCGCCGGGCGTACAGGTCGACGAAGAGCCATGGATGCTTTTCAAGGACGCAAAGCATCAAAAAGAGGCAATCGAATTCCTGAAGTTCTTCTACCAGGACGACAATTATCTCGAATACGTCTCGACCGTCCCCATCCATCTCTTCCCCATCACTAGGTCGCTGCGCGCGTCGCCGAAATATCAGAACCTCGAAATGATCCAGCGTTGGAAGGGTTGGATCGAGGTGCAACAGGGCTATCTCGACAAAGACCAGGGCAAGCCCACGCTGGTCGTCGATTGGTCCGACATGACCGAGAAACCCTATCTGCTCGAAGTGCTCGGCTCCGGCATCGTCCGCGACATGGTCATGGATGTGGTGCTGGAGAAGTGGGAGCCGAAAAGGGCCGCAGAGAAGGCGCAGAGGCGGCTCGAAGACCTGCTGCGCAACAAAGGCTATCTCAAGGGCTGAGCTGTTGCATAAGGTTGGCGGATCGTGAATGGCGGGCGCGCATTGAGCGAGCCCGCGCAGAGAATGAACTCGGAGCCATTCCGATTGCCAGAGGCGGCGGTCGGAATCCTGCTGATCCTGCCCGCCATTATCCTCTTGCTCTCGCTTACGCTTTATCCGGTGCTCTACGGCGTCTGGATCAGCTTCTTCAACAAGCACTCGTTCTTCCCGCAACAGACTTTCATCGGGTTCGATAACTATATTTTTCTCTTGCGTGACGCGGAACTCTGGGCGTCGGTGTGGCGCGGCACGGTCTATGCCCTCTCGACGATCGTGCTGCAGATCGTACTGGGAGTAGCGGCTGCTCTGCTGCTCAACGAGTTTTTTCCGGGCCGCAATATCCTGCGGGGCATCGTTATCTTTCCTTATGTGGTTCCCACGGTGGTCGCCGTGATCGTTTGGAAATGGCTGCTCAACAGCCAATTCGGCCTTATCAATTATCTGATCGAGAAAGCGGGCCTGGTCGATCGGCCTATCAGCTTCATGGGCAAGGACTGGATCATGGTCTCGCTGATCATCGTCAGCGTATGGCAATTTTTTCCCTTCGTCGTGATCGGCGTGCTGGCGCGGCTGCAGACCATTCCGGAGGAGCTTTACGACGCGGCCAAGATCGACGGCGGCAATGCCTGGCAACGATTTGTCTACGTTACGCTGCCGCAACTCAAGGGCGTGCTATTCGTCATCGTGCTCCTACGCTCGATCTGGATGTTCACGAAGTTCGACACACCGTGGCTGATGATCCAGGGCGGCGGCGCCGAGACCTATATCCGCACGCTGCCGATCTATACCTACATGCGCACCTTTGCTTACTACGAGGCGGGCCTCGGCTCGGCCATGGCCGTGGTCATGTTCCTCGCCCTTGCAGGCGCGGCCGTGCTCTACTTCCGCATCTGGCGGCGTGAGGAAAATTTATGAATCGCTCCGGGTTGCTGAGCCCGCGCGGCCAGGCGCTGATGTTCGCGGCATTGGCGCTGCTCGTTTTCACGGCCTTTCCTTTCGCGTGGATGGCCTCGACCGCATTGAAGCCTTCACGTGAGATTTTCGTGACCCCGCCGACGCTTTGGCCCGCGCATGTCACCCTCGACAATCTCGGTCGACTGTTCGCAGAGACGCGCTTTCTCACCTATTTCCGCAACAGTCTCATCGTGTCGTTCGCCACTGTTGGATTGACTTTGCTTGTTTCGGCGCCCGCCGCCTACGGCCTCACGCGTTTTCGCTTCCATGGGCGGGAGATGATCGCGGGGCTTATCCTCTTCACCTACATGTTCGCGCCGATCATGATCATCATTCCATTTTACGTGGCCATGCGTTTTCTTGGGCTGACCAACTCGCATCTCGGATTGATCCTCGCCTATACTGCCTTCTGCCTGCCGTTCAACCTATGGCTGCTGCGCACCTTCTTTCAGAGCATTCCGCTCGAAATCGAGGAGGCGGCAAGAATCGACGGCAGCCGTTTGCAGGCGGTCATCCATGGCGTCTTGCCGCTCGCATTGCCCGGCGTTGTCGCGACCGGCACCTTCACCTTCATTCTCGCCTGGAACGACTATATCTTCGCGCGCGTGCTGCTCAGCGCCGATGAGATGAAAACGCTGCCGGTCGGAATTGCCGATCTTTACAATGCCAGCGTGGTCGATTGGGGAATGATCATGGCGGCTGGCGTTCTAGTGATTGTGCCGGTGGCGGCCGTTTTCGTTTTTATTCAGAGGTTCCTTGTCGTAGGCTGGGGTTCGGGCGGGTGAAAGGCTGATCATTGTCACGCAAGCGGCCGTAAAAGCTATGCTAAAGGGGTCCAGCCAGCCATACGGGGGCCGCTATATTGAAGCTCTAGAACAAGACACTACCTGGGAAAGCGATTGAAACAACGGTCCCGTAGCTCAGCCGGATAGAGCAGCGGTTTCCTAAACCGAAGGTCGGAGGTTCGAGTCCTCTCGGGACCGCCATGCTTAGTTTTCAGTTTGTCCTTTCAATGCATTAGACGCCGGTTTGACACTTTGGACGGGAGTTTGACACTCAGATGTTCTGGTTGATGAGAACATCGCCATCGCATCTCGCGCGAGTCGCGCCTGATCAGCGGCTTTAGTATACCGCGCCACTTCCGACATGCTCAAATGGCCACTGATGGCCGCAATCTGCTTTTCAGAACACCCAGCTTCGGCCAGTCGCGTGCAGCACGCTTTGCGCAGGCCATGTGCGCTGAGCCCCTTTGGCAGGCCAGATTCCTTACACCAGTCTCGGAATAGGTTTCCGAAGCCCGCGGGCGAGAACGGTGAGCCGTCGCGGGTCGTCAAGTAGGTCAGATGCTGACTAGGTGCCGCGTCTAATATTACCTGCAGTTCGGGATGCACCGGTATTGCCAACTTTGCATTGGTTTTTTGTTGCTGAACGTGCAGCACACCATTGCGCACATGCTGTCGCCCGATCCGAAGCACATCAGAGCGTCGCTGCCCGGTATACAGCAACAAAGCCATCGCCAGCCGAGCGCGCGAGCCAATTGGATGCCGCGCCTCGAATGCGCCTATGTGCTCCTCGCTCCAAGTAGCATAACCGTCCGTTTTGATTTTGGGGCTTCTGATTCCTTGGGTCGGATCATCGTCGCGCATATGATTTGCGACACAATGAGCCATGATCGCGTTGACCGCCTTTAGAAAATTTCTTGCTGCGGATGGTGTGGCGATTTTAGCAGCGACCATGCGGTCGATATGGGCACGCTGCAGCATCGCGATGCGCTTATCACCATGCTCGACCCGGAATCTTTCAAGTATCCTCCGGCGGCTCCGCTGCGTCTCGGGGGCGAGCGCCTGGAACGCTGCTGAGTTGAAATACGAGATCACCGCAGCATTAACCGTTCCGGGCGTGGTGCGGGTCAGACCGACCTCAATGCGGGGTGCGTCGCCTTTGGCGGCTTCATATGCGGACATGAATGCCGGCGACCACGGAAGACCCGGAAGCGCTACACTTTGATAGCCACGGCGGCGGAAATAGAAACGTGGCATTCCGTGTCTATCAACAAACGCCTGCACGTAGGGCGGCAACTTCAAACGCGGTCCCATTCATTGGCCTCCGTCATACCGTCAGACCTCTCAGCCGTGTCGGCGGCAATGATTACGATTTTGCCCGTTTTGTCGATCTCGACGCGAGCGATATGCACACCGGCCGCGCTGACGGCTTTGACCGCTCTGGTCACGTCCTGCTGCCGGAATGTGGACGGCGCGCGGGCCATGGCTACCCCAATGCATGGCTGCGCCGATCTGGGAGGCATCGGCGGGGCGCACATCGTGTACTCGGACGTAAACTCTGACCGACCGGCCAAGTCGCCGGCCGGGCCCCCGGCGCTCGGCGGCGAAGGCTATGGCACGGCCAACACAGCTTCCATGTCAGAAAGGTCAGAAAGGTCGGAAAGATGCTCAGCGTCATGGCAGAGCCCCCCTTTCTGACCTTTCCGACCTTTCTGGCATCGGTGCCCCAGAAAAAAGCAGCGGGTTGACTTGCCACCGATGAATAGCGCGACCACCCGTCTTCGTGGTCACGAGCTTCAGCCAACCGGCACGAACCAGGCCATCGAGTAGGGTGCGTGTCTGTTCGGCATCAAGCCGACGGCCGAGCGCCTCACGCCGGATCTCCAGCAGCGATACCTCTGTCCTCTGGTTTGTCCGAATCCATCGCAGTGCGCGGCGAGCGTTGGCGTGCTTTTCAGTTAGCCCGATTTGCCGGAGAGCCGCTTGGCTGTGAGACCAGAAATATTCGCGCCACAACCGCACGGCGGCCTCAACGTACGGTTCGCCAATGGTTTGCGGCTCGGCGCCCCCGAGCATGGCCCAATCCAGGTAGGCCAACGTGCCACTCAGTCTCAGGACATGGGTGCCGCCCTTGGCAACCCATTCCCGTTCTCGACCGTCCAATTCTGTTTTCGCGTCTGCCAGAAAGGCCCGAAAGGTCTCAAAGGTCGAGATGCCATCAGCCGACAAGTCCACAGTTTTCGGTACAAAGACGTCGTCCTCGCTTGCGGGCAAATCGACGAGGCGCGTGAGCGCATTCTGGATATCCGGCTCAATCTCGGTAACCTCGTTGGAAAGCGGCATATGGGTCGGCTCTTCCGGCCATGCAAAGCAGAACCGCGCATACATGCCGTCATCATCGCCCTCAAAAGCCCGAGCAAGCTTATCCGGCTGGAAGCCGCCAATGACGCCAACCAACAAGTAGTCCACGAGAACAGGCGGCCGGTTTTGTCGCTCGACAACAAAATGCTTGCCATTCCAGGCCTCGAGCCAGAATTCGTTGTCCTGCCCGTTGGAGTAACGCCTCATATTCAAAAAGAGCCGCGCAAGCTCATCGGCAACGAACGCCAAGCCCTGCGGCCGTGCTTCCAGCAGGACGGCAAGTCGCTCAATCGTGCTGTCCGAGAGGCATAGCCTCGGCGCAACGAATGGACCGGGCTCGGTCGCGCTCACTGGCTTCGGCGGCGCTGGCAAATTAGCCTCGACCGCCTCGGCTACGGCCTTCTCCCATTTTTTCTTTTCCGCTTTGGCTTTTTGAGCGCGGCTCTCGTGCTCCCGCTGCATTTCTGCGATTTTCTGTTTGCGTGCGCGTTCAATCACGGACAGCACGCGCCTGGTAACGTCGAGACCGGGCGTCTCGCCGGTACCGCTAAAGCCGACCACGGCCACCCACATGGTCAACGGCTCGGACCAGGAGCGGCACGCGCGCACGCGACGCGCTGTCCCAATTAGACTCGAACCAATGCCAAGCAATGGCACCGCGACGTGCGCCAGTGTTACACCCGCGCCACGGGCAGCACGAAGGAGACAGTCGTGCAGCGAGGCCGGCAATGCCTCAGCCGGAAAATCAGGGAGTTCGCCCCGTCTGTCATCGAGCAGCGTCCAATCTGGCTCATCCCATGTGCCAGTTTCCGCTTTCCGGCCGCTCGTTTGCTGTTCGTCGCTCCTTCTCTCCCTACCGCCCCGTGTGGCGGAAAGGTCAGAAAGGTCAGAAAGCTCCGTGCCGTCGCCGCCTGATGAGAGATCGCGGTCCGGCAGGTCCGGGTGCGGCTCTTTCGTCCCTGCTTCAATTCCGCTCTCGATGGTTTTCATCGTGGCGCGGTGATCGTGTTCGCGTAAATAGTTGTTTGCAGCGCAGGCATCGAGCAGCGCCTCAGAGACAGTTTTTTCGTCGATCCAACCTCGCTCAATCATTGTTCCAAGACGGAACGCCACGGCATTGAGCGTCTCGTTACGCTTGCCGGTCGGGGTGGCACTGAGTTCGGCGGCCGCACCCTTGAGTGCTGCCGCAGCATAAGCCTGGCCGTGCAAACCGCCGGTCGCTCCCGGAATGTCGACAAGGCCGGGTGCGTACTCATCAGTCCCATGTCCGTTTCTTCGTTGCCGATTTGGGCGGATGATATCTGCCAGCCACTGCGGCAGGTCGGGTATGGTGCCAGCTTTATGGGCATCGGCTAGCAACGGCATACCGTTAATGGCCTGCCACTTCTTACCGTCTGGTAGCACTGCGCCCGGTGCAATGACGAAGCCGCCCATGCCGCGCACATCGATGCCGTCCGGCAATTCGCCGCGCCCGTTGCCAAGCGGCTCACCATTCTGCCGTTGTTTGAAGAACAGGTGAGCACCGCCGCGCGACGTTCTTGTCATCGGCACGCCGGCAAGGGTGCCGCCGTTGGCTCTCAGAAGGCGATTGAAGGCTTTGATGCCCTCATTGCCGCCAGGGTGCCGATCGCAGTCGATGACGACGAGGCCAGCGCGCCCGACAACGATGGCCGGCAAAGCACCGGGATAACTGTCCCACCACTTACGTATTTGCTCCTCCTCGGTGCTCGCCTTCTCCTGCCAGCCAGCTAACAATGGACGCTTATCTGGCCCCGCCGGGAAAACGGGTAGACCCGCAGCGGCCAAATTGAGGGCGGCAGTCAAATTTGGGTTGTCCGCGGGAGCTGACGTCATCACGCTGTTCTGGAAGTTGTCGAGGCCGCGCCGATCAGACGCGGCCTCGATGTCACCACGGTATCTCGTCGTCCATGTCGCCGCGCGCGGCCACCTTGGCCTTGGCGGACTGGCCGGAGCCCGACCCGAAGTCGAAGTCCTCGTCCTGGTCTTCGGTCGGCGGCTGCAGCACCTTGTCTGGATCGACCCAGCCGATGATCCCGAACGTCGGCGCGTAACTCGTGGTCCTGGCCTTGATCTCCATGACGTCGATCAGCTCGACGAGCGGCACCTTGCCTGGATGCTTCTGGGCGAACTCGACATACTGATCATGCAGCCGATCGAGAGATCGCCAGAGACCGATGGCCGAACTCATCAGGGTGCGCCAGAAGTCCTCGCCGGGCATCTTCACTCGAAGCCGGAGACCCTCCTGCCAATTCTCGCCTTCCGGCGCCTCGCCGATGTCTTCTCCCATCGGGTACATGAGCGTTTCTGGTGCTCCTCCCTTCGGGAACCTCATGCGGCCGTGTTCGACGCCGGCGAGATCGAACACCGCGCAGAACCCGTCGGTGACATCGTTCTGCACGCTCTGCCATTCGCCGTTCTTCTGCTGCTCGCGGGCTGGGTGTAGAGCCGGCCGACGCGGCCGTCCCACTTCAACAACGGAAAGTTCTCGCCTCCGCCGGTCTTCCTTTTTGCAAATGCCATGGTGCATTCTCCATGTGTCACCGATGAATGGGACGCGCGCGGGGTGACCGCCGCGCGTGTCCGAGTCGGAATCGTCGCCAGAAGGTGCGTTGACGGGTGGAGAACTTGTCGACCGCATGCCAGCCCTCGCCTAGGCCTGTCGGCGGCCACGGCTGATTGAACGGCGGCGCGTTGTCCGTGATCGCGGTCTCGATCACGAGCGCGCTCGCGTTTGGGTCGAGCGGGACAACTCGGGCGCGCCTTGCGACGTCGTCGCGAAGCTGTTGAAAGGCTTGCGCCGTTCGGTTGAAAGGGTGCAATGCCGACGCGACTTCCTCGCGCGCGTCGAGGCATTTGAAACCGTACTGTCGGGCTAGGCGCTGCAGCAGAAATTTCAGCGCGTTTGTGCCGGCGCCGGGCCTAGCCTCGATATTCAACGTGAAAGTTGGCCTGACCTCAGGAGGCGCTTGCGCGCGCTTATGATGTGGCCTATCTACCATTCGCTTCCCACTGCCAGGGAGCCGTACTTGAAAACGCGAACGCCGCCCTCCCGCCGGGGGCGGCTTTGCGTTTTCAAGGGGTAGTGTTGACTTCTTTGGCCGCGGTCTTGGTGCGCTTGTGCGTTAGCACGGCACCGCTTACGCGCGTCTTCGATGCGCTATGCGGGTCGCCCTTCGCGACGCGCGCGCACGTTAAAGATCGAGCACGCCGCCCGCCGGAAACGGCACGATCAGACGCATCGGCCGCGTCGGATAGGCTTGCGCCCAAGCGAAGCGTGATAGAGCCGGCAGCGCGGCAGCGCTCGCTGCAAGATGCAGAAAATTTCGTTTCAGCGTCCCTCGCTGAAATGCTGGCGACGCCTTATTCCGCCTTGATGTTAGCCGCCTTGATGATCGGCCACCACTTCTCGATTTCGGCTTTGTGGAACTTGCCGAGATACTCCGGCGTCTGCTCCTCGCGTATCCCGAACTCGTAGCTCTGCTCGGCGAGCTTCTTGCGGATGGCCAAGTCGTTCAGCGTACTGACAACTGCGCCGTTGAGTTTCGCGATGACGTCCTTCGGCGTGCCCTTCGGCGCCCACATCGCCTGCCAGGGCGAGATGTGCAGGCCGGGCGCGCCCGTCTCGTCCACGGTTGGGATTTCGGGGGCGGTGGCGGTGCGGCTCTTCGCCATCACGGCAAAGATGTTGATGCGGCCACCGCGGAACTGCGGGATTGAGGTGATCGGATCGAGGATCGCCATGTCGAGCGTGCCGGACACCAGGTCCGGGATCGACGGCGCGGTGCCGCGATAGGCAACAAGCTGAAAACGCGTACCAGTGATATTCTGGA
>Ga0126376_10000771_pt1 | contig 16384 bp, 15 predicted proteins | sample PanSoiMetPlot_15_FD_92760 | JGI IMG/M metagenome (GOLD analysis project Ga0126376, IMG submission 92760) | Tropical forest soil microbial communities from Panama - MetaG Plot_15 | ecosystem: Environmental > Terrestrial > Soil > Tropical forest > Bulk soil | place: Panama | collected 2016-02-17
CAAAACCGGGCTCGCGGTGGCGCGCTTTTGCGCCCGTCGCGGCGACCAGGTGGTGCTGACCGACCAGCGCGCGGACGCGGTGGCGCCGGACGCGCTGCCGGCGGGCGTCCGGTTGGAGCTGGGCGGCCACCGCACGGAGTCGTTCACGGCCGCCGACCTGGTCGTGGTATCGCCGGGCGTGCCCGAGATCCCACCGCTTTCGGCCGCGCGGCGCGCCGGCGTGCCCGTGATCGGCGAGATCGAGCTGGCGAGCCGGGAGCTGCGCGCGCCCGTGGTCGCCATCACCGGCACCAACGGCAAGTCGACCACCACCGCGCTGGCGGGCGCGATCTGTGCGCGCACGGGCCGGCCGACTTTCTGCGGCGGCAACCTGGGCACGCCCCTGGTCGAGGCCGTGGGCACCGAGGCCGCCGGCTCCGACGGCCTGTGCGTGGTCGAGGTGTCCTCGTTCCAGCTCGAGACCATCGACCGCTTCCGGCCCCACGTGGCCGTGCTGCTCAACCTGACGCCCGACCATCTCGACCGCTACCGGTCGATGTCCGAGTATGTGGCCGCCAAGGCGCGCATCTTCGAGAATCAGGAGGGCTCGGATTTCGCGGTCGTCAACGCCGCCGACCCGGTGGCGCTCGAGTGCGCTGCCGGCAGCCGCGCGCGCGCATTGCGATTCTCGGCCAGCGGGCGCACCGAGCAGGGCGCCTTCCTGGACGGCGCCGACATCGTGCTTAAGCTCGATGCGACCGAGGAGCGCTACCCGCTCGCGGAGCTGGCGCTGGTGGGCCGCCACAACGCCGAAAACGCGATGGCGGCCTTTCTGGCGGCCCGTCTGGTCGGCGTCACGCGCGACCAGATCCGCGCGGCCGCTCGCGATTTCCGCGCGCTGCCGCACCGCATGGAGCTGGTGGCCGAGGCGCGCGAGGTCCGCTTCTACGACGACTCCAAGGGCACCAACGTGGGCGCCGTGGTGGCTTCCCTCGACGGTTTTCCGAGGCCGTTCGTGCTGATCGCGGGCGGCAAGCACAAGGGTGGCGACTACGCCCCGCTCCGGCGCGTGCTCGCAGGCCCCTGTCGCGGGTTGGTGCTGATTGGCGAAGCTGCACCGCTCCTCGAGGCTGCGCTGGCCGACCTCGTCCCCACCCGTCGCGCCGCCTCGATGGCCGAGGCCGTCGAGATCGCCGCTGCGCTGGCGCAAGCGGGCGACGCCGTGGTGCTGTCGCCGGCCTGCTCCAGCTTCGACATGTTTCGCGACTACGAGCACCGCGCCCAGGTCTATCGCGCGGCCGTCGAGAGGGTGACCCGATGAGCGAACAACCCGCCAAGACACCCGATGCCGCCAAGGTCCTGCGCTACCCGTTCGATCCGGTGCTGTTCGCGGCCGCGGTGGCGCTGGTTGTGCTCGGCATCGTGATGTCCTACTCGGCCAGCGCAGTCTACGCGGCCCAGAAGTACCACGACGCCGCCTATTTCCTCGAGCGCGACCTGGTCTACACGGTGCTGGGCGCGCTCGGGCTGTGGTACGGCGCGCGCACCGACTTCTCGGCCTGGCGGCGCTGGGCCTATCCGATGCTCGTGCTCGCGATGGCGCTCCTGTTCGCGGTGCTGCTGGTAGGTGCACGCATGAACGGGGCCGCGCGCTGGTTCCGCCTGGGACCCTTGTCGCTGCAGCCCGCCGAGCCGGCCAAATTTGCGCTGGTGGTGTGGCTGTCCTACTCGCTGGCCAAGAAGGCCGAGAAAGTCCGCATCTTCGCGATTGGCTTTCTGCCCCACCTGGTGGTGGCGGGCCTGATGGCGGCGCTGCTCCTGCGCCAGCCCGACTTCGGCACCGCTGCCATCTTGGGCCTGGTGACCCTGCTCATGCTGCTGGTCGCCGGCACCAAGATCTCCTACATCGTGGTGGCCATCCTGGGTGCGGCCCCTCTGTGCTGGAAGGTGGTCACGGGAACGCCCTGGCGCCTGCGCCGCATGCTGGCCTTTCTCGATCCATGGCCGCATCGGCACGACGTGGGCTACCAGATCACGGAGTCCTTGATTAGCGTGGGCTCGGGCGGCATCAGCGGCTTCGGGCTCGGCGACGGGCGCCAGAAGCTGTTTTTCCTGCCCGAGGCGCACACCGACTTCATTCTGGCCATCCTCGGCGAGGAGCTGGGCTTGATCGGGATCACGCTGGTGGTGGTGCTGTTCGGGATCCTGGTGTGGCGCGGGCTGCGAGCGGCCTACCGGGCCCGCGAGCCGTTTGGCGCCTATCTGGCGTTCGGCATCACGGCCCTGTTCGGCGTGCAGGCGCTGACCAACATGGGCGTGGTGCTGGGCTCGCTCCCGACCAAGGGTCTGACGCTGCCGCTGGTCAGCTACGGCGGCTCGTCGCTGGCCACCACCATGTTCATGGCCGGTGTGCTGCTCAACGTGTCGAGGCGGGCACCGGTCCCCAAGCCCGACCCGCTGCGGCGCAAACGCGCGCCGGCAGCCCGCAACAAGATGGTGCCGGGCTCGGGCAGGGTCGTGGTGATCGAGGCTGCGGAGTGATGGATCCCATGCGCGTCATCATCGCGGGCGGCGGCACTGGCGGGCACCTGTACCCGGGCATCGCGCTGGCCGAGGAGATCCTGCGCCGGGGCAAAAATGAGGTGCTGTTCGTCGGCACCGCGCGCGGGCTGGAGGCCAAGGTGCTGCCGCGCGTCGGCTACGCCCTCGAAACCATCGATGTCTCGGGGCTCAAGGGAACCGGCGCCGCCGGCCTCGTGCGCGGCCTCTGGCGGCTGCCGCGCGCGATCGCGCAGTCGCGCCGCATCCTCAAGCGATATCGGCCCGACCTGGTGGTGGGCGTGGGCGGCTACTCGTCGGGGCCCATGGTGCTGGCAGCCGCGCTGCGCCGGCTGCCGACCGCGATCCTCGAGCAGAACAGCATTCCCGGGCTCACCAACCGCATCCTGGGCCGGCTCGCCCGACGCGCCTTCGTCGCATTCGAGGTCTCGCGCAAATATTTTCCCAAGCGCAAGACCGCGCTGGCGGGCAACCCCATCCGCAGCCAGCTGCGCACGCTGCCCAAAGCCGACCCAACCCAGCCCACCGTGCTCGTGGTGGGCGGGTCGCAGGGCGCGCATGCGCTCAATGAGCTGGTCGCAGACGCGCTGGCGGCCCTGCCGGCGCCCCGGCCGCGCGTGGTCCACCAGACCGGCGAGGCCGATTGTGCGGCCATCGCCGCGCGCTATCGGGAGCTGGGCGTGGCGGCCGATGTGCGCGCCTTCATCGACGACATGGCCGCCGCCTACGCGGCCGCCGACCTGGTGGTGTGCCGCGCCGGGGCCACCACCATTGCCGAGCTGACCGCGGTCGGCCGGCCCGCCATCTTCATCCCGTTTCCGTTCGCGGCCGACGATCACCAGTTCTGGAACGCGCATGCGTTGGCGGACGCCGGCGCCGCGCTGGTGCACCGCCAGAGTGAGATCACGCCGTCCGCGCTGGCCGCCGAGCTGGCGGCCCTCCTGGCCGACCCGGCCCGCCGCGCCGCCATGAGCGCACGCATGCGCGCCCTCGGCAAGCCCGACGCCGCGCGCGACATCGTGGACGCGCTCGAGCAGATGGTGAAAGGCGATGTTCCACGGGCGTGACGTCCACACCCATTTCGTGGGCATCGGCGGCATCGGCATGTCGGGCATCGCGGAGGTGCTGCTCAACCTGGGCTACCGCGTCACCGGCAGCGACCTCAAGGACAGCGAGACCACGCGCCGGCTGGCCCAGCTCGGGGCGCGCATCTGGATCGGCCACCGAGCCGGCAACCTGGCCGACGCCGACGTGGTCGTGATTTCGTCGGCGGTGCGGCCCGACAACCCGGAAGTGGCGGCTGCACGCACGCGCAAGATCCCGGTCATCCCACGCGCCGAGATGCTGGCCGAGCTGATGCGCATGAAATATGGAGTCGCCATCGCGGGCTCGCACGGCAAGACCACGACCACGTCGCTGGTCGCGACCGTGCTGGTGGCGGGCGGGCTCGATCCGACCGCGGTCATCGGCGGCAAGCTGGCCGCCTTCGGCTCCAATGCGCGCCTCGGACGCGGCGACTACCTGGTCGCCGAGGCCGACGAGTCGGACGGCTCGTTCCTGCACCTGGCGCCGACCGTGGCCGTGGTCACCAACATCGATCCCGAGCATCTCGACCATTACGGCTCCCTGGCCGCGCTCGAGGACGCGTTCGTCGAGTTCGTGGGCCGAACGCCCTTTTTCGGGATTGCGGTTCTGTGCCTGGACCATCCGCGCGTGCAGGCTCTGCTGGCACGCTGCGACAAGCGGATCGCCAGCTACGGCCTGTCGCCGCAAGCCGACTACCGGGCCGAAAACGTGCGGGCAGCCGGGCTCGAGATGCGCTTTTCGGCGGTCGCGTACGGGCAGCCCCTGGGCGAGGTCAGCCTGCGCATGCCCGGGGTGCACAGTGTGGCCAACGCGCTGGCTGCGCTGGCGGTCGCGGATTTCTTGCAGATCCCGTTTGCGGTCTATCAGAGCGCGCTGGCCTCGTTCGGCGGGGTTGGACGCCGCTTCACGGTGCGGGGCGAGCAGGCCGGCGTGATGGTGGTCGACGATTACGGTCACCATCCGGCCGAGGTGCGGGCCACCCTGGCGGGCGCGCGCGCCGGCTTCGGGCGCCGCCTGGTGGTCGCCTTCCAGCCCCACCGCTACACCCGCACCCACGCGCTGCTCGACGAGTTTGCGGTCGCGTTTCACGACGCCGCCGAGGTGCTGGTGTGCGACATCTACCCGGCCGGTGAGGACCCGATCGCAGGCGTGAGCGCGGCCCGACTGGTCGACGCCATGCGCGCGCGCGGCCATCGAGGAGCCCGCCATGTGCCGACGCGCGCCGACCTGGCGGCGGCGGCGGTCGCGCTGCTTCAGCCGGGCGACATCTTTCTGACCCTTGGCGCCGGCGACATCTGGCAGACCGGCGACGAGCTGCTCCGACTGCTGGCGGTGAAGGAGGCCAGTGTTTGATCGGGCGGCGCTGCGGGCGCTGGTGCGCGGGCAGGTCCTGGTCGACGAGCCACTCGCGCGCCACACCACCCTGCGCATCGGCGGCCCGGTCGACGCGCTGGTTGCGCCCGCCGACACCGAGGACTGCCAGCGCACGCGTGCGTTCTGCCACCAGCAGGGCGTGCCCTGTCGGGCGCTCGGCAGCGGGTCCAACCTCCTCGTGCGCGACGGCGGCGTGCGGGGCGTGCTTATCACGACCAAGCTCCTGCGCAAGCTGGAGCGGGACGGCGATACGGTCCGGGTGGGCGCCGGCGTCGCGACCGGCAAGCTCCTGGCGGCAGCGACCCGCTGGGAGCTGGGCGGCGTCGAGTTCCTGGGCGGTGTGCCCGGCACGGTGGGGGGCGGGCTGGTCATGAACGCAGGCACCTACCTGGGCGAGTTCACCAACGTCACCACTGAAGTCCTGAGCGTGGACCCGGCGGGCGGCCTGGTCGGGCGCGACCATGACGCGTGCGGATTCGTGTACCGCGGCAGCGCCATCCCGGAGACCGACGTGGTGGTCGAGGGCACACTCCGGCTGCGGCCGCGCCCGCGCGCCGACATCGAGGCCGACGTGCGCGAGCTGCGTGAGCGGCGCCGGGCCCGGGAGCCGCACGGCGTGCCCAACGCCGGGTCAATCTTCAAGAATCCGCCGGGCGACTACGCGGGCCGGCTGCTCGAGGCGGCGGGGCTCAAGGGCCGGAAGGTGGGCGACGCCGGCGTCTCGCCGGTCCATGCCAACTGGCTGGTCAACCTGGGCGAGGCCACGGCCGCCGACATGCTGGCTCTCATCGAGCTGTGCCGGCAAGAAGTTGCGCAAAAATTTGGCGTCCACCTCGAACTTGAGGTGAAAGTGGTGGGTGAGGACCCGGAGCCGTGAAGGACAAGCGCATCGGCGTCATCATGGGGGGCCCCTCGTCGGAGCGGGAGGTCTCGCTGCGCACGGGTGGGGCGGTCCTGCAGGCGCTCAAAAACCGCGGCTACGACGCGGTCGCGATCGACTGGACGGCCGACCGCTCGCTCGGCGAGCTCGTGCGCACGACGCGCATCGAGGTGGCCTGGATTGCGCTCCACGGCACCTGGGGCGAGGACGGCTGCGTGCAGGGCCTGCTCGAATGCGAGCGCATCCCCTACACCGGCTCGGGCGTGCTGGCGAGCGCGCTCGGCATGGACAAGGTGCAGTCCAAGCGCATCTTCGACCATTTCGCGATCGCGACCCCGAGCTGGGCGCTGTATCGCTCGCAGCGCGACCTGGATGCGGTCGGGCTGCCGGTCGTGGTCAAGCCGTCGCGCGAGGGATCGTCGGTGGGAATCACCATCGTCGCCGACGTAGCGCAGCTTCAAGCCGCGCTCGCGGCCGCGCAGAAATACCACGGCGAGGTCCTGCTCGAGCGGTACATCAAAGGCCGCGACATCTCGGTGGCCGTGCTCGACGATGCGGTGCTGGGCACGGTCGAGATCCGGCCCGCGGTCCCGTTCTACGACTACGAGGCCAAATACCAGCGCAAGGACACCCAGTACCTGGTGCCCGCGCCGCTCGACGAGAAGTCCGACGCCACCGCGCGCGATCTGGCCCTGCGCGCCCATCGTGCGCTCGGCTGTGCGGGCGCGACCCGGTCGGACCTGCTGGTGGGCGAGGACGCCCGGGTCTGGATGCTGGAGGTCAACACGCTGCCCGGCATGACCGCGACCTCGCTTCTGCCCAAGATCGCGCGCCACGCCGGCCTGTCCTACGACGATCTGTGCGAGCGCATCCTGCTCGGGGCGGGGCTGTACGCATGAAGAAGCCGCGCGGCAACCGGTTCCGCAGGCCCGCCGCCCCACCGCGGCCCCCGCTGGGCCCGCGCGTCCGTACGCTGGCAAGACGCGGCCGGCCCTACGCTCTGGCCCTGTTTCTGGCGGGCGCCCTGGGTGGGGGCGGCTTTGCCGGATGGCACTTTCTTCTGACCTCGCCCCGGTTCGCGATTCGCGACCTGCGCTTCGGCGCACTGCGGCACACCAGCGCGGCCGAGCTGGCCCGCCGACTGCCGCTGGCCCTCGGTGACAACCTGTTCCGGGCCGATCTGCGAGCCGCCGAGCGCGCGCTGGCCGAGGACGCCTGGATCACAGGTGCGCGCCTGCACCGCGAGCTGCCGGGAACCGTGGTGATCGATCTCAGCGAGCGCGAGCCGGCGGCGGCCGTGCACCTGGGCGGCCTCTATCTGTGCGACCGCACGGGCGCCATCTTCAAGCGCGCCACGCTGGCCGAGGTCGACGGCCTGCTCACGGTGACCGGCCTCGACCGCGAGCTGTACGTCGACGATCCAGCGAGCGCGCAGACGCTCATCCGCGAGGCGCTCGAGGCTGCCGAAGCCTGGGCGCGCGCGGGCCGGCGGCCCGCGCTCTCGGAAGCGTCGGTGCATCCGATCCTCGGCGTGTCCCTGTTCTTGCGCGCGGGCGGGGCCGAGATCCGACTGGGCCGGGGCGACCTCGAGCGCAAGCTCTCGCACTACGACCTGCTGGCGTGCGAGCTCTTACGTCGCGGCGAGCAGGCGCGCGCGGTGTATCTCGATTCACTGACCCGGCCGGACCGCGTGGCGGTGCGGCTGCAACCGGCTTCGGAAGGGGGCTAGATGGCCAAGCGCGAAGAGATCATCGTCGGCCTCGACATCGGCACCACCAAGATTGCGGCTCTGACCGGTCTGTGCGGCGACGACGGTATCGACATCATCGGCGTCGGCTCGCACCCTTCGACCGGGCTGCGCAAGGGTGTGGTGGTGTCGATCGACTCCACGGTCGCCAGCATCAAGCACGCGATCGAGGAGGCCGAGCACATGGCGGGCTGCGAGATCACCCAGGTTTACGCGGGCATCGCAGGCCAGCACATCAAGGGCATGAACTCGCACGGCACGGTCGCCATCAAGAACAGCGAGGTGCGCGAGCTCGACATCGCACGCGTGCTCGAGACTGCGCGCGCGGTGCCGCTGCCGCAGGACCGCGAGATCGTGCACGTGCTGCCGCAGGAGTACATCGTCGACGAGCAGGACGGCATCAAGGAGCCGCTGGGCATGGTCGGCGTGCGCCTGCAGGCCAAGGTGCACATCGTGACCGCGGCCATCACCAGCGCGCAGAACATCATCCGGTGCTGCGAGCGCTGTAACTTGAATGTGGCCGACATCGTGCTGCAGCCGCTGGCCAGCGCGCACGCGACCCTGCACGATGACGAGAAGGAGCTCGGGGTCGCCCTCATCGACATCGGCGGCGGCACCACCGACCTCATCGTGTTTCTCGATGGCAGCATCGTTCACACCGCAGTGCTGCCGGTGGGCGGCACCCAGGTCACGCGCGACATCTCGATCGGGCTGCGCACGCCCATGCACGAGGCCGAGAAGATCAAGCTGCGCCACGGCTGCGCGATGACCGCCATGATCGACCGGGACGAGACCATCGAGGTGCCGACCGTGGGCGGCCGCTCGGCGCGCCTGGTGCAGCGCCAGCTCCTGGGCGAGTTCATCGAGCCCCGGATCGAGGAGATCTTCGCGATGGCGCATGCCGAAATCGGCAAATCGGGCTACGAGGACCGGCTGGCCAGCGGGGTCGTCATCACAGGCGGACAGTCGCTGCTCGAGGGCACGCAGGAGCTGGCCGAGGAGGTGCTGGGGCTGCCGGTCCGCCGCGGGGTGCCCAAGGGGGTGGGCGGCCTGGTGGATGTGGTCAAGAGCCCGTCGTACGCGACCGGGGTCGGGCTGGTGCTGTACGGGGGGCGGCAGGTCGGACAGGGCGCGGCCCGGGGCCCGCTCGATCGGCGGCGCGGCGTCATCGATCGCATGCGGAGCTGGTTTTCCGAGGTGTTTTGAAATGAGTTTTGGACTTTTCGACTGTTTTTTTGACACAGCCCAAACCCCGTGATGAGGTGGACGCATGGCGCTCATCGAGCTGGACGACAACGCAAACCGGGCGAAGATCAAGGTCATCGGCGTGGGCGGTGGCGGCGGGAACGCGATCAACTCGATGATCGCGGGCCGACTCGAGGGAGTCGAGTTCGTCGCTGCCAACACCGACTGCCAGGCGCTGGAGTCGAACATGGCTGCGGCCAAGGTCATCCTGGGCTCGCAGCTGACCAAGGGCCTGGGTGCGGGCGCCAATCCCGACATCGGCCGCAGCGCCGCGCTCGAAGATGTGGCGCGCCTGGCCGAGGTGCTGCAGGGAACCGACATGGTGTTCGTGACTGCCGGCATGGGCGGCGGCACCGGCACCGGTGCGGCTCCGGTCATCGCCCAGGTGGCGCGCGAGTGCGGCGCACTGACGGTGGGCGTGGTCACCAAGCCCTTCTTCTTCGAGGGTCGACGGCGCCGGCGGCAGGCCGAGGACGGCATCGAGCAGCTCCAGAAGGCCGTCGATTCGCTCATTACGATTCCCAACGACCGCCTGCTCGACCTCGCGGGCGCCGAGATGCCGATGGTGGAGGCCTTCCGTAGGGTCGACGAGGTGCTGCTCAATGCGGTGCAGGGCATCACCGACCTGATCACGGTGCCCGGGCTCATCAACGTCGACTTCGCCGACGTGCGCACCATCATGTCCAACATGGGGCGCGCGCTCATGGGCGCGGGCCGGGCCGAGGGCAAGCGGCGCGCGGTCGAGGCCGCGCAGCAGGCCATCGCCTCGCCGCTGCTCGAGGACGCCGCCATCGACGGCGCCACCGGCGTGCTCATCAACATCACGGGCGGGCCCAATCTGACCCTGGCCGAGGTGCGCGAGGCCGCAACCATGATCCAGGAAGCGGCGCACGAGGACGCCAACATCATCTTCGGCAGCGTCATCGATCCCAACTTCGGTGACGAGGTGCGCATCACGGTCATTGCGACCGGGTTCGACCGCAGCGCGCTGGCGGGCGAGATGCCGATGCATGCGCGGAAGCCGTCGGCAGGGCAGCGCAGCCACCAGATGTCTCAGTCGCGCACGCAGGCGGCGCACGGCGCCTATGGCGCCTATGCGGGCCCGGGGGCGCACGGGGCGCAGGGGACGCACGGGACGCACGCATCCCATGGCTCGCATCGGGCGCCACCGCCACATCAGCATCAGCCGCAGTACGCGCCGCCGGCGGCCGCGCCGGTGGCGCAACCCATCGCGCCGGTGCCACCGTCGGGGGAACCGCCCGTAGTGACGCTGGCGGTCCCGCTCGCGGAGCCGGTCGAGCCGGTCGACTACCCGGAGGCGGTGGTCGATCGCCGCAACGAGGCCCATGTGCCGACGCCGACCGGCCGCGGCGGCCGCACCACGCAGCGCTACACCAGCTCGTTCGGCCAGGTGGACGAGGCCGAGATCGACATCCCGACCTTCCTGCGCCGGCAGGGCCATCTGCCCAACGAGTAGAATTCACCATAGAGAACACAGAGGTTTGAGAAGGTCTACTGGATCGGCCGCGCTGCCGCGAGCCGGAACCATTCCTCCTTCTCCGTGTTCTCTGTGTTCTGTGGTTCACTTCCCGGAGGACCCTCCGTCCCCTGTCAGCTCCGCCGGCTATGCTACGCTGGGGTCGTGTCGACGTTTGCGCAGGAGTGGGCGCGCCCGCTGCTGGTCGTGCACGCGCTTTCAGCGGCCGTGCTGGTGGCCAGCGCAACCCATCATCTGATCTGGTGCCGGGGCTACCTGCGCGGCCGCTTCGGCCGGGTGGCGCAAGAGCGCCTGTTTGCGGCCGTGGCCGCCCTCGCCTACGCGGTCACCTTCAGCCTGGGCCTCCTGCTCTATCCGACCTACAAGCTGCACGTGCGCGCAGAGTATCTGGACCGCGCCGACGTCGGGCTGTCCTGGGTGGCGCGGCTGTTCGACGTCAAAGAAATGTGGATGCTGGTCGGCGTCGCCATTGCGGGCGGGCTTTTCTATCTGTCGCGGCGGGCGCATCCGCGCGACCAGCCGCGCGTGGCGCCGCTCTATCTGGGCCTGTCGGTGCTGCTGTGCCTGTCGGTGTGGGGCGCTGCGCTGATGGGGCTGACCGTGGTCTCTTACCGAGGCGTGGGCCGGTGAGGCGTTACTTTGCCGTCTGCGGCGGCATCATCGGATGGGCGCTCGGCGTGCTCGTGCCCGCCTATGGACGCTGGCCCGCGCCCACCTACGATCCGGCGGCGCGGCGCTGGTTCGTGAGCCGATTTCCGGGGCCGCTGCCGATTGGCTACTACGGGCTCGTCCTGTACGGGCTCGCGGGCGCGCTTGTGGGCGCGGGGCTGGCCCGAGCGCTGCGCCGTCCGGGCCGGCGCGCCGAGGGCAGCGAGGCTTCGATCTGGCTCGGCGCCGCGTGGGCGCTGACCGCCTTGGTGGTCGTGGGCGCGTACTACACCTTCCAACTCTGGCCCTGACAAATCGCCCAATAGGTCCCGTTTTCGCTTGCCAACAGGCGATCGGCGCATAAAATGGTCGCCGCAAATCGAACCCAAACTGTGGAGGGAAACAGATGGCAAAAAACGGCGGCAAGGGGAAGAAGCGCGAGATCCTGGTGGTCGGCTCGAAGGTCAAGGAAGTGGTCAAGGGCTCTGGCTGCCAGAGCTCGGGTGACCTGATCGAGGCGATCTCGGAAAAGGTGCACGACCTGGTCAACGCGGCCATCGGTCGCGCCAAGGGCAACGGGCGCGCGACGGTTCGTCCCTACGATCTATAGCCGACCGGCCTCGGGCCCACAGAAGGCCCGAGGCCTTTTCATCCGGTCATCAAGAACCCGAAATAGCGCTCCTCGATCTCGTCGAACGACATGGGTTGGGCGCAGCTTGCGCACACGAACGCCGGCGCCGCCGGCGCCAGTCGATCGAGCGCGCTCACCTCGATCAGCCGCTCGTCGTCAATCCCGCAGTGCTCGCACAGATAGGGTGCGTAGAACGAAACCACCTCGCATCGATCGAGCAGGTTTGACACCAGGTTGGCCTGGTTGACGAACGGCACCGGCATCTCGACGAGGTGCACCTTCGACACTCGCTCCAGCCCGCGCGTGAAGTTGATCCAGTTCTGCACGCAGTCCGACGAGATCCGGTGAAAGTCGCGCATGTTGAACGTCACCTGCCCGCGCAGCGCCTCGGCCAGCGGCGCCAGATCCGAGTCCTCGCGCAGCGCGCCGTACAGGTGCACGACCGTCGCGCCGTCGGCGCTGGTCTTGAGATTCCAGGTCAGCGTGCGTCCGGCCAGCAGCTGCGCCGAGAATTGCTCGAGCGCGGCCTGCTCGGCCACCTTGAGGGCCTCGAACGCCAGCCCGAGCCCGACCGCGGGCGCGTACGAATCGGGATCGATGCGCACCACCCGCGCGCGCAGCTCGAGCTTCTCTCCACTGCCCGGCAGCGTGAAGCCCACCACCACCACATCGCCCACGTCGCCCCGATGTTTGGCCCGCACAAGCATGCCCTTGGACGACAGGTTGACCGTGGAGCCGCCAAAACCGTCGGCGCTCACGCGGAGCCGCACCGGAAACCGCTCGGCCTCGCGCTGGCGCACGCCCAGAAGACGTGCCAGCTGCTGCCCCACCTCGCCGCGGCTCGACGGGAGGCGCAGAAGGTCCGTGAAACCGGCCTTCTTGGCCTCGTCGGGGCCCGACGAGTAGCTCCAGCTCGTGACCAGAACCACCGGCAGGTTGCGCAGCTCGGCGTCGCGCCGGATGGCGCGCACGACCTCGAATGCGTCGATGTCGGGCATCACCCGCCCGAGCAGCACGAGGTCAGGCTTGTCCTCGCGTACCACGTGCATGGCCTCGCGTCCGCTGCGCGCCACGATCAGGCGGATCTCGCGCCGACGCAAGAACTCGCGGCCAAACTGCTCCAGGATCTCAGGGTGATTCGAGCTGATGATCTTTGGCATCCTCCACCGCCTCCCGCATGGCTTCGATCGGCGCGGCGCGCCCGGTCCAGAGCTCGAACGACCGCGCCCCCTGCCGGATCAAGACCCACAGACCATCATCCACGTGCAGACCGCGTGCAGCGGCCGCCAGCGCCAATCCGCTCGGCCGATAGTACACGAGATCGAGCACCAGCGCGTGCGGGTCGGTGCGCTCGAGCGGGGGCGGCTCGACCTCGGGCGGTACGCAGCCGACCAGGATCTGACAGCCGGCCAGCGCATCCGCGCTCCAGCTGCAGGCGCGGTCGGCGCCCGGCAGCAGCACGCCCCGGCGCGACAGCACCCGGATCTCGCCCGCGCCCCGGGTGCGCAGCGCGTGCACGGCTGCCCGCGCCGAGCCACCCGCGCCCAGAACCGCACACGTGCGTCCCGACACGTCGACCAGGGTATCGCGGATTGCGGCCACGTCCGTGTTGTGCCCGAGCAGGCGGCCGCCCTCGACCACGATGGTGTTGACGGCACCAATCGCGGCCGCATCGCCAACCAGCTGGTCGCACAGCCGGGCGGCGGCTTCCTTGTGCGGCACGGTGACATTGACGCCCCGCCAGCCCGGCTCGCGCAGAACCTGCACCGCGTCGGCAAACTGCTCGGGCGCCACCTCGATGGCCTGGTAGGTCCAGCCCGAAAGACCGGCCGCGCGCAGCGCTGCGGTCTGCATGCGGGGCGAGAGGCTGTGGCGTACGGGCCAGCCGAGCACTGCGAGCTTCATCGGTTCACCAGCGGGCGATGACTTGGTTGCCGCCCTTGAGCTGGGCCGCGCGCAGGGCGGCCTGGGCATCCTTGATCAGGCGCGAGAACGACACGCCTTTGCCCTTGCGCAGGCCCGCAATTCCGATCGACGCCGCCGGCGAGACCGTGATGTTGCCGTCGCGATAGATGGCGCGCCGGATGCGCTGGCTGATGCGGCGGCCCACCATCTCGGCGCCCTTGGCGTCGGTATGGGGCAGAAACACCAGATAGCGTCCCTCCGAGTAATGGACCGGGATGTCGATGTCGCGGATGGCGCCGCGAATCGCCACCGCCACCCCGGACTCGAGGTCTTTGCGCGCCTCGGGCGCGATCTGATCCATGCCCGGCAGTGGATCCAGCGCGACCAGGCACAGCGCCAGCTCGTATCCGTAGCGCTTGGCGCGCAGGATCTCGAACAGAAGGAGGCGCTTGAAGAATTCGAAGTGATAGAAGCTGGTCTGCGGGTCGACGTCGCCCATACGCTGCAGCCGCGCGCGCTCGCGCTCCAGATCCGCCGCCAGCTCGACCAGATGCGCGCGCACGTGGCGAATCGCGAGCGCGGCGTGCAGCGCGGAGGCCAGGGTCTCGCGGCGGTAGGGCCGCACCACGAACGCATCCGCGCCCAGCCCCTCGGCGATGTCCTGCGGCTGCGACACCTTGGCGGGCAGGCTCACCACCAGCGAGGTCTGGCCCAGCCCGGACTCGCGCAGCCGCGCGATCACCCGCTCTTGCGTCGGGTGGCTGGCCAGCACCACCGAGGGCTGCTGGGTGGTGACCAGGTGCAGCGCCGTGTCGACCCCATTGACCCCGATCGCGGTGTGACCGAGCGACTCGATTAGATCCTGCGCCCGCTTGAGAGCGGCCCGGTTGGGCTCGAGCAGGAGCACCGTGTGCTCGGTCATGACTTTTCGTCGCGGGATTTTACCACACAAGACAGGCGCCCGCGCGCAAGCCGCACCGCGAGCGGATCGCCGGGCGCGACCTCGACCGCGTCGCGCACCGCATGCCCGTCGGCGCGGGTGGCGATCGAGTAGCCGCGGTCGAGCACCCGAAGGGGCGATAGCGCGTCGAGCTTGCCCATCTGGGTCTCGAGGCCGTGGCGGCGCGCGGCCAAGATCACATGCACGCGCCGCTCCATCTGTGCGCGCAGCTTGTCGAGCGCCGCTCGATCGCGCGCCAGTCGCGCGCGCGGGTGCAGGGTGCGCAGCCGGGCCGACAGCTCGTCGAGCGCCTGCCGCCGCTGCCGAATCGCGTGCCGGGGCTGCAAGCGTGCCATCAGCCGTTCGAACGCATGCCGCTCCGCCTCCACCACGCGCCGGAGCGCACGCGCCAGCCGCAGCCGCAAGCCGCCCAGGGCCTCGCGCAGCTCGGCATCGACCGGCACCGCCAGCTCCGCCGCCGCCGACGGGGTGGGGGCGCGCACATCGGCTGCGAAGTCGCACAGGGTCACGTCCGCCTCGTGCCCGACCGCCGAGATCACGGCCACCCGCGCACGCGCGACCGCCCGCACCACCTGCTCGTCGTTGAAAGCCGACAGATCTTCGGCCGTGCCGCCGCCCCGGCCCAGGATGATCACGTCGGGCGCCACGTGCGCCTCCAAGAGAGCCAGCGCACGCACGATGCGCAGCGGCGCATCCGGGCCCTGCACCAGCGTGGGTGCGAGCACGACGCGCACAGCGGCCCGACGGTGCAGCACCCGAATGATGTCGCGCACGGCGGCCCCGGTGGCGCTGGTCACCACACCGATCGTGCGCGGCCGCCGCGGCAGTGGTCGCTTGCGCGCCGGATCGAACAGGCCCTCGGCCGCCAGCTTGCGCTTGAGCTGCTCGAGCGCGAGCTGCAGCGCGCCCAGCCCGGCCGGCTCCATGGCGGTGACGTACATCTGGAACTTGCCCTGCTGCTGGTAGATGGTGAGCTGGCCGCGGCAGCGCACCTTCAGGCCGTCCTCGGGTGTGAAGCGCAGCCGGGAGGCCTCGATCCGGAACATCACGCACGGCAGCTGCGACTGCGGATCCTTGAGCGAAAAATACAGATGCCCGCTCGAGTGGCGCTTGCAGTTCGAGATCTCGCCCTCGATCCAGATGTCGGCGAAGCGGGCTTCCAACGCGCGTCCGGCCGCCCGCACCGCCTCGGTGACCGTGAGCGCGCGCGGCCTCGGGGGCTCGAAGCTGAGCTCGGCTTGCTTCACAGATGCCTCCGCACGAACTGGCCCACCTCGACGGTGCCCAGCCGTCCCCCCAGATCGGGCGTGGTGGCGTCATCACCGAGCGCGCGCCGGACCGCCGCGTCGACGCGCGCCGCCTCGGCCGGAAGACCCAGATGCTCCAGCAGCAGGCCCGCCGCCAGGATCGCGCCCAGCGGGTTGGCCACCCCGCGACCCACAAGGTCGGGCGCCGATCCGTGCACCGGCTCGAACAGCGAGCACCGGCCCGGGTGCAGGTTGGCCGACGGCGCCAGCCCGAGCCCGCCCGCGACCGCCGCGCCCAGGTCGGTCAGGATGTCGCCGAACAGGTTCCCAGTCACCACCACGTCGAGCTTTTCGGGAGCGCGCACGATCTGCATGGCCGCCGCGTCGACGTAGAGATGGGATGCATTCACGTCCGAGTACACGCGCGCCAGCTCGCGGAACGTGCGCTGCCACAGATCGCCCTCGCTGGCCAGCGCATTCGACTTGTCGACCATGCACACGCGCCGCCGCCGATCCGGCCGGCGCGCATACTCGAACGCCGCCCGCAGGATGCGCTCCACGCCCTTGCGCGTCGACAGGCTGGCCTCGATCGTGACCTCGTCGGCGGTGCCGCGCTTGAACACG
>Ga0126376_10000772_pt1 | contig 16362 bp, 13 predicted proteins | sample PanSoiMetPlot_15_FD_92760 | JGI IMG/M metagenome (GOLD analysis project Ga0126376, IMG submission 92760) | Tropical forest soil microbial communities from Panama - MetaG Plot_15 | ecosystem: Environmental > Terrestrial > Soil > Tropical forest > Bulk soil | place: Panama | collected 2016-02-17
CAAGCTGATAACGGGGCGCGGCTGGGCCATGGCAGCCGCATCGATACCGGTCGCCACGACGGAGATCCGGATCCGGCCCTTGAGGGACTCATCGAAGGTCGAGCCGAAGATGATGTTCGCCTCGGGATCGACTTCTTCGCGGATGCGGTTCGCGGCCTCGTCGACCTCGAACAAGGTCATGTCCGGCCCGCCCGTGATGTTGATCAGCACGCCTTTGGCGCCCTTCATCGAGACATCGTCGAGGAGCGGGTTCGATATCGCAGCTTCCGCCGCGTCGATCGAGCGGCGATCACCTTCAGCCTCGCCGGTGCCCATCATCGCCTTGCCCATCTCGGCCATGATCGCGCGGATATCCGCGAAATCGAGGTTGATGAGGCCCGGCATGACCATGAGGTCGGTGACGCCGCGCACACCGGAATAGAGCACGTCATCCGCCATCTTGAAGGCGTCCGCGAAGGTCGTCTTCTCGTTGGCAACCCGGAACAGATTCTGGTTCGGGATGATGATGAGGGTATCGACGTATTTCTGCAGCTCCTGTATGCCGGCCTCTGCAGTGCGCATCCGTTGCGCGCCCTCGAATTGGAAGGGCTTGGTGACGACGCCGACCGTCAAGATGCCGGCTTCGCGCGCCGCGCGTGCTATCACGGGACCGGCGCCAGTGCCGGTGCCGCCGCCCATGCCGGCGGTGATGAAGACCATGTTGGCCCCGCCCAGGGTCTCCATGATCTCCTCGAGCGCCTCCTCGGCGGCGATGCGCCCGACGTCGGGGCGCGATCCCGCGCCCAGGCCCCGTGTCACCCCGATGCCGAGTTGGATGCGGCGCTCGCACAGCGACTGCTTCATCGCCTGCGCGTCGGTGTTGCAGACGACGAAATCGCAGCCGACGAGATTCGAGCGGATCATGTTGTTCACCGCATTACCACCGGCGCCGCCCACGCCAATCACGGTGATACGTGGCTTTAGCTCGTGCTGCTCTTGGGGTACCGAAATGTTGATGGTCATCCTGTCCTCCGCGTAACTCCGTGGTTCCAGCCGGTCCGACCGGCAGAGTGGTCCCGGTCCCCGCGGCAAGGGGACCGGGTGTCAAATGTGCTCACGGATCCAAACCCCGAACCGGCCAAAGAGGCCGGTCGGCTCTTCAGCGAGCGCGGGACCCTGCCGCAGGGTCTCGGCCCGCTCCGAAAGTGCGAACTGAACGAGGCCGGCGCTCGTCGCGAAGGCCGGCCCACCCGTTGCCTCGGCAAGCCCCGAAATTCGCAAGGGCCTGCCGACGCGAACCTGCTTGTCGAGGATCAATCCCGCGAGCTCGCGCATGCCGGAGAGCTGAGCCGCTCCGCCCGTGAGCACGACGCGGCGGCCCGCGAGTTTGTCGAAGCCGCTCGCCTCCAGCGAGCCGCGCACGAGCTCGAAAGTCTCCTCCAGCCGGGGTGCGATGATCCCGACCAGGAGCGACTTCGGCACATGCGTTACATCGCCGTCTTCCTCCTCGCCGACTTGAGGCACGGTGATCGTCTCGCGTTCGTCGGCGGGTGAACCGATGGCATTGCCATGCAACGTCTTCATGCGCTCGGCGTGGACGATCGGGGTCGAGAGACCGCGCGCGATGTCATTGGTGACGTGGATGCCGCCGACCGGAACGCTGTCGGTGAACACGAGATTGCCCTCGAAGAAGACCGCGATCCCCGTGGTGCCGCCACCCATGTCGATGACGGTGACGCCGAGACCGGTCTCGTCGGGCACCAGTGCCGAGAGGCCGGAGGCGTAGGGGCTCACCACCAGCGCCGCGATCTCGAGATGGCAGCGCGCGATGCAGGTCGCGAGGTTGCGCATGGCCCCCGACATCCCCGCCACAATGTTCATGTTGACGCCGAGGCGCTGGCCGAACATGCCGCGGGGGTCGCGGATGCCGCGGCTGTCGTCGATCGAGAACCCCACGGGTATCGAGTGGATCACCTCGCGCTCCGCGGGCTCCCTCAGGAGATAGCCCTGGTTCAACACGCGGCGCATGTCGGAATTGGTGATCTCGCGGCCGTTGATCGGTATCTCGGCCTTGACGATGCGCGAGGGCGCGAAGCCGCCCGAGAGGTTCACCACCACCTCCGAGATCGTCTCACCCGCCATCTCTTCGGCGGCGTGCACGGTGCCCAGGATCGCCTGGCTCGCGGCATCGAGGTCGACGATGAGGCCGTTGCGAACGCCGCGCGAAACCTGGTGGCCGATGCCGATGATGCGCGGCCCGCCCTCTTCCACCCGCGCGAGGAAGCAGCAGAGCTTGCTGCTGCCGATATCGAGCGCGGCGATCAGGCTGCCGCGGGCACGCTCGCCGCGCCGTCTCATGTCGCCCTCGCGAGGTTCTTCTTCTTGGTCGGAGCAGACTTGGCGACTTCCGGCACCCGCAGCACCAGCCGATCGGGCAAGCGGAGGTCGACCTTCAGGATATCGCGCTTGAGCAGGCCGTCGGTCCGATCGAGCCGCGCGAGCTGGTGCCAGGCGGCGCCGACATTGTCCTCGGGGAGCTCGACGTCGATGCCGCTGTCGAGCTTCAAATTCCATCGCCTGCCGGCGACCCGCACCGCTGCCGCGACGTGCGAGCGGAGCGCGGGCTCACTCGCGAGCATCTCAAGGAGCGCCGGCGCCGCCTTCGGCGCGTCCTCGCCCACCAGGACGATCAACTCAGCAAACTCGGCGAGGCTGGGCACCGGCACAGTGGTGCCGTCGCGATCGACCAGTTCCAGCTTGCCCTTGCGCTGCCAGAGCGCCAGCGGCTGGCGTTCTGTCACATGCACGTAGAGTGTATCCGGCAGCAGCCGCTCGACCGAAGCGGAGCGGATCCACGGCAGCGCCTCGAGCCGCGCCTTCGCCAGAGAGGGGCTGATCGCCAGCATGGGCGTGCCGCGCTGGACGCCCAGCGCCGCAAGGATGGCATCCGCGCTGCTGCGCCCGCGGCCTTGCACCATCACTTCATTGACCGTGAGGCCAGCCTCCGCGCTGAGCGCCAGCAGGCTCGCGCGGACACGGCCGATCCCATCCGCATCCCAGCCGCCGCGGTGCACGGCAAATCCACCGCCGCCGATCAGTACCACCGTTATCGCCGCCGCGCCGACCCGTCGCAGCCAGCGGGGCGCGCGGCGTCTGCGCTGCGAGCGCGCGGCGCGCCCGGGATCGGGATCAGCGGTCAGAAGTCGCATGCCGCGTTCTCCACCATCCAGCGCACCAGCGCGGGGAATTCGATGCCCGCGTGACGGGCGATGTCCGGCACCAGCGAGGTCGGCGTCATGCCCGGCTGCGTGTTGATCTCCAGCAACACGAGGCGGCCGGGCTCGCCCTTGGTATCGTCGTAACGCAGATCGGCGCGGCTCACGCCGCGGCAGCCCAAGGCCCGGTGCGCGCCGAGGGCGATGGCGAGCGCCTGCTCGTAGGCGGTCTTGTGGATCGGCGCCGGCATCAGGTGATCGGAGCCGCCGAGCGCGTACTTGGCGGTGTAGTCGTAGAACGTGCCGTGCGGGCGGATCTCGAGCGCGCCGAGCGCGCGCTCGCCCATCACCGCCACGGTGATCTCGCGGCCCGGCACGAAGCGCTCGACCAGCGCCTCGTCATAGGCCCAGTTAGCCGCCTCGACCGACCAGGAATTGTCGTTCGGGCGCACGATCCGCACGCCGACGCTGGAGCCCTCGTTGGGCGGCTTCACCACGAAGGGCCGCGGCACGGGATCACCCGCAACGAGCTCGGCGCGCGGCACGACGCGCCCTTCCGGCACCGGCAAGCCCGCCGCGGCGAAGGCGGCCTTGGCGATGGGCTTGTCCATCGCAACCGCGGAGGCGAGCACACCCGAGTGCGTATAGGGAATGCGCAGGAACTCGAGCACGCCCTGCACGGTGCCGTCCTCGCCGCCGCGACCATGGAGCGCGTTGAACACCACGTCGGGTCGCGACTTCAGCGCCTTCAAGAGCTTGTCGAGGTCGCGCTGCACGTCGATCGCGCTGACGTCATAGCCTTCCGCCTTGAGCGCCTTCGCGCATTCCTTGCCGCTCGAGAGCGAGACCTCGCGCTCGGCCGACCAGCCGCCCATCAGCACGGCGACCCGCGTCATGGCGCCGCCTCCTTGACGCCCGCTGTCGTCCGGCCGATCCGGCGGATCTCCCACTCGAGCGTGACGCCGAATTTCTCGAACACGCGCCGGCGAACCTCCTCGCCGAGACCCTCGATGTCCGCCGCCGTGGCGGCGCCCGTGTTGATGAGGAAGTTCGCGTGCTTCTCCGAGACCATGGCGCCGCCGCGGGTGAGGCCGCGGCAGCCGGCGGCATCGATCAGCTCCCAGGCCTTGTGGCCCGGCGGATTGGCGAAGGTCGAGCCGCCCGTGCGCGCGCGGATCGGCTGGCTGGCCTCGCGCTCGGACTGGATCTCGGCCATGCGTTGCTGGATCGCGTCGCGCGCGGCCTCGACGCCCCGCAATGTCGCGCCAAGGAAGATCCAATCTTCGGGCACGCCGCAATGGCGATATCCGAGACCCATCTCGGCGAGGCTCAATTGATGGCGAATCCCGCCGCTGTCGAGCGCGGAGGCACTCTCGAGCACGTCCTTGATCTCGCGGCCGTAGGCGCCGGCGTTCATCCGCAAGGCGCCGCCGACAGTGCCGGGTATGCCCGAGAGGAACTCGAGCCCGCCCACGCCGGCGGCGCGAGAGGCCATTGCGACGTTGAGGTCGAGAACCGCGGCGCCCGCCTCGACGCGCGTGCCGCCGATCTCGATCGCCGCGAAGCCGCGGCCGAGGCGCACCACCACGCCCTCGACCCCGCCGTCACGCACCAACAGGTTGGAGGCGACACCGATCACCGTCACAGGCACATCCGGCGGTTTTCTCGCGAGGAACTGCGCGAGGTCCTCCGCGTCGGCCGGGCGGAACAGGACCTCGGCCGAGCCGCCGGCCCGAAACCAGGTAACGGGCGCGAGCGGTGCCCCGGCCGTGAGCCGCCCGCGCACCGGCGGCAAGCGCTCGATGAGAGTCTGGGCTCGGCGCGCGGTCATCATGCCGCCGTCCCCGATCGGGGCTGGGCGAAGAGCCGCGCGAGGTCCGTCGGCAGCGCCTGCGCCCAATACGTGATCGAACCCGCGCCGAGGCAGACCACGTAGTCGCCGGCCTTGACTAGGTTCCGAATGAGCGGCGCGAGCTCCTTCGGGCCCTCGAGCGCCATCACCGCGCGATGGCCACGGCTCTGCAATCCCGCCACCAGTGCGTCACGGTCGATGCCGGGGATCGGCGTCTCGCCCGCCGCGTAGATGTCCGCGACCACCACGACATCGGCGTCGTTGAAGCAGGTGCAGAAATCCTCGAAGAGATTGGCGACCCGCGTGTAGCGATGCGGCTGCACCACCGCGATCACGCTGCCGGCGGCTGCCGCGCGCGCCGCCTTGAGCACGGCTGCGATTTCCACCGGATGATGGCCGTAATCGTCGATCACGGTGACGCCGCGCACCTCGCCGGTCTTGGTGAAGCGCCGCTTCACGCCCTTGAAGCTCTGCAGCGCCATCCGCACGACCGTGTCCGGAATCCCCATCTCCTGGGCGACCGCGATCACCGCGAGCGAGTTCTGCACGTTGTGCTGGCCGAGCATCGGCAACCTGAGCCCATCGATGGTGCGGCCGGTCTCGGCGTGCCGATCGGTCACCACCACGTCGTAGCGCGCGCCCTCGCGGCCGATTTCGACGTTGACCGCGCGCACATCCGCCTGCGGCGACAATCCGTAGGTCACCACGCGCCGCTCCGCGAGCTTCGGGATCAGGCCCTGCACGACGGGATGGTCGACGCAGAGCGTGGCGAAGCCATAGAACGGAATGTTCGCCACGAAGCTCTCGAAGGCGTGCTGCTCCGCCTCAAAGCTGCCGTAGAAGTCGAGATGCTCGGGATCGATGTTGGTGACGACCGCGATGGTCGCCGGCAGCTTCACGAAGGTGCCATCGCTCTCGTCCGCCTCCACCACCATCCACTCTCCGGCGCCGAGCCGGGCGTTGGTGCCGTAGGCGTTGATGATGCCGCCGTTGATCACGGTAGGATCGAGCTGGGCCGCATCGAGGAGCGCGCCGATCATCGACGTCGTCGTGGTCTTGCCGTGGGTGCCCGCGACCGCGATCGACCATTTAAGCCGCATGAGCTCACCCAGCATTTCCGCGCGCCGGACCACTGGAATGAGTCGCGCACGCGCCGCCACCACCTCGGCATTGTCGGGCTGCACCGCCGAGGAGATCACCACCACCTGGGCGTCTCCGAGGTTCTCGGGCCTGTGGCCGATCTCGACGGGGATACCGAGCTGCTGCAGCCGCTGCACGTTGGCGCCGTCCACGAGATCGCTGCCCTGAACGGCGTAGCCGAGATTGTGCAGGATCTCGGCGATGCCGCTCATGCCGATACCGCCGATGCCGACGAAGTGGATCTTGCCGATGTGGAGCGGCAGTGCCTTCATGCCACGGCCTCCCCGACGGCACCGCGAGCGGTCGCCAGCACGAGGTCGGCGAGCCGCTCGGCTGCGTCCGGTCGTCCGAGCCCATGCGCCGCGCGCGCGGTTTTCGCCAGCGTCTCGGGTGCCCGCATCAGCACGGCGAGACGCTCGGCCAACGCCTCCGCGGTGAAGCCGGTTTCGTTCATCAGCCACGCGGCGGCGGCAGCCTCGAGGGCACGGGCGTTGGCGGTCTGATGGTCATCCGCGGCGTAGCGATAGGGCACAAGGACCGCGGGCCGGCCCATGACCGTGAGCTCGGCCACGGTGGAAGCCCCGGAACGCGCAATCACCCGCTGCGCGCGCGCGAGACGAGCGGGCACGTCGTCGAAGAACGAGCGAATTTCAGCGGCGATGCCACACGCGCCGTAGGCGGCGCGCACGCCATCCGCGTCCTCGGGCCGCGCCTGCTGCGTCACCCTGAGCCGAGCTCGCAATGGCTCCGGCAGCCGCGCGAGCGCCGTCGGCACGACGGCGCTCAGGATGCGCGCGCCCTGACTGCCGCCGAGCACCAGGAGCTCGAAGGCGGCATCGCCGCGCGACTCCATATAAGGGGCGCCGCGCAGAGCCGTCACCGCCGGCCGGACCGGATTGCCGGTCTCGATCGCCCGCATGCGATCAGCCGCGGCAAGGCCGGTGACCTCCGCGAAGGAGGTCGCGATCCGCCGTGCGCGCGAGGCGAGCAAGCGGTTCGCGCGGCCGAGGATCGCGTTCTGCTCGTGAATCACGGTCGGCCGCTTCTGCCGCGCGGCCGCCAGCATGGTCGGCACCGACGGATAGCCGCCGAAGCCCACCACCGCCGAGGGCCCGAGGGCGCGCAGGTGCCGGCCGGCCTCCAGGGTACCGAGCGCGAGCTCGATCAAGCCGAGCGCCTTGCGCAGCGGATGGCCGCTGAGCCGGCCGGCGCGAATGCGATGGAGCGCCACCCCAGGCAGGCGCTCGCCGAAACTCTCGCCCCGGCTATCGGTGACCAAGGCCACGCGCCGGCCGCGCGTGAGCAGCGCATGCGCCAGTGCTTCCGCCGGGAACATGTGTCCGCCGGTGCCGCCGGCGGCGAGCACAACGAGGCCTGTCCCGCTCATGTCTCGACCCCACCGAAGCGACGCCGGGTCAGCGCGAGTGCCATTCCCATGCCGAGCCCCACCGCCACCATCGAGGAGCCACCGTAGGAGATGAACGGCAGCGTCATGCCCTTGGTCGGCATCAGGTGGAGTGTCGAGGCCATGTTGATGATGGCTTGCAGGCCGAATTGCACGAAGAGACCGGTCGCCGCCAGCATGACGAACAGGTTCGGCTCCTGGAGCACGCGGGTGAATCCGCGCAGCACGACGAAGGCGAAGAGCGCGACGATGACCAAGCACAGCACCAGCCCGAGCTCCTCGCCAGCCACCGCGAAGACGAAATCCGCATGGGCGTCGGGGAGTGTTCCCTTGACGGTGCCCTCGCCGGGGCCGCGGCCCCACAGCCCGCCGTTCGTGAACGCATCCATCGAGCGATTGATCTGATAGCCGTCGCCGCCACCGCGGTCGAAGAACTGATCGATGCGCGCTGCCACATGCGGCAGCGCGAAATAGGCCGCGACCACGCCGACTGCGCCGCAGCCCATGCTGACCGCGACCCAGTAGAGCCGGAGCCCGGCGAGAAAAAATTGCGTGAGCCACACCGCAGAGACCACCGCCGCCATGCCGAGGTCCGGCTGCTTTACCAACATGGTCAGCACCAGCAGAAACAGACCAATCGAGATCGCGTTGCCGGGAAACCTCGGGTTGGCGTGCTGCTCCGCGAAGAGCCAGGCCGCGACCACCGCGAAGGTCGGCTTGACGAACTCCGACGGCTGCAGCGCGAAGCCGCCGAGGTTGATCCAGCGCCGAGCCCCCTTGATGTCGACCCCGATGATGAAGGTGAACGCCAGGAGCGCCAGCGCGACCGCAAATCCGATCAGGGCCATGCGGCGCACGGCGCGCGGACTTTGCAGCGACGCGACGAACAGCGCGGAGACCGCGAGCGGCAGCACGGCAAAGAAGCGCTTCACGAAATGCAGGCTGTCGGTGCCGATGCGGTCCGCTACGGCCGGGCTCGCAGCCATCACCATGAGAGCGCCGAAGCCGATCAGCACCAGCAGCGCCGCGAGCGTCCAGCGATCGACGGTCCACCACCACTGGGCGATCGGGCTCTGATCGACGCGGGCGAAGCTCATGGCCGCCTCGCGAGGCCCGCCGCCAGCGCGCGGAATGCCTCGCCGCGCGCCTCGAAATTCGCGAACTGATCGAAGGAGGCGCAAGCCGGCGAAAGCAGCACCACGGCGCCGTCGATGCGCTCGGCTCGCGCGGCGGCGCTTGCCTCGGCAATCGCGCTCGCGAGGTTGCCCGAGCGCGTATGCGGCACCGCTTCGCCTAGCGTTCTGGCAAAGCTCTCGGCTGCTTCGCCGATCAGAAAGGCTTGGCGGACGCGCGGGAAGAGCGGCCGAAGCGACTCGATGCCGCCTTGCTTCGCGACGCCGCCCGCGATCCAATAGATCGCGTCGTAACAGACGAGCGCGCGCGCCGCCGCGTCCGCATTGGTCGCCTTGGAGTCATTGACGTAGGCGACGCCGTCGATGGTCGCGATCAGCTCCTGCCGGTGAGCGAGGCCCGCGAAGCTCTCGATGCCCGCCGCCGCCGCCGCGGCTGGAATTCCGACCCGGCGCGCCGCCGCAAAAGCAGCCGCCGCGTTCTGCCAATTGTGCCGGCCTGGCAGCCGGGGAGCATCGCGCATATCCATGACGACCGCGACTCGCGCGCCGCTGGCATCGGTCATGATGCCGTCCTCGACATAGATCCCGCCCTCGACCGCGCGCTCGCCCGAGATCGGGACGACGGTCTGGCGTTTCTCCGCCCGGAGTTTTTTCCCGATGCCGCGGCAGATCTCGTCGTCCATGCCGACCACTGCCGCCTGGTTCGGCCTTTGGTTCGCGAAGATGCGCTCCTTGGCGGCAACGTAGCCCGCCATGCCGCCGTGCCGCTCGAGATGGTCAGGCGTCACGTTGAGCAACACCGCGACCTCGCAGGCCAGCGACCGCGTGAGCTCGAGCTGGTAGGAGCTCATCTCGAGCACGTAGATCCCGCCCTTGCCGAGCGGCGCGAAGGAGAGCACGGGCGTGCCGAGGTTGCCGCCTACCGCGACTTGACAGCCGCTTTCCTTGAGGATGTGGCCGATGAGCGCCGTGGTGGTCGATTTGCCGTTGGTGCCGGTGACCGCGACGTAGCGCGCGGCGGGCGCGCTTCGAACCAGGAGCTCGATATCGCCGATCAGCGGCACCTTCGCCTTTCGCGCGGCTGCCGCTGCGGGATGCGGTTTCGGATGGGTGTGCGGGATGCCCGGCGACATCACCAGCGCCGCCATGCGCCGCCAGTCGAGCGCCGCGGGCTCCGCAATCGGGATGCCCTCGGCCGCGGCGGCCTCGCGCCGGGGTGCCGCGTCATCCCAGGCATGGACTCGGGCGCCACCCGCGCGCAGCGCCACCGCCGCCGCGAGGCCCGTCCGCGCGAGGCCCAGCACCGCCACATCCTGTCCCTCGTAGGCGGTCACGGGGATCATCGCGTTCACCTCAGCTTCAAGGTGGCGAGCCCCGCGATCGCGAGGATCGAGGCGATGATCCAGAACCGGATGACGATAGTCGGCTCCTCCCAGCCCTTCTTCTCGAAGTGATGGTGCAGCGGCGCCATGCGGAAGACGCGCTTGCCCGTGAGCTTGTAGCTCGCGACCTGCATGATCACCGACACCGTCTCCAGCACGAACAGTCCGCCGACGATGGCGAGCACGATCTCGTGCTTGGTGATGACGGCGATGACGCCCAGCGCCCCGCCGATCGAGAGCGAGCCGGTATCGCCCATGAAAACCATGGCGGGCGGGGCGTTGAACCAGAGAAAGCCGAGCGCCGCCCCCACCATCGAGCCGCCGAAGATCGCGAGCTCGCCGGTGCCGGGCACGTGCTGGATCTGCAGATAATTGGCGAAATTCAAGTTGCCGACGAGGTAGGCGATCAGCGACAAGCAGCTCGCGGCGATCATCGCCGGCACGATCGCGAGGCCGTCGAGCCCGTCGGTGAGATTGACCGCATTTGAGGCACCGGTGATCACGAATACGCCGACCGGCAGGAAGAACCAGCCGAGATCCGGCAAGACGCCCTTGAAGAACGGCACCGCGAGCGAGGTGCCGAGCGGCTCGCGAGTGATGGAGACCACGACGAGCGTCGCGGCCGCGCTCAGCAACATCTGCGCCAGCAACTTGACGCTGCTCGAGAGGCCGCGCGACGAGCGCCGGGTGAGCTTCTGATAGTCGTCGAGGAATCCGACGGTGCCGAAGCCGACCGTCACCAGGAGTGTGACCCAGACGTAGGCGTTTGTGAGATCGGCCCACAACAGCGTCGAGCACGTCACCGCCAGCAGGATCAGGAACCCGCCCATGGTGGGCGTGCCCTTCTTGCGCAAGAGGTGCCCCTCGGGCCCGTCGACGCGGATCGGTTGGCCCTCGGCCTGCTTCGACTTCAGCCACTGGATGACGCGCGGCCCCGCGATGAAGCAGATGACAAGCGCGGTCACCACCGCGCCGCCGCTCCGGAAAGTCTGGTAGCGGAACAGGTTGAAGGGCTCGAACTTGCCGGCCAGCGGAAACAACAGGTGAAAGAGCATGCGCTAGCCCTTCACCGCGAGCATCGCGTCGCGCGTGCCCTTGAGCAGCGGTTTCACGATGTCGGCCATCCGGCTGCCAAGCGAGCCCTTCACCATCACGACGTCGCCGGGCCGAAGCGCCGCCATGAGCGCAGGCACCAGCTCGACCGAGGTGGCGGCATGCGCGCCGCGCCGCACCGCTGGAAGCGCGCGGTCGAGATGCTCCATTTCGGTCCCGACGGTGAAGACCAGATCGACCTCGGCGGCCAGCACGGGCTGCGCGAGCTCTGCGTGCAATTTCGAGGCCGTGGCACCCAGCTCCAGCATGTCGCCGAGCACGGCGATCCGGCGCCCACCAGGCCGCGGCGAAATCCCGTGCAGCACGGCGAGCGCCGCCCGCATGGAGTCGGGATTGGCGTTGTAGCTCTCGTCGACAAGCTCGGCTTCGCCGCCCTTGACGGCGATGCGATGGCGCCGGCCGCGGCCGTCGAGCGCCTCGAGCGAGCCCATGACAGCCGCCGCGACGCTGATGTCGGCACCCGCCGCCTTCACCGCCGCCATCACGGCGAGGCTGTTGTTCACCCAATGGCGCCCGGCGAGGCTCAGGCAATAATCGACGATCTCGTCCACGACCAAAGCCGTGACGGCGCTCGCGGTGGAATAGAGGTGGCAGTCGACCAGCCGCACGGCCGCCTCGGCGTGCTCGCCGAACCCCAGGATGCGAGTGACGCCGCACGCCCGCGCGGCAGCGGCGAGCCGCTCGAACTGCGGATTGTCCCGGTTGAGCACCGCAGCGCCGTCGCGCGCCATGCCCTGAAAGATCTCGGCCTTGGCATCGGCGATCGCCTCGACCGAGGGGAAGAAGCCCAGATGCGCCGGCGATATGGTGGTAATGACGGCGATGTCGGGCTCGACCAGGCGAGTGAGCGCGGCGATCTCGCCGGGATGATTCATGCCGATCTCGAAGACGCCGAAAGCGACATCGCTCGGCATGCGCGCCAGCGACAACGGCACGCCCCACTGGTTGTTGAAGCTCGCCGCCGAGGCGACCGTCGGGCCCTGACGCTCGAGTGCGCGGCGCAGCGCCTCCTTGGTGCCGGTCTTTCCGACGCTGCCAGTGACGGCGATGATGCACGCCTTGCTGCGCGCGCGGCCGGCGCGGCCGAGTTTCGTCAGCGCCTCGAGCGTATCCGGCACCAGGATCAGCGGCGCATCCGCGGCGAGGCCCTGGGGTTTGCGGGATACCAGCGCGCCGGCGGCGCCGCGCTTCAGCGCCTCCGCGACGAAATCATGCCCGTCGAAGCTCGGGCCGGCGAGCGCCACGAAGAGATCGCCCGCGGCGAGCGTGCGGCTGTCGATGGATACGCCGTTGGCGCTCCAATCGCCCCGCCCGCTGCCGCCGGTGGCCGCGATGACTTCGGCCGCGGTCCAGAGCGCGCTCACGGCCGCGCCCTCGCGATCAGGGCGACGGCCGCGCGCGCGATCTCGGCATCGTCGAAGGCATGGGTCACCGTGCCGATGATCTGCCCGCGCTCATGGCCCTTGCCGGCGAGCACCAGCAAGTCCTCGGGCCGCAGCCCGTCGATCGCAAACGCGATCGCCTCACCGCGGTCACCGACCTCCTGTGCGCGGGGCGCGGCGGCGAGGATCGCGCGGCGGATCGCGGCCGGATCCTCGCTGCGGGGATTGTCGTCGGTGACGATGACCACATCGGCGAGCCGCGTCGCGACCTCGCCCATCGCCGGACGCTTGCCCGCGTCGCGGTCGCCGCCGGCACCGAACAGCACGATGAGCCGGCCGCGGCAGTGCGGGCGCAGCGCGGTCAGCACGTTCTCGAGTGCATCAGGCGTGTGCGCATAGTCGACGAAGATCGGCGCGCCATTGGGATGCGAGGCCACGTGCTGGACGCGGCCCGGAGCGCCCACCAGGCGCGTGAGCGCCTCCACCGCGCGATCGCGTGCGACGCCAGTGGCGAGCGCGAGGCCGAGGGCCGCGAGCGCATTCATGGCCTGCAACCGCCCGACCAGCTGCAAAGGCACCGTATACCGGCGGCCGAGCACCTTGAGATCGAGGTCCTGGCCGGCGGCGTCGGGCCGCGCCGCGAGCAACCGCAGCTCCGTGCGCACGCCCGTTCCGTAGGCGTAGACAGCGTGGGCGCGACTTCGGCAGAGCCTGGCCAACGCGTCGAACTCCGGAACGTCCGCGTTGAGCACGGCCGTGCGTCCCCGCGGCATCAGCTCGCCGAAGAGCCGCGCCTTCGCCGCGAGATAGGCCTCCATCGTGCGGTGGTAGTCGAGGTGATCGCGCGACAGGTTGGTGAAAGCCGCCGCCGAGATATCCAGACCGTCCAGCCGGAATTGGTCGAGACCGTGGCTCGAGGCCTCGATCGACACGTGATCGATGGCTTGGCGGGCGAGGCCTTGCAGGTCCCGGTGGAGCGTCACCGGATCGGGCGTGGTGAGCGCGCCTGCGCGCTCGAAGTCGGGCCCGACGATGCCGAGCGTGCCCAGGCTCGCGGCGCGTCGGCCGGCGTGTTGCCAGATCTGTCGCGTGAAGGCCGCGACCGAGGTCTTGCCGTTCGTGCCGGTGACGGCGACGAGAGTCTTCGGCTGCGGCGCGTAGAAGCGCGCCGCCATCTGGGCGAGCCGCCGGCGGGGGTTCGGATCCACCACCACCGGGACGCCGGGATACTCGTGGTGCAGCGCCGTCAGCGCTTGCGTATCGTCGATCAGCAGCGCGCGGGCGCCGCGCTTCACGGCCTCGCCGATGAAGAGTTTGCCGTGCAGCCTGGAGCCAGGCAGCGCCGCGAACAGGAAACCGGGCTCGACGGCGCGTGAATCGGCCGTGAGGCCGCGGATGTCGGGATCGCCATGATTCGAGGGCGCGAGGGAACCGTCCATGAGCTCAGTTAGCCGCAATCTTCCGTCCCAAGGATGGCGCAAAGTCGACCAGCAAAGCGCGGCGAATTTCGGGCGATTCTTCGTCAACCGGCTGGATACCCACGATCGGCGCCATGCGCTGGATGATCCGGCTCACCGCCGGCGCCGCCACCCACCCGCCGGTCGCCTCGCCCATGCTCTTGGCGTTGGCATGGGGCTGATCGATGCTCACCATGATGACGTAGCGCGGCTCGGTGATCGGGAACACCCCGACGAAGGAGGAAAGCAGCTGCTTCTTCGCGTAGCCGCGGCCGTCGACTTTCTCGGCCGTGCCCGTCTTGCCGCCCACGAGATAGCCCGGCGCCGCCGCGAATTTACCGGTGCCCTGCTCGACCACCAGTCGCAGCAGCCGCCGCATGTCCTCCGAGGTCTGGCGCGACAGAACGCGGACGCCGGCCGGCCGGTAGTCCTCGGGATATTTCAGGAAGGTCGCGCGATGAAGCACGCCGCCGTTCACCACGGCGCTCACCGCCGTCACCATCTGGAGCGGGCTCACGGAGATGCCGTGGCCGAAGGCGATGGTCATGGTGTTGACGAGGTGCCAGGCCCGCGGCCATCCCGGCCGGCCGATTTCTGGAAGCTCCACCTTGGGCTCGGCAAGCAGCCCGAGCCGGCCGAGAAAATCGCGCTGCCGGTCGGCGCCGGCGTCCACCGCCATCTTCGCCGCGCCGATGTTGGAGGAATAGATGAAGATCTCCGGCACGCTGAGCCAACGGTGCTTGGCGTGGTCGTCGTGGATGGTGAAGCGGCCTATGTGGATCGGCTGGGTCGCGTCATAGCCACCCGCCAGCGTGGTGACGTGGCCGTCGAGCGCCATCGCGGTGGTGAAGATCTTGAATACCGAGCCCATCTCGTAGGTGCCGAGCGTCGCTCGGTTGAATAAATTGTCCTCGTTGGCGCCGCTCATATCGTTGGGATCGAAGCTCGGAAGCGAGGCCAGCGCCACGATCTCGCCGGTGTTGGCGTCGGCGATGATGCCCGCTCCGCCTTCGGCGCTGAAGGCGGCGATCTGCGCCTGGATTTCCTCGGTCAGGATGTACTGCAGCCTCGTGTCGAGCGAGAGCTCGACCGAGTCGTCGCTGGTCTTGAGTTCGTCATCGAGGCCGCGCTCGATGCCGGCGAGCCCCTTGTTGTCGGCGGTGTCGGCGTAACCGACCACAGCCGAGGTGAGCTCGCCCTTGGGGTAGACGCGGAAGCCCGCGGTCTCGAACTTGACGCCGGGGATGCCGAGGTTGTTGACCGCGAATTGCTGGTCGGGCGTGAGCTGGCGCTTGAGGCGGACATATTTGCGACCGGAGCTCAGCTTCGCCTGCACCTCCTGCCGATTGAGATCCGGCAGCACCGTGACCAGCTTGCGCGCGGCTTCCGCGGCGTCGTCGACGAGCTTGGGATAGGCGACCAGCGCCTCGCTCTCGAGCGTGCGCGCCAGCAGCACGCCGTTGCGATCGACGATGTCGGCGCGCGCCAGCTCGGTACGGGGCCGCACATGAGCGTGGCCGAGCTTGACATCGCTTCCCTTGAGCACGGTCAGGTCGACGAGGCGGAAACCGATCACGACGAACGCGAGCGCGAACAGCACGCCCGTCAGCAAGAGCCGCGTGCGGCCGGTCTCGAGCGATTGCTTCTCCGGGCCCTCCTTGGGGAGCGCGCCGCAGGGCGCGGGCTTGTAGTGCCGAGGACGGCAGGGGTTCTCATCGAGGTGGAGCGCGGGCTTCACCGGCCGGCTCCCGGCTTGACGCTGGCAAGGTTCGCGCCGCCCGGCAGCCGGGTCGCCGCAAGGCCCGGTGCCGAGGGTGACGGCGGCGCGCTCGCCACGGCGGACGACACGGTCTCGCCGGAGCGGAACGGAATCTGGTCGAGGCTGCCGAGTTGCGCGCGCGTCACCGGCACGAGAGCCAGGTGGCGCTGGCGCAACTGATCGAGGCGCGAGGGCTGGGTCAGGTAGCTCCACTCGGCGCTCAGCACGCGGAGTTGATCCCGGTCGGCGTCGATCTGGCGGTTGACGCGGCCGAGCTCGTCGTCCACCTGCGCCACCTGGCGTTTCATCTCGAAGGTGGCGAAGCCCGCGAGCCCGACGACGGCGAGCCAGCCCCAGGTGGCAAGGCGGAACACGCTCATGCGGCGACCCCCGTCTCGGCGGGCCAGGGCGGTGCCGCAGTGCGCTCGGCGGCGCGGAGCCGCGCGGAGCGGGCGCGCGGATTGCGCGCGACCTCCTCGGCCGTCGGCCGCAGCGGCCGCCGCGTGAGCACGGCGAAGGAGGGCGCCCGCGACGCCGCGCTCGGC
>Ga0126376_10000773_pt1 | contig 16359 bp, 12 predicted proteins | sample PanSoiMetPlot_15_FD_92760 | JGI IMG/M metagenome (GOLD analysis project Ga0126376, IMG submission 92760) | Tropical forest soil microbial communities from Panama - MetaG Plot_15 | ecosystem: Environmental > Terrestrial > Soil > Tropical forest > Bulk soil | place: Panama | collected 2016-02-17
ACGCCCCGTGAGCGTCTTATATTGCTTTGGAGATACGAGGACGGGTTACAATTAGGGCAAATTGCACGTCTCTTAGGAATTCATCAGTCTAACGTCACTCGTCAATTAGAGCGGATGCAGGGAAAGCTGCGGGATGAAGTTGTTAGTATTCTTTCGCGAAAACACGGGCTTAGCCGATCCGCCATCCAGGAGTGTATCCAAGATATCGTCGAAAATCCACGACATGGCGTTTCCATTCTGGACTTTATCAAGGCCAGAGCAGATACAACTACGCCAACAGTCACGACTGATAAAACCCACCAGACCTCGCCTCTGGCAGAAAAGATCGACCAATTACTGCTGCGCCGGGCACGCAAGCTTCGCTGAACTCGGCACGCAGCAGCCAGTTCCAAGAGAAATTTCGGTATTGGTGGACTCCGGCGAACTTGCCTTTGATATCAGTCGCAGCGCAGCACAACCAATTCTGTTTGGCGGCTGCAGATACCGAGATCCGCGCAAGTGCCTGCCAAACGCCTGAAGCGGAAGCCGCAGCGGCACATCAGTCCAGAAGCAATCGCTGCCTTTGTCAATGACAGAATTTCCGCCAGAGAGCGCAAACCCATTATCAGTCATCTTGCAGATTGTGCTCGCTGTCGAAAACTGGTTAGCAAAGTCGTGCTCAGTCAGGCAGCAGTCAAAGATCCCGATTCGTAAGCAAACCAACCACTTTAACCAATCAGCGCTGATCGCAAATTCCGCATCGATGTGATGTCTATTCGTTGAGGTCTAGGCCTGCCCGCTGAGGGAAAGTTCCGTCTGTTGCAGGTTGGTGGTTAAACGGAGTGCCGTCTTGCCGCGACGTTTCCGAGGACTCAAGCGAGAACCGGATGATTCCTACGACGCAATCATCATAGGCGCCGGGGTTGGTGGCCTGGTGTGTGCCAACCTTCTGGCGCGTACCGGGCTGAAGGTGTTGCTTGTCGAGCAGCATTTTATGGTAGGCGGCTACTGCAGTACCTTCCGGCGTAATGGATACACTTTTGATGCCGCTACTCACTTCTATCCTCTCCTTGGCAATCCTTCCACTATTACAGGAGCACTGCTCCAGGACCTGGGAATTACCACAGAATGGATAAAGATGGATCCGGTGGATTGCTTCCACTTCCCGGATGACTCGAGCTTTTCTGTACCTGCCGACTTCAATTCTTACCTGAACAAGCTCAAGGCAGAGTTTCCAGAGGAAGCATGCAACATAGACGATTTCTTCACTCTCGTTCGCAAGACGTACTTAATCGGTCTGATGCGACATTTCCGTGATGTGGCCACAGAACGGCTCACTCCTTATCAAAATCTGACTATCCGCGATGTTTTGCAGAAGCATTTCCGAAATGAAAAGCTAAGACTTCTCTTAACTGGTGACATTGGCCATTGGGGATCGCCTCCCTCGCGCACATCTTTTGTGTTCGATTCAATGCTTCGGCTTGCTTATTTCCTTGGCAACTACTATCCGCGTGGAGGGTCCCAGGTTTTTGTGGACGAACTGGCGCAGCGGTTCGAGGAGGCTGGCGGGCACATTCTGATGAGTTCTCTGGTGAAACGAATTCTGGTGGAAGGCCACACAATTTGTGGTGTAGAGGTTGAAACCGGAAGCCCTCGTCATAAGGTCTTGAAACAAATCTCTGCCGGAGTAGTGGTCTCCAATGCTGATTTGTGCCACACCCTGGAACAACTGATTGGCCCCGAACTTCTGGACCCGGATTATCTCGCGCATATCAAGCAACTCAGGCCCACACTGCCCTGTTTCCTGATTCACATGGGATTGAAAGACATTTCCCTGGCGGAGCTGCGAAAAGCAGAAGGCTATCACTGGAGTTGCTGGGATGCGGAAAGAGTCGCGACGAACGCTTTCAAAGTTTTTTTACCAACTGCATACGATCCCTCAATCGCGCCGCCCGGCGGTCAAGTGGCGATCATCCAGAAAGTTACGCAAGTTGACTTCGATTCCACGCAGGACTGGACTGGGCATAAAGGGGCGGTGGAAGAATTCGTGTTTCAGTCGCTGGAGAGATGCATACCAGGCATTTCCAGCAAGATTGTTGTGAAATTAACGGCTTCTGCCTATACCTCTTACCGGTACACCTTGAATCATCATGGCGCGATGCTGGGCTGGGAGATGGCGCCCGATCAACTGGGCGAAAACAGACCAGCGATTCAGGGACCATTCAAGAATCTCTACTTTGTCGGCCATTGGATCCAGCCGGGTGGCGGAATTACACCCGTCATGATTTCGGCAATGCAAGCAGCCAAGCGCATCACCAGAGGGCGAGATGCGCTTATTGGTGTCGCTCCAAGTCTGACAGAAGTGGCGATCAGCGAGGTTCTTCCAGCATGAGAATCGAGACCACAGCGCTGGATATTCAGCCGGAGATAACTCAGAACCACCTGGAGTTGAAGTCTGCGGCCGAGCTAAGACAAAAGATCGCGATCATCGGCGCGGCTGAGAACACGTGGGCCAGTACCGTGTTCAATGCTTTGCGTCAACGGACGACAAATGACTTCTACTTCGAGGAGTTACAGCACTTCTGCAATGTCGAGAGCAGAACGAATCTTGAAGGCTGCGTCTATATTCCTCGATTCGCTGATCAAGATGGTCTGACGCCCGATCTGTCGGAGGCCGAAAGTCTCTTTCAGTTTCTGGCAAAGTTCGATCAATTCAGGTTGGTATTGCTCTCGAGTTCCCTGGTTTACGGAACCGGGCCCGGTCGACAAAGTTTCGCTACCGAAGAATATTCAACTCCGGGTAATGGCGACAAGCATATCTGCGATCAATGGAATTCGCTGGAAAAATTTGCTCAACGCTATCTCGCCAATAAAGCGCGCCTGACCATTCTTCGTCCGGTAACAGTGGTTCCCTCACCTACATTCTTTCATCGCGCATTGTCTTCTCGATTAGTCCGCACGCTGCCTGGACACGATCCCGCCATGCAGTTCCTCAGCCTGGACGACCTGGCTGAGGCGATTGCCTGTGCTCTCAAGAGCGATGCCGGAGGCATCTTCAACATCGCTCCGGAAAAAGTAGTTCCGCTGCATGCCGCTGTTCACATCACGGGCAGTCATCGCTTGCCCATCCCACGAACTCTGCGACGGCTCACAAAACGCTCTGAAGTCCTGGATTACCTCCGATATCCGTGGACCGTCGCAACCGGAAAGGCTAAGAAAGAACTGGGCTTTGTGGCTTCGACTTCGAGCGTCGCGGCGCTTGCGGCACTGCGAAATAAAAGCTCCGAGGATTTTGCAGGAAAAATCGAATTCGATGAATTCGGAATGGACAAGAACTACATCCGCTTTTACGGAAAAACGTTGTTCAAATTTCTAAGTGATTTCTATTGGCGGATTGAATTAAAAGGGCTTGAGCATGTTCCCCGCGAAGGTCGAGGTGTTCTGGTGGGGATGCATCGAGGTTTCATGCCATGGGATGGCGTGATGGCCTTCCATCTTCTGGTCAGGGAAACGGGCAGGTATCCTCGCTTCCTTACACATCCGGCCCTGCTGAAGTTTCCCTTTCTTGCCAACTTCATGATCAAACTGGGTGGTGTGGTTGCCTCACAGCAAAGCGCTGACCGCGTGCTTGAAAGTAATGAGCTGCTGGGAATATTTCCAGAAGGCATTCACGGCGCATTTACCTCGTACCGGCGGGCTTACAAATTGCAGGAATTTGGACGCGATGCGTTTGTGAAAATGGCACTGCGTAACAAAGCGCCTATTGTCCCGTTCGTAACCGTGGGAAGCGTGGAAATATTTCCGATACTGGGCAAGATCAAATCCCGGCAGTGGACGCGTTACACCGGTTGGCCATTCATCCCGCTCACGCCCACCTTCCCGCTTTTGCCGGTGCCATTGCCATCAAAATGGCACACACAGTTTCTTTCGCCCATCCATATCGAAAAGCAATATCCGCCGGAAGCCGAGCACGATAGAAGGGCAGTCAAAGCAATCAGCCTTGAAGTGCGAAGAAGCATGCAAGCGGCCATCGATGAAATGCTCAGCCGGCGGCGATCAATCTTCCGGGGATCGATTTTTGAGCCGGAGGCGGGAGTATGAAGGGCGGAGCAAGCATTCGGCGGCTTGGTCTGATGATGCGCGTGATTAGTCGCCATGCCTTTATCCATCTCCTCTCACAGCGCCTGGCGCGCTGGCCGAATCTGGCGCTCAAAATCTGTGGACCAAAGCTTTCCGGGCCCCAACGATTTCGCCGCGTGATTGAAGAAATTGGCGGCACGTTCATCAAGTTCGGCCAGATGCTCGCTTTGCAATCCGATCTCCTTCCCCTTGACTACTGCCGCGCATTGTTCAGTTTGTTCGATCAGGTTGAACCATTTGAATACAAGCAGGTGGAGCAAATCTTCGTCAAAGACCTGCACCGAAAGCCACACGAGATCTTTAGCTCGTTTGATCCTCAGCCCATCGCAACCGGCTCGATTGGGCAAGTTCATGTAGCCACTCTGGGTGAGCACAAACTTGCGGTGAAAGTAAGGCGGCCCACCATCCTCAGCGATTTCGATGCCGATATTACCGCGCTGTCATTCATCGTGCGCACAGTCAAACTGCTGCATATTCGCGCGCTCTACTGGATCATTGCGCCCACCGAGGAATTCGTGGCCTGGACACAGGAGGAACTCGACTTCCGGCGTGAAGGTCACTACATGGACGAGCTGGGTCACAATGCCAAAGAGAATGCGTGCGAAAAAGTCCCGCTCGTCTTCTGGAGCTACACCACAGCGCAAATTCTTACGGCTGAATACCTGGAGGGCGTCACTATTTCGGAATTTCTCCGGGAAAGAGATGCCGGCCGTTTGCGAACCGTGAATGACTTTGATCCTCGCCTGTTCGCTGGACGGTTGATCGACAATTTTCTTGGCGACGCATTCCGCCATGGAATGTTTCACGCTGATCTTCATCCCGGCAATCTCATGATTATGAACGGCAATGTCGTGGGGTATATCGACTTTGGAATTTCGGGCGTGCTAAGCCGCTATTCACGTCGTCATTTGATTGCAATGACCCTGGCCTACGCGAGAGGCGACCTTGACGCGATGTGCGAATCATTTTTCCGGATCACGACTTTTGATCACAACGCCAATCTTGCCGGCTTCCGGCAAAGGCTGAGAGAAGTTTCCGCCAATTGGTATGGGCTGCAACGAACGCAGAGCCGCCTTCGCAAAAGCATTACTTCAATCATGCTGGACCTGCTGGTGCTTTCGCGGGAGTGCGGAGTTTGGCCACAGAGAGATGTGATCAAGTACATCCGGTCCGCCATTGCGCTGGATGGATTGGTTAAGACTTTTAGTCCGGGAATGGACATTGGCCGGCAACTGGAAATGGCCTGTGAGCGCCATATCAAGTGGGATTCCATGCGCAATCTCGTTTCTCCGGATGCAGTGGCAGGCTGGTTCGGAGGCTACACAAACCTGGTTCGCGATGGCGCTCTGCGTGCCATGAGTGCATTGCGCCGGCTCAGCAGTGACGGGACTTCACCGCAAATCGTTCCGGTACACAAACCCAAAAAGCAAAAAAGCCGGTTGCGCTATCCAATTCTGCAGTCGCTGTGGATAGGCATCTTTGCCTTCATCTTTTTGAAGCCACCAGCGGAGATGTTTACAAGCCGCGGTTTCTGGTGGACGGTGCCGTTCCTCGTGGCCGCGGTCTCAATGATTGTCTGGCGAATGCTGAAGCACGGACATACGGACAAGAGCAGAGGTTACGCAAACTGATGTCGAGATGGGCAGATTATCGGGCGGGAAGGCATCGCAGGGCATCGCACGTCACGTCGCGGGAAGAACCGGCTTCAAGATCAGATAAAACTGCGCCTCAGGAAAAACGCGCTCAGCAGGCGCGGATTGCATTAGAGCAGATGGGAGTGGGTTACTCGTGTCTCTCACTCTATCTCTCATCGCGCATTGATCTGCTGAATGCCGAATATTGCCGGGAATTTGCGCTCACTCCTGACTGTGCCCCGCCGCTCTCCACGCCAGAGACGCAAAGCATCGTTGAACAGGAACTTGGCACTAAATCTCCCGGTGCTCTCCTGGAATTCAACTATGATCCATTGCTCAGTACGCTCCTGGCTCAGTATCACTCGGCCAGACTGGCAAGCGGGATTCCGGTGCTTGTAGTCATTCTTCGTCCGGAGTACTTCGCTTTACAGACCAGTGTCGACGTGCCACCTTCCTTCAACATGGCTCTTGTTCAACAAATCTGTGGACAGGAATTTAGCGAAGATGTGTTTCTCGATTTCTTCAGCGCTTTACGGAGAAAGGCTAACTTTATCCGGCAAGCTGAAATTCTGGAAAACCTGGCTGGGGACAATTCGTTGACTGAGCTGCTGTCTATCCCCCGGATCTATCGTGAATTGTCTGCAACAAGATTGATGACCCTGGAGCCCTCGGAAGGAATGCCTTTGGCGACCATGGTGCAGAATGGTCACAGCAATACGGATGTGCTGGCAAGGCGGCTTTGCCAGGTGTGGCTGCAGCAGGCCCTTTGCGGGCAAGGATTCCCTGTCGATCCTCAGCCGCATAATACTTTGGTCACGGAAGACAACAGGATGTTTTTTGTCGGTTGTGAATTAACCACGTTGTCTTCTAATTCGCGAGACAATCTCTGGAACTACATGATGGCCACAATCGTGGATGATCCTGACCGCGCAACGCTGTATCTGCTGCGGGAAATGTATCCGCTGCCAAAAGTGCGCGTGGATGGACAGGACTTTCGCAGCAAATTCAGGCAGGCGGCTTATTTTGGCGCTCTTGCTCCGGTACTTGGCACCAATAGCAATGCCCTGCCCCAGCTCATTTTTCAGCACTGGAAGACAGCGTTGGAGTATGGGCAAATTCCCAAGCCGGACCTTTTGTGCTTCTATCGCGGCCTGTTTGCAGTTGCCCGGATCGCTCACGGACTATCGGCTCTGGGTGATCCAATGCGCGAAGGGCTTGAGGAGGTCCGCGCCTGTAAGACCGTCGAGCAGGTGCGTGAGATTGCTGATTGGCGCTACTGGTATCAAAATTCCGACAAATTTGCTACCGCTTTCATGAACCTGCCAAAAATTATGGATGATGCGCTCACACGCGCATCAGTGCCTCCTCAATCCAGCCCTGTTTCGGAAAAGCCGGAGACTTATCCACGGCGGAGGGTCGGCGCGCTCTCTTCAGTGGCGGTCTTAGTTGTTCTCGCTGCCGTTATTTTTGCTTCGCGTTCACAAGCCACGAGTCCATTCAATGAAAAATTCGCATTGCTGCTGCTCTTTTTGGCTGGGCTGTTGGCACTAAAGGATTTTGGAGACTAAAGAAGGAAATTGCACTACGAATTGCGGGGAATGTATATGATCACTGACTCAGTCGTGACCTCAGAAGAATTGCGACAACCTCAAAGTGCGTCGGCAGCTTTTCATGCAGCTCCCGCAAACCTCGAGATCGCGCCGGTCTCCGATTTTGCTCCGGGAATTGAATCTGCTTTTCCGGCTGAGTTTGAGGAATTTGATTGTCCTTTGGAATGCGTGGAAGGCAAAGTTCCCGAATTTGTTCGTGGCTCTTATTACCTGAATGGGCCGGGGCGCTTTAAGATCAGCGATCTTTCTTACAGGCATTGGCTTGATGGTGATGGAATGGTTTCCCGACTCCGGTTCGATGCCGAGGGCGTCCATTTCAGGAATCGGTATGTGCGGAGCCGAAAGCTGGCGGAGGAGCAAAGCGCAGGCAAGCCCCTGTTTCGCACTTTTGGCACGGCATTCGCGGACAGTCGCCTGAATCGCGTCAATAATGGATTGGAGTCTCCGGTCAATGTAAGTGTCTATCCATTCGGCAATCGGCTGCTGGCATTTGGAGAGCAGGGACTGCCGTGGGAACTCGATGCCCAGACATTGGAGACAATCGGTCAGTTCACGTTCAACGGCCGGCTGAACGATGCCAGTCCATTTGCGGCGCATGCGAAGATCGATCCGGCTACAGGAACCATGTTCAATTTTGGCATCTTCTTCTCTAACCAGAGCCCGCGGTTGTATTTCTACTGTTTTGGCCAGGAAGGAATGCGCTACAGAAAATCGGCGCCACTGCAATATGCGTGTTCGGTGCATGACTTCAGCATTAGCGAGCGCTATGCGGTCTTTTATCTGAGCCCTTACCTGCTGGACATCAAAAGCTTCCTCCAGGATGGCAAATCCGTCATGGACTCCCTTCATTGGAAGCCAGAACTGGGAAGCAGGCTGCTGGTCCTGGACCGCAGTACCGGGGAGAAAGTTGCTTCCGTATCCATAGGCAATCGTTACTGCCTACACCTGATAAATTCGTTCGAGCGGAATGATCGCCTTTACGTTGACCTCTTGGAATTCGATGAACCGATTTATCGGCAATACGAACCGGTTCCGAGCTTGTTTCAGAGCGTTTCGCAGGGGGGACCCGTCCGGCTTGTGATTGATCTGCACTCACAAGAATTGCTAGAGCGCGCTACGGTCGATTACCCACAGGCGCCGGATTTTCCAGCGATCGATCCGCGTCACACAATGCACGCTTATGACGACTTCTGGATGCTGGGACTCTCGGCAGCAGGAAAGAATGGCCGCAAATTTTTCGATCAACTGGCCCATGCAAACTGGAGCCAGAACACTGTATCTGATATTTACCAGGCCCCGGCCGGCTGCTATCTAGGAGGAGAGCCGGTTTTTGTCGGCGATTCAAGCTCCGACAAAGGTGTGGTCATCTGCCAGGAGTTCGATGCGCGGATGCTTAAAAGCTACTTTTTGCTGTTCGATGCACACCAGGTGAGTAAGGGGCCCGTTGCCCGCCTTTTGCTCGACAAGGTCTTCTATCTTGCTTTTCACGCAGCATTTAAACCCGACGCTCCTGTAAGTTGAGCGTTTCCCATTTCGGGGGCCTCTCGCAAATAGAAAACCACTCTCTGTCTATCTGGTAGGTCGACTTCCGTCTCAGAGATGTTCTCCGGGTCGCGGACAGGGACAGTGTGCGCTTACAGCACAGGCGGAAGTAGCTCACAAAGGAGTCAGCTAATGATACGTGACCTTACCAAGTCGGCTGTCAGTTTTTCATGGGCGCTCTCGCTGCTTACTTTGAAACAAGCGGTCAATCTGGTCACACCAGGAAAACAGGGTGAACGGGACCTCTTTGGCCCTATGACGCAGGTTGCCGTGGGCCAGCTCAATGATTCAATGAAAGGTTTTTATCGTACCGGCGACAGCCTGCAATCGCGAATGGTGGATATGACCTTCTCCATGATGAATCCACTCAACTGGCTAAATCCCAGCACCTGGAATGTCATGCGATCCATGGGAGGCTGCGGGTCGGGGGCTGGACCAGCAGGTCCAGGTCAGCCGCCTTCAGCACCTCCAGGACAGTCTCCCGGCGGCGCTCCTCCAGGTATAAGCGGCGGTGCTCCCGTGAGTAGTCAAACTGCTGCCGCCGGTTGGGGCCCGATGCCGTGAAATCGTAATTGGTAACCAAGCGGCCTTGAATCCTGGCGGTCGGCCGATTCTTGACCAGTTCAGATTGAGTTCAATGGCCAACCATTAGTTTTTAGGGAAGAAATGCCAGACGCTGCACAAGCCGCAGGTTCCTATCAGCCGCCGAACCCTCCTTTCGAGGCGCGCAATCTCATTGACGTCTTCGACATGCTTGCCCACCAGGCGCAGAGCGAACTGGGCACCATCACCCAAACCGCGTTTTTCATGGGCGATGGCTTGCAACGAGCAGTCATCGATGGAGCTTTCAACTTACTCCGGCTACAAACCTGGACCCCGACGAACCTCTGGCGGCTCGGCTCAGAAGCGGTGAGGCAATCAGTCCAGATCTCAAGGCTCGCCGATTCAACCAACTTGAATTTGGCTTGGGAAGAGCTGAAGAACAAGCTGGAAGTCTTCATCCTGGTGAAGAACTTGCCTTCAATACTGAAGCTTCCACCAACGGATGGCGAATTCATTCCGCTGGTGCAGCTCGTCCCGCGTGCTTATAGCGTTAATGCTTTCCAGGCATTATGGGCGGTTGAGGGGTTAGGCCATTACTACACAGATTCTTACCACGCGCACTATGGCGATCCCCAAGGCCTGCTTACCGAAGAAAAGGCGCCGGTGGAAGAAAAGAGCTTGACCATGTTGCATGCAGGCATGGGTCTGTCCTTCGCCGACCGACTCATCGGAAATTTGAACCCGGATGATCCCTCGCCAAATGCAACCCGGGCTGCTCTGGAGCAGTTCGTTAATCTCTGCAGAAACAACTCTCGAAAAGGCTACCTGGGTTGCGCAATTGAGTCCCTGGGTCTGGTCACTCGAGATTTCTATCCTGACCTGCTCGATGTTGTGCACGAACAGTTCAGGCAAGTAGCTCCGGATCTCATAGGCTTTTTCTGGCACGGAGCGGGACGCGCATTGTACTTTTCGCGAGAGTATTTCCTGCCAGTCCTCACCACGGCGTGGAGCGGCATAGATGAGGAGGCGCGTAACTGTCCTGACCGGCTTAGCGCGATGGCAGGGCTGGCATGGGCGCTTACCCTGGTCAACATGCGGCAGCCGGCCATTATGGAACACGCGCTGTCATCGTTTACTCAAGATTCGTCGTTAGAACAAGGCTTTGCCAACGGCGTGGCCTCGTCCATCATCATGCGTCAGGATACGACGCCGAACGAGCCAATCATCTCAGCTTTTTATCAACATCGCCCCGATCCCAAGTCGGCAGACATGTGGCTGCGGTTCATAGCCACGCCGGCGCGGCTCGGGTTGGAGAAGTATTACCCGGTACTCAGACAACAGGACGAGCTAGATCAAGTATTTCGGTACCAGGATCTCGGGTCGCTGGTCTCAAATTTTCAACGTGGCCAGCCGGGCCAAGGCTCGGCACATCTCGCTTATCAAAACTGATGGCCTGAAAGGAATGACTCAACGAGGTGCTCTAATTAACGAGATTCGTGGGATGAATGACGACCAAGGTTCGGCGAGCATCGTGCGCGTGTTCGGCCAATTGTTGATGCTGCCGTTTGCGGCTTTTATTTACGGCATGGAAGTGCTCATCAAGACGATGCAGGGCATACAACAGGTATCGAACCAAAGTATGGAAGTCATGGCGGGTCCGCAGTCCCAATTCAAGGGGCTGCCGGAAGTCAGGGCAGCGCCCACGGCTTCACAGGAACCAGAAGCAGTTAGTCATATTCACAGCAATGATGCAATCAGTGGCAACACCGAAACGATATACAAGAAGGAGGAAAAGCTCTTGAGCACCGACGGAACCAGCACAAACGGATTGGACAAAGATCTGCATGACGATATGTTGAAGCTCGTCCGCTACAAAATACTCTTTGTCCGCCGCGAATATGAGGTCGCCTTTCCGGAAAAGGAAGACCTGGTACCTGACAACATGGATGGCTCCGCTTTCACCGCATGGAAGATCGCAGAGTTCATTCAGGATGTCGAAAACAACCATGTCCGGGCGCCACAGAAATGGATTGACAAGAAATATCCCGGGCCTCTCAAACCCGGTGATTACCTGGATGGAATACCGCACGAAGATAAGAAATATCTTCGCGTGTATTACGAAGTTCTGGAACGGTATCCGAGGGAAAAATTCAAGTACGAAGAACAGCAGATCAAGGTCCTCGAGGATATCCGCGACTCACTTCAGAAACCCTCGTCCGGACCGTCTTCACCGCCTCCGGCTGCAGGCGCGGCTGCCGCGACTGCGCCGCAAGCGGAAACGACTGCTAGCAAGAAGGGCAAGGGCTAAGCCAGTTGTTTTGAAACCATGACCCGCCCTTGCAGGCATCTGCAAGGGCGGGAGGGAGACCTTTGTCACTAAGTTGAGAGGGCGCAAATGAGTTCTTCATCAGTCTTGACTCCTCCTTCCTCCAGCGCGAGCGCGCCTTCGCCAGCGCCGTCCCCCGTTACGCCTGAGGTAATCCAGCGATTAATCGATCAGGCCGCAGGCTTCAACCTGTTTGTGGTGCCAGATGGCCACAATGTATCCAGCCTGGACGGGGCCACTGAATTTGTGCTGAGTGAGACCCTTCACCGCTTTGATGTGATTTTGCAATCGCCAACTGCAGAGGGAGTTCGCGCCAGCAATGCTTTTGGCGAGAGCGTGGGGAAAGTGGATCTTAAGTGGTTCATGATCCCGGAATCATTTGTTGCCAGACCCGACCGCCAGCCTCCGACCATGCGTCTTGATCCTTCACTGTCTCAACGCTTTGCCATGCAGGAGACCACCTTCAGTTTTGGAGATGGGCGCGATGGTTTTCGAAGTTTCGGCACCGGCCGCACCTTCCCCATGAAGGTAGGCAACGAGTCACGCATCGTTGTGGGAGCAATTGGAAATCTCACAGAAGGTTTCGGCAAGTTCCGTGGACACGTGGGAAACTACACCGTCTGTGGCGATCTGACGGCAGGCGGTTTCAAAGGAAACATCCTGGTTCGCATTCAGGACGACAATGGCAACCTTCGCACTCAAGGACAACTGCCTCCTATCCAGCCCCAAAATGATCCTGATCCGCAAACTACTTACCTGCTTTGGGCAGCGCAAAAAGGCAAGGGTTCTGACCAGGAGAATTCGGCTAGCTTCGGGCCGGATGGACAGATTCGTGGCCTGAATATCCCCACCCAGCTGAAGTTGGTGGAATTGGATTTCGCCGTTGCGAATGGGTTCCAGGCAGCAAACATGAATGTTGGCAAAGTGGTCGGTCGTGAGATCGGATTCGGCCGCGGATCGGTCCCAGGCGCAAGTCCCTCCGGCAGCGACTTGAATCCTTTTCTTTTCGAAGGTGTTGCGCGCTACAGTTTTTTTGATTCAAGCGGAAAAACTGTCGGAGCAATTACCACGAACGTCCTGGAAGGCCGAAGGTTCGATATGCGACTGCCTGCTGCTCCTCAGTTGCCTGCGCTCCGGTTCGGCTTCTTCGGGCCCATCCTTTACGGCCAGGGATGCTTTGAAGGTTTTGAGGGTATGTTTTACGGCTCAACTGGCTCGGTTTTCAATCCGCCGCCGGGTGATCACGTCATCACTCATTTTTATATGGCACGGATCAATGATCCAAAAGGTAAGTTCCGCGCCACCTTCGGCAATGACTTAGGGTGGCTATAAGGCAGCATTTACGCCGGTTTTCGCCGGCATGAGGTGATTGAAGCTGGAGGTCACAAAACATGAGCACACAACCTGCTCCACCGTCCGCTCCTCCATCGCTGCCCGATGTGAATGCGCAGATCACTCCCTATGAAACTGTACAGATCATGCTCGACCAGACTGCAAACTTCAGCATGTTTGCGGTGCCGGTAGGAGGCTACTCAGACGAGGCAACGCTCACTCCCAATAATCCCAATGATTGGTTTGGATTGAACGGCGGATATGGGATTGACCTGCTCAGCAATTTGCATCGCTTTGAAACAATCGCTCAAGTTCGTTCCGGAAAGGTCAAAGCTCCTCAAGAAGTTGGACAGGAAACAGGCAGATTTCATTGTCTCTGTCTCTTCTCTCCCGACGACTTCAAGTGGAACACCAAACAGGTTCCTCCGCCACACATTTTCGATCCGTGGCGATCGCAGCGTTTTGTAATGCAAGAGTGCGAGGTTACCTTTGGCGATCGGCAAACTTGCCAATGCTACGGAATCGGACGCACTTTCCCCATTTTGGTAAATGGCCGCCACGTGTTGCTGGCCGCCGGTGTTGCCAACCTGATGAAAGGAACAGGCAAATTCGAGGGCCGCGAAGGCACGCTGATTTTCACCGGAACGCTGACTCGGCAACTTGGATTTCTGGGCAACATCAATCTGCGAGTGCGCGACGCGGAAGAGACCATCGTGAGCAAACACGATCTCCCGTCGATTGAAACAATTCAGGATCCTGACCGGGAAAATACTTTTATCGAATTGCGGCTCCTCAAGCATGACAAACACGTACAAACGAAATTCGGCCCTCCTCCGGGAGGCAGCCAGGTGAGCCTGATCACTCCTTCGGAGATGCGCGCTTGCCGTTATAGCTACATTGGAGCGCCGCGCGGACCCAAGACCTCTATGGAAGTAGGTCAGCTTCTGGGCCCCATGTCGGCCACCGTGTTTTTTGATCTGGGAGCGCCTCCGGGAACCGCAGAGAATCCGGTTCCGTTCACAACCGACGAACTCTATACGTTCAATAACTCGCGAGGAGAAACCGTAGGCACAGTTTCATGCGGAGTAGTGGAAGGTATTTCGTTTGGCTTGAAGTTCCCTCAGGCGCCCAATCAACCGGGCGTGCGCTTTGCCGGTTTTGGTCCCATCACGGGTGGAACTGGAGTGTTCGCCGGCGCGCAGGGAGTCCTGACCGTGAACTCGCTCATAGGAATATCACCGCACACGCTTTCACTCATGCACTGTTTGCATCTCGTTGATACCGAGAGACGGCTTCGTTAGACGGGCAGCGCAATGGAAATAAAGGGGTAAACGTTGACGGAAGTGGCAGGAGGACATCAAGAGATTGAATGGCGACAAGCGGGGAAAAGGAACCGGATATCTACAGTCTTGAAGACGACAAGGTGAAATTAGTCGGCTACACGATTGTCTCTCTCCGGCGCGGCCATGAGCGAATTATGGAGGGCGGTGAAGGCTCGGTGATCGTGACTGACAGTATGACTGGGGAAACGTTCACTTCCTGGATTATTGCCAAGTATCTGCAACAGGAAGTGACTGTGCCCTCGAAGCCTAAACAAACCAGGGCGGAACTGATATCCCCGGGGGAGTTGAAGTATTTGACGGTGTATTACGTGGTTTCCAAACGCTGGCCGCGACACGGCCTTGCCTTTGAGCAGTCTCAGGTACGGGTATTGAAACAAATTCGAGATGAACTAGCTAAATCGTGAATGCAGCGTTTCTGGTCTGGACCTAGGCGCTGCTTCAGCAGGAGGAATCAATGGAAGCCGTAATGGATAAAGATCTGCGCGATGACATGCTGAAACTCGTACGCTACAAGATTCTCTACGTACGGCGGGAATATGAAGTCACTTTTCCTGAGCAGGAAGACATTGTCCCCGATAACATGGACGGCGATGCATTTACTGCCTGGAAGGTAGCGGAGTTCATTCAGGACCTGGCGCGTGGAGATACTCCCGTACCGACGAAGTGGGCAGACAAGAACTATCCGCAGGGCTTTACGTCACAAAATGGCAAATACCTGACAGGTATTCCCCATGAAGACAAAAAATATCTGCGCGTCTACTACGAGGTGCTGGAGCGATATCCCAGGGAGAAATTCAAGTACGAAGAACAACAAATTCGCGTGCTGGAAGAAATCCGCGACAGAGTGGCGGCCCAGGGTGACGTATCAGGACTGTTGCCTGATCCTTTTGCCGAAATGATGAACCGGCTTCAACTCAGCTCCAATCTCATCATCACTTCCAGACAGAACCTGGCGAAGTGCGCCGACAAGATGAGCGAAGACCTGGCCGACATTCTTAACAAGTATCGCAACATTGGACACTTCGTCGCGCCCGAAGTAAGCGCCCAGGAAATCGCCGATGCACTCACCAATCCACCACCGTTTGATCGTGCCACCCTGGACCGCTTCACCGGAACGACCATCGGTGATTTGCGTGTGATCACTCCCGGAGACACCGGCCCCTTTGGTTCTATCCAGGCGCCACCGTCTTACAGCATCTGGGGAAAGCAGGTAGAGGCATCTGGTCCGGGCCCCTATGTCTCCTACCGGCAGAAAATCACCGGTTCGAATTATCACCACATTGATCCATATGACAACATGGCAGTCTGGAACGCGCTTTCTCAAACTCAGGTTGACTTGACGTACAACGCGTGGACGAAAGATTTGGGCTTTGTAACCTGGAGTTCCTATCGCGAGAATCACGATAACCAATTGCTGTCCTGGGGCTACGAGATGAAGGGCAAGATCTTGTGGTTCAACATGATGTTCAACCCCGATTTCACTCAGACCATCGGGCCGCTGCCTATTCAGCCGCCTTTGATCGTGACCAAAGACCAGCTTATCGTCTCCATCGACTTCATATTGAACGAGGGAGGCAAGACTTACTTTTGTGTCTACGCCCTGCATATCAACTTCAATTTCCAGAAATGTTCGGCCGAATTCGCGGACAGAGTTCTGAAGTTGAAAAGCGAGCTGATCACAAAGCCGTGAGATAAGGAGTGGCGTGAGATGAGCGATCCTAATTCACAACAACCGTCGAGTGCCTCTGCCGGCGCGGGTGCGGCTCCGCCGGCGTCCTTACCGGATATCAATGCTGAAACCTATCCTTTTGATATGGTGATGCATCTTCTCGACCAGGCTGCTTATTTCCCCATGTTCTCCATCCCGGAGCGCGGTCGGCCCAGCGCTTCCATTCAAACAATCGGTATGG
>Ga0126376_10000776_pt1 | contig 16334 bp, 16 predicted proteins | sample PanSoiMetPlot_15_FD_92760 | JGI IMG/M metagenome (GOLD analysis project Ga0126376, IMG submission 92760) | Tropical forest soil microbial communities from Panama - MetaG Plot_15 | ecosystem: Environmental > Terrestrial > Soil > Tropical forest > Bulk soil | place: Panama | collected 2016-02-17
CCACCTTGCCGAGATACATCACCATCACGCGGTCGCTGATGTAGCGGACGACGTTGAGGTCGTGGCTGATGAAGACGTAGGTCAAGTCGAACTGCGCCTTCAGGTCTACGAGCAGGTTCAGCACCTGCGCCTCGACCGACTTGTCGAGCGCGGACACCGCCTCATCCAGGATGACGATGCGCGGTTCGAGGGCCAGGGCTCGCGCGATGTTGATCCGCTGCCGCTGGCCGCCGGATAGCTCGTGCGGGTAGCGATTGGCGAACAGTATGGGGTCCAGCCCCACCGCCTCCAGCAGCTTCATCGCGCGCTTCAGCGCGGCAGGCTTGGCCAGCCCGTGCACGAACGGACCGAACGCGATCGACATCGCCACCGGCAGCCGTGGGTTCAACGAGGCGTAGGACTCCTGGAACACCATTTGCATCTGCCGGTGCAGGTCGCGGTGGCTGAGGCCGCCGTCCGCCGCACCAACCACCAGCCCATCGAACACGATACTGCCGATGTCCGGCGGGATGAGGTGCATCAACAGCCGGGCCGTTGTCGACTTGCCGCAGCCCGATTCACCGACGATGCCAAGGGTTTCGCCCGTCTGCACATTGAAGGACACGTCGTCGACAGCTTGCACGACAGCCTTTGTCCGGTTCAACAGTCCGCCCTTGAGAGCGAAATGCTTGGTCAGGTTCTCGACCGCCAGGAGCGGCCGGGTTTGGCCGATCACCTCGTCTGTGCCGATCCGGCCGGGCTTTCCCCGGACGTTGCTGCGGGGTGCGCCTACGAGGAGGGCTGCATCCTTCGCCACGCTCACAGCCGCACGTCCATGGCTTGGCGCAGGCCGTCGCTCATCAGATTGAAGCACATGGAAGTGATGAAGATCATGACGCCCGGCAAAGCGGCGACCAGCGGCGATACCCATAGCGCTTGGCGCAGATTATTGAGCATCAGCCCCCATTCGGCGCTGGGGGGTGTGACGCCGAGGCCGAGGAAGCTCAACCCCGCCGCCAGGATGATGCAGACGCTGATCAGACTGGTAGCGTAGACGAGGATCGGCCCGAGCATGTTGTTCAGGATGTGGTAGCGCATGATCGTCAGCGGCCCCGCGCCACTCGCCCGCGCCGCTTCAACGAAGTCCAGGTGCCGCACCTGCGTCGTGACGCTCTCCGAGATGCGGATGATCGGCGGGATGAAGCTGATGGTCAGTGCCAGAATGGTGTTTTGCAGGCCGGAGCCGAGGATGCCAGTGATGGCTATCGCCAGCAGGATCGACGGAAAGGCGTAGAGTACGTCAGTCAGACGCATGATGGCGCTGTTGACGAGACCGCCGACGTAGCCGGCGGCGACGCCGAGGAACCCACCGATCAGCAGCGCCAGGAACACCGGCATCACGCCCGCCAGCAGCGAAAGGCGCCCGCCAAATACCATGCGGGCCCACAGGTCGCGTCCAACCTCGTCGGTGCCGAGCCAATGGCCCGGAGTTCCGACGGGCTTCAGCCGTCGCAGCACCGAGCCCGTGTAGGGGTCATGCATCGTGAACCAGGGCGCAAACACGACCATGATCAGGAGCATCACGAGCACGCCGATCACGGCCAGCGTCACCTTGTCGTCGCGCAGCCTCTCCCAGACACGGCGCCAATAGCTCTTGCCCTGTTGCGCGCGCTTGAACGCCGCCGCGGGGTCGGCCGGCAGGACGGCGACATCGACCATGGTGCCCTCCTTACCGCCGCATGCGCGGATCGATCAGTGCCTGTAGTACGTCGACGAGAATGTTGATGAGCACGAAAATGGTCGCGAGCACGACGATCGTGGCAGAGAGCATCGGGACATCACGCCGGAAGATTGCGAGGTTCATCAGCCCGCCGGAGCCGGGCCAGTTGAATACTGTCTCGACGAGGATCGATCCGCCCAGCAAATACCCGAACTGTAAGCCCATCAGAGCCAGCGCAGAGGGCGCTGCATTCTTGAGGGTGTGGTACAGCACGCGCCGGTTCAGCAGCCCCTTGGCGTGTAGCGCGCCGACGAACTCCTGGCTCAAGATTTCCTGCACATTAGCGCGCACGAGGCGGCTGATCACGCCCATGGGGATCAGCGACAGGGTGACGACCGGCAGGATCAGGTGCTTGATATGATTCCAGCTGATCGAGATGCCCTCAAAGCCCATGCCCTGCGCCGGTAGCACGTTGAGGACGACGGCGAAGATCGCCACCAGGACGATGCCGACCCAGTAGTGCGGCAGGCTGACGCCGACGATCGCGATTGCGGAGAACAGCTTGTCAAGCCAGCTGCCGTGATTGTACGCAGCCAATGCGCCGAGCACGACGCCGAGCAGAAAGCCGAGCACCGCCGCGGGCAAGGCGAGTACGAGAGTGTTGCCCAGCGCCCCGAACAACTCCTCCGCCACCGGTCGGTTGGTGAAGAAGGAAATGCCGAAATCTCCGACCAAAAGGCGGCTGACCCAGGCCAAATACTGAATGTACAGAGGCTCATCGAGGCGAAAGCGCCGGCGCAGGTTGTCGGCGATTTCCTTCGGTACCTCCGGCGGTACCAGGATGTCGACGACGTCCCCGGGGGCGAGGTGAATCAGAGCGAAAACAAGCATCGACACGCCGAGCAGGACCGGCACGGCATAGAGCAGGCGGCGAAGGGTAAAGGCCCACATGGGCCGTTCACCTCGGGCAAACTGCCGGCGGTTGGCGCGACTGCCCGCGCCGTCCCATCCCCTGTGGCCGTGAGCCCGTCCCTCCCCCCCAAGCGAGGGAAGATTGGTCGCTGAGAATGCGCGAAACGCCGACCACGATCACTCCATGTTAACGCTCGTGAAGTCCTGGAACCAACTCTGCGCGCTGGTGAAGCCCTTAACCTTCTTGGTCATGGCCCGGGGATTGCGGTCGTGGACGATAAAGGCCCAAGGCGCCTCGTCGACGATGATCTCGTGCGCGCGCTGGGTGTCTTTTAAGATCTGTGCCTTGTCGCTCGACTTCTCGATCCGGTCGATTAGCATGTCGAACTCCTCGTTCTTCCAGTTGGCCCAGTTGCGGCCCTTCGGGGCCGCATTGGTGGACAGGAAGTAGAGGGCAATCTGCGAGATATCGGTCGAGGGCGGCAGGCTGATATTCATCGCGTCCGAGCCGAGCGCCTGCTGCGCCGTCGGCGAATTGCGCAGAGCGACAAGCATCGTGCCCCACTCGACCACCTCGAAGGAGACATCGAAACCGCACTCCTTCAAGTTCTGCTGCAGGTATTCGTTCATCGGCAGAGGCAACATCTGGCCAGAGCCGCTGGTAGAGATCATAACTTTGGACTTGACCGCCTTGTCCGGGCCATAGCCTGCCTCCTTCAGCAATGACTTGGCCTTTGCCGGATCGTGTTTGTACTGCTCCTTCGGGCTGCCAAATTGGGGATCGACCGGCTTAAAGGCGCCGACAGACGGCTCCGCCAGACCATTCAACAACGTGACCAGTCCTTCGCGGTTGAGACAGTAGTTGAGCGCTCGACGCACGCGCACGTCCTTCCAAGGTGAATCATCCTTGGCGAGGTTGAACACCCACGGCCACATGTGGGGATAGCTGCCGGTGACGATTTCGAACCCGGCGCCCTTAAGGCTCGGCACGGCATCTGGCGGCGGTACCTCGATCCAATCGACCTGCCCGGAGCGCAGTGCGGCCAAACGCGTGCTCGCCTCCGGCATCGGGAAGAGCACCATGTGGTCCAGTTTGGGAACTTTGCTCTTCTCCCAGTAGCCCTCATTCCGGCTCAACGTCACGCTAACGCGCGGCTTGAATTCCGTGATCTTAAACGGCCCCGTACCTGAAGGCGACTTGGCAAACTCTGCCCAAGATCCCGTCTTCTCGAACTGTGCCGGGCTCGAATAGAGCATGTAAGGCAGCATGTTTGGGAAGTAGCTGAGAGGCCGGGGATTGGTGATCTCGACCGTGTAGTCGTCGATTTTGCGATAGCCCGCGACGAAGGGATTTCGCGCCTGCGCGACCGCGCCGCCCGGCGGGTCGAACTGCTTGGCGTCCTTCTTATAGTAGCGGTCAAGATTCCATATCGCGGCATCGGCATTGAATTCGCTGCCATCATGGAACTTCACGCCCTTCCGCAGGTGGAAGACCCACTTTGCCTTGTCGTTGGGATCCTGCTCCCATCGCTCGGCCAGGCCAGGCCGAATGTCGGCCAACTTGTCCGCGCTCTTCAGGTCCCACAGCACGAGCCCTTCAAAGACGGGGTAGCCTAGAAAACGCACGCCCTCATAGCCGTTATCCGGCGCGCCGGTTGTGGTCGGCACGTCGGACGCGGTCATCGCAATCCGCAGGGTTCCCCCCGCCAGTGCTGATCCCGCCGCCAGCCCGAGCGTCAGGGTCGCCACGCAGACCTGAGTCGCCACGCAGACCTGAATCGTCCTGGACGAAAGCATCCGAAATCACCCTTTACCTTGTACTCGGCCCAGGGCCTGCCGTCGGTTCGAGGCCCTCGGCCGAAGAGGCGGGCGACTGGCTCACCGGTCGCGGCGGGCCGCCTCTTTTAGTTGAGCCAACTCTCAAAGTTTAAGGTAGCACGACTAGCTATTTCAACGCCCTGTTTCCCCACAACGCGAAATTACTGCGCAAACAACCGGTCGCTGACGCGCTAGGTCGCCCGGCGGGCGATGGGGACTGAAATTTCGCTCCAGGCTAACCCGGCATTGCGACGTGGTCGTCGCTATTATTCGCGCTTGCGATCGAGACCGCGCGGTGGCCCGCGACTGTCTACTACCGCGCCGTCACCCTGCCGCAAAGCGGACTTACCGACACGATCTTCTGTTTGTCCGCTTTCGGGACGAAGCGGACATAAATGGACTTGTCGCCTTGGCAAACTCGGCCGCGAATGACCCAGAGCGGACATAAACGGGACTGAAATCCCGCAGTGCAGCAGGTTCTCGTGCTATTCTTTGCGGCGCCGTCCTCATCCGTAAATGGCTCATAGAAGCCGTTGTGCTGTTAGCATTAAATCGCGATGAACCGAGTAAAGAATGAATTCAGCCAATGAAGGCGCGGCACAATGAGAATCTCGCGACGTGACTTCGTCAAATCGGCCACGGCGAGCGGCATTGCGCTCAGCATCACGCCCTTGGCAATCGCCGGGGAACCGAGCTTTGCCGCGCGCGAGACGCTGCCGGGACGGCAAGGCTGGAGCCCCGCCGCCACCGGGTCGGTCGCATAGACGGCGTGGCCAAGGTTACGGGCGGATTTTCGTGCAGCCGATCTTCCCAACTGGCCGCAGGCCACGTCGCACGCCATGCTCATTCGCGCAGCGGACGCGACGCACGTTTACGACAGCCTCGACCTTTCGCGCCTGAGCGGTGCGTTGAACCCTGCGGTGGTGGTGACCGCCGCCGACCTCGCGCAAACCGGCATGCGCGTTCCCGAATTCTATGCCGGCGATCTCCTTTGCCCGGTCGGCAAGACGCCGCTCTATCTCGGTCAGCCGGTGGCGCTGTTGATCTTCGAAGATTTCGACGCCTTCGATCAGGCGCGGCTCGCGCTGCGCGACGCAGCTGTCTTGAAGTTCGGCAAAGAAACCGGCCCGGTCACAATGCCCAACTACGGCGCGTTTCGCTTCACGCGCGTGGGCGGCCCAACCCCCGACGCGCCCGATGTCTACTCGCCGGTCAAGAACGGCTGGGTCAGCCCGGGGCGCTTCGAGAACACGGGACCCCCGATGGGGGCGCCACTCCCGATCCCGACCGGACAAGCCTATGCCGAAGCGGCGACCTATGGCGAAAACATCCGCGCAGAACTTGCAGGGAACAATCCGGCACTTCTGGTGCTAGACCGCGAGTTCGAGACGCAGTCGGTCGACCCGATGGCGCTCGAGCCGGAAAGCGGCCTTGCCTGGTACGACGCGCGCCGCAAGAACCTCGAGCTCGTCGTCAGCGTGCAGTCGCCCTACGAGGCCGCGGAATCCGTCGCCTATCTGCTCGGCAATGCGCAGGCGGCCTTCAAACCGGCTCGCATCAACACCAATTTTGCCTATTGCGGCGGCGCATTCGGCGGACTCGACCACACGCCGTTCCCGCTCTATGTCGCACTCGCGGCGGTGTTCTTCCCGAACCGCCCGGTGCGGCTCGCCAACAACCGCTTCGAGCAGTTTCAATCGGGAATCAAATGCCACGCGTTCAAAATCCGCACGCGGATAGGGGTAGATCGGGCGACCGGCAAGATGATCGGATTCGCCGCTGATCATGCGTTGGATGGCGGAGGCCTCGCCAATTTTTCGGCCGATGTGGCAACCGTGGGCGCCACCACCGCGCTCGGTATCTACTACGTTCCGAAAGTCGATGTGACGACGTATGCGTTCCACTCGCGCGGTGTAACCGCAGGAGCGATGCGCGGTTTTGGGACGCTGCAGACGACGACCGCGCTGGAAGTGATGGTCGATGAGATTTGTACTGCACTGCCGCTCGACCCAATCGAGTTCCGGCGCCGCAATGCGCTCGCGACCGCCGGTCGGACCCTGGCAGGAAACACTTACAGCGTGTCGATCCGCACCCCGGAGGTCCTGGATAAGCTGGAGCAACATCCGATCTGGAAGGAGCAAGCCGAGCAGAAGACACGCGGACAGCAGGCGGGTGTTCTCGTCGGTACCGGCGTCGCGTGTGCCACCAAGAACTACGGCACCGGAGGGGACTGTTCGTTGGGACGCGTCGAAATCGGTCCCAACGGCCGGATTACCATCTCTTGCGACGGCGTCGAGATTGGCAACGGCATTGGGACAGCGGCGGCCAACCGAGTCGCGGCGCATCTGGGGGCCGTCGCCGACGAGGTCGCACTCGCGCGAGTCGACGCATTCGGTCCGCTGGGGCTCGTGACCTCCGGCGACCCCTACACCATGAATCAGAAGCTGCAGGACGCGGCGGCGCGCAATCCGCGTTGGGTGCCTGCGATCAGCTCAGCGACCGGCGCCTCGACCGGCGCGCATGTCGGGACCCATCCAGCAGCCGAGGCCGCGCGGGTCGTGTTCCGCTTCGGTCTGTGGCCGGCTGCGATGCGCCGAGGTGCGGGCAAATTTGTTCGCATCGATCGTTCCAACGTGAAGTTTCCGCCTACCAATCTCAACCGGAGCGGACCCACCTATACGGCGTTGTGCGGCGCGGTCGTCCGCATCGAGATCGATCGCGGCACCGGCGCGTTGCGTATCGCAAAAGCATACAGCGTGCTGGAATGCGGCCAGGCGTTGGTCCCCGAGGTCGTGCTGGGACAGGCGCACGGCGGCTTCGCGATGGGTGTTGGCTATGCATTGCTCGAGTCGCTGCCGTTTTACGAGGATGGACCGGGCAACGGGAAATGGAATCTCGGTCAATACCGCGTCGCACGGGGGTCGGACCTGCCGCTACAGGGGCTCGAAGTTGAGATGCTGCCAACCCGTTGATCCTGACGAGCGGCCGAAGGGCATGGCCGAAGCCGTGATAATTCCCGTGGTCCCTGCGCTTCTCAACGCCATTTACGATGCCACCGATCACCGCTTCCAATCGTTGCCGGTGACCCAAGCCATGATCAAGGGAGCCCTCAAATGACGATGCTGTCCGTCACCATCAATGGTCGCGCCTACAGCCCGAGGGACGTGCGCGATGAATTGTCAATGAACGATTACCTGCGCGAGCCGCCGAGTCGGTCGCTATCGGGGGCGTAGCCGACATCCCAGAGCCTCGTGAACATCCCGATTGCGACGTGAATGATCCAAAGCGGACACAAGTTGGATCGAAATCCCGCGGTGCAGCAGTCTTCTACCGCACCAGACCCGACCTCCCTGTGTACTGGGCCACGGAATGAGAGCCATATACACCCAACTCATTAGTTGGCCCGCCACCTCCTGCCGGTTCTAACTCCGCGGGCAGCCACAGCGAAGGATATGTGCCTTGGTGTTCGCTCCACGGAGACCATTCCGGTTATCTTTGTGACCGGCGAGGACCCAGTGACAACGGGCCTCGGCGCCAGCCTCAACCGACCGAGCGGCAACGTAACGGGCGTTGTGTTCTTCGCTAGCGGCCACCTCGGCACGAAGCGAATGGAGCTACTTTGTGAGATGGTTCCCAAGGCAGCGATCATCGCCGTCCTGATGGATCCAAAGTTTGCGACCGAATTGCCGGCCATTGAAGGGGCGGGTCGTGCGCTCGGGCGACAAATCTTAGTGCTGAATGCCGTAAGCGAACGCGAACTCGATGCCGCGTTCTCGCAGATGGTCCAGGCGGGCGCGGTGCTGGTCGGTGGCGGTCCATTCTTCACTGGCCAAAGCCAAAGGCTGGTCAGGCTGTCGGCGCGCCATGCCATTCCGGCGATTTACGATGCTCGCGATCACGTCGAAGCCGGTGGTCTGATGAGCTATGCGACAAGCATTACCGGCGCCTATCGCCAGGCTCGGGCATCTACACTGGGGACATTCTCAAGGGCGCAAAGCCAGCAGACCTGCCGGTCGTGCAGCCAACCAAGTTCGAACTGGTGATCAATCTTAGGACCGCCAGGGTGCTCGGCCTCACGGTGCCGCTGATCATGCAAATGACGGCCGACGAGGTGATCGAGTAGCAGTGCTTTTCTGTTGCACCGCATTAGGTCGCTATTGGCACAAAGCGGACTTAGCGCGATGTCGTCCTACTTGTCCGCTTTCGGAGCGAAGCGGACATTCCGTGAGCGGCGGGAGCGCACCGCCAAGGCGCTCGCACTTAACGTTCCGCCGACTTTCATTGCCCGCGCCGACGAGGTGATCGAATAGCGTTTTTTGTTGCGGCGCGTTGGGACGCGATTGGCACTTGGCGTCGTTCTGCTGCTGCGGGCCATCATGGTAGCAATTGGGATAACAGCGGACATGGGTCGTCAGCTCGCGCCAACTGACTCCGGCGCTCGGATCAAAATGCCACAGCGCAGCAGGTCTGCCAGACGACCGGCCAGACAGTTGGTCATCTCCACTGGTGTAGGCATCGCTGTCGATTGCGCCCTGGAGCGCTTCCCGATCCTAAAAGTGATTTTTTGTGACAGCCATCACGTCGTCTAGGACGAGGCCGAGCTACTATCTACCATCGGTACAGGTGGGGAGATCGCTATGACGATGCTGAACGCGAGGCTTGCCCCCGTTATGGCGCACTTTATTTTCGGAACTGCTCTTGCTGTTATGCTTAGCGTGCCGTTTGTTGCTGTTCCTTACAATGTGGCATCGGCACAAGAGCGGGAAACTTGCTCTCAGGCACGGTCACACTGCGGCACTCAGCCAGTCTGTCAGAGGCGTTACCAAGCTTGTCTAGAAACTGGTTGCTGGACCGTAGGACCCTTGAAAAGATGCGGATATCAACAGCAATAAAGTGGTGGCGAGCATGCCCGGCGCGCTGATCCGATTACATCGTTCCTCGTCGGTGTTCTGATTGCCCAGTTGATCGTTGCCAAAGCTTTTATTCTGTTGGTCAGCCAATGATGAGGCTTATGCTCAGCAACAAGACGCTGCTCATGGCGGCAGCAGCGACGAGAATGAGCCAATCAGACCCAGCGTGAGCCATTTAACTGCTCCACCATCTCCCCAGTGGAGCATACCCGTAGCTGTGCAACGGAAGTGTGAACTAGTTCACACAACCGTGGCAAGCTAGGTGTAACTCTAAATATTGATTGGGGGAAATGATGAGAAAGGTTGGCGGCTATACCCCGCCGCGGTGCCTCAATATAGGCGGGATATCAGCACTGAGCTGACACGCTGCCGCTGTCGTTGGAATCCTTGGGTTTAGCCCCGCCCACACGAGTAGCGGGGCCCTTCTTTGCTCATCAAGATGCTGAGCAACGCCGCAATACAAAAGAAAGCCCCGACCGTCTGCCGAGGCTTCAAAGCCTGGGAGAAAGCCCAGCGGGAATCTCTGGGCACTCCGAGGATAGTCCAAACGCGGAGTCGCACAATCAAAAAAAGAGCTGAGAGGCGCGGCTATTTATCGGCTTGTGTTGCAGCATACCCTCGCCACTTGCAGAACGGTACGGCGCGCTTTCCCCGTTGTCTTCGTAGCCCTATCGGTGGCGCGGCTCTTTTGCTTGTGGGCAATTTGCCCACTAGCTTTGCGCCCGCGACCGCCTTCTTTCCTTTGAAATCGGAGGCGCTGATGGCTAAATCCGCCTCGGTTATGGTTGTGGCAGGTAGAATTGCTCATGGTGATCGAGGCAACGAGCCGTATGGCGGCAGCTATCTTGGCGGCTCTGATGCTTGCGGGTTGCGGACATTCGCAGCGAGAGCTGACAGATGACGAATGGTGCAAGTCGTTCGATTACCGCGAAGGCAGCCGCGAATATATGGAGTGCCGAGCGCGCATCGATAGACAACGTCAACGTGGAGAAAGGCTCGGGCAGTAAAGGATTGGAACTCCCCAATAGCGGCGAGCTCGCTGTTTGCATTTACTTTGCGCGCCGACGAAGTGATCGAATGAGAGAACGCAGCCTCCGCGTCTCCGCACAACCCTACCCAAATCGCTATCCGCGTTGTAGAAGTGCAGTGATGACGCGCTTCACCATTATTGCCATTGTCGCCCTGATCACGACGACGGCGCACGCACAGGGGGCTCGTTCCCTATTACGGACCAGACGGTCAAGTGTATTACCGCAGGGCGCCCGACCCTGGCTATGCACCGCCCGGCGTGCCGCCCGACATCATTGCCCCCGAACGCCCGCGCGGTGCGCTGCGTCAGCGCAACGCTGCGCCGCCCATTGCGGTTGCACCACTCGAACCGCTTTTTGCCCGAGCCACTGCCTCCGATGACGCCCGCACCGATGACACCCATACAAAGCGAGCCCAATCCCCGTTGAATGGTGCAAGCAGGAGGCCAATGCAAAGGCGCCGCTGTGCCGCAATGTTGGATCACCGCGGGTGCAACGATGACGCTTGCGTAGCCATTCACATCGCTGACCTCGTTGATGGCGATCATATAAAACTGGCGGTTTAGCTTGCGCGGGGCACCCCCTTTTTGATTTTTCAAATTCTCGATTTGACCCCTCGAAGCAAGTCTGAAGTGCGGCCGAGGCGGATTAGAGTTGACACTAGTAGGCAATCTTACGCGAGCAGGTGTTCCGCTGAACTGATGCCGTATCACTCTTCATCGATCTGCTGAGGTGCCGCTACGCTCGTCGAGGACGAGATAGTCTTGCCGCTCTCATGGGGGCGGGAATGCTCTCGATCAACAACGACGGCCGCGGAGGTCCTGGCAGGACCTACACGCAGCGAGTTGAAGCGTGCTTTCTGCTCGCCGCTAAGCCCGTCATAGAATTTCGTGAGCGCGGGCTGCACGACTAACGCCGCCCCGTGCGTGGCCTCGAGCCGCTTCTCCATGGCCTCGATCCGACCTGTAGGCGTGACTGCTGCATAGCTCGGGCAATTGGCCTTAAGAATTTCTACCGCGTTGCTAGACACATCCTTCAATTCGTCAAGCGCAGACCGCTGCGCTGGCGTCGGCTGCGTCGCCTGGGCAATGCGGTCGAATGGCAGGTCCGTAACCGCCGGCACCCGCTCGCGGCAGAACTTGGTGAGAGCGCGCTGATCTTCTTCGGCGACGGACTTACCACCTGGCAATACGGCGTTGAACCGGGCTTTCTGTTCGTCGCTGAGTAGCTGGTAGAAGCGTTCAAGCGGCGGCCGCACGGTCTGCACGGCCTCCAGCATAACCTTTAGCCGGATCTCCATGCTCGTGAGCCGCCCGGTTGGCGTGCTTGGCAAGTCCTTCGGGCAATCTGCCTTGAGAATGTCCATCGCCTTCTGGCTCGCTGCCCGCAATTCATCCAGCGCAGGCCGCTCGGCCTCGGTGGGCTGCACGACCTCGGAGATGCGCTCAATTGGCCAGTTCGTAAGGTCCGAGGGGCTGCTGCTGCACACTTCGGCGGCGCGTTGCTCGGAGCGGCCGGCGCTCGCCACGCGCTGGCTAGCGGGGTTGACGCCACCAGCAGGAGTGCTCGCGCCGGGACCTGCCGCAGCGCCCACGGCGGGGCCACCATAGGCGTAGGGACCGTAGATGCCATAGTAGATGTCGTCGTAGGCATAGGGCCAAAAGTCGTCATAGGCATATGGCCAGAACACATAATCGAAAAAGTCGTAGTAGACGTAAGGCCAGAACACCGGTCCGATCCAGCCGATGGCGAAACCGCCCCACCACCACGGCCAGGGCGAACCAAAGAATCGGCCATGGAACCGGGCAAACCCGAAGCGCGATTGCAAGGCTGCGTTGGTGATGGCGCGATTAGCGAATACCCCGCGACCGGGTCCGGCCACGCGCGTGCCTCCAAAGTGATTAGCAGAGAAGCGTGCCGTTGCGACGCCCGCCCGCGGCGCCGCAAGGGACCCTCCCGAGAAATGGCCGCGGCCACCGATCCGCGCGCTACCGATGGGACCGCCGGTAAATCCCAAACCCCCGCCGCGGCCAGCAAAACCCCTAGCACTGAGTCCGACATGCCCACCGAAGCCACCGCCTCTGCCGCCACCACCTGGACCGGCTTCAGCGCCGGTGATCGCGGGAATTGTGAGGAGCAAGGTCGCGCCGGTGACGATGCCTCTCATCAAGCGGGCCTTGGCGGGCATGGCCGGTTTCAATGTCGCTGCGCGCGGCAGCGCCGGGACGGGCTGCTCGTTTTTTTTTAAATTGAGAGCGCCCTGCGCCGACATGAGCAGAACGCTAAAATGGCGCATGGTCCTCCCCCCCAAGCTCAACAATTTCTGTCGCAGCATAAGCCTCAGCGCGCACTGCGACAAAAGGAAGGAAAAAAATCGGTTGTTTGTTGGCGCATGCCCCTGTTATCCCGGCTCCGAATCGTTTCTCCTGCGCGCTGACGAATGAAGCGCCGCGAGTTCATCACGCTGCTTGGCAGCGCGGTGGGCGCGTGGCCCTTGGCGGGGAATGCGCAGCAGCCGGAAATGCCGGTCGTCGGGTTGCTCTGGGTCGCGAGCGAGCGAGTCGTGAAGCCCTACGAAGCATCGATCCGCGCCGGGTTGCGCGACGTCGGCTGGGTCGACGGCGGCAACTGCCGGCTGGAGGTACGCTACGGCAACGGCGATGCGGCGCGGTTGCCGGTTGTCGTTCCCGAAAATTCCATCCGGCCGCGGATTCGCGCGATAAGGGAGAATCAGCGCATCATCTGGCGCGATGCTTGCCATCTTCCATCTGCTTGGGACGTTTATCGCCAACCTATTCAAGTCGCAACGCCGGCTTGAAGTCGAGAATCTCTTTCTCCGCCATCAGCTCAATATTGCTCTAAGGGGTGCACCGCATCGTCTACGGCTTCGTGGGAGTGACCGGGCGTTATTGGTATGGATGACTTGGCTCTGGCCAAGCCTCCTTGGTTTGTCCCGCGTCATTCAACCTGACACGATCCTGCGGTGGCATCGCGCAGGGTTTCGGGCCTATTGGCGCTGGAGATCTCGCGGGCGGCCGGGAAGGCCCAGGGTTAGCCGTGAGCTGCACGAACTCATCCAACGGATGAGCAAGGAGAACCCATTGTGGGGTGCCCCGCGCATCCATGGTGAACTGCTCAAGCTCGGGTTCGAGATCGCCGAGTCGACGGTTTCCAAATACATGAACCGGCGCCGAGCGCCGCAGACTTGGCGGACATTCCTGCGCAATCATGCGACCGCCATCGCGGCGATCGATCTCTGCGTGGTTCCAACCTGACGTTCGAGTGCCTGTTTGCGTTTCTGGTGTTGGGGCATGGTCGACGACAGCTGCTCTGGTTCGCGGTGACCCGGCACGCGACCGCGGAGTGGCTGGCGCAGCAGATCTTGGAGGCATTCCCGTGGGGGACGGCACCGACCTATTTGGTGCGCGACAATGATCGCGCCTATGGACAGGTATTCACGAATAGAGTTCGGGCGATGGGATTCGCGACCGCCCGGTCTCACCGAGGCCGCCCTGGCAGAACCCCTATGCTGAGCGCCTGATCGGGACCCTCCGTCGCGACTGTTTGGATCATGTCCTGATCTTCGGTGAACGGCATTTGCGAGGCGTTCTGAGTTTGTATTCGCTCTATTACAATCAGACCCGCACACACCTGGGATTGGGCAAGGACGCCCCACTAAGACGAGCCGTCCAACGATATGGGGCTATCGTAAGCGAGCCAGCCCTGTCCGGATTGCACCATCGCTACGTGCGGATATGATTTTCGGCAAGGTTAGGGCTGAGCGGCCTTATCAGTGGCCGCCGAGTATGTACGAGTACTTCCGCAGCGCAATTTGGCGGCGAAAGAAACTCCCATGATCTTGCACACTCAACGCCGCCCGGACCAGCGTGAATATCACATTCCCATTGCCCGCGGGTGAGCTACTCCGCAGCCTCTGCGACCATAGCGTCTTCTCGTTTTCCCTGCCTCTTTTCCAACCGCTCTAATTGCGCATGTTCCTCCGCGATGCGTTTGTGCAGGTACTGCCGCTCCAGCTCGGTGAGGTCGGTCGCGAGTAGCCTGCAATAGCGTTCAATGTTTCGACGATGGCCCCGCACCTGGGTCGCATAGAAATCAATCATCCTCCGTCATCTCCTTGCGATGTTCCTCGGTTGTTTTGTGGGCTGGGTGGCGGCGAGTGCGCCGCGGCTCCAATAGCAGGAAGAAAAGAGAGGTCAACCCCCGATCTGAGAGAACGTTAACCACACATTTATGGACGTTTTTTCGGGAGCTCGTTGCCGAGCCGTGATACATCCTGGCCCGGAGGGGAATCAGCTGTGCCTATTCGTCTTCTTCTCGAGCACGATCACGCCTTCACGCCCGAAGACATCAAGATTTTGGTTGAAGCGTTCGAGGACGCGCTGCGCACATTAGAGCTTGCCGACCGGGAAGATCAAATGACGATGACGGTCGCCAAGCTCATCATTGAGTTTGCCAAGGAGGGCGAGCGCGATCCGGCCCGCTTGCGCGATCTCGTAGTGAAAACTCTACGGCCCGAATAGCCGCAACTCGAAATAGATCGATGATTGCTTGATCGGTTTGGCATTTCCAGCCCAGTAAATCTCCCACCTCCACGCCTTCGGAGGAGGTGCCCTGTTCTTCACGACAACCGAATAGTCGGCGCGATCATCATGCGGCTTGTCCATTTGAGAATTATGTGCACGACATCCACCGGTTTCCTAGGGCCGAATTTTCGCGAGTGGAAAAGCGGTGGATAGCGATTCGCAAGTGAGGTCTGCTCAATATCGTTGGGGATTTGATCGATCCGTTCAGAGCCACGCCCAAACCAGCTTGCCAGCGGTGAAGAGCACGACACATCCAATGAGGAGCAGAAAGATCGAGACGGCTAGGTCGCTCTGCTTCTTGAATTCCTTAAACCCTTCATTGGTCCGCGCTGGTCGCCGAAAGAACATTGAGCGTACGAAAAGGAGAATTGGGACAACCGCTGCGACGAAGGCGATGATCTTGAAAATCATTGTCCACTCTTTTAGCCCTGCCGCAGGGCAATCGGGCCTTACCTTCCTCCGCAGTTAGCAGCACTCGCAAACTACCATTTTTTGAGTTTGCAAGCTATTTCTTGAGGAGCGTACGTGCGGCGATGATCGCGCCTCGCACGATCCACGTGAGATCGAGCGTTGTCATCGCAGGCCGCGGCTCGCGTCGATGATGCAAGATCGCGGGCGCAGCTGAGGAACTAATGGGAGCATCCCGCAGGATGATGAGCTGATCCTCCTCATAGCGCGAATCCGCACCGGATGGGGTTTTCGGGCACGACAGGTCACCTATTACCGAAACGTGATTCCGGGCACCAGAATCTGTTGCCGTTTGGACACAGTTCAACAGAAATTCCTGTCAGGGTTGCGCCTTAACCGCAAGGCCATGTGACGGCCCGAGGACCGTCGCATTTTCACCATCAGTCAAGATGAATGACTGTTAAGCAGGGGCGATCGATGAAATCGGGGGCGGGGGGAACATGGCGGCTCCGGCAAAACGCATCGACGGTATCGACTTCTGGCGCGGCTTTGCGCTGTTGACGATATTCATTGACCACGTGCCGGAAAACGTATTTCAGCACGTGACGCAGCAAAACTTCGGCTTCTCGGATGCGGCCGAGCTGTTCGTATTTCTATCCGGCGTGTCCGTCGCGCTCGCCTACGGCACACGTTTCTTCGACGGAGAGACCATCGGGGCGGTACGCGCCCTGCTTCGCCGGGCGTTCACGATCTACTGGGTGCAGATCCTGATCTCGTTGCTGATCATAGCCATCTTCGTCGGCGCGGCTGCCCTATGGCGCGAAGACGATCTCCTGGAAGATGCCGACGTGGTGGTGTCTAACCCGCTGCAGACAACCGCCGCCATTTTGGCACTCCTCCATCAACTCGAAAACGCCAACATCTTGCCGCTCTATATCGCGCTGTTGCTGGGGAC
>Ga0126376_10000777_pt1 | contig 16330 bp, 14 predicted proteins | sample PanSoiMetPlot_15_FD_92760 | JGI IMG/M metagenome (GOLD analysis project Ga0126376, IMG submission 92760) | Tropical forest soil microbial communities from Panama - MetaG Plot_15 | ecosystem: Environmental > Terrestrial > Soil > Tropical forest > Bulk soil | place: Panama | collected 2016-02-17
ATTTCTGCAACCACGTCTGCCGTGCCTTGCCATTGTCGAGCACGCGCGCAACGGGCTCTTGCAGACGCTTTGGCACCTTGTGGCGGACGACCCAAACGCCGTGTTCGTTCTTCGTGAGACCCATACCGACATACATGCCCGTTATACCACTGCGTTATACCACCAGTGGCAGCACAAGCGATTGACTAGCCGAATGTTTTGGGAATATCGAGGCTTAAATGATACCTGGCGCTCCCTACGGGAATCGAACCCGTGTTTCAGCCTTGAGAGGGCCGCGTCCTAGACCGCTAGACGAAGGGAGCAGGTGCATTCCGAATAGCTCGGATCATGGTGCTGCGCAAGCCGTCCTGGGCCCTTCCCGGGCACCAACCGGCTCTGAGCGCCGACGAGGGCTATGCTCAGTTTGACCTGCCATCACCGATGCGGCAGTAGGGACTCGCCCTGCGCCACTGTCGGTGAACGAAACGTAGGGGGTTTCGGTGGATGACGCGTGGGGCTTCGGTTGGACGACGCGCAGGGGCTGATGTAAAATTTTCGCTCGCCGATCTCGCCCGGCAGCCCGAGGGTCCTTGGACGCTACGGCTCGACCACGAACCGCAATCGGCCCTGCGGGTTCAGGCTTCTCGCGTCGAAGGTGCGAACCTCCAGCGCGCCGCCTACATCTATCGTAACGACTATGCGGTCACCGGCGATCGATGTCGAAACCACCCGGGCGCCCCGGGGCAGCTGGACCGTGGCCTCCACAGGGCTCGGCCTTCCCTCGGTGCGGAAAACGCGGTAGCCGATGACCGTGACGACGACCGCGATGCCCAACAGGGTGGCGATTCCGGAGATCAGCATCAGCCAGCGCACCCGCGCCACGATCTGCGCCTGTGCCGGACTTAACGGCTCATCCTCGTCGATGTCAGGATTGCTCATGAGCGAGATCGAACCCCAAATGGACGCTGAAGTGGGTGCGCCAGAGGACGCGCTGATTGACGCGCCAATCGTGCACACCGCGAAGATCGGCGCGGCGCAAGCGGGCCAGCGGCTCGACCGTGCGCTGACCGCGTTGTTGAACGAGTTGTCGCGGTCGCGCCTGAAGACGCTCGTTCTCGCCGGGCACGTCGCGATCAGCGGCCGCACGATCCGCGATCCGGGCCACTGCGTCAATGCGGGCGATGAAGTTGCCGTTGTGGTGCCGGCGGCGACGCCCCCCGTGCCGCGCCCGGAGAATATCCCGCTCGCAATCATCTACGAGGACGCCGACATCATCGTCATTGACAAGCCGCGCGGCCTCGTCGTCCATCCGGCGGCGGGAAACTGGACCGGCACTTTAGTCAATGCCCTCGTGTCCCATTGCGGCACTACCCTTTCCGGTATCGGGGGGGTGCGCCGACCCGGAATCGTCCATCGGCTTGACAAGGATACGACCGGACTGATGGTGGTGGCCAAGAATGACCGCGCCCACCGTGCGCTTGCGGCTCAGTTCGCCGACCATGGCCGCACTGGGCCACTCCAGCGCGGCTACTGGGCGTTCGTGTGGGGAATGCCGGACCGGCCCAAGGGCGTCATCGACAAACCGATCGATCGCCATCCACAGGCCCGCGACCGGATGACGGTGGGCGCGGGGGGGCGGGAAGCCATAACGCTTTGGGAAGTACTGGAAAATTATCCCGCGACCGGGCAGCACGGCTTGCTCGCGACTGGCGCGAAGCGAGGCGGTTCCGCCCCTGCTGTCGCCAGTCTGCTCGACTGCCGGCTCAAGACTGGACGCACCCATCAAATTCGTGTCCACCTCGCCTCAATAGGCCACCCTGTGCTGGGCGACGCCACTTATGGCGCAGGATTCAGGACCAAGATGGCCCATTTGTCGGAAGCGGCGAGAACGGCGCTTGTAGCCCTTTCAAGACAGGCACTTCATGCTTATTTATTGGTTATTGAGCACCCGGGGAATGGGAAAGAGATGGTATTTCGTTCCGATCTGCCGCCGGAACTCGGTAGGCTTCGTTTGGCGTTAGGGAACGGGTAAAACGCCGCAGATTAGCTGTGTGCGCGTTTGGGGGAGAAAAATGCCTTTGTCTTCCAGCAAGTTGCTCGACGTCAGCGATTTTCGTCGCGCCGTTTAGTCACGTCCCCGTCACGGTGAAGTGACGCCACCGCGCTGTTTTCGCCGCGTTATCTGTGTATGGTTCATTCTGCGATCGTTCGCGATTGCAACAAATCCCCTTCCCTCCCCCCGCTGGCGCGAGAGGGAAGTGAGGGGGGCTAACAAAATCCCGGCTCCGACCGGCTCATGTAGCGGTTCGGAGCTTCGCCTGCCGATCCCGGGGGCGCAAACCTGAGGAGGGCGCTATAATGGCCCAATCCACCAGCTTGCCGATCATCACTGCCGAATCGGGTCTCGCCCGATATCTCGACGAGATTCGGCGGTTCCCGATGCTGGAACCGCAAGAAGAATATATGCTGGCCAAGCGTTGGCGCGAGCATGGCGACCGCATTGCGGCTCACAAACTCGTGACCAGCCATCTGCGCTTGGTTGCGAAAATTGCCATGGGCTATCGGGGCTACGGCCTGCCGATCGCCGAGGTGATTTCCGAGGGCAATGTCGGCTTGATGCAGGCCGTGAAGCGCTTCGAACCGGAAAAGGGCTTCCGCCTCGCTACCTATGCGATGTGGTGGATCAAGGCGGCCATCCAGGAATACATTTTGCGGTCATGGTCGCTCGTAAAGATGGGCACGACCGCGAACCAGAAAAAGCTCTTCTTCAACCTCCGCAAGGCCAAGAGCCGAATCTCCGCGCTGGATGAGGGGGATATGCGTCCCGATCAGGTCAAGCTGATCGCCAAGCGGCTGGGCGTGACCGAACAGGACGTCATCGACATGAATCGGAGGCTCAGTGGCGACGCTTCGCTTAACGCCCCGATCCGCGAGGACGGTGACTCGGGTGAGTGGCAAGACTGGCTGATGGATGATCGCGACAGCCAGGAAGCGTCGCTCGTTGCCTCAGAGGAGTTGGGCAATCGCCGCACGGCGCTTTCCGATGCGCTTGAGGTGCTCAATGACCGCGAACGGCGGATCTTCGAAGCACGCAGGCTTGCCGACGAACCGGTGACGCTTGAGGATCTGGCGGTGGAATTCGGCGTGTCGCGCGAACGCGTGCGCCAGATCGAGGTGCGAGCGTTCGAAAAGGTCCAGAAGGCCGTCAAGAATCGCGTTGCCGCCATGGAGGCGCCGCATGCTCGCGCAGCTGCTGCACCGCCGATGCCGGCACATTAGGGCATTTTCCGAGAACGTTTGGGCGAGTGTCGCTTGACCTCGGCCCAGGGCGAGAGAAATGGGCGCGCTTCGTGCGCGCATTGCGGATGAGAGGGACTGCGGGAGCTTATTTTAGCGCTTTTCCCTCACCCTCGCCCCCATACGCTCCCCGGCAAGAGGCAGGGACGGGGTGGCGGCGGCGGTGCCTCGCCCTTCGCTAGCTCTAATCTAGATCATGGTAATCCGCGTGCGTTCGCGAGGCTTGTCCGCGACGACGACGAGTTTTAGCCCGCCGGGCCAGCCTACCCGGTTGGCTTTTTTTTGCCATACTCCACGAATACTAGTGCGTTGGTGTGGTTGGGGAAATTGGGAAGGCGCCCATCGCGTCTTACCCGAATCCCAGTAAAATTCAATCGCCTCAATCGCCGCCGTGTTGGCGGCGGTGCGTCGGCCGGTGCGGGCGGCCGACTTGCTTGGCGGTGCATAAGAGGTGGGATTGCGAGTGCCTGCAAACTCAGCAGATGAGTTTTTCACTCCGGCTCTTTCGCTGCGGATGGGACCGTGCGCGGGACTTGTAGCACTGGTCGTATTGCTCAGTAATAACGCCCTCGACAGCGCGGTCGCGAACGGCGACACCCGCACGCTCTCCCTTCACCACAGTCACACTGACGAAGATATTACCGTAACCTACAAGCGTGACGGCAGGTACGACGAGGAGGCGCTCAAGAAACTTGACCGGTTCCTTCGCGACTGGCGCAAGGACGAACAGATTCACATGGATCCGCGTCTGTTCGACGTGATGTGGGAGGTATCTCGCGAGGTGGGGGACAAAACCATCCATGTGGTTTGTGGATACCGCTCACCAGCAACCAACGCGATGCTACGACGGCGCAGCCGAGGCGTGGCGCAGTTCAGCCAGCATACGCTCGGGAAGGCGATGGATTTCTACATCCCGGGCGCGCCGCTGGAGGAGTTGCGGGACGCCGGCTTGCGTTTGCAGCGCGGAGGTGTGGGCTACTACCCTTCGTCGGGATCGCCGTTCGTGCACGTTGATGTGGGTAGCGTCCGCCATTGGCCGCGCATGACCCACGATCAACTGGCTCGCGTGTTCCCGAATGGGCGGACCGTTCATATTCCGTCAGACGGCCGCCCGCTATCCGGCTATGCACTCGCTTTGGCGGACATCGAAAAGCGCGGCTCGTCGCCTCCTTCGCAGACGTCGCTTGAGGCCGCGCAAGCGGCGGGAGTGAACGTCGCATCGGCGCACGGCGTTCGCAAAAAGAGCCTACTCGCTGCGTTGTTCCATCTCGATCAGGAAGAAGACGACCCGGGCATTGCGGCCTCTGGCACGCCGGGTTCCCGCTCAGGCTCCTTCAATCTGGCAGCGGCTGACACTAAACCTGAGGCGGCCCGCGCTGCCGCGGTCCCGGTTCCAGCGGCGCGTCCTCAGCGAGTTGCGTCCGCGCTGGTCGAAGCGACCACGGCGAGCAACAATGCCGCCCTGTCATCCGCGAGCGGCGAGCGTGACCTGCGGGCACCGACCGTTCTTGCTGAGCTTCCGCGCGCGGCCGCCTCGGCGCGGCCGACTCCGCGTGTACCGCTGACCCAGCCCGATCGTACCTCCAGGTTGGCGCCCTGGCCGACTCGCGACGTCGCCACCGACCCGCTAGACGTAGCGTTGGCCTTTGCGGCTCAACCACAGGGCGAGGGCGACGCCGATTTAGACCTTCGCGGAGAGCCTACGGAGGAGAAAACGGCTCACGCCGTCGAATCTGGCATGACCCGGAGCGTGACGGTCCGCGCGAGCAACACTGTGGTAGCGAAGAAAAACTCTGCTCGCGCCGCCGCGGCTGCGCCGGTGCAGCGCGTCAAGGTGGTGGTCGAGGGCGCTACTCCCGGCATGCGTTATGATGACCCCTGGTTGCGGGCGATAATCGTCGCCCCGCGCCTCTACGGTTCGATGACAATGACGTTCTATAGCCAGCCTGATTTCACTGAGCTGCGGGCCTTGATGCGCAAACCCGCTATCTCCGTCGCCATGTCTTTCAGCAAAGAGCCCTATCCCGGTATTACGGCGAATGGTTTCAGCGGCGAGGCGGTCGTGTTCCTGAACACGTACGCATTCTCGCAGCACACCGCATGGCTGCAATAGGTGTCACTCAGATCATGCCGAGGGCATGCAGGTAGGTTTCCAGAATTGCCTCCTGCTCGGCGCGTTCGTGTTTGTCCTGCTTGCGCAGGCGTATCACCGTGCGTAGCGCGGTAACGTCATAGCCGCTGCCCTTGGCTTCTGCATAGACATCGCGGATGTCGCTGGAAATGGCCTTCTTTTCTTCTTCGAGATGTTCGATGCGTTCGACGATGGCCTTAAGCTGATCCTTTGCGAAGCGTGTGGACGTGCCGTCCTTACGCTTGTCCTTGACGTCGGCAGCTGTGGCGGTGACGGACATGATCCACTCCTCGCATTGGCGTCTCCTGGGGGAACGACGTTGCGTCAAGCCGCCACGCCTTCGCAAGGCGGGATCTGGTGGAAATGCTAGTCATCCACAACAGCTTCGGGCCGGTTTCGCGAGTGTGGGTTTCGGCATTACTTTGCGCTCTTCTGGGTGCGGCGCCTTGGTGGGCTGCTTCCCCCTCACCCCGATCGCGCCCGCGCGATCCGACCTTTCCCGCCCGTGGGACAGGTGAAGTAGCGCTCGCTTGGCGTTAAGGGAACCTGCTTAGTGCCGCTGCGCCCTGTCGAATGCAGCCTTCTGTTCCTCGCTCGCATCGCGCTGGTACTTGGCCCGCCAGTCTTCGTACGGCATGCCGTAGACGGCTTCGCGGCTCATCTCCTTGGTCATTGCGAGGCCCTTGGCGTCCGCGGCCTCCTTCATCCAGTTGGATAGGCAGTTGCGGCAGAAACCGGCCAGGTTCATGAGGTCGATGTTTTGCACATCGGTGCGTTGGCGAAGGTGCTCCACCAAGCGCCGATAGACGGCGGCTTCAAGCTCTACGCGGGTCTTTTCGTCGATGTCCATTTTACTTCCTCCACGGACAGTAGCGCGCGATAGCAATGGGTCCGGCCCTCGGCGGCGGATTACGCTGCGCTAATCCGACATCACAAATATGAAGAGCCGAGGCTCGATGCCACATTGATAATAGCCGGAATTTTGAGTTATCCGCGTGCGCGGCCCCCCTCCCAGCCTGCGCCGGGAGGGGGATCAGTTGTGCGGGCGTTACCGGAGACGAGCTTTGACGTCAGAAATGAACTCGCCTCGCACCTTTCTCAATGAACTTTACCGTATCGCGGTGGCCGCCGCCCATCCGGCCAGCTGTCTCATTGCCCGCCTTCCGGATCCGCCGCCGCAAGGTCGCGTCATCCTTCTCGCGGCCGGCAAAGCCGCGGGGTCGATGATTGAAGTTGCGGAACGGCACTATCTTGATGATCTGGGCCTGCCACCATCACGGCTGACCGGAGCGGCGGCCACGCGACGCGGCTACGCCCGTCCCACCCGCATCATCGGCATAACAGAGGCGGGTCATCCGATTCCAGACGGTGCAAGTCTCGCGGCAGCAGAGCAAGCCTTACGCCTCGCGGCAGCCGCCACGGCCGATGACCTGGTGCTCGTCCTCCTATCCGGCGGCGCCTCAGCGAACTGGATTGCCCCGGTTGCCGGCCTGACGCTCGCCGAAAAGCAGGCGCTGAACCGGGCGCTGCTGCAATCCGGAGCCGCCATCGGGGAAATCAATACGGTGCGCAAGCACCTGTCGCGCATTAAGGGCGGACGGCTCGGCAGATTAGCCCATCCCGGACGGGTGGTGACGCTTGCCGTCTCGGACGTCTCGGGCGACGACCCGGCGGTGATCGGCTCGGGACCCACAGTCCCAGACCCGTCCACGCTTGCGGATGCTCGCGGCGTGATGGCACGGTTCGGGTTGAACATTTCTGAGTCCGTGGGCCTCGCACTGGCTGATCCGGCCAACGAAACGCCGAAACCGCAGGACGCGGCATTCGACCGGACCGCGTTCCGCCTCGTCGCCCGTCCGAAGGATGCTTTTCGGGCGGCCGAAGCGGCGATAAGAGCCCGGGGCTATGACTGCATATTTCTCGGCGACCGGATCGAAGGCGAAGCCCGCGACATCGCCGCGGCCCAGGCGCGCCTTGCCCGGGACTTGCAGGCACAAGGGCGGAGCGGCGTCATTGTATCGGGTGGCGAACTCACCGTCACCATCCGTGGCAAGGGACGCGGCGGTCCAAATCAGGAATACGCTCTGGCACTCGCCCAGGCGCTCCGGGCCGCGCCCGGCATCGCGGCAGTAGCCGGCGATACCGACGGCACCGACGGCGGTCTCGGCAGCCCAGATGATCCAGCAGGCGCCTTCATTGACGAGACCACGCTGACGCGGGCGCGAAACCTCGGTCTCGATCCTGCCGCGTTCCTTGCCGAAAACGATTCCACAGGGTTCTTCGAACGCCTGGGTGATTTGCTTCGACCCGGCCCGACTTACACCAATGTCAACGATTTCCGCGCTATATTCGTTGACAAGGCATTAGAGCGCGTTCCGGTTTAGGGCGCATTTCGATAGCGTTGAGTCAAACTCCGGCGTTGTCGCCGGCTTGCTAGTGAGGCATGGACCGCCGTCGCCTATGCGCAACCATATCTCGCACCGGAACGCCGCCCTATTATGCCCTGGTCTGCTGTGCCTTGGGCTTGCAACCATGGTGCCATTGATGGCGACGCCGGCAGCCGCCGATTTTCGCCTTTGCAACCTCAGCAAGAGCCGCGTCGGCATCGCAGTCGGCTACAAGGATAGCGAGGGTTGGGTCACTGAGGGTTGGTGGAACCTTACCGCAGGTAATTGTGAAACATTGCTTCGCGGGAATCTCGCGGCGCGTTTCTATTATATCTACGCGGTCGACTATGACCGGGGTGGCGAGTGGTCGGGCCAAGCCTTCATGTGCACCCGCGACAAGGAATTCACCATCCGGGGCACCGGAGATTGCCTCGCCCGCGGTTACGAACGGGCCGGCTTTTTCGAAGTCGACACTGGAGAGCAGCAGACCTGGACGGTACAACTAACGGAAGCGGGCGAAGCGGCCCGTCAACAGGGGCCGCCCGGCAAGGCACTCGCCCCGGCGCCTGGCGTGCGGTCGTTGCAGTCCCTGCCTCCAACCGGAAGTCCTGGGCGATGAGGCGGCAGCGCCGCACCAAGATCGTCGCGACCCTTGGTCCGGCATCTTCCGACCGTGCCGCCATTGCGGCGCTGTTCACCGCGGGTGCCGATGTGTTCCGCATCAACATGAGCCACACCACGCATGATCGCATGCGCCAGCTTGTGCGCATCATTCGGGAGATCGAGCAGGAGTACGGCCGGCCGATCGCAGCGCTCGTCGACCTGCAGGGGCCGAAATTGCGCATCGGCAGTTTCAAGGAGGATGCAGTCGCGCTTGTGCAGGGTGCAAGTTTCGTGCTCGACGCCGATCCGACACCTGGTGACTGCGATCGGGTCCATCTTCCGCATCCGGAAATCCTTACCGCCCTGAAGCCCGGTCATACGCTGCTGCTCGATGACGGCAAGATCAGGCTTACCGTGCTGGAATCCGCATCCGACCGAGCGGTCACGCGGGTCGAAGTCGGCGGCAAGCTTTCGGCCCGCAAGGGAGTGAGCGTGCCCAATACGGTGCTGGGGTTTTCCGCTCTGACCCGCAAGGATCATTCTGACCTCGAGGCCGCGCTTGACGCCGGCGCTGACTGGATTGCGCTGTCATTCGTTCAGCGCCCCGAGGACGTCGCCGAAGCCAAGAAGATCGCCCGCGGACGCGCCGCCGTGATGGCGAAGATGGAGAAGCCACAAGCCGTCGAGCGCCTGGCTGAAATCATCGAGGCGGCCGACGCCTTGATGGTGGCGCGCGGAGATCTCGGCGTCGAGTTGCCGGTGGAGAAGGTCCCTGGTCTACAGAAGCAGATGACGCGTGCTGCACGCCGCGCGGGCAAACCCGTGGTGGTGGCGACGCAGATGCTCGAATCGATGATTTCGAGCCCGGTACCCACCCGGGCCGAGGTGTCCGACGTGGCCACCGCGATCTATGAGGGGACCGATGCCGTGATGTTGTCGGCGGAATCGGCCTCCGGCCAGTACCCGGTCGAGGCCGTCGCAACCATGAACCGTATTGCCATGGAGGTGGAAACTGATGCCACCTACCGCGACATCATTGATGCCCAGCGCACCGAGCCGGAGGCAACGGGGGCAGACGCCATCGCGGCTGCGGCACGCGAGATCGCCGAAACTCTCGATCTCAACGCTGTCGTGTGCTGGACCTTCTCCGGCGCCACCGCGTTGCGGGTCGCCCGTGAGCGGCCGAGATCGCCTATCATATCGATTTCTCCGAACGTTTCTGCCGGCCGCAAGCTTGCCGTTGTCTGGGGCGTCCACAGCGTGATTGCCGAGGACGCCCGCGATCAGGACGACATGGTCGACCGTGCCTGCCGCATCGCCTTCAAGGCAGAACTCGCGCGGGTAGGCCAGCGCATCATCGTGGTGGCCGGCGTGCCGTTCAGAACGCCGGGGGCGACCAACATGGTGCGAATTGCCGTCGTCAGTTCCAGCGCCGGCGCGGGCGATTGAAGTTCATCGCTACTCCGGCGGCACTTGGAAAGCGGCACTTGGAAGCGGCACTTGGAAATAGTGGAAATGGTGAAAAACAGTTGCGCCACATGCCGTCCCCTCCCCGCAAGCGGACGAGGGAAGTTCGCTTTGCGCATCGCAGTGATTGACGCGTCTATTTCATTTCGCGAACAAGCCTTTGACCGGGGTCCCTGAAGACGTCGAAGACGAACGCTCGTTACTGTAGCGAGGCTGGTTCGAAGCGCGACTGGATCGTCGCAGCGCGGTGCAGGTTGGGCTCGACCGTGGCGGTGCTGGCGCCGAAGCGGACGCGATAGACCTGCAAATTCTCCATGACCCGCTGGACGTAGTTGCGCGTCTCGGCAAACGGGATGCGCTCGACCCAATCAACCGCATCGACCTTGGGGTCGCGGGGATCGCCGTGCTGGGCCACCCATTGCTGGACTCGGCCGCGGCCCGCGTTGTAGCCGGCAAACGTCATAATGTAGGAACCACGGTAGTCCTTGAGCAGCGCGGCAACCTCGGCGGCTCCCATCTGAGTGTTGTAGGCCGGGTCGGATACGAGCCTGTCCCAATCGTAGGATAGGCCGAACCGCTTTGCCGTGTCGCGGCCAGCTTCGGGGGTGACCTGCATCAGCCCTACCGCCTTGGCCGCCGACCTGTCGTGCTGATCGAAAGCACTTTCCGTACGCACGACCGAATAGACGATACAGCGATCGAGCTTAGCCTCAACTGGGCTGTAGGCAGGCACGCCGATGTCCGGGAAAGCGTAGCGGTCGAGCGCCAAGTCTCTCGCGAGCGCTGTCTTTCCTATTAGGAGCATCGATTGGGCGTCGTTATGTTGCGCCGTCAATTGCCCCAGTGCTGCAAGCAGGGCAGCATCGTTACTCGCCGCGGCGAGGTCGGTCACGAATGACCTGAGGAGGTCGGTTTCGCCGACCGCATAGAGCATCTCTGCGGCGTGCACGAGTTCGCTCGCCTCACCAGGCACTGGTTCGGGCGGAGCCCGTAGCGCCGCGATCTCGTCGAGGCCGAGCCGGGCGCGCGCCAACTGGCCGTAATAGGCGGTGGGGAATCGAGCAGCGTCCTGATAATGGGCGCGCATCTCCTCGAACTGTTGGGCCGCTTCGGCGGCGCGACCGCGCCAGTAGGCGGCGCGCGCGAGGACAAGCGGGTCGGTTGCGTCCTGATCGACGTGGGCGAAATGCTCAAGGGCGGTCGCCGGATCGGCGAGAAAGCGCAGCGCAATCCAGCCCGCCATGAAATGAAAATCGGCACGGTAATAGGGATTGGCCGGCGGCGCGGCCTCGCGCACCACCCGATACGCGGTCCTTGCGTCGCCGAGATCGATGAGCTTGCGGGCGAGCAAGCGGCGCTCGCGCCACCATTCATCGGTGTCCTGGCGCTCGGAATTTTTTGGCGATGCCGTCAGCACCAATTTGACAGCCGCCGCAATATCGGCTTTGGGCGTCACAATGCGCCCGTGGACATTTGAGCCGGGGGAGGCGTTGCGCAGCAGCCAGTGCACACGGCACAGGGCGTAGCCCAGATCCTCGCGCGCCTCAGCGCTGACCTTATCGAGCAGCGCGCCGCCCTTGCTGGATTTCGTCTCCGCGGCGCTGCATGCCTTCACGACCGCGACGTAGTCGTCGCCGATGCGTTTTGCGGCGCGCGTTGCAGCGCCAAAATCCTTGGCGCCGATGCGCCGGTCCATGCGCGCCACGTGGTCAGTGCGGGTCAGCACGCCAGGAAATGCGGCGAGCACTGCCGCTTCCATTTCACCCGATAATGGCGCCGACCGCCACACCGCGCGAACCTTGCTCTCGGCGGAGGCACGGTTGCCCCCCGCCATCTCGACCCGGGCGACCGCAAGCTGGCCAGCGGCGCTGGTCGGGTCCTCGCCGACGAAGCGGCGCACGGCAGCGGTGTCGTACCGCCCCTCCCACAGCTTCTCCTCAGCCCGCCGGCGCAGCAGCGCAATGGAGGGCCAATCGGGATTGGCGCGGATGAAGGCGGCATAACGCTCCAATCCGGCTTCGCTATCACGGCGGCGCAGCAGCGCCCATTCGACGATCTTCTGTGCCACCGGATTGCCGGCGGACGCTGCGAGTGTGGTTGCTTCACCCGACTTACCCTGGCGCACCAGGTCAATCGCCTGTTTCGCTGCAGCGAGATCCGGCGGCAGGGCGGCTGCCCGATCGGCCGCGGCCGGTCGGCTAGTCGGTAGCGGGACCGCTTGTCTTTTTTCGCCTTCGCTTCGCTGCGCGGCTGCGTTCCGCTTCGCTTTTGATGACGGGTGCCCCTTGGCTTCCCGCGCCACGCGGCCCTTGTGGTGCTCGGCCTTGGCCGCCTTTTTCACTTGCGCCGGCGCGTGCTTATGGCTCGAAGCCATGACCGCGCCGGTCGGGCCGAGGGTGACCACGGCGAGCGCCACCAGCCAGACTGCGCTATTGCTCAGCAATCGGACGCGCCGCCGCTGATCGGCGGTACGCACGTTCCTGCCGCGAACCAGAGCGGCACCCCAAAATGGATTCATGCTCACCCCGAGGCACGAAATAGTCTCGTCCCTCCCCCTTCACGGTTGTAAAGCCTTCGTGCGCGACCGAACATTCACGAATACGCTTTGTTTCCTAATTGCCTGCCCCTTGCTGAACGTTTGCTGAACGAAGGCGGCCGAGCCGATCGCTTCAACCAAGTCTGAAGTCTTCTCGACGACGGCGCGGTGACCGCGCCCACCCGATGACTGCACGACTTTTTCAGCAACGTCGCGCTATTCAATCTTGCGGTTGTTGTCGGATGAACTTTGCCCAGGACCCGCTTTTGAGTGCGCAGGACAGCCCGCGAAAATCGGCCGATGTGCGTCCAACCGGGGATGCCAGGAACAAAGCTCGGCCATGACCGCGGAGAAGGCGTTCAAAATGACGGGAACCCACCCCATCAGAACTCGGATTTCTCTGCCGTCGGCAATGGATCGGCGCCCTGCGTGAAAGGGTTGTTCATTTCGCCGGCCGCGCAACGCCACTCGGCGAGAGCGGCCTCGACGCGCCGCGAGCGCTTGGTCACATGCAAGGGCTTGATGAAAACCGCAGGATCCTCGATCAGGACTTCGGCCTCGAGAAATCGGCCGCCCTCGACCAGGCGAAGGCGCTCGACCACGTGCAGCTTATCGCTGTGCGGCGTGCGGAAGTTGTCGACAAAGGTCTTATCGTTGAGGCCGACGGTATCGATCACCAGCGCGTCGCCCTCGTAGTGACCGACCGACTCGCCGTACCAGGACGGCTTCGGATTCTCCGTATGGGGTACATTCAGATAAACCCGCCGAACATCGTTATCGTGCTGCGCGATCATTCTGACTTGCTGCGGGGTCTGGACGAAGAACAGCGGTTGTGCCGGGGTCAGAAGAAAGGCCGGGACGCCGGTCGCCCAGCAACGCGCCGAGCGTGACCACATCGGCTTACCGGCCAACACCTCCTCGTTCGTCTTTTTCAGTGAGTCTTTCGCGAATTGTGTCAGATTGGGATTGCTTATGTCGGCGATCCGGAATGTCGGTTGTTCGCCTCTGTTGTTGGGCACATAGCGGTGGGCGGGGTCTTGCGTTACCGGCGGCGGACTGTCCGGCAAAGGGGTCCATTCGCCGCCTACCGAGATCCACCCCGCATTGTTGGCCGAAAAGTCGGGCGGCCTTTGCTGTGCCAGGGGCGGCGCGAGGCCCGGATACGTGAGCCCGGCCAGAAGGCCGGCGGCGAGTACGGGCTTATTTCCGAGATACTTGAGCAAGGGCTACCTCCGTTGGTGCGGGTCGCTGCCGCCACGCTTTTGGAATTCGAGCGTGCTCGAAGCGGATTGCGGCGTCACAAGTCCTGAATACGGCGCGCAGTCGCGTGCTCCCAGACTTTGTCACGGTCGTCGTCGAACACCAAACCCGGATCAGCCGGCGCTACGTGCCAGACGTTGCGGGCGAGCTCGCCCTCGAGCTGCCCCGCAGCCCAGCCGGCGTAGCCGAAGGCGATGAGACTTTTCATCGGGCCGGAGTTGCGAGCGATGTCGCGCAGGACCTCGCGACTCGGCGTGGCGGCCAAGCGGGCATCGATTTCAAGTGTTTCCGGGCGTTGGTAGTCGGTGCTATGAATCACGAAGCTGATTTCAGGCTGCACTGGACCGCCCAGAAAGATGCGCGCGCCGCCGGTAGCTGCCGTATCCTTGTCGCCGAATGCCGTGAGAAGGTCAGCCAACGGCTTTTCGCCCAACGGCCGGTTGATGACAATCCCCCAGGCGCCGTCGCTATCGTGACTCACCATCAAGATCACTGCGCGGTCGAAGCGTGGATCCCGCATCGTGTCCGTTGCAATCAGGAATTGGCCTTTGAGCGAGGGCGGCGCCCCGGCCGCACTGAACGGCGGTGCGATCAGGGCTGCCGATAATAAAGCGAGGAGAGCAATGATCGCGAACCGAACGACGATGAAAGCCATGGAGTGCTCCATAGACTGACACGGGCTGTGAACAATGAAGATACCAGCACGGAACTTGCACCGCACACCTTTCCTGTCGGCTGCGCTGCGAAATTGCGAACGCTTCACCTCACCTTGACCAGCAGCTTGCCGAAGTTCGTGCCCTGAAGCAGGCCGAGGAACGCGACCGCCGCGTTTTCCAGGCCCTCGACCACGTCTTCGCGGTATTTGAGACGGCCGCTGCGCAACCAGTCGCCCGCTTCGCGCAGGAAATCGCCCTCTTTGGCCGCGAAATCCGTTACGATGAAGCCGCGCAACGTCAAGCGCTTGCGCAACACCGAGAACATGTCGGGGCCTGGCATCGGCGACGACGCGTTGTACTGAGCGATCAGTCCGCATACCGGGACGCGGGCGAAATCGTTGAGCCGCGGCCACACCGCCTGCTGGACCGCACCGCCCACATTCTCGAAATATACGTCGATGCCAGCCGGACACACGGCCTCAAGCTGGCGCGCGAAGTCCGCAGCGCGATGGTCGATGCAGGCGTCGAAGCCGAGGTCCTCGACCACGTAGCAGCACTTGTCCGGCCCACCCGCGATGCCGACCGCACGACATCCCTTGATCTTGGCGATCTGCCCGACCACCGAGCCGACGGCGCCGGATGCCGCCGCAACCGCAACGGTTTCACCTGGCTTGGGCCGGCCGATCTCCAGTAGCCCCGCATAGGCCGTCATACCTGGCATGCCGAGGACGCCGAGCGCGGTTGTCACCGGCGCGATGGCAGGATCGAGCTTGCGCAAGCCGATGCCGCTGGAAAGGGCGTAGTCCTGCCAGCCCCCGTAACCCAATACGATATCACCGATGGCGAATTTGGCGTTCCGCGACGCAACGATCTCGCCGACTGTAGCGCCCACCATGGGCTCGCCGACCTCCACCGGCTTGGCGTAGGACTTCGCGGCGCTCATACGGCCGCGCATGTAGGGATCGAGTGACAGATAGCGGGTGCGCATCAGCACCTCGCCCTCGTGAGGCTGCGGTACCGGGCTCTGCACCAACTTGAAATTGTCTAGTCCCGGTGGGCCAGCAGGCCGGCTCGTGAGGAGGATTTGGCGGTTCATGTCTGCAGTCATGGGCAACCTCCTGAGGGCCGCAATGGTGTTGAGGTGGCGCTATAATGTGCAACGCTACTTGCGGCAACATAGACGAAGTCGTAATCGCGTTGGCATCGTGCCTTCAGTGTTTTGCTGCCAATTCCTGAGCGCCTTGATGCCAACCCCATTGGACTCCGTCATAGCCCGCGTAAACAGAAGAAAACACAATGCCGCCTCGAATGAAATGTCGGCCGCGATTCATCGGTTTGTCGGTGCCTGCTGATTCCAGTTTTCACCTCGGGCCCGGCGCGAACAGGTGGCGATCATCACATGAAAAGGCCGTCATTTGGACGGCTTGTCTGGAAAAGACGGTAGCAAGCGAGCCATCCTTCGAGGCGCCGTGCTGCGCACGGGCCCTTACAACGAAGGCATTCAATTCACACTTTGGGAGCGGCGCACCACACCGTTAACGGGCAATTCACCAATGCTAAAAGCCGGTTGGCCCCACCTTGAGAAATGGCGACGGCGCCGCTACCCTGCACTCGCAAAATGCCTGATCGGCAAATCTACGGAGGTCTCATCATGGATATCCGTGCTGCTGCTTGCATTCTCGTGACCGTTGCCTCGGTCGGTGCCGCTTCGGCGCATCATGGCTGGGGTAGTTACGACGCCACCAAGGTCTTCACCATCAACGCCCCAGTGGAGACGCTGACCTGGGCGGACCCCCACACCCACATCACGCTCAAATACCAGGGCAACGTCTGGGAAGCGACGCTGGCGCCGCTGTTTCGCATGCAGGCACGCGGCCTGACCGAGGAGATGCTCAAGCCCGGCACCATGGTGTCCATCCTGGGTTATCCGTCGACGCAGAAGGAACGCGAGATGCGCGCCGAGCGCATCTCGGTCGCGGGCAAGACCGTCGAGCTGCGCTGACGCACCGGGAGA
>Ga0126376_10000778_pt1 | contig 16319 bp, 14 predicted proteins | sample PanSoiMetPlot_15_FD_92760 | JGI IMG/M metagenome (GOLD analysis project Ga0126376, IMG submission 92760) | Tropical forest soil microbial communities from Panama - MetaG Plot_15 | ecosystem: Environmental > Terrestrial > Soil > Tropical forest > Bulk soil | place: Panama | collected 2016-02-17
ATTTCATCCACTGGTGGCGATTCACTGCGGCGCACTCACCGAGACCCTTCTCGAGAGCGAGCTTTTCGGACATGAAAAAGGAGCTTTTACTGGGGCGCAGTACCGAAAAAAGGGAAAGTTTGAAATCGCAGAAGGTGGGACAGTATTCCTGGATGAAATCGGCGATATCAGTCTGAAGACCCAGACCGATCTGCTGCGGGTATTGCAGGAGCGCGAGATTACGCGAGTCGGTGGGAATCAAGTCGTCAAGGTCGACTTTCGCTGTGTCGCGGCTACGAACAAAGACCTCGAGCAGATGATTGACGAGGGCACTTTCCGTCCCGATCTTTATTACCGGCTGAATGTCTTTCACATCGAATTGCCGCCTTTGCGCGAGCGTAAGCAAGATATTCCCCTGTTGGTCGAGCACTTCGTCCGCAAATTCAGTCTGGCGATGAACAAACAGATCACGCGGATTGCTCCCGCGGCGATGAACCAGTTGCAGCAGCAGCCGTGGATGGGAAATGTCCGCGAACTGGAGAATGCCATCGAGCGGGCGATGGTGGTGGCGCAAGAACCGGAGCTCCGAGAACAGGACTTTATCTTCAAGCAACAACAGTCGGGACCGGCACCGAGTGGAAAGAGCCTCGACGAGGTGGAGCGCGCGCACATTCTACGGGTCTTGGAAGAATGTGGCGGTAACCAGAGCCGGGCGGCCGACGTGCTCGACATTGACCGGGTGACGCTGCATCACAAACTGAAGCGGTATGGCTGGACGCGCTCTCCGGCCGCAATTAGGAACTAAACCCGTCGCAGGCTGCTTCAATGAACTTCGTTCATCTGCTTCCGGTCGGGACGATCAGCCATTCTCTCCTCGAGAACCTGCGCGCAGACCTTCCCAAGAGTCTGCGTATCGAGTGCGAGATTCACCCACTTAGGCTGGATCCGGCTCCGTCATATCACGCCGAACGCCAGCAGTTTCATTCTTCTGAACTCCTGCAGCGGATGCACCAACTGGTCCGAACGAAAGATTGGCGATTGCTGGCGATCACCGATGTGGATCTGTACATTCCGATCTTGAAGTACGTCTTCGGCGAAGCACAGATGGGCGGGTCATGCGCGATTGTTTCGATCTTTCGGTTGCGGCAGGGATTCTACGGATTACCGGAAGACGAACATCTACTGCAGAAACGCCTGCTAAAAGAGTCTTTGCACGAACTTGGACACACACTGCATTTGCGCCACTGCGAAGATTATCGCTGCGCGATGGCTTCCTCCCATGCCGTGGAATGGATCGACCTGCGGGAAAGTTCTTGGTGCGAGTCGTGCTGTGCCAAAGCCGAGGCGATGCTGTCCGCGAAGAGCGTATTGGCCGATCGGCGAATCTAGTTGGGGAATGAGACTGCAGGCTCCGCTGCATTCCGATATCATTCTGGCGCATCGTCAAGTGCTGAGGTGGGCATGACAAGACGCACGGCCCTTGTAACCGGCGCAAGCCGCGGCATTGGAAAAGCAATCGCGCTCGAATTGGCGCATAACGCCTATCGGGTGGCAGTGAACTATTTCGGCGATCCGGCAGCCATGGTCGAGGCTACGATGGCTGAGATTCGCGCGTTGCAATCGGACTGCCTGTGCATTGAAACCGACATTCGATCAAGCAAACAGGTCGCGGCCATGTTTGAGCAAGCGATGAAGGAATTCGGAAGGCTCGATCTGCTGGTGAACAACGCTGGTGTGCAGACGTTCAAGCCGCTGCTGGAAGTCACAGAAGACGAGTGGGACTTAGTTATCGATACGAACCTGAAGGGATGCTTCTTGTGTACGCAACAGGCCGGCCGATACATGAAAGATCACGGCGGCGGGTCGATCGTTAATCTCGGCTCGGGATGCAACAAGCTGGCGTTTCCGTCGCTGGTTGCGTATACCGCAAGCAAGGGCGGGATTGAAATGTTCACCAAAGAAGCTGCCGTGGAACTTGGCCGCTACGGGATCCGGGTGAACTGCATCGCTCCGGGATCAATTGAGTCGGAACGTACCCGCCTGGAAGATCCCGATTATGCTGGGACTTGGTCAAAGCTGACTCCGATGGGACGTGTCGGCACGGTGGCGGATATCGGCCCGACCATCGTCTTTCTGGCCAGTGAGGGTGCATCGTTTATCAGCGGGCAAACGATCGGAATTGACGGTGCGTTGTTTACTCAGGCGCAGTGGCCATACAAGAGGTAGATCTCCGCAACCTTTCCCGACTAACACCGCATACCGAGCGACGTTAGAATGGGACACCGACATCAACGCGACTCGAATTTGGAGGGCATAGTACACTCTTCGCCATGATGCTTCGACGGTTCCTCATAGCTACTGCTCTCGTCACTACGATCGGCGGAACGCTGGTCGCACAACAGAACACATCAACATCCGGAGTTCAACAGGAGCGCTTCGGAATGCGGGACGGGAGGCCCATCATCTTGTACACCTTGAAGAATTCTCACGGCGTCGAAGTTCGTGCCATGAACTATGGCGGCATCATTCAGTCGGTCCGCGTTCCGGACCGCGACGGCAAGTTTGCCGACGTTGTTCTTGGCCACGAGACTGCGGAGGGATACATGCCGAATCCGCCATACATCGGAGCGATCGTGGGGCGCTACGCGAACCGCATTGCGAATGGCACATTCACGCTCGATGGCAAGACTTACACCTTACCGAAAAACGATGGGCCGAATACTTTGCACGGCGGCACCACCCGGACCTTTGACAAGGTCGTTTGGGAGAGCCAGCCTCTTAAAGACAAAAACGGTGTGTCGTTTGAGTATCTGAGCAAAGATGGGGAAGAAGGCTTTCCGGGAAATCTGAAGGTGAAAGTTACGTATGTTCTGACGGACTCAAACGAACTTGTTATCGATTATGAGGCAACCACCGACAAAGCCACTCCGATCAACGTCAGCCAACACAGTTACTTCAATCTGAAGGGCGAGGGCAATGGCGACATTCTCGATCACGAAATCATGGTCAATGCCGACCGCTTCACTCCTGTCGACAAAAACCTGATCCCGACAGGCGAATTACGGTCGGTCAAGGGAACGCCGTTTGATTTCACCAAGTCGACCAAGATCGGGTCCAGGATCGAAGATAACTACGAACAACTCACACTTGGGCACGGATATGACCACAATTTCGTGCTCAACCGTAAGGGCGCCGGAATGACATTGGCGGCGCGGGTGTACGAACCTACTACTGGCCGCGTACTTGAAGTTTCGACGACGCAGCCAGCGGTGCAGTTCTACACGGGAAATTTCCTGGATGGCTCTGTTACCGGGAAGAGCGGCCACGTCTACAAACGACGTTACGGATTTTGCCTGGAAACACAGCACTATCCGGATTCACCGAATCATCCGGATTTTCCAAATGCGATTCTGAAGCCGGGAGAGAAGTTTCACCAGACGACGGCGTTTAAGTTCTCGACGAAGTAGTCAGGATTCAAGAACGTATGGCGGAGAGGTGCGAGGAGTCCCTGCCCGCAGCAATCCATTCTGGGGTAGGGATGCTTCGACTCCGCCGGAGTTCCGCTACGCTCCACTCCGGCTGCACTCAGCATGACACCGTTCTGGATGGTGATTATCTATTCTGCACGCAGCTCTTCGATGAGAGCCTTCTCGACTTTTCGCTGATGATCAGCGCTCAACTTTTTGCTTGCTGAAGTCAGGTAGAACGTGTCGATCGCCATCTGCCCTTCCGTGTCGATCAGGGCGATTTCAATGTTGCACTTCTGATGGGAGAGCGCTGAAGCGATGCGATGCAGGAGGCGCGGGCGATCCTGGGCGATTATCTGGACAATAGTCGTCGTAGTGGATGAGGAATCATCGAATTCGATCTTGGTCTCGACTTTGACTTTGGCAATTGCGCCCTTTTCCGAGCGCTGACGATCGCGGAGCATCTTGTCGAGATCGGCCTCGCCCAGCAGAACGCTGGTGACGCTTCTGCGGAAACGATCCCATTCGGAAAGATTCAATTCCAACGTGCGGAAGCGGTCGGTGAAGTAGAGAGTGTCGACAACCGTCCCCGACTGGTTCGAGAACGCATTCGCCTTGACAATGTTCATGCCCCAGGCAGCAAGCACACCTGCGAGTTTCGCAAATAGAGATGGTCGATCGGCGGTGACCAGAGTCAACTCGTACCAGTGGCGACCGCGCTTGAGTTCGACCTGTGCCGAATCGAAGGCCAATTGCTCGGCCATCTGCAAATGGCGCATGACTTCTTCGGCGGTATGGACTAGCAGGTAGCGCCGCGGAAATCCTTCGAGGAATGCCTTGAACTTGGCGCCCGTCACTGGAGCCAAGGAGCGCAGCCGTGCCAGTTTCTCGTCGTCGACGTCGGCGTGCACTCGTTGATCAGCGCTGCGGTTCAGATAATTCTCGGCAGCCATATACAGCTGCCAGACGTTTTCTGCTTTCCATGGCGTGAGGGCCTCCGGGTTGACAGCTTTGATGTCCGCGTAAGTAAGCAGGCAAAGCATCTTGAGACGCTCGGGCGTGCCCATTTTCTCTGCGAAAGCCGCAACCGTCGCGGGATCGAAAATATCTCGCCGCAACGTCGCGGAGAGCTCGAGATGATTTCCGATGAGGAATAAGACATCTGCGCGCTCTTTCGGATCGACATCGAGGCGGTCTAGGGCACGATTCGCAATATCGAGGCTAGCCTCGACGTGATTGCCATTGGCGACTCCCTTGCCAGTGTCGTGCAGCAGAAGAGTCAAGTAGAGAATTTCAGGATCTTCGAGCTCACTGAGTAGTTCGGCGTAGCGCTTGTCCCATTCCGATTGCGACTGCTTGAGACGATGAAGGCTCTCGATCGCGAGAAAGGAATGCTCGTCGACTGTGAAACGATGGTAGAAATCGCGCACGACGAGTGAGTCGATCAACTTCAACTCGGGCAGGAGCAGCGTGAGCAACCGCAGGGAATGCATTGCGCGCAGGGCGTCGGCAGCGTATGGCTGCAGCAAAGTCTCTTGCAGGTAAAGCCACAACTCAGCGCCTCGCGGAGGAGTCGCAGCCAGCGCCGGTAGCGCCTGTTCGATACGGTATTCCGTGGTTGCGCTCAGCTTTAGCCCGTGATGCGCCATGAAGTGGAACAGCCGCAGCAGAACTTCAGGATCCTGCAAAGCAGCGGGCTGCTGGAGAAAGATCAGGCCATCAACAACGGAGAAATCTGGGGTGGTCACCCGCGACCGCCAGCTTTGAACCTGTCGATAGAGTGCCGACCATGCCTCTGGGATTTCTTCGAGGAGTTGCGTCACCGTGCGCTGCACCGAGCGTGCATGGCCGAAGTAAATCCGCATCCAGTCGGCAGCAGAAAGTTCTTCGGCTTCCGGAGCGCCGATCTTTCGAGCCGCCGCGGCGTCTTGCGCCTCCCAACTCAGCGTGTTGTCGTCGCGTCCGTGGCGGAAGTGCAGGAAACAGCGGGCCGACATCAGGAAGTCAATGGCTGCCTCCAGTTGTTTGCGAACGGGAGGGCGCAGCGAGCTTGCCTCCGGCCAGTCATGAAGCTTGTCCATGGCGGAGATTAGGGCGAGCCAATTGGCGACGTTGCAATCGCGAAGCCCGCCGGGAGCTTCTTTTACATTCGGCTCAAGATGGTACAAGGTCATGCCATGTTTCGCATGGCGCTCGCGCGTAACTTCTGCCAATCCCTGCAACAGGGCTTTGGATTCGCGCATGACAAGTTTTGGGATGACCTTGTCGTGCAGGCGGCGGAACAGGTCGCGATCGCCGGCAAGGTGTCGGCAATCAAGAAGGGAAATCGTAAACTCAGTGTTGTTGGCCTCGTAACGATCGCATTCGGCCAGCGTGCGCGAAGCTGGGCTCAGCTTGAGTCGAAGGTCCCACAACTCCTGCGAGAAACGCCTGACGGGATCCTTGAAGGCCTGTTCAGCGTCACGATCCCCAAAGAGAAAGAGGATGTCAACATCGGAGTAAGGAAAGAGCCAGCCTCGCCCGAATCCTCCAGTGGCCACCAGCGCAAAGTTGTCAGGCTTGGATTCGTCGGCCGAGACGATGTCGCGCCAGAGCCGCGACAGGATATCTTCGATGAGGTGCGTGCGTTGCGTGACACAGGCGCGTCCGTCGCCTGTGGCTTCAAATTCCCTCTGGATGCGCGACGACTCGTCGTTCAGAGATCCCCGCATTTCGCCGATGGAGTAGGACGCAGCCATGATGAAAGCCATTTACCCTGCAGCGTCCGCTGCAGGATATACGTTACCGACTCGACTCTTTCAACCGCGCCCCGGCAAAAATAGCCGCAATCGAAAACCAAACCCCCAGATTTATAGAGCTCCTTCACCGCGTTCATCGTTGCGGATGCGGATGGCGTCATCGACGCGGGTGAGGAAGATCTTGCCATCGCCGATTTTCCCGGTGCGCGCAGCACCTAGAATGGCTTGTACGGCTTTGTCTACCATTGTGTCGGCCAGGACCAACTCCAGCTTGGTCTTGGGGATCAGATCCACACTGTACTCACGGCCTCGATACACTTCGGTATGGCCTTTCTGTCGTCCATGACCTCTAACTTCGAGAACGGTCATGCCTTCGACACCGACCTCTTGCAGCGCCGACTTCACGGCGTCCAGCTTGGAATTCTGTATGACTGCTTCGATCTTCGTCATAGTATTTGCAAGTCCTGTTCTGCGTTGTTTACTGCAGCTGTATAGGTCATCAAAAAAGACCCGCTACTAGGCTGGCGTTTCCCAATAATATCCCTCTTCGCCATGTTGGGAGAGATCCAGGCCCTGCACTTCTTCTTCTTCGGAAACTCGTAAGCCGATCGTAACGTCGACCAGTTTCAAAATGATGAGTGTGCCCACGATCGCGATCACCCATGCGATCGCGATGCCGACCAACTGGTTCACCACCTGATAAGGATGGCCGTCGATTAAACCGGACGGTAGCGTGTTTCCTTGCGCGTCCTTGAAGATCGGGTTGACGGCGCTCACCGCGAAGATTCCGGTGAGTAAAGCGCCCAATGTGCCGCCCGCTCCGTGAACACCGAACGCGTCGAGCGAGTCGTCATAGCCGAACTTCGCCTTCACGACTGCGACCATGCAATAGCAGAACACACCAGCGATTAACCCAATGAGTAGAGCTGGCATGGGTTTTACAAAACCTGCAGCAGGAGTGATGGCGACGAGTCCCGCTACGGCGCCGGAGATTCCGCCCAAAACGCTGGCCTTGCCGTTGCGGAACCACTCAGCCGCGCCCCATCCGACCGCCGCGGAAGCAGCGGCGAAGTGCGTAGCGACGAATGCGCTTGTTGCCAAACTGCCGGCCGCCAGCGCGCTACCCGCGTTGAAGCCGAACCATCCGACCCAGAGTAAGCATGCGCCGATAAAGCTCAGGACGACGCTATGAGGCGGCATAGGCTGCTTGGGATAGCCGAGGCGCTTGCCGAGATACAAAGCGCAGACTAGAGCGGAAACTCCGGAGGTGACGTGGACGACGGTCCCGCCTGCGAAATCCAATGTCGGGAATCTGCCACCGAGCGAGGCATTCAGCAGTCCGCCTTTGCCCCAGACCATGTGCGCCATCGGGTTGTAAACGATAATCGACCACAGAACCATAAAGGCCAGCATCGCGCTGAATTTCATGCGCTCGGCGAAGGCTCCGGCGATCAGCCCCGGTGTAATGATGGCGAACATCAACTGGTAGACCATGAAGGTCTGTGCGGGAATCGTGGCGGCGTAGTCGGCATCAGGAGCGGCACCGACGCCGTTGAGAAACAGATTGTGCAACCCTCCGATAAAACTGTTTCCAGCGCCGAATGACAAGCTATAACTGAAGAGTCCCCAGAGCACCGTGATAACGGCCATCAGAGCAAAGCTTTGCATCATGGTGCCCAGGACGTTCTTCTTGCGCACCAACCCGCAATAGAAGAGGGCCAGACCGGGGCCCGTCATCATCAACACGAGCGCGGCGCTGGTAAGCATCCAAGCGTTGTCGGCAGAACCTTGGGCGGCTGCGGCCTGCTGTTCCAGCTTCGCGAGGCGCGCGTTCGTATCGGTTGACGGACTCGGCGCTGTAGGGGCTTGGCCGCAGAGGACTTGCGTAAAGGCGAGGACCAGGATTGGCGTTACCAGCCAAGCGATCCACCTTTTTCGGTTGAGCACTGAGGAATGTTCTCCTGGGGTGAATTCGAACTGCCACACTACTCCAAGGACGCCTCAATGTATCGTCCACAGAGTCTTCCCGGAAATCGAAACTATTTATCGTGCCTATCAGGTTTTGTTATTGAATTACGCGTGAGAGGCTCTCAGAACTTGAACTGCACATCGAGTTGCATGCGGCGCGGCGGATTCGCGGCAACCGGCTTCCCGAACAGTGGGGATGAAACGGTTCCTATGTAAGTAAGGTAGTTGGGATGGTTCAGGACATTGAAGGAGTTCAAGGACAAGGTGATGACCTTGGCCTCTTGCTTCGCCTTCGAGAGCGGGAAATCATGAGACACGTTCAGATCAAGGTCGATCAGGCCAGGTCCGGCCATCGCGTTACGGGCAACTCCTACAGGACGGTCGTTGAGAATGCCATCGTGGTTGTTGTCTCCACCGGTTGTGATGTTTACCGGTTTCCCGTCGTAGAGGGAGAGTGCAACTCCCAAAGTGAAAAACTTGCTCGGCTGACTCGTGGCGAGCAGATCGAACTTATGCAGGCGATCATTGTCAGCGCGACCCCAATCGGCGGCCGCGTTGTAGCTGTTGCGGGGAAAAAAGTGATGCCACTGGTGTTGTTGTCCGTTCGGCTGAGTGTGTACTGAATTTGCCCGGAGAAATAGCGGTTGACCTTGCCTCGGAATGTCAGCTCCATCGCGTTGCCCTTCAAATATCCCTCAGACTGCAGATCGCGGACTTGCCCGAGTGAAGGGTTAGGACGAACGAGACTGCTGACGATCGGCGCGTTGGCATCAATCGATCGGAACGAACCGATCCCGCGGTTGCCGATGTAAACAGCGCTGAAGGTGCTCTTGGGCGTGATCTGGCGCTCAACGCCAATGCTGTATTGCAAGACATAGGGAATGCGAGTGCGGGAATCGAGTACAACGATACTCGTGGGAACCCCTGCGAGATCAGTTGGCTGAATAGGATAGTGCGCCGGGGAATCCACGATGAACCGTAAGAGATTCACGCCGTCGAAGTGCATGAGATCACCGATCGGGCCAGGGCCGGTGCGGTCGTAGAACATGCCCGCCCCACCCCGGATGATGGTCTTGCTCTTTGCGCTCGGCGCATAAGCGAAGCCGAACCGCGGCGCAAAGTTGTTCGGATCGTCATGGAAATAATTCTGGAAGTAATAACGAACGCCGAGATAAATGGACAGGTTCGAGCGCAACCGGACGTCGTCTTCAAAGAACCCGCAGAGCGCTCTTTCGAGGAACGCTACATGTCCCTGGCCAGACTGCAACATGTACGTTGCAGGCAAACCGCTCGAGTAGTCCGCTGAACTGGCAAACGTATAAATCCCAGCCCGGTTGGTGAAATCATCAAGGCCTCGGCGGCTGATATCCGGGACATCGATTCCGAAACTGAGTTGATGTTTGCCGTTGGCGTAGGTGGCAAAGTCGGTACCGTCAAAGTGATACTCGGTGCGGCGGGAATCCGCTTGTGCTCCTCCTGCGGTAAAGAGTCCAGAGACAGCGACCTGTGCTGCCGGGTCTACACTCGCAACGGAATTGTCGTAGTGGCCAACCAGAAATCGCAACTGGTTCAGCCAGTGCGGCGAGAACTGGTGGAGGTAGCTAACATTGATTTCGTGCTCCAGAAAGTGTGTGTTAGTTGCGGCACTGGGGAGCGTGGTGCCTCCGGCCCCCTGATTCTCGGATGAGCGATGCTCGTAGGAATAGCCGATCCAGAACTGATCTCCGTTAGCAAGGTCGTGAAAGACGCGGCCGGAGCCGAAGAAATGATGCGTCGGGTTCGGTAGTGACTGCGCGATTTGCCCGAAGCCGAGCGACTCAGCCGCCGCGATCGCGTTGACGTCCATAATGTCTTGCTGGTCGAGGATGTCTTCGTCCAGTGCTAGCAGAAAGCTGGTACGTTTGCTGCGGCCGAGCGGTCCAGTCACCGAGCCCTCGAAATACTCTCGGCGCTCGGGCGGCTTGACGACTGCGAACGCGTTGCTCGCATCGAACACGGAATCGCGAAACATGAAATTCAGCGAGCCGTGATAGTTAGGTGTTCCGCCCTTGGTGATGATTTCCAGACGCGCCCGTCCGGGCCGAGAGAAGCGCGCGGAAAATGGATTGTTGTTGATGCGGACTTCCTGGACGGCCGACGGCGTGACTCCCGGACCATTCGCCTCGATTCCATTCACCACCAGCGTGACGCCGTTCGTTCCCGTGGCGTTGTCGTCGAGGAATCTGGACATGGTGGTGATGTAGTCCTGATCGAAGACCGGGATGCGGTCTAGTGCGTTCCGATCAATGGTATTGGTGTTCTGGTTCACCTGCGTATCGGTACTAATGAGGGGGACCGCTTCTCCCGTCGCCACTGTCACCGTCTCGGACTGCACCAGAATTTGCATGACCATACGAACCGGAACCGTTCGCCGAGTTGTAACCGAAAGCGGAAGTTGCGAATCGCGGAAGCCATCAGCATGGAAATTCAGGACGTACTTCCCGATGTTGACCTTGTCGAAATGGAACGCTCCCAGCGCATCGCTGGTAGTTTCACCCAAGGCTTCTTTCTCGCTTCCGAAGAGCGTTACGAGAGCGCTGGGGATGGCTGCGCCGGAGGGATCCAGTACGACTCCGGAGAGCGAATGGCGGTCGGTCGTTTCGCCTACATGGCCGGGGGACTGGCCCGTCTGGGCAATGGTCGGCACCGAGATAATGAACCTTACCGCGATGAAGAGGAGGAAGTAATAACGCTTCAATGTGTATAAGCCTGGGTAGAATCGCTGCAGGCGTGCATTAGAAGAATAGCGAAAGTATCTGAAAAGCTCCTGAAACTTTCAATCAAGCTACAGGGTTTCATGTATAGCACATATAGGAGACTTCGGAGACACTCTGCTTTGATCGTTTTCAATCTTCCGAAGACAAGCTAAAACGCGTTCGCGAAGGGAACACTCTGTGTCGACCGACGAACAGAAGGCTAGTACAACACTTCCAGGGAAAGTCGAAAGAGTAATTCAGCCTCATCCGCATACTGGCGAACCGGAAAAGGCGCAAATCGCGGTCGAGGGTGCCGACCATCTCTACCGGGAAATCCGTGTTCCTAATCATTTGGTGGATGGCGAAGGTAAGAAAGTCAAACTCAAAGAGGGTGCTGAAGTCGAAGTCACCATTGAAGCTGACCCAGTCGTCACGACCACAGTACCTGCCACCGGCAAAGCGAGCTGACGCCGAACGCTGGCCTCCGATTTAATCCCACTGACGTTATTTAGCGGGGGCCTTCGGCTGCTCTTGTGGAGCTTCGGGCTTAACGAATTTTGCGTCATCTACCGGAACGTTCTGCTGCATCTCGCTAACCTGAATCGTAAACTTGCCGCTCGGTCTTGCGAGCGTCCACCGGTACGGCACTTTTACGCCGTTCAGCTCTCGATAATCGGCATAGTCGATTTGCGTCGGAAGCCATCCCAGCGCGGTTTCGCCGAAACGTACTAATCGAACAAGCAATCCAGACTGCTCGTCAAAATATAGCCGGATCGGAGTCTTGTCCTGGCGCTCTCCGACGACGACCTGGGTTTGATGATCGTCGATCTTCTCAGTGCCTTCTACCCGCATCTTGCTGAACATTTGCTTAAAATCGGTGGCGAGGTGAAGATCGGCGTCGATCGCAGCGCCATCGAGATCGCTACCGTGCATCTCGCGCAACGGCCTGCCTGGAGTGCCGAGCCAGCCTTCTTTTCCATTAAAGGCGGTAACGCTGTCGCCATTGGGCATGTGGGTCAGCGAGATTCGTTTTTCGGGATCTCTCGCGTAGATATCGATGGGTAGAGACTTGCCACTGAAATCAATGGAACCCTTCATGACCCGGCTGCTGATCTTATCGACTGCCGACGCACCGCCAACCGCCTGAATGTACTTGTCGAGCAACTGATCGGCAGTCGGACCGGTGCTTTCCTTCGCGTCGGAAGACGCCTTATCGGCTTCCGCGCGGTGAGGCTCGCCCATCGGCTGTCTTGGTTCCTCGATCATCACGGCGGGGATCGCAGCCGGTTGCACGCTGCCACGATGGCAGGAATAGCAGGTTACGGCGCGGTGTCTGTCGAAGTTGTCCGAGTTGATGGCAAACATCATCTCCATCATTTTGCGAGCCGTGGCCTTCGGCTTCTTGTCGTCTTTCTCGAAAGCGTCGCGGACGTGACAAAAATCGCATTCGACTCCCAAGGAGGCAGTGATGAACTGCATGGTCGGAAACACCTGATCGGCCGGAATCCCCTTCAGCACCTGAATGTTCTTGAAAACTTCTTCGGCCTTCTTTGGCCCGGGATTCGCGGCTGCTGCGCTGGACTGTGCCTTGGTTTTGATAGCGGAGATGCTGAATGCAAAAATCAAGAGAAGAGTCGACGCAGCACCAAGAAGCTTCTTAGTCATTTGTTCTTTGGCCTCAGGAAAGTGAAAGTGTAGCAGAGATCGAAAGAGGCTCACGGCTGATTGCTGTAGACGTACTTGCCCGATACTTCGGCAACGGTGTACCGATTCGGCAGCAGATCATCGACCTTTGCTTTCAGGTGCGGCGGGACGAAGAGGAATATGCGGTTGCTTGCTGACCAATCCCGCTGGAGATCCGAATTGCTTAGGTAGATCTTCGGAGCATCGGGAAAAGTCGATCCAAACCACATCGAGGTCGTGCGGCCCTCGACTAATTCAATTGGTTTTTGAAGATAAAAGAGAAGAGACGAGCCGAACGCCTGATCGCCGTAGATCATGACGCGATCTTGCGGATTCGCCCGGGCGGCAATCTGGCGCGCCAGATCGTGCGAGGAAAGGTAGGGTCCGAATCGTCCGAGAGCGATATGCGCCGCAATTAGGAAGACAGCCATTCCCAGGGCCATCGCGCAAGTTGCCGCATAATGCCGCCGACGAAGACGAAGCACAAAAGATAGAGCAGGCATCACCAATAAGGTGATGGCCGCAAGGATCGCCGGAAGCCGCAACGCCGCAAACGACTCGTAACTCAGATCGAGCATATGCGATGTCGAGAGAGTGTCGGTATCCATGTTGTGTTTGGCCAGCACGTTGCCAATATCGGGCTCGAAGGGAAGAGTGCGTGACTTCCATAGCAGGGCGAACAGCGTTGCGCTCGCGACCAACCCTATGGTCGCAAGAATTCCCGCAGAAATCCTCAGCCATCCTTTGCGTACGTGCTGATCGCAGTCGCTCGCTTCGCAACGCGCGATTCCGTCTGCGAGGAGTATCAGCAAGGGTAGATACGCAGGGAAGGTGTAGTACTCCTGATTAGTCGAGATAGCGAAGAAGACGAGGATCAGCCCGGCCAAGATCCAGCACATAAGACGGGTGCGCACGGCAAAACCGGCGGTGGGCTTCTCTTTGCGGACGTCACCGATCGTACGAATGGCTGCCGGTAGATACAGGCTCCACGGAAAGAGCCAAACCAGGTGAAGTGACCAGTAGAGCACCCAAGGCAGTTTGTTGTAGTCGCGCGGATAGCGCTTTCCCAGGAACCGAAGGAAGTGTTCGTTGACGAAATAGAACCAGAAAAAGCCGTGGCCATTCTGGCCGCCTGTATTCCGTAGCCCCGCAAGAATGTGCCAAGGTGCGGCGATCAGTAGAAAAAGAGCAAAACCTGAAAGTAGCCTGAACTCCCGCCATCGCCTCCAGTCGCCGGTTATCGCCAAAAATAGGAAAGCGGCGCCTCCGGGGAATGCTAGCGCAATCAGGCCCTTGGTGAGTACTCCTAATGCCATGCATGTGTAGCCGGCATACCAGCGCCAAGCACTGCTCTGGGGCTCGAGTCCCGTCAGGAAGAAATAGAGAGCCGCGGCGATCAGAAGGCTTAACAGTACATCGGGGATCAGAATACGCGTGAAGAGAAACACCCCGGCGGCCGTGTAAACGAAGGCGGCGGCGTAAACGCCAGCACGCTCTCCGAAGGCGCGCTGGCCCCACACAAAAGCCAATAATCCGAGGAATAGAACCGACAAGGCCATTGGCAAGCGCGTGGCGAATTCATTTACTCCGAAAATGTGATAGCTGAATGCCACGAGCCAATAAGGCAAAGGGGCTTTTTCGAGATAACGAACTCCGTTGACATGCAGAGTCACATAATCGCCAGTTACGAACATTTCGCGGGCAGCTTCGGCGTGAGTGCTATCTGCATCATCGAGCAATGGCGGCGAAAAGACCGAACCCAGGTACACCGCCACGAACACGAGTACCAGCGTGCAGTACGAGACCGCCCGCAATCGTTGCGGTACGCGATGACCTTCCTCAGAAGTTGGAAGCGTAGAGATAGAGCTCAATTGGCGTGGACCTATACAAGGTTACAGAGGATGGGGAAGGCTCGCAAGCGCCGTCCGGTCAATCTGTTTTCGATGGCAAGGATTGTTTGCGTTCAAAGAACTTCCACTTATCCATCCCGGCTGGAACCGCAACATCGAAGAATCCGACCATCATTTCGTCGGAAGTCTGGTCTCCCCAGGTCACGGTCTTCGTGGGATCGGGATTATGCGGATTGTTCTTCGAGTTGTCATACCAGGCGATGGCCCGAAGTTTGGTTCCGGCCTTCAATAGACGCGGCTCGGCCAGCTTATAACTCAATTGCCAGTGGAAGTGATAATTCACGCGTAACAGCACTTCGACGCTGCCGTTATCGTCAACAATGTCGTATTCAAAACGTTTTCCACGCAGGTGCATGTGCGGAAAGAAACTGAGAAGAGTGGCGTCATTGGGAAGCGAACCTTGCACTTGGACGCGGAAATCATCTGCGCCGGGCGGGATGATCAAAGCATGGTTGTTCAATTGCAGAGTGATGACGCGCTGCTTAGGCGGAATCTTCGTAAAGACGAGACCGATGCTCGTTTGGTCTTGAGCCGCAGTGCCGTTCGTCGTGTAGTGCATTTGAAAAACGAGATCGGATCCTGCAGGAACGAATTTCGCCATTCCGTCGGGCCACTGATCCGGAGAACTGCCGGGCGCGTAAACGAGCAACAGATCGCTGGTCGTTTCGTGTGCCTGACGCCGCTCGACCGGATCGCTCAGGGTAGAGGCGGTGAAGGGCTCACCGACGGGCGCATGCCGGAGCCATTCCGAATCATGCGGACGTATATAGACCACAGCATGATGCACATTCGCTGCACTACCCGGACGAAGCTCCGACATTTGCACCCAGCGATCTTGGGCAAAATGCGTGGGCACGATCTCGTAGGTGTACTCCACTTCTCCGTGTGCAGGGATCTCGACCGCCTTTGGCATTTTCACGGTCAGATCCGGCTGAGGAATGCTCCAACCGTCTGCCCACTGCCTTGGAGGAGGCGCGTCTTTTGACTCACCAGCGGGTGCGCCCGCGGCGGCCCACGCCGCGATGGTTTCGATCTGATGATCTGTTAATGAGGGGTCATTCGAGAAATGGCCGAATCTCGCGTCGGCAAACCATGGTGGCATCATCTTCATTCCCACCGAATGCGCAATCGCGGGAGCCCATGGCCGCGTTTCTTCATATGTCACTAGCGGCATAGGCGCAATTTCACCGGGACGATGACAAACCTGGCAATGATCCTGAAGGATGGGCAGAATGTCTTTGTAGAAGGTCGGAGACGCCTTACCAGAGGGTTGACTGGCATGAGGACTCTGCCACGCTGCGCAAATGAACGCGGTTAGCCCGATTGCCAAGGCGACTGCAATTTTTCCCACATCTCTAGTCTCGCACAGCAGCCTGCCTGCGAGTGAGCGATCACACAGCATGTTTCGGCCAAAAATGCTAAATTCAACAATTCATGTCTGCTCCAAATTCGAACTTCGTCCGCGCCTGCAAGTCCCAACCGGTCGACCGAACGCCTGTGTGGTTCATGCGGCAGGCCGGGCGCTACATGGCCGAGTATCGTGCAGTCAGGAAGCAGCATTCGCTGCTGGAGATCTGCAAGAAACCGGCGCTAGCCGCCCAGGTTACGATCGACGCGGCAGAGATCCTCGGCGTCGATGCTGCCATTATTTTTGCGGATATTTTGTTGATCGTTGAGCCGATGGGAGTTCCCTTAGATTTTAGAGAGGGTGAAGGGCCGGTGATTGCGGAACCTGTACGCGCTGCAGAAGATATCCAACGACTTAAGCCTGTTCAATCAAGAGAGTCGCTAAGTTTTGTGTTAGAAGCTATCCGAAAAGTGCGTAGTGCGATGCATCCG
>Ga0126376_10000779_pt1 | contig 16304 bp, 13 predicted proteins | sample PanSoiMetPlot_15_FD_92760 | JGI IMG/M metagenome (GOLD analysis project Ga0126376, IMG submission 92760) | Tropical forest soil microbial communities from Panama - MetaG Plot_15 | ecosystem: Environmental > Terrestrial > Soil > Tropical forest > Bulk soil | place: Panama | collected 2016-02-17
CTACGATCCACAGAACGGCGCACCAATCAATAGCAACCTGGCAGATTACATAATGACAGTCAACGCCGACGCACCTCCGATCGACGTTCATTTTCTCGACTATCCGGACAAAGAAATCAACGAACTCGGTGCGCGCGGCATCGGCGAGATCGGGCTCGCTGGTATTGCCGCCGCGATCACCGAAGCTGTGTGCCACGCGACCGGTGTTCGTGTGCGCGAACTGCCGGTGAAGATCGAAGACTTGCTTGTGTGAGTCACGCAGACCACTGTAGCGTTTTTCCTTCAAAGAGGAATGGTTCGCTGAATGACGGGAGCGGCAATACATTTCTTTTAGAAGATAGGATGGTATCCAGGGTTTGAGAGCAAAGTCTTATGGGTAGTCCGCGCCGTTCTTGAAATAATCGTAAGCTGAAAGCGCTCCGCTTTCTGAGTTGCGTTAGCAACTCTTGCCGACTCTTAAGCCGCAGCGAGGAGGCAGTCAAGGGCGGAGCGATCTCTTTTGTAGTTCGCGGAGTTCATCGAAGCGCAGCGGAGACCCTTTACGGCCTCCGCAGCGGAGGCTCCGGTATTGCTCTTTGCTTTGATCGGTAAAGGTCCCGGAGCAGAAGTATTGAAGTAACTAACAGCAGCGATTGTTGCGGGGATTCAGCATCGACCGTGTGAGGAATCGCGTCGATTGGTGTTTGGGAAGTTAATAACGCTTGGAAACTATCGTGGTGCTCTTGAGGAAATCAAATTGTTAGTTCGAGTTTGTCATCGATGATTTGTTCGACGGGAATTGCTGCGAGGCGGGCGTAGGCGAGCAGAATAGCGAGCGGCGGTTCGTTCTTGTTGAGTTCGTGCTTGGAAATGTTGGTATAGTGAATCAGATCCTGAACACCAAGTCGTTTGACTAACTCTCCTTGAGATATTCCTAAGCTGAGCCGGATTTGCAGGAGCTTCTTTGCAAGATGTTTCGGACGAGGTCGCGAGTGTCCCACAGCTAATTGGATTTCGGTGAAAGAGGTTGACTGTGTTAAGTGGCGGGTACATAGAAACGAGTCTTCACGTATTCAGCAAGCTGCCGGAACGTGACCTTACCCGCCTCAAGTCTCGCTGTTCCTTTTTCTAGTATCTCTACCCCAAGTTGAGCGAGTCTGGTCTTTGCTGCACTCTTATTCTCGGCGGTGCGCATGATCTCGTGAATCTTGCCGTTGTCGTCTTCAAACCGGATGCGTGCCCAGTGCTTGCCTCTTTTCCTGCGGATGGTTCGTTGAAGTATTTTCAATTTGCACCTTCTGTCTTGCCGAACGCACTCACCACATGAGCACGTTGATACGTTGGCCCAAGCCACGATAGTGTGTCCCCCTTTTTGTCCCCCTTTTGAAGTGGTTTTTAGGCCACAAGGGGACACCAAGGAACACAGAGGGAGACAAGAAACAGGCCGTTTTTATTGATGTTTTCTATTTTGTTCAGGAAAACCGGAAGGTAAAAACGGCTCCGGCGGCGAACGCTCTAATCCACTGAGCTACGCGGGCCTAAACAAAATCGCAGGTTTCAAAGAGGTACGTAAGAAATGTACCCCTTTTTTTACCCCTTTTTGTACCCCTCGTCAATAACGAGGCTTTGGTATTGGGCGGCTTTGGTAATGGGGCCAGGGTTGTTAGTGCAAATCAGATTGCACTAATCTCGACTAGCTTCTCGCCGAAATCGAGGAGATCTAGCGCCTTGGGCAGTGTGTTCGTTAGGACTTCTTTTAAGCGTGTGTTAGAGGTATTTCCGCAGGTGACCCAGATTACTTGAGGCGGCGCTCCCAGCTTATCTAGCAATAGCACGAAATCGCTGTCTTTGGTCATAACCACAGCTTTCTCTTGCCTCGCGGCTTCAAAGATTTCTTTGTCTTCCGCATCCCGCAATCCGAGATCACGAATTGCCACCGCACTCACAGCGTAATTACTGCTAATCCACGTGGCTATCGCGGGAGACATTTGAGCATCAACCCAGATCCTCATGCGGCAAGCACCGGATGATCCAGCTTGCGGGCAGCGTATTGGAGGGCAGCTTTCAAATCTTCTGTTTCGAGGTCAGGCATTTCTTCCAGGATTTGCTCGGAAGTGAGCCCCGCCGCAAAGAGATCGAGAATATCAATAACGCGAATACGCATGCCGCGAATGCACGGTCGACCGCCACACTGGTCAGGATTGATTGTGATTCGCTCCAGCAAATTAGCCATTAGCTCTCCTCCATCAATTGCAGTTACGAGGCTAGTATATCTCGCTTTCGATATAGTTCAGCCCGAATCTTTCAGTCTCAACCTGAGCGGGTGTGGCGCCACGGTAGCGCATCAGCTCCCAAGCTGGAAGTTGTGGGTTCGAGTCCGCCGCTCCAGATTTCCTTACACCACATTGGGCTTCGAGAGATCGTGCACATTGGCCCAGTGAGTAAACTCTGCACTCAATTTGCACACGATCCACGGGAGACAATTGCTCGAGTCCCAAACAAGTTCGACCACCGTGCTGTCAGTATCGCTCTCATCGCTGCTGATGTCGCCGGAATGAATCACATGACGCGAGTGGCGGGAGCGTGTTTAATAAGGTTCGTGCGGCGATGCGTGATTGAATTCACGCCGTCGCGTTACTCTACCGTCGCGTTGCTCTTTAATTGTTCGACGAGATCGCAGCAGCGCGAAAGGATTTCTTCATGGCTACAGATCCGAAAGACGAAACGCTGGACAAAATCCAACACATTGCGGATTCTCTTTTAATCGCATACGACTTGCCGGACGAGGTTCGTAATTATTTGGAAATCATCGAAGCACTGGCGCGTCATCGCGAAAACCCCAGTTGCGTAGACACGAAAGAAACCGAACTGCTTGCTAAAATTAATCGCGCTAACGCATAGCGACGCAAGCTAGCCAATCGTTGGACGCGAGCAGTGCGTGCTTCGTAAAGATAACCGGTCCGGCATGTATGAACGAATGCGTGCGCGTTCCCTCAGTAAATCCTATCCAAGCTGTCCCCAAAAAGTAGTTCTGTTTTTTAGTGGTCCATCTGTGTAACACGGAATGCTGAAGTTGCTGATGGGAGGAGACTCAAAAAACCGAAATAACATTTCCCTGGTCCAGTATTTCCGGGAGGTGTCAGAACTGGTTAAGTGTCAACTGAAAAGTGTATTCTTACGGAATATTTTTAGGCAAAGCGAGTTGATTTGCTTTCCTACGATAATTTTCATTTTCAGGGTCAAGTTGAGCAGCTTCACGATAAGCTGCTGCGGCCTCCTTTAATTTGTCTTGGTTAGCAAAGGAATCTCCGAGGTGGTCATGGGATTCGGCTTTCTCTGGCTCCAATTTGATTAATTCGCTAAAACTAATTCCGTCTCTTTCCATTGCTGCTTTTGGAGGTAGATATGTCCTAGATCGTGCCGGCATTCTATATCTCCACTGTTTACGCGGATGCCTTCTTGAAGTGCCATCAGGGCCTCACTGATGTTTTCTTGCCGGTACAAGGCTTCGCCCAATCTGCAATACACGTCTCCATTTCCGCCCCCGAGGCGCAGGGAGGGCATTGTCAACTTAAACTTCATTAAAGAAACAAAATCATCAACTCAGCTACAAATGAAATAGCTTTTGCCGTCCGGTGATTAGCGATCGCTTTAGTTAACGTTCCGAGTGCCCAACCACTCGATCCCAAGCGGCAAATCTATGCTTCATCATCTCTCGATAAACGCCGGCAGTACAGAGGTGTCGCCCCGGCCGGAAGTGTGACGCGATGATCCCGAACGCCGCGAGAAAGCGCTGCGCGTGTCCTCCGGATTTGAACTGTCTCATCACCCGCTCGCGCAATCTGGTTGGTTGATGAGAATTCTCCGCCGCATTCGTGAAGTATTCAGGAAAACCTCCAATTACATCTTCAGCGTTAACCTGACAATACCCTCTGCCTCAAGCAAGGCCTTTATTTCCGGGAAATCAAGAATCGCACTATGTAACTGAAGCTTGTTCATCCCAGCTCGAGCTTTATCAGTCAATCCACGGCCGCCGATAGCCGCGAAGGCCAGCCCAAGCCTAGCCCGGATACTCAACCTCCAAGAATCACACCACCCAGTCTTGTGGTCTGGAGTAACCGGTCTGCGCGGCCATGTCTGGATACTCCCACGAGTCTGCCCACGAGTCGGCGCCAGGCGGCACACCGTACCCCAAAGCTACGCGGTGATTAATGAGTTGAGCCAGATCCCGTTTCAATTGAAGCACGTTCGGCCGTATTAGAGCCCAAGTCTGCGGTAAGATGGAGGTCACTTTCTCATAGATGCAGATCTCCTTGCGGATTCTGGTAATTGCGTCCGAGGTCTCCATTGCCATTCGTGCATCGTCGGAGTCGGTCGTCATGATGGCGTCAAACGCGCGCATCCACCCGTAGCCCTGACTAATGTGGATGAAACCAGCGTCGATAGTGAGCCCGTCGTGCACGTTAAAAGATGGTTGGATGACGTACACCGGAACGGGCCAAGGGTTGTTGGGCATCAGATCTGCTTCGAGCAGCGAAGTGGGAAGCAGCGCCATGGCGCCCCGAATCCCCACATCAACAAAACTAGCAGTCTTATAATCGGGGTAATCGTTATAACGGCTGGTCGTGCCGAGCACCTTGTCGACCAAAGAGTCCAGAAAGCGTCCGTGCGTAGCGTCCGGGTAGGCAGCGTCACACGCAATCGCATACACGACCGCGGCGCCCGCGTCGACGGCAGTTTTTATAGGTATCTGTGTATGCACCCCACCATCTACATAAGACTGGCCGTTCATTGTGACCGGAGCAAAGATGGCCGGAATCGCGGCTGAAGCGATGATGGCGTCGGAGAGGCTCACTATCGGCTCATCGGGGCCATTATCGCGGTCCGTGAAGCGGCCCGATTCTTCCACAGTACGCACCCTCGCTTTCTCCAGACTCACAGTGGTCAACCGCAGCTCCGGAGCCGTCCAAACGGCACCGGTCAGACTATGCCAGGGACTCCACCAGCGGATCTTGCTTCCAACCTGCTTCGGCTTCGGCAGCTGGTTTGGGTCCGGCAGCCGCTCATGCGCCATGTAGATGCGGTGATCCGTTCCCACGGCGTATACTTCCAGGCGGCCGTCGGTCGTCAGCGTTGCGACTGGGTCTGTCAGAAAGTGGATCTCTTCCGATGGCGTCCCCAGCGACTGCCAACCCTCATCATCCGGCTGCCAAGGGCCCACTGCCGAGGGACAGGTCTTTGTCCAAATCGCATAATCGAGGCCGCGTACAAACAGGTTCAGCCGTTTCTCGTCCCCCGCGGGTATTACAGCAATGTTGGAAGTCACCGAGATCCCGATCCGGAGCGGGTTCTCCCAGCCTTTCCCGTTTGCCGTCTGGGTCACTACCCACAACCCATCGGCATAACCTGGTACTCCCACGTAGAAGACATGCAATCGTCCATCTCCGTTCTTCCCGACGGTCACCTCGCTCGTGGTCCGGAGTCCCTGACCCGCGCCAGGAAGGAAGTAATCCCACTTGTACCAAAATCCGTCAGCCGCGTGCTGCTCACTGCCCTTGCACATCGCGATGAAGCCACCCAGATTCGGATGCCAACCGTCCGTGCGTGAGGTGCGGGCAAATGCGCACACAGTTCCGTCCCCGGCTCGTGCGGCGCGAATGCCGCTGACAATGCGAAACGGAGAGACCATCAGTTTCCATCCGATATGACCGTCGGGCGAGTTCCGGTTGCTCCAAGCAAGACCGTCACCGCCAAGAGCAAAGAGGTCCGCCACATACTCGCTTGGTGCGCTGCCGAAAGTTGTACCAGAGCCGCCAGAATCGACGTTCTGGTACGGTCCGTAATCGAGATGCATTGGTTCTGGATATCCGAGCGAACTCCAGACCTCCAGCTTCTTCTTGGCGAGGTCCTTCGGAACCGTGTGGTGATGATAGCGTCCGTCCACGGGCCGCCGCACAACAACCCCGGTCGCGATGCCCTGAGTGTCGGTGAGGAAGATCGGGTCGCTGTCGATCTCATTATCCAGCGGGTCGCCCAGACGCGTCCATGGGCTGGCGGAAAAGCCATTTCCATAGGGCTCGCTGGAAAGAATGGACAGGTAGCAGACGTTGTCGTACCCGCGAGCGGCAATTACAGTGTCGCCCGTAGTATGGCGCCCGACAGCCACACTGGCACCCCGCAGCCCCGGACCGGTTTGCGACCAGTAGGGTGTCCGATCTTCGATCCGCTTTCGAATCGGTTCAAGCGAGAAAATAGAACGTGTACTCTCGAGTTCCGCGATCGCGTTGACTGCGTCGTTTTTTAGAACCCCGGTCAGATCTGGAACGGTCACGAGCGTAGCCACCATGCCCATCAAACTTAGGCTGACCGAGAATCCCAGAGGGGCCGCCGCGAAGCCAGTGCCGAGCAATGTTCCGAGGGGAACCACCATGCCGGCGAGGGCCTGGCCCTTCACCTTGTCCAGCAGAGCATCAAAGTCCAGCCACGGCAAATACATATCGCGCTCGGTGCGCAACTGGTTCCAGGTCATCTCAAGCTGGCTGAGAGAACTCGGTGTGGGCCTGCCGTCCTGGATTTCATAGATGGCTGGCCACGATCCTTCCGCAAGCTGGACTCCATTGATCGCTCCAACCGAGGTTCCGGCAATTATGTCGGGAGTTTGTTCGAACACATTGTCATAGAGAAAACGCAACGCCCCCACCTGAAAATCTCCCGCCGAGCCTCCTCCAGATAGGGCAATGCCCACTTTGCGAACAGAAAACTGCTTGTCCATGACCGACAGTGGTTGGCCAGTGGTCCGCACAAGGGTTGTTCGGCTGGGCTGCGGAGCGTTCCATGTCGCCGAAAGCGATCCCCTCACATCGCCCGGGGCGCGGTTGCCTAGCATTTGATCGGCTGCGGCGAGGGCATTATGGACGAGCGTTGGCAACTGCTGGGAATCGAGCCCCTGCAACGCGATGCGAACGTGATCCTCCGCAGCCCCGAATGGCGAAAACATCACGTGCAGCACCGGGTTATCGGAACCCGTAATCGCAAGCCGTGAAAGTGAAACGGGGTGGAGAGCGGGCGCTTTAATCTCTGTCGATGGCACGCTGCTCACGGTCGCCGAGGTAAGCTCCGGTCGGACGCCGGGCGCGGATGTGGCTCCACTCTCGATTTTGCGACAGGGCACAAGCCGGGTTGTGGGAACGCCTGCGGACGTAACGCCGCCTTCTTCCCGCAGTCTTCGAGCGTCCAGCATGACGTGAAATGAGCAACCGAGACTCTCAGCTGCGTCCGGCGTTGGAACTTGCCTCCCCGCGCAGTAACAAATGGCTCCGTATTCCACTGTGTCGCCAGCACGAAGGTCCGGAAAAGCAGCTCGGAAGTATTGGACGCCGCTGGATAGGGCACTCCGGAAGAAGATGGCCTTTGCACGTTTCGTTGGTCCATGGTTGACCCGGTAGACTACCTCAACTTGATTGCCCGCATCTGCGGGGCTTACCGCGACTGTGATTGCGACCGAATCGATGCCGCATGGAACCGACCAGCCGGGAGCTGGCGCATCAGATGTGCCGTACCATATGGAGATGCCCTGATGCTCCAAACGCATTGTTCTCACCTCTAGGTACCAGTTCTGAACTCCAGCCGAACGACCGCGGTGGTATCCTTCAATCTCAACGCAAAGCGCTCAAAAACCCGAAAGCGGTAGAATCCATCCTTGTCCTCCTGCAAGAAGGCCGTGGTCAAGTCCGTCCCTACGACAAGGTCCATGCTATTCCCTCCCAATGAAACCAAAAGTCCCGTTAATCGAGGCAGAGTTCCGGTCCCATAGAATCCCTGGGTAACAAGAGCCTTGATCCGATCAGCCGGCATGATCAAGGTTGATGGTAATGGAGCGTAAGCATCGGCATAGACATCCGTGTGAAGCACAAGGGCATACGGACCGTATTGCGCCTTTCTTTGTAGAATCGAATATCCCAATGCGACCGCGGTGAACGTATTCTCTCCATACCGGGTCGGGTTCTGATTCACAGGGTTCACCGGCACGACTTGATCTGCTGGCAGAAAATCGGATGGAAACTGATTCAGCAATCCCTGGTCGGCTGGCTCGCCCCGATGGCGGACCGCTCTCTCAAGCAACTTGTTTGAAAGCCCGCTCTTGCCCTGGAAGAGCAACAAGTCCTCAGCCTGGGAAAGCATGTTCGCGGCACGGGTTGCTAAGCTGAGGGCTGTACCCAGGCGTATTTCGCTTTCAACTTGCTGTTGCGTAAGTGCGAATTGCACCCAGATCTCGATGAGGCATCTAACTGACCCCTCATCCATGACAAGCGTCTGACTATTAGTGGAGCTGTCGCCATTTACGGCGGTGCTAAGAACGTCTGCCGGCACAGTCACCGAGTCAGGTGCGACTGGATACAGGGGAAGGCACTTCGCCGCCACCTTCGTTCGCAGGCCTTCATCATGTACGGCCATGTCGATGCGGCCCCAGACTTCCTTGCTCCAGTTCAACCTATTCCTCCCGAGGTTGTTCACCAGACTCGTTGCCACATCCGATGTCGCTGCGGATATCATTAGTCTGCTCCTTTCGGCCGCCGGATTCCTGAGACTTGAGGATCAGATCCGGCGAAATCACCACCCTCAGCTCGAAGCCAACCGTAGTGAGCTGATGTTGGATCGCAAAGACACGGATCGAAGCTGAGAAGAGGCTCTAATGCGAACAGGGGTGTGAAGCGTCGATTCTCCTTCGGTCTTGGCAGATTGTATTGAAAGGAGCTCCGCTATTACAAGGAACGCATTGACTCTCATTAAAATATTGGAGCAGTTTAGAGTGGTTAGTAAGGCCGATAAGTACGGAAAGGTTACCAAGATTCAATGCCTAACTTTATACAACTTGCGCTTGTCTTTTGGACGTGACGAGTTCCAACTGACATTCCCTGTCGTGTTATTAGCTTGTTCCTATGGGAAGTGTGGGCACTTAACAAGGCCACAACCGCAAGGTTCAGAGTGTTCACATTTCCGGGAAGCCATGGCTCTACTATTGGCAGCAATGGAACTAATGTTTTGGCCGAAAGGTTTTGGAAGTAATTATTGGCCAAAACGGCCCAACATTATTTCCAGTCGTAAATTTGATTCTAGCGACCTTCGTCATATCGTGGTAGCGCATACGGGACTCGAACCGTGATCTCTGCCTTGAGAGGCCCTATCTGATTTCAACGCGATGATCCGGGTCGGTCGAAGGTGCGCTATGTTCCACAACAATCGTGGACTCGCATTTCCTTCCGTGGTCCAACTCTTCAAATTCAAGCCCACGCCTGGCAGCGCAACTGAAGCACCATTCAATGCGCCCGACCTCTAATACCTTCGCTTCGTTGGACCAAGGCACGGTAATTCATTCTTCGGCGTATTGGCGACGTGAGTTGGTCACGATGGTGCTTGTCCCACAAATGTCCCACAAAAGCGTGCAAACGTGGCAAGAAAAGGCAAAGAGTGCAAAGCATGCAATGGCGAAAACCTTAGGAAAAAATGCTAAAGTGTTGATAGACAAGGACCGCGGGATTGGATTCCCAAGCTGAGGGTTGCGGGTTCGAATCCCGTCGCCTTGGCCGATTGATAGTACACACTAACGGCCAGCACAATGTTGGCCTTTGGGTATTTCAACAAATATAAAATCTCTTAGCTCTGCCCCTTCCTACATCGTTGCCCGTTTGTTGAGAATGTCCCTCATCTTGTCCTTCACCTTCTTCGTTAGGTGGTAGTACCTGTACGTCATAGAGATGTCAGTGTGGCCCAAAATCTTTGCTAATTCCTGCATCTCCATACCAGCGTCGGCCATGCGAGTTGCAAACGTGTGTCGCAAGTCATGAAAGCGCACGCTAGAGATACCGGCCTCTTTACGTGCGACCTCCCATACCTTACGCAGGTTGACGCTGGCGCTTACGAACACGGGCTCGTCAGGGTTGTCGCTCTTCCTCTGGAGTTTGAGTTTCAGCAGTTCGGCTTTCAATCGAGTGCTGACTGAAATCTCCCACTGCTTTATGTTCTTATCCTTGTAGGTGGTGATGGTCACTTCTTCAGCGTTGAAGTTGACATGTTTCCACTTTAACAACTCCACCAGACTGGACCATCGAGCGCCAGTCTCCAGCGCTGCAATGAACACCGGAATTGTATGACGACGATCCGCTTTCTGAAGGGCCTTGAACAGCCGTAGCTCTTCGGCATCGGACAATACGTGTTCCACAGCACGCTTTTCAGCGGCGACCTGAATCAACTGTTTGCCAGCTTCAGTCTTGAAGGGGTTATCGAAAACCCACTTCTTCGACAGCGCGACACCAAACATCTTTCGCGCTTTCGATAGCTCACGATTCACCGTGGCGATGCTAACTGTTTTTAGACGGTGTGCCTTGTACTTTTCGAAAGCCTCATCATCAATCTTTCTGACGTCCTTGTCGCCGAAATATTCCACCAACTTATCGATAGCATAGTGCGCTGCTTTCACACTCCTGACACCGCTCACCTTAGAACCATCTTCGCTGTAGGTGGCTGGCACATAGAAGCGGGTCTTGACGTATTCAGCCAACTGCCGGAACGTAACCTTACCTGCTTCAAGTCTCGCTGTTCCTTTTTCTAAAATCTCCACCTCAAGTTGAGCGAGTCTGGTCTTTGCTGCATTCTTACTTTCGGCCGTACGTAGTACGTCGCGAGTCTTACCGTTGTCGTCTTCAAACCGAATGCGTGCGCAGTGCCTGCCTCTGACCTTGCGGATTGTTCGTTGAAGTATTTTCAAATTCTCTCTCCGTTCTGCTGGCCCAAAGCCAAGTTTAGTGTACCCCCTTGGCGTACCCCTTTCTACGTGGTTTTCAGGACACATCGGGGTACCTGGTGACACCGAGTGACACAAGAATCACTCGTTTTTATTGACGTTTACGATTTTGTTCAGGAATACCGGAAGCTAAAAACCGGTCCGGAGGCGAACGCTCTAATCCACTGAGCTACGCGGGCTTGAGTTGGGGAGAAGATAACATTAGCCACAAAGAAGCACAAAATTACGAAGACATTTAACTTGCTAAACGGTGCAGCGTGGAGACGATCCAGTAGGAGACGGCGGCGACCAGGGCGGCTGCGGGGATTGTTAGAATCCAGGCCCAGACGATGCGACCGGCGACGCCCCACTTTACGGCTGATAGTCTGCGAGTGGCGCCGACGCCGACGATTGAGCCGGTGATTGTGTGTGTCGTTGAAACGGGTGTGCCGGTGAGCGTGACGTATGCGAGGGTCAGTGCTGCGGCGCTCTCGGCACAGAAGCCGCCCACTGGTTTCAGTTTTGTAATCCGCGTTCCCATCGTGCGCACGATGCGCCAGCCGCCGGAGAGCGTGCCCAGCGCAATCGCCGCATGTGCGGAGAGAACAACCACCGTCGGGATCGGAGGCAAAGTGCCGTTGGCCTCATAGTGCAGACCCCAAACACCACCAGCCGTAAGTACCGCAGTGATGATACCCATCGTCTTCTGCGCGTCGTTGCCACCGTGGCCCAACGAAAAAGCCGCTGCTGACAGAAGCTGACCGCGGCGGAAAATGTTGTCGACACGCGCCGCTGAGAAACGTCGGAAGATCCAGTAGACCAGCACCATCAACGTGAATCCCAACAACATACCGATCAACGGAGACAGCACGATGAACTTGAGTGTGCGGAACCATACTTCAGTCTTTAGCAAACCGCTGATTCCACCGTACGCGGCGATCCCTGCGCCTGCATAACCGCCGAGTAGCGCGTGCGAACTCGACGTCGGCAGTCCGAGATACCACGTGATGAGATTCCAAATGATCGCGCCCAGCAATGCGGCGAGCAGGACGTAAAGACGCAACTCCGGCGTGATGAGATCCATGCGCACGCCGTCGCCAATCGACTTCGCCACCCGCGTGCCGAACACTGCAAACGCAACGAAGTTAAAAAACGCCGCCCAAATTACAGCCATACCCGGCGAGAGCACGCGCGTGGAGACGACGGTCGCGATTGAATTCGCGGCATCATGAAATCCGTTGATGTAATCGAAGACAAGCGCCAGGAAGACGAGAATAATGACGAAGGCCAGAGTTGCGCTCATGTGAGATGGCTACTAAGTATGCTTAATAATCACACTCTCAATAATGTTCGCCACGTTCTCGCAACGATCGACCGCGGCTTCAAGCTTCTCGTACACCTCTTTCCACTTCAGAACGGTTAGAGCATCAGGCGGGTCGTGAAATAGTTCGGCAATTGCAGCGTGATAGATATCGTCACCTTCATTTTCCAGACGATGAATCTCCACCAGGCGTTGCGTCACGTTCTTCGGCCGCTGCAGCGTGGAAACAATCTCCTTGAGCTGCTCGGCCATGCGCTCGATCACTTCGGCAAAATCACGCGCGTAGTCGGTGATTTCCTTGATGTCGAAAATGATGATTGCGCGAGCAGCGTCGTCAATCAGGTCAACGATATCGTCGAGCGCCGTCGACATCATGTAAATGTCTTCGCGATCGAACGGCGTGATGAACGACTTGTTCAGACGAGTGGAGATATTATGAGTGAGCTCGTCGCACGCGTGCTCGAGTCCCTTGATGCGCTGCGCATACTCGCCATAATCGTGGTTCTTGTCGGCCAGCATCTCCCTCAGCTCGCGCGCGGCCGCGGAGATGTAGAGCGTCATCTGCGTGAACAGGTCGAAGTATTGATCTTCTTTGGGAAGCAGGCTTATCAGACCCATGGCACTCCAGGCTTTGTCTGAACTTCATCTGAACGAATGCGGGACTATAACTTACCAGTCGCCGACTTGCCAAATGTAATGCTCGTCGTATATCAAAGGCCGGAATGACCCACGATCACCTGAGTGATATTCAGCAGCTACTGCGCATCGAGTCGGAGGCAATCGCGCAAACGGCCACGCGCCTGGACGAGGATCAGGTCCGGCAAGTGGTTGAATTGCTGGCGAATTGCAGAGGAAAGGTCGTGATCCTCGGAGTAGGAAAGTCGGGGATTATCGGCCAAAAGATCGCGGCGACGATGACCAGCACCGGGACAGCGGCGCTTTACCTGCACCCGTCGGATGCGCTGCACGGCAGTCTCGGGATTGTTCAGAGTGACGACGTGGTGATGGTGCTGAGTAACAGTGGTGAGACTGACGAGCTGGTTGCGATGTTGCCGTATTTGAAGAATCGCGGTGTGCCGATCGTCGCGATTGTCGGAAATCTCAACTCAACACTCGCACGCCGCGCTGACGCAGTGCTCGATGCTTCGGTTGATAAAGAGGCGTGTCCACTAAATCTTGCGCCGACGACGAGCACCACCGTTGCGCTCGCAATCGGTGATGCACTCGCGATGACGGTGATGAAAGTAAAAGGTCTGACGTCCGATGATTTCGCAGTGAATCATCCAGCCGGGCGATTAGGTAAGAGACTGACGCTGCGCGTAGCTGACTTGATGCACTGCGACGGTGAGAATCCGACCATTGCGACCGGATCATCGTGGGTTGACGTGGTGAGAGCGATAAGCAACGGTGGGTTGGGCGCGGTGTGTGTCATTGATGGTGACGGGCGTTTAGCGGGGATCATTACGGACGGCGATCTGCGCAGGGCGATTGAGCGGACGAGTCATGAGTTGCTGGCAACGCTGACCGGAGATGACTTCATGACGCGAAAGCCAGTGGTCGCGACGCCGGAGTTGCTGGCGTTTGATGCGTTGCGATTGATGGAGGACAGGCCCCAGCAGATTTCAGTGCTGCCGGTGATCGATCAGGACCAAAAGTGTGTGGGGTTGATCAGGGTGCACGATATTGTGAGGAGCGGACTATAGGTCTTGAAATAGGTCCTATAGGACAAATAGGACCTATTAACTTCTCGCTATGACATGTCGACGATGTCCCACGCCGATCGAACGCGCAGCAGCTTCGACATCAATCCCGCGTGCATGATGTGTCCGCTTCGTTCCGCGACGACCTTGCCGAGAATCGGCATTCCCAACAGCGCCAGGTCGCCGATGATGTCGAGAATCTTGTGACGCACGAACTCGTCTCGAAAACGTAAACTCGTCTCATTCAACATTCCTTCAGGAGTCAACACGATCGCATTGTCGAGCGATCCGCCTCGAATCAGGTTCGCGCGTCTCAGCTCCTCAATCTCGTTCGTAAATCCGAACGTCCTGGCCGCTGCGATGTCACGGCTGAAAGCGCCGTTACTAAGTTCCACAAACAAACTCTGCACTCCGATCAGCGGATGTGAGAAGTCGATCAGACAGTCGATCTGATACGTGTCCGCGGGTTCGACGCTGATGCGTCGATTGCCCTGCTCGAATGAAACCTTCTCGCGCACGAGCAGCGCGCGACGCGCGAGCGGCTGCTCGACAATGCCCGCACGCTCGATGATCTCTGCGAAGTTCTCCGCAGAACCATCCATAATCGGAATCTCGAGATTGTCGACCTCGATGAAGACGTTATCGACGTTAAGCCCGCGCAGCGCCGCCAAAAGGTGCTCGACTGTTGAGAGCATCACCCCGGTGCGCATGAGGGTGGTGGCGTAACCGCAGTGTGCCACAGACTCGACCGTCGCCGGAATCTCGAATCCGCCGAGATCGGTGCGACGAAAGACGTATCCAGTGTCAGGAGGTGCGGGCACGAGACGGACCTGAACCGGAACGGCGGTGTGCAGTCCGATTCCGTGAGTATCAACGGCACTGCCCAGCGTGGTCTGTTTGATCAACTGTCGGGACCCTTATCTCAGACGTTCAGTCATGTTGCGCGCCTCGCAGAGCAACCGGTGTGCCTGCGTAAATCCTAGATTTTCGGCGTTTGAGTGTGGCACTCGTGCCACATCGAGGTATTTTGGTGAAGATCTCCCGCCACACGTTATCGTCAAAATTTCACAAAAAATTTGAATAGAGTGCATTGCTGGAGTACACTCAGGCCAATTAAACCGTCGGGACGCCAGCTTTTCGGCGTAGCGTTTGAGAAAAACAGCGCTTTCGGCCCACAAGTTCGTGGATGAAAGGAACGCGACGCCAGCGCTCCGAAGAGCAAGAGAGTGAAGGTCCTCTTGTCACTCTCGTGGAGAAACCGCGATGCCAGACCTTGAAATTACGTGTTCGGAGTGCAGTACCCCGTTCATGTTTACCGAACGGGAACAGGAGTATTACCGGGAACGAAACCTAACTCACCCGAAGCGATGTAAGCCATGCCGCGACGCACGGCGCGCAAACTTCGGCGGCGGTTCAAAAGGACAAGGAGGTGAGCGTCAGAGATTTGAGATCACCTGCGATCAGTGTGGCAAGAGCGATTCAGTACCGTTTAAGCCATCAACCGGCAGGCCGGTTTTATGCAGCGATTGTTTTAGCGCGAGTCGTGCGCAACAAAGGACCTGAGCGGTCAGGCCTGGCCTTTGCGAAGAGCTAGCTTCGGGCTAAAAGGTTAAAAAACAACCTGGCAAGCTCCCGACGCGGTATGTTTTTACGCGATTAGTGGTAAAGAACGCTCTGAAAGACGTAAAAGCGAGTTGAATGGGGTACGAAACGATACAACTGGAGATGCGTGAGGCGGTCGGTCTTCTGACTCTAAACAGACCGGAACGGCTGAACGCGCTCAACGTGCAGGTAGCACATGACTTCAAAGCCGCTGTTGCCGAAGCGATGGAGCGTGGCGCGAGAGCGATCGTGATCACGGGCGCGGGCAGAGCTTTCAGCGCCGGTGGCGACTTGCGCGCAATGCAGGAGATCGCAAAGAAAGACGGACGATCCGAGGCGTTTTTCGACGAGCCCTTAAGAATTCTGAACGCGGCGATCGTCTTGATTCGCGAAGCGCCGGTGCCGTTTATCGCCGCAGTGAATGGAGTAGCGTCGGGTGGTGGCTGTAATCTGGCGTTAGCGTGCGACCTGGTGATCGCGGCTGAGAGCGCGAAGTTTAACCAGGCATTTATCAAGATTGGTCTAACGCCTGATTGTGGTGGAACTTTTATACTGCCGCGGCTCGTAGGATGGAAAAAGGCGACTGAGCTGTTGTTCACCGGTGATTTGATCAGTGCTCAGGCCGCCGCGGAGATGGGAATGATTAATTCAGTTACACCAGACGAGGAGTTGATGAGCCGGGCGATGGCAATGGCCGAGAACCTGGCTCACGCACCGACCGCGGCGATAGCTGAAATCAAGAAGTTACTGGATGCCAGCGCCGCAAACGATTTGAGAAGTCAACTTGATCTGGAGCGTGAGACACAAATTGAATCGGGAAAGACAAAAGATTTTGTAGAAGGCGTCTCGGCATTTCTTGAAAAGCGGCCGCCGCGATTTGTTGGAGGATGACGTTCGACGAGAACGGAGCAGATCGCGAGCC
>Ga0126376_10000780_pt1 | contig 16281 bp, 6 predicted proteins | sample PanSoiMetPlot_15_FD_92760 | JGI IMG/M metagenome (GOLD analysis project Ga0126376, IMG submission 92760) | Tropical forest soil microbial communities from Panama - MetaG Plot_15 | ecosystem: Environmental > Terrestrial > Soil > Tropical forest > Bulk soil | place: Panama | collected 2016-02-17
ACGAGCGGGAGCTTGCTGAGAATCTGCTCTTTCAACACCCACCGAAGCAAGTTGCAGCGGACCATCCGAACGCGGCGCTTCTAAAGAATATTCCCGCAGATTGGCGGGAACAGACGAAGGAGCAGCGTGCCGCGGTAAATCAGTTTCACATTGCCGCGATCACCGAGCATTTCCGAACGGCGACCAAGAAAGAGAAAGTTCGGACCGAAGATCTGCCATTGGATCAGCGACTGGCGAACTACATCATTCAGGGCACACGAGACGGGCTGGTCCACGATTTGGAAAGGAAGCGGGCGGAAGGAGCGGCGCCGCTGGAAATCATCAACGGACCGCTGATGGAGGGCATGGCCGAGGTAGGGCGACTGTTCAATGCGAATGAACTGATTGTGGCTGAAGTGCTGCAGTCGGCGGAAGCGATGAAGGCCGCCGTGAGCCACCTGGAGCAATTCATGGAGAAGGCCGACACGGCGAAGCGCGGAAAGATCGTGCTCGCGACGGTGAAGGGCGACGTGCACGACATCGGGAAAAACCTCGTTGAAATTATTTTAAAGAACAACGGGTACAACGTGGTGAACCTGGGGATCAAGGTGCCACCGGAAGAGTTGATCAAGGCGTTTCAAGAGCACAAACCGGATGCGATCGGACTTTCGGGGTTGCTCGTCAAAAGCGCGCAGCAGATGGTGGTGACGGCGAGCGATTTGAAGGATGCAGGGATTGAGATTCCGCTGCTTGTGGGCGGAGCGGCACTGAGCGGAAAGTTTACGCAACAAAAGATTGCGCCGAGTTACGGGAAAGCCGTGTGTTACGCGAAAGATGCGATGACGGGACTGCGTCTGATGAACGAGCTGATGGACCCGGCGACGCGAGAGACCGTGATGCGCGAGCACATGTCGACCGGCGACGGTGTCTCTGTCACCACGACGGTGAAAGTTACAGATCTTGTGCCGGTAGCGCGGTCCCCGAAAGTGCGCGCAGATTTGCCGATCGAGCCTGTGGGCTATCTAGAACGCAAGATTCGGCTGGTGCCAGATTTGCGCGAAGTGTGGAGTTACATCAACCCGTTCATGTTGTACGGAAGGCATCTCGGCTACAAAGGCGATTTTGAGAAGCAGCTTGCGGCTCGCGAAGCGAAAGCGGTGGAACTGTTCGAAGGCATGGAGGAAGTAAAGGCTGAAGCGGCGAAGTGGATGAAGGTGAAAGCCGTTTGGCAGTTTTTCGAAGCAGAGGCGGAGGGCGAAGCACTGTGCCTTTTCGCTCCGGGCGGAACGGAGCCTTTGCAAAGATGGCACCTGAAGCGACAGAAAACCGGCGACCGGCTCTGCCTGAGCGACTACGTCTTGCCAGCGCGAAACGGCAAGCGAGATCACGTAGCCATTTTTGTCGTTACCGCAGGTGAAGGAGTACGCGAACGTTCAGAGACGGCTAAGAGCGCCGGCTACTACTTCTTGTCGCACGGTCTTCAGGCTCTGGCGATCGAAACGGCGGAGGCCTGCGCGGAGTGGTTGCACCGACGCATTCGCGAGGATTGGGGATTTCCGGATTCCCCGGAAATGACAATGGCGCGGCGGTTCACGTCGAGATATCGCGGTAAGCGGTACAGCTTCGGATACCCGGCTTGTCCGGAGCTCGAGGATCAGGAGGGAATCTGGAAGCTCCTGAAACCAGAGGAGATAGGAGTACAACTCACAGAAGGGTTTATGATGGACCCAGAGGCCAGTGTGAGTGCTCTGGCTTTTATTCATCCGGACTGCAGCTATTTTAGCGTCGGCGAAGAAGCATAGCCAGGCGAGAATTCTGGGGAAATCTGGGAATCTGAGTGCCCAGAAGTGGAAGGATTGGTACCCCAAGGCCGCAAGTGAGACTGTAACGCATGCTAAACAAGGCGGTTACCATTGGCTGGCAGGTTGCTCCGAAGCCTGCGAGAATCGCGGTATATGTGTGCGCGGCAAGCACGTCAAACAGATTGAATCTGCTTGGGAAAAAGAAAGAAACCTTAACCAGGCAGAATCAGGCGAGATTGAAACAACAGAAATGGCTGCAACACGAACTTTGGCAGAACCTGTGACCAACTCCCGCACGACTGCTTACTTACAGACAGGAATTCTGTCGGCTTTAGCGTTACTTCTCTACTGGCCGACGATTAGCGGACTGGTGAGGCAGTGGTGGACGGACGCGGACGCATCGCACGGGTTCATCGTTGTGATCTTTTCGGCGTATCTGCTTTGGAAAACCAGAAGCAGCTGGAAGGATGTCGCGATTCGGCCTTCGGCGGCAGGTGCCGTTTGGATCGCAATAGCGATGGCGGCACTGATTTTGGGGACATTCGGTGCAGAACTGTTTCTGGCGCGAGTGTCGCTGGTGATTTTTCTGGGCGGCCTGGTCGTGCAATTCGCCGGATGGAAAATGTTGCGCACAGTCGGGGCGCCGTGGGCAGTTTTGTTTTTGATGATTCCCCTTCCGGTCATCGTGTTTAACGAAGTCGCTCTTCCCCTGCAGTTTTTAGCGTCCCGCTTGGCCGGGGATACTCTGGATCTGCTGAGAGTGCCCGCACTACGCGAGGGCAACATAATCATGCTGCCATCCATTTCGCTTAATGTCGTGGAGGCGTGCAGTGGCATTCGGTCGCTGATGGCGTTGATCACCTTAGCAATCTTCTATGGATTGCTCATGGAAAAAAAGATCTGGATCCGATGTGTCCTTGTAGTGCTGGCGGTCCCCTTGGCGGTAGGTGTCAACTCTCTGCGCATTGTGGGTTCCGGATTGCTAGGACAGAATTTTGGAAAAGAATACGCGGAAGGTTTTTTCCACGAATTCTCGGGGCTCGTGGTGTTCGTTATAACACTGGGCACGCTGTTCTTGCTGCACTGGCTGGCCAATAGGATGTTGAGGAAACGGGCCACGGCATGACGAACCAAGCGCAGGGCTGGATTCGATTTGCAAGCGTCGCGGCGATTATGGCGTTGGCTGCTGCAATGCTGCTTGCCCGCAATCGCACCGAGAGAGTTCCTTCTTATGCCGATTTGCAGGACTTTCCTCAGGCCATTGCCGGACGAACATCGATTGACGTACCTCTCAGCGCGGAAACGCTGGAGTCGCTTGGCCCGGGACACTTCCTAATGAGGGACTATCACGGAAAGCCGGGTGAGCCGCTCGTAAATCTTTACATCGCATTTTTCCCAAGCCAACGTACGGGCGACACGATTCACTCGCCGAAGAACTGCCTGCCAGGCGCTGGGTGGATACCGACACAATCAGGGCGAATTTGGATCCCTACGAGAAGCGGCGGACAAATTGAGGCGAACCGCTACATCGTGACACAAGGGCTCGACCGGATGCTGGTTTTGTACTGGTATCAATCGCACGGCCGAGTTACGCCGAGCGAATATTGGGCGAAGTACTATCTCGTGACCGATTCGATGCGAATGAACCGGACCGACGGCGCGCTAGTGCGGGTCATCACGAGCATCGGCAAGGACGAAGACCCAACCATAGCCGAAACGCGAGCCATGAAGTTTTCACAAGAAATTCTTCCCCAGCTGAATCAATACATTCCGCAGTGAGCGGGGCGAACTATGCAATTAGAGAGGAATTGAAATGACCAGCCATGAAAGATTTGCCGGGAGCATCGTTTTGGGCACTGCGGCGTGCATGATGCTCTTGCTGAGCTGCGGCTGCTTTCGCGACCCGAATGTGCGAAAGAAAGAGTATCTGACTGCGGCGGACGACTATTTTTCCCAAGGCCGCTACAAAGAGGCAAAGATTTATTACGGCAAAGCGCTGCAGATCGATCCGCAGATGGCGAATGCGCACTTTGGGCTCGCTCGAAGCTCGATGCAATCGGGCGACATAAAGACAGCGTATCAGGAGTTCAATCGAACGATCACAATTGATCCAAGTAACACCGATGCGCAGCTTGCAGTGGGCGAGATATTGCTCGCCGGCGGGGCAAAGCGAGAAGCGAGAGATAAGGCCCTGGAGATCCTTTCGCAGCATGCCGACAATTCCCGCGCACAGCTCCTTTTGGCGAATTCGGATCTCGCCATCGGGGACCTGGACGCGGCGCTGACCGAGGCCAGCAAGGCCGTGGAACTGACGCCCGGACAGGCGATCACCCATGTGAACCTTGCCGTGATGCAAGAGCGAAAGAAGGACCTAGAGGGGGCGGAAGCAAGCCTGAAAAAGGCCGCGGAGGTTGATCCAAAGTCGGCGATGGTGCAGATCGCACTCGGCAGTTTCTATCAACGGCGGGCAAAGTATTCGGAGGCCGAAGCGGCAATGCAAAAGGCCATAGAACTCGAGCCGAAGAACCCCATGCCGCGCGGGCTGCTCGCGTTGATCTATGCCTACGAACGGCAGTTCGATAAGGCGGAGCAGGTGCTGAAGCAGGCGAAGAGCGATCTCGGCGACAATCCCAACGGATATCGAATGCTCGGCGAGTTTTACGTGCGACGGGGAGACCTGGAAAAAGGAATGGCGGAGTTTGCCTCACTGCATAAGGAGCACAGCAAGGAACCGGGTGTAACGCTCACGTACGCGGAGCTGTTGGCGACACAAAAGCGCTACGACGAAGCGATCGCGTTAACAAACGAACTGATTAAGGCAGATGCGACCAACGTGCAAGCAATTACGCTTCGGTCGAAGGTTGAGCTTGCTCAAGGAAAAGCTGGAGTGGCGCTGGAAACGATGAAGACGGCGGCAAAAGCCGCACCAGGCAATGCGCGGGTTCATTTTGACCTCGGCGTCGCCTATCAAAACGCTGGCAACACTCCGCAGGCGAAAGTTGAATGGGAAAGCGCACTAAAAATTCGGCCGAGAATGGTGGAAGCGATAGAAGCGTTGGCGAATGAAGCCGTACGTGAGAATGACATGAAGAGCGTGCAGAGTTATGCAAATCAGATGATCGCGATCATGCCTCAAATGCCGCAAGCGTATTTGCTGGCCGGCACCGCGGCGGCGGCGCTGGGCGATCTGGCTGGGGCGGACACTGCTTTCCAACAACTGGTGCGGCTAGCACCGAACAGTGCCATCGCCTATGCGAAATTGGGTGCCGTGCGTGTGGCGCAGAGGCGGATGGACGAAGCAGCGAAGTTGTTTGAAGAAGGCTTAAATAAAGATCCCAACTCCTTCGATGCGTTATCCGGCGTCGTGCTGGTTTTGGTCTCCAAGAAACAAACGGGTGCAGCAATCGCGAGGGTGAAGAGCGCGGTTGACCGGGCGCCAACCAGCGCCAACACAACATTGCTGGGGAAACTATACTCGGAAAACAAACAACCGCAGCTGGCTGAGGCCGCGCTGCAAAAGGCAAAGGATCTCGATCCCAAAAATGCCGACGCTGTGTTTCTGCTGTATCAACTGAAGTTAGCGAGAAGCGCGAAGGAAGAGGCAGACGCCATCGTCCTCGAAGGAATAAAAAATGGAATCGTGGACACAAGATTGTTCAACGTGTATGGGATGAGCTTGGACGCGAAGGGTGACTGGAAATCCGCGCAGGCTGCTTATCAAAAGGCACTGGCGATCAAGCCGGACGACACTTTAGCGGCCAACAATCTGGCGTACTCCTTGCTCGAACACGGGGGCGACGCGAACTTGGCGCTCTCCTTAGCGCAGACCGCACGCCGGGGAATGCCGAAGGCCGGTGCAACAGCTGACACGCTCGCTTGGGCCAGCTATCACGTCGGAGCATTTGACACGGCACGAAAGCTATTGGAAGAGGCGTCCGCGCAGCAGCCGGACAATTCGACATATCACTACCACTTGGGTCTAACCTACCTGAAGCTGAATCAAAACGCACGAGGAAAGGCCGAGTTGGAGAAAGCTCTGAAGCTCAGTCCAAATGGACCAAAGGCTAGCGAGATTCAAGGTCTCATCGCGCAGAACTAGAAACGAGAAAAAACTAATCACACTGATTGAACGGTTAAGGCTGCGGGATCGGATCGGTTGAGCGCACCCTGATCGCGGTTTGGCGTTTCGTCTGCCACCTTTGCAAGCGCTTCGCGCATTTTAGCGGCCAAAACACGGACGTTCGGTTCACGCGTAATGTCATGGTGCGATCCGGGAACGTCGCACACTTCCAGCGATTCTGCTAGCTCGCGCCAACCCAGGAGTTCGTCATTCCCTTCCAAGAAGGAGCGAACCGTAGAGCGGAAAATTGTGACTTTGCCGGGAAAGAAACGCGGCGCGTAGTTGGCGGCGGCAAAGGAATTGATGTCTTGCACCGTACCGAAGGTTTGGGGCAGGGATTTACCTGCGAATTTGTACGCCCGATACAGAAACTGCTTGGAACGCTGTCCAAGCCGGCTCCTAAGGTAACCCCACGGATCTCCGCCGAAGAGAAATTCGTCGAAGCGGGATTTGTAGAGGGTCATGAGCCCTCGGAAATCCAGATTACTGCGAATCTGTTCGAGGTAATGCCACTCCAAAGTATCGAGCAGGCCAACCAAGCCGATCTTCTCTCCCTCAGCATGAAGCTGGTGAGCCATTTCGAAGGCAACGAAGCCTCCGAAGGAGTACCCGGCGAGATGGACGACGCCAAGCGGAAAGCGTTTACGAATTTCGGTCAGGTAAAATGAGGCCATGTCTTCAACGCGCGTGTGAAAGGGCCGCTTGCCGTCTAGACCTTGCGGTTGTAACGCATAAACCGGCTGATCGTCTCCCAGGTGACGGGCAAGATTTTCGAAGTTCAGTACGTTACCGCCGAGACCCGAAATCAAGAAAACCGGAGCGCGAGAACCTTTCGGTTGGATGGTGACGATGGGACTCCACTCATCTGAGACGGTGCTGGCCATTTTCTCGACCGGAGCGCTAGTTCGGCGAATCAAGTCAGCGAGATGGCGGATGGTTCTGGCTTCGAACAGAATCGATAGGCCAAAATCCAATTTGTAGGCCTTTTTGATTTTGCTCACGAGCCGAACGGCGATCAGTGAATGGCCACCAAGGTCGAAGAAGTCGTCGTCGAGTCCGATCGAGTCCATGCCGAGAAGCTCACGCCACCAGTCGACGAGGGTCGCCTCGACTCTTCCCGTGTCGGCCACAGAAGCGGCTTCCGCGGACACAGGGGCACTTGGCCGGTCCAAATAAAACCCGATCGGCTGGGGCAAAACAAGAAATCCCGAAGGAGATGGCGCACCAAGTATTTGAAAAAAAGAGTTTACGGCCGTCTGCGAATCGAGTCCCGCGCGAGGAATGACCGTCGCGGACTCGTCGGATGCGGCGACCATATTCTCGTCTTGGGATAAGGAACTTTCCACGGCGGAAAAATTCGAGATTTTTCGCATCGCGAATTCATCGATAACAGCCAGAACATTGCCTTGTTCGTCGCAGATTGTAATCTCGAACGTTTCGACGTCACCCTTCGTGCTGTTCGGGTGCAACACACGAATGTGGCTCAAGATTTTGCGCGGCAGGGGCTGAAAGACTCGTATTCGCTTGTAAGTAAGGGGCAGGTAGACCGAGTCCGAATTCCCGTAGTCTCGGATGAGGTAGAGTGCGCAGCCCGTTGCAAGATCGAGAAGCGCCGGATGCACCAAGTAGGACCGTAAATCGGCGGAGAATTTCTCATCGAGTTCAAGGTAGGCCAGGCCCTCGTCCTTGCCGAGTAGAAGCGTACGCAGGTTTTGCCAGCGCGGGCCAAAAGTAAAGAAGCGTTCCTGTCGCGTTCGATTTTGAGCATCAAAAGTAAGTCTAGCTATAGCGCAGCGCTTCGCTGTCGAAGAGACAGGCAGCGGGCTGGGGCGCTTCGCGTCCGAGCGCGAGATCTGACCGGAGCAGTGCTCTGTCCAATCCATACTCCCGCGAGCGCCGAGAATGGAGAAGCGAAACCGGCTGCGATCGGCACGGTCGCGGCGCAGTCGAACGCGGACTTCTTTCTTCTGTCCCCGCTCGAAAACGAGTGGCGCGAGGAAGAAGACGTCCTCAAACTGAATCGGCGATTGCCAAGAAGAAGGCTGAGCATCACGCAAGAAAGCAGCGAGCGCAAGTTCGAGATAGCCGGTACCAGGCACCAACGCTTTGCCCGATTTGAAGACATGTTCGGAGACGAGCCACTGGGACTCGATCGAAAAGTCTCCGGCACAGACGGTGTCCGATTGGGTTTCGACGACCGTTCGATCCAAAAGCGGGTGGACCGGCTGCTGCGCCGCGCCCATGCCGACGTTTTGCCAAAGGCCCCAGTTTGTCGAGAAAACGCGAGGATCGCTAACGCTTTGGGCGAAGCAATCGAGAAAGGCGTTGGCCGCGGCGTAATCGATCTGGCCGGCCGGCGGAAAGATCGCGCTGACGGAGGAGAGCAAAGCAAAGAAATCGAACTCCCGCGAAGCGAAGATTTCGTAAAGCGCCAAAGTGCCAGAGACCTTTGGAGCCAACACGGACGCTGCGGATGAAACGGTCTTGAGCTGAAGCGGACCATCCTGAATCGACCCGGCGGCGTGAATGATTCCGTTAATTCTTCCGAAACGGGTTTCGGCGAGATCGATCGCACGGCGAAGGCTCTTTTTGTCGGCGACATCCGCGGACACAACGAGTACTTCAGCCCCGGTCGAGAGCAGTTCGAGCAGCTTCAACAGTTTTTGCCGGAGGGATTTGGGCGTAGCCGCGTCTTGGGAGAGCGGCTCCCAATTTTCGCGTGCCGGAAATTCAGAACGGCTCAAGAGAACCAGCTTCGCTTTGCACTGTCTAGCAAGTCGCTCGGCAAGCAAGAGGCCGATTCCACCTACGCCGCCCGTAATTAAGTACACGCCTTTTTCCCGGAGTCTTATGTTTGCGACTCCATCTGGAAGTGAGGCCGCGTCAAAGGACTCTTTCCAACGGCCAGATTCTCTGAAGGCGACGATCGAGTCGGACGGTTTTGCGAAGAGTTCTTTTAAGACTGCCCGCGCGGCAAATTCTGAAGCAAGAGAGGGCAAGAGGTCCACGTTAGAGCAAGAGATGCCGGGAAGCTCTTTCGGGACCACACGGACTGGTCCGAGCGAAACAGCCAGCTCCGGACGGACGGGGATCTCACCGGAAATTGCCTGCAGTCCTGAAGTCACGACCGTGATGCCTACACCGGAGACGTCTTGCTCGCCCAGCGCTTGCGCCATGAACAGTAGGCCGTAGAAGGAGCGTTCGAGGTTCGCCGAGACCTGCCCTTCCGGCGCGGCCGCAGCCCAAAGGTAAAGAATTCGATCGGGCAGAGTTTCGCCTTTTGACGTAAGCTCCGAAATCAACGCGCGAAAGTCGTCGCCTGCTGCGGGTCGAATTCGAAATAAAGTCGCCGATTCGCGAGTGAACTTTTCCCCTGCTCTAACCTCAATAAGGTGGCAACCCGCGGCGCGCAACTGGCTTTGCAGAGCCTCTGAGAGAGGCGAATCGTCCGAAAACAACAGACACGACGTAATCGAGGCTAGAGACGAATCAGAGAGTGACTCGAGTTTCCAGCTCTTCCTATAGACGTACGCCTGGTTAGTTTTGACTTGAATCGTGGAAGGCCGCGGCGCTGAATTCAATATGAAGCCGTCACCGCCGTCAATCCAGTAGCGATGGTGGTCGAAGGGATACGTCGGAAGCGGAATTCTGCCAACCGTCTCTCCGGCGTGCAACGCTTTCCAGTTGATTGAGTGGCCGAGCACCCACAAATTGGCGACCGCCGAAATCAGGATGGCCGAATCGTGAGAAGAGTCGTGCACTGGTCGAGTCGAAGGAAAGACCGGAGCATTCTTTGCGGGATGTTGACGTGCGAGTGACGTAAGTACGTTTCCCGGACCAAGCTCCAGCAACACATTTCCAGGCTTTTCGTAAATCTTCGCGAGGCAATCGGCGAAGCGGACCGTGCTGCGAAGGTGTTTCGCCCAATACGTTGGATCTGTGGCCTGCTCTGCTTTGATCCAGTCGGCCGTTACATTTGACAGAAAAGGAATCTGCGGCGCGCACAATCGAATTTGACGAAGCCGGTCGGTAAACGTTTCCAGAATCGGATCCATCATCGAGGAATGGAAGGCATGAGACGTGTGCAGGCGACGGCCTGAGATTCCGCGAAGCTCCAACGTTTTTTGGAATTGATCGATCAGGTCAAAGGGGCCGGAGACAACGCACTGGTCGGGAGAATTCACGGCAGCGAGAGACAGACCATCGGGAATTGCAAGTTGCTCCGGCGAAACGGGAACCGCGAGCATTGCCCCACCAGGAAGGTCTTGCATCAACCGGCCGCGGAGGGCGGTGATGGCCAGTGCGTCTTCGAGTGACATGACGCCAGCCAGGCAAGCGGCCACGTATTCGCCAATGCTGTGCCCGACCATCGTTTTTGGTGACACGCCAATGGATTTCCACCATTGAGCGAGAGAGTATTCGATGCTGAAAAGGGCGGGCTGCGTCAACCAGGTCTGGTTCAACTTTTCTTTTGCTGCTTCGGCCTCGGAGGATTCCGGAAACAGGACTTCGCGAAGGTCAAGCTCGAGGAGCGGCAACAATGCAGTTGCGCAACGGTCGAGATTTTCGTGGAAAACTGGCTCTGACAGGTAGAGCCCGCGGCACATCCCAGCGTATTGCGAGCCTTGGCCGGAAAAAAGGAAGGCGACTGAGGGCGAATCGGCCGCTGACTTACCACTGACAGGCTGCCGTGGTTCTTGTCCGCGTAACGCGCGAATTGCGTGCTGCGAGTCGGAGGCGACAAAGGCGCGTCGAAGTGCGAAGCCCTTGCGACCGGCTTGCGTCGTAAAAGCGACATCGGCAAGCCGCCGGGCAGGTTCTTCCTCGAGAAATGCAGCCAGGTTGTCGCAGGCGTTCTGCAGCGCCGTCTCCGTTTTGGCGGAAACGGTTAACAGTTGGAGAGGTTTGGAGCCCTCCGGCGCAGAGGCGGCCGGTGCTTCTTCCAGAATTACGTGCGCATTCGTACCACCAATGCCAAGTGAGGTCACACCTGCCCGACGCGGCGTGTTCCCGGCGGGCCAATCGGCGAGCTTTGCATTTACAAAGAACGGGCTCGTCGCAAAATCGATCATCGGATTCGGTTTTTCAAAATGAAGGCTGGCCGGGATCTTTTTGTTCTGCAGTGTGAGTGCGGTCTTGATCAAGCCGGCGACGCCCGCCGCTGCGTCCAGATGGCCGAGGTTCGATTTCAACGATCCGATGGCGCAAAAATTCTTCCGCTGAGTCGTGGCGCGAAAAGCTTTGGTGAGAGCTTTGATTTCGATGGGGTCGCCGACGGCCGTGCCAGTGCCATGCGTTTCCACGTAGGAGATACTGTCGGAACAAATTCCGGCGACGCCTATGGCTTCCGAGACGACTTCAGCTTGCCCTTCAACGCTGGGAGCGAGAAAGCCTACTTTGCGTGCGCCGTCATTGTTGATTGCAGAACCCAGGATGACGGCGTGAATTGTGTCGCGATCGGCGATGGCATCTTCCAGGCGGCGAAGCACGACGACACCCGCACCACTCGAAAAGATTGTCCCGCTGGAAGACGCATCGAACGAGCGGCAGTGGCCATCGCGCGAAAGTATTTCGCCTTCCCGGTACATGTACCCGTGGCCGTGCGGTATCTCAATGGTCACACCGCCGGCGAGAGCCATATCACATTCGTGATTCAACAAAGCTTGGGAAGCAAGATGAACCGCAACGAGTGAAGTTGAACAAGCTGTTTGTACATTAATGCTGGGACCACGGAGATTCAGCTGATAAGAGACACGCGTGGCCAGAACGTCTTTGTCGTTGCCCGTTTGTTTTAGCAGAAACAGCCCAGCGCTCTCCATCAGTTTTCGATTCGTGAGGAGGTTATAGATCAGATAGGTATTGAGGCCCGATCCCGCATAGACAGCGATCGAGCCGGAAAACTGGTCGGGAGGATGACCGGCGTTTTCCAGGGCCGCCCAAGAGCACTCCAGAAAGTGGCGATGTTGAGGATCCATTATGGAGGCATCGCGCGGGCTGAACCCGAAGAACGACGCATCGAATTGATCGACGTCATCCAAAACCGGCGCAGCTCTTACGTAGTCCGGATTGGAAAGATCTTCGGGGCGAACACCCGCGGCCAGAAGCTCTTCATCGGAAAGACGGCGGATGCTCTCAACACCATCGAGCAGATTCTTCCAGAATTGACGGAGGTCCCGCGCACCCGGAAAACGGCCAGACATCCCGACGATCGCTATCGAAGCGCCGGACATCAATCACTCCGCGCCGAGCGCGCTTCGCGGCGACGTTGCGCGCGCGAGGAAAGCGGCGCAGGGCTCGCATATTCCGCTCCGCCAAGATGGCGCGCAAGAGAAGCAGCAGTCGGAAATTCAAACAAGTCAACCAATGAAATTTCGCGCCCCAGTTTTTCCTGCAAGTGGCCATGAACTTCCGCGATCAGGAGAGAATGGGCGCCGAGATCAAAGAAGTTGGCGTCCAGCGGAATTTGAGAAACTCCGAGCGCGTCGGAGAAGACCTCGATCACCGTCCGTTCTAGATCGGTCGCCGGTGGCGCATCGAGTGCGACAGACACTTCGGGTACGGCAGAGGGAACGGGCAGTGCTTTGCGATCGATCTTCCCGTTCGCGGTCAAAGGCAACGAAGCGAGGAACACAAATTGACCCGGAACCATGAAGATGGGGAGTTTTTCGCGACAGTAGCTTCGGAGAGTCGCTGGCTCGACCGTACAACCCTCGCTGGCCACGACATAAGCGGTCAACCGAATGTCACCAGCCTTGTCCTCACGAGCAACGACGACGGCCTGATGAACTTCGGACGTCTCTTCGAGGATCGCCTCTATCTCGCCAAGTTCGATGCGGAAGCCGCGAATTTTGACTTGATGGTCCAGGCGACCGAGAAAATCGATGTTTCCACTCGAAAGCATTCTGGCGATGTCACCAGTCCAATACATCCTGCCGCCCGGTAAGAAAGGGTCCGGGAGAAACCGCTGGGCAGTGAGTTCGGGGCGCCGCAAATAGCCGCGAACCACTCCTTCTCCACCGATATAAAGGCCACCCACTTCTCCTGCTGGCAGCGGACGAAGTTCTTCATCCAGGATATAGACAAAATTGTTCGCGACAGGAGTTCCAATGGGAACGCTTGAGCCAAAATCATCGATTCGATAGGCGGTGGACCAGACCGTAGTTTCAGTTGGCCCGTACATGTTGAAGAGCCCCCCTGAAAATACGGAACGAATCCGCGCAACGAGGGCGGTTGGTAGGGCTTCCCCGCCGAGCAAGAGGACCTTTAGAGTTGCAAGTGCACCAAGAACTTCGTTATCCATCGCCAAAATTCGCGCAAGGGAGGGAGTCGACTGAAGGTGCGTCACGTTGTGTTCTCGAATTTCGGACGCGACCGAATGCGGATCGAGACCACTGTGAATAACGACTGTAAACCCACGCGTCAGCGTCCAAAGGAGTTCCAGCACGGAAATATCAAACGCCATGCTGGTAACGGCAAGCCACACGCCGGGCTGCGTACCGAGCAGCTTGTCCATTGCCGTGAAGAAATTCACGACGTTCCGATGCTCAATCATTACGCCTTTTGGTTTGCCTGTTGAGCCGGAGGTGTAAATCACATAGGCCAAATTTGAGCTAGTAATGCGGTCAGCACAGTTCAGCAAGCGCTGGTCACTGCCGTAGGTGTCTACAGTCAGCAGTTTTGCCGACATACTAGCGAGTTTTGGGCTGCTTTGGGTGGTGGTCAGGACGAGCGTCAATCCCGAGTCTTCCACCATTCCAGTAACGCGAGCGCTGGGATACTCCGGATCGAGCGGCACGTATGCGCCACCGGCTTTCAAGACCGCAAGAATCGAAATCAAAAGGTATTCCGAGCGTTCGGTTGCGACGCCAACCAACTTATCCGGAACTACGCCGAGCGATTGAAGATGCACAGCAAGCTGATTGGAGCGCTCGTCGAGTTCACGATAGGTAAGTCTTGAATTGCCGGCAACGATGGCCAGCGCATCGGGAGTTCGCGCTGCTTGTTCCGCAAACAGGCGTGGAATCGTCTGATGGCGAGGGTAGTCCACCGCTGCCTTGTTGAGCGCTACATATTCAGCGGGTAACAAGGTAATTCTCCACGAAGAGATACTCAATGCCCGTGCCCAGGAAGGTTTCAATTGCTTCTTCGGGAGTGTTAACGATGGGCTGGCCTTTGACATTGAAGCTGGTGTTCAACACCATTTCGCGGCCCGTTGTCTTTCCCACGGCTTTCAGCAAGGAGTGGAACGCTCGATTATCTCTTTCCGAAACGGTCTGCAAGCGGGCAGAGCCATTCACATGAGTAATCGCGGGTAAAGATGCGCGGTGCTCCGGCCGGACGTCGACGATGGAAATCATGTAGGGGAGTTCTGCACCTTCGGAAACTTCAAACCACTGATGCGCTTGTTCCAGAGAGCAAGCAGGCGCAAACGGACGGAAGGCTTCGCGTTTCTTGACCATCGCATTGATACGATCGCGCATCTCCGGATGGCCCGGGTCGGCTAGGATGCTGCGATTTCCAAGAGCGCGGGGCCCATACTCCATGCGTCCGCGTGACCAGGCTATCACACGACCTTCCGCAATTAGCCTCGCAGCTTCGGCGCAAGTCGCGTCCAATGTCCTGAGAGGCGTGACCTTAATACGATCCGCGTATTTCGCGAAAGCGCGCTGAATGTGCGCATCATCGTAAGCCGGACCGAGAAGTGGCGCCGGCATCCGGCGATTTACGAAATGGCCATTCTGCGACGCTCGGTATAACGCTGCACCCAGGGCTACACCATCGTCTCCGGCGACGGGCTGGATATAGATTTCGTCGAATAACCCTGAGCGCATCAATTTGCCGTTCGCAGTGCAGTTCAACGAAACACCGCCGGCAAGAGCTAGTTTGCGAAGTCCCGTTTGTTTACCGAAGCTCGAACAAACATGGAGGACTACTCTTTCGAGGCATTCTTGCAGCGCCGCGGCAACATCCTGATGATTTTGGGTCACTTCGGCATCGGAGCGCCGACTTTGAATCAAATTAGCATCGAGGAATGCGCGCGTCGCAATATAGTTTTCGCGTTCTTCGCGAGTACGGTTCAAGCGGAGGCAAGGAATGCGAAACGTTCCGTCGGGTTTGAGTTCGACCACGGATTCGAAGAAACCGCGATACCGGGACGGATCGCCGTATGGGGCGAGGCCCATAATCTTGTATTCGTCGGAATTGAAATCGAATCCAAGGTGAAGAGTAACGAGCGAATAAAGGATTCCGATAGAATCACTCGCCGAAATTTCCTTCAGCTTCTCCAATCTGCCGGACACACTGCGATACGCAGTAAGGCTCTGGACTTCTCCCATCGCGTCATTTACGACAACAAGACACTCATCCCAGCCCGAAGTAAAAGCGGCACTTGCTGCATGGGCCAGGTGATGCCCCACGGAGTGCACGCGCTCGACTGGAAAGCCGGGCAGATCGCGCTTTATTTGACGAAGAAGGACTTCTCTTGAAAAGACTTCACGATACAGTTCGGCCGAAGAAGGATCCAGATCGTAGATCTTTTTGTACGGCAAGTAATCGAAACCGTGCGCGACTTCGTCTACATCCTGGAGCGTCAAGCCGGCTTGCTTCAAACAAAAATGTACTGCACCGAGCGGAAAGGCCCCGGTGTGTTTTTTCAGACTGAATCGTTCCTGCTCCGCCGCCGCGATCAGCTCTCCGTCCACAAGGATCGCCGCAGCCGCGTCGTGACCCTGGGAGATGCGATACTCGGCTGGCAGCAAGCCTGGCCAATGAGCTTGTTTGAAGGGCACCGAATTCTCAAGACCGCTGATGCCCAGAATTACTTTTCTACCGTTGGGGTTGGTGTCGGTCATTGGTTCGAGTTGCTTCTAAATCTTAGTGCCATCTGGCGTGCACACCCACGGAATAAGATGGTCACACCCACCTGTTAGGTAACCCTCAGCGATGCACGTCGTTCGCCAGTTGCGCGGTTCGGTTTGCGCCCAGTTCGGATTCGTATCTAGCTGGATTACAGGTGTTTATCGTCCGACCGCGGCAATGGATGCAAAGGATGATTGATGGAATCACTGGGAATCAGGTTACCCAGAAGAGACAAATAGCTTCTCCCAACCGAACCTGGGTTGGGGCAATTTAGGGCGTGCCGGAGTCGAGAAGACTCGGCTGGGGCATAGACGGAGCCCTCGAAATTCCTGTAATATATTGTATTGTCAATTAGTTACGGACGCTTCCCTAGCTTCGCCACGATGGTTCTCGAAGGTTCGACCACATTGGGGAAATTTGGCCAAAACTTTACCACTTGTTGGAAAGTGGCCCTTAGAAGACGGTTTTGGGACCATGTCAGAGTTATTCGCCGTCCTTGCTAACAGTTGCATTTTCAATAAC
>Ga0126376_10000781_pt1 | contig 16259 bp, 11 predicted proteins | sample PanSoiMetPlot_15_FD_92760 | JGI IMG/M metagenome (GOLD analysis project Ga0126376, IMG submission 92760) | Tropical forest soil microbial communities from Panama - MetaG Plot_15 | ecosystem: Environmental > Terrestrial > Soil > Tropical forest > Bulk soil | place: Panama | collected 2016-02-17
GGCGATCTCGATCAAAAGATCGACATCGATCGCAAAGATGAAGTCGGCGAACTCAGCAAAACCTTCAACAAGATGATCGACTATCTGAGAGAGATGGCATCGGTTTCAGAGGCCATCGCCGGCGGAGATCTCACTGTGCAAGTCCAGCCTCGATCGCAAAGTGACACTCTCGGAAAAGCATTTTCCGAAATGACTCTCGGCCTGCGCCAGCTAGTTCGAAGCGTTCGCGACAGCGCGTCGCAAGTTGCAGGCGGGTCGACTGAAGTCGCCAGCGCCTCCGACGAGTCGGCGAAGATCAACATTCAGGCAGCGTCGGCAATCGACGAAGTCACCAGCACCATGCACGAGATGAGCATCAACGTGCAGAACATGGTGAAGAACACGCAGACCCAGGCTTCGAGCGTAAGCGAGACTTCAGCTTCCATCGATCAGATGGTCGCCTCGATTCAGCGCGTGGCCGACACCGCCAAAGTGTTGCTCGACATCTCGCAGCGTTCTCGCGAAGAGGTGCACAGCGGCATCCAGACCATGGAAAAAGCAACTGATGGTCTGAACCGAATCAATAACTCAATCCAGACTTCTTCCTCAATTATCGGTGAACTCGGATCTCGCGCAGACAACATCGGCAAGATCGTGGAAGTGATCGACGATCTCGCCGAGCAAACCAACCTTCTCGCTCTGAACGCGGCTATCGAGGCCGCACGCGCAGGCGAACACGGACTCGGATTTGCCGTTGTTGCCGATGAGGTACGCAAGCTTGCTGAGAAGTCCGCACAATCGACGCGCGAAATCTCCGATCTGATCCAGAGCATTCAGAAAGAGGCCCGCAAGGCTGTTGAGAACATGGAGAAGAGCCGGACGATCGTCGACGATGGCCTGACACAGGGCACCGATCTGAATACGGCGCTCAAGAAGATTTCGAATGTTGTAACTGAGGTTTACAAGTTTGCTCAAGAGATCGGCGCTGCAACCAATGAGCAATCGAATGGCTCATCACAAATCGCCCGTGCCACAACTCGGTTGAATGAGATTACTCACGAGATCAATTCGTCTGTGGAAGAGCAGGCGTCAGGAGCGCAGGCAGTCGTGAGAGCTATGGAAAAGATGCGCGAATTGATCCAGCGTTCCACGTCGGGATCAACTGAACTCGCTGCATCTGCCGACCAGATGTCCAAGATGTCGCGCACGCTGCTCGATTCTATGGATCGTTTCGTTCTGGAATCGTTACACCCAAATGCGGCGAATGGACATCGCAACGGACAGGTCAACGGCAGCACGAAGGACTACAAGGCGTCGTCGCGCTACTCGACAAGCGTTAACTAGGGCGACAGTTTCGTAGAGACGCGGTCCGCCGCGGCGGAAGTCTCTACCATGCGGGTAAAGGTTCGAAATGACGAAGGACTTACAACTCGTTGGCTTTCGTATCGGCAAAGAGACGTTTGGCGTGCCGATCGGACTCGTGCACGAGATCGTTCGTGTCCCGGAGATTACCGCTGTTCCCGATGCTCCCGACTACGTTGAAGGCGTGATTAATCTCCGCGGAAAAATCATTTCTGTTATCGACCTAAGAAAACGTTTCGGCGAAACGCAGATTGAATCCGGCAGAAAGAATCGCATCCTGGTTGCCGAAATCGAGAAAAAGCTCGTAGGACTCATTGTCGATGCAGCCTCCGAAGTAATCCGCGTACCGCACGAAGAGATCGAAGCTCCCCCTGAAGTCTTCGAAGAGAACGAAGTGAAGTATGTAACTGGAGTAGGCAAGCTGAACGGGCGTCTCGTGATTCTGATCGACCTCACGAAGATTTTGCAGCAAGGCGAGTTGCGACGGATCGGAGACCTTGCCGTCGCAGCAACTGCCTGAATGCCCGCGTAGACACCTCTCCGACAAAAATAGCGGTGAATAGAAGTTTAAGAGAGCTCAATGGCCACTATCAGTGTTCCAGTCGTCATCAGCGACGCAGAACTCAAGCTCCTGCAGACACTTATCTACCAGGAATGCGGAATGCATTTCGACGAACGTCGCATTCATTTCCTGCAAGACCGGCTGCAGCGCCGCCTGAAAGCATGCAGCCTCGATAGCTTCTACAGTTATTACCGATTGCTCACCAGTCGTGAAGGGAAGATGGAGCTCAATTCCCTTCTGGAAAATCTCACCGTCAACGAGACGAGTTTTTTTCGCAATCGTCCGCAGCTCGATCTTTTTCAGAAGACCATTCTGGAAGACATCCTTCATCGCAAACAGACTCGCCGCGACTGGACTCTGCGCTGCTGGAGCGCGGGCTGCTCCACTGGCCAAGAGCCGTACACGATGGCCATGCAGATTGCCGATGCGCTCGCCTATTACTACCTGCGCAATCCCCTGCCCTTCGAGATGCCATCACCGAAGCCGCTGATCCCGCCGCCGTGGAAAGTTGAAATCCTCGCGTCAGACATCAGCTATTCCGCACTGCGAACCGCACAGGAAGCTTCTTACTCCGATTCGCAAATGGAGCCAGTGGACTATGGCTGCCGCCTGCGTTATTTCGACAAACTCGGGGATCGTTATTTGCTCAAGCCGAGCGTGAAGGAGCTTGTCCACTTCGACTTTCACAATCTCAAGACTGAGTTCTTGCCACAACGCAACGACGTAATTTTCTGCCGCAACGTAATGATTTACTTCGACGAAGCCGAGCAGAAGCGTTTGATCGACAAGTTTTATCGCTGTCTCGGTCCAGAAGGCTATCTCTTCGTCGGCCACGCGGAGAGCCTCTTCGGATTGACAGATAAGTTCCGCATGATTCACCAGAACAACGGCACTGCATATCAAAGAATCGAGGCGACGGTTTGAGCTTGTTTTCTGATGATCGGCAAGCCGAGCTGAAAGATCTCTTCTTTGAGACCGCCGCTGAGCTGTTGCAGGCGCTTAATGAAGAGGGCCTGCGCCTTGAGCGGCGCCCCGGCGACGCCGAGCGCGTGCGCGAAGTGCGCCGCACTGTGCACACACTCAAGGGAGACTCTGCTGCTTGCGGATTCGAGGAGTTCAGCAGCCTTGCCCATGATCTGGAAGATATTCTGACTCCGCAGATCGCTGCCACTGGCGGCAGAAAGCTTGCGGAAATTGTCCTGGGGGCTGCGGATATCTTCGCCCTGATGCTGGCGGCTTACCGGGAGAACGTTGCCGTCCCATCCGCCGCTCCAATTCGGGAACAGATTCGGCAGCTTGTCACCCGCCCTGAACCAAAGAATATTGTTCCTTACAAACTCAGCGGACGCTTTGCCTGGACCGAGTACGAGCAGATGGCAATCCAAAGGCTCGCCGCTCAGCGACAAAGCATTTACAACATCGCTCTGGCAGTCGATCCGCACTGTCCACTGAAGAGCGCGGCCATGCAGCTGGTGAAGAACGTCCTTTGCCAGCTCGGAGAGGTTCTCGCCGTATTTCCCGACTCCTCGATCCCTGCCGAACAGATCGACGTGATGGAATTCGCTGTTGCGAGTTCGCAACCGAACGAGACATTTGAAAAGAGATGCCGGATTCCTTCGGTGATCTCTGACGTTCTCGTCGAAACAGTCAATAGCGGAACCACAGTCGAACAACAACCTGAGACTCCCGTCCACGAAGATTCCGGCGATGTGCTTGGCATCACGGATCCGAACGGCGAGACTGGTGAGGCCTCCGCCGCAACAGTTTCCCAATCCACGAACGTGAAGTTGCGCGTCGACGCCGAACGCATCGATGCCGTGCTGAACCTCGTCGGCGAGCTCGTTATTGGGAAGTCCATGCTGATGCAAGGCATGAGCGAGTTCGACAAACGCTTCAACAAAGATCCGCTAAGAACAAAGTTTGCCGATGCGATGGCCTTTCAGGCTCGTGTCCTCAACGACCTGCAAAAGTCGGTAATGAAGATTCGCATGGTTCCCGTGGACCAGCTCTTCCGCCGCTTCCCTCGCCTGGTGCGAGATGTCGCCAAAACGTGCCGTAAGGAAGTCATTCTGCAGATTGCCGGTGAAGAGACCGATTTGGATAAGAGCATTCTCGACGCGCTTGCAGAACCGTTGTCTCATCTGGTCCGGAATTCCGTCGATCACGGAATCGAAACTCCTGAGCAGCGCGTCGCAGCGGGCAAGTCGCCACAAGGCACCATTCGATTGAACGCCTTCCATCAGGGGAATCAGATCGTCATCGAATGCTCCGACGATGGCGCAGGCATCGATCGTTACAAGCTTGTAAGTAAGGCGGTCGAAAAAGGAATCATCACTCACGACGAAGGCGAGCGAATTTCCGACAACGAAGCTCTTCACCTGATCTTCCACCCTGGATTGAGCACTGCAGAAGCGGTGACTGCAATCTCAGGCCGTGGCGTTGGCATGGACGTCGTCCATAGCGTAATCGAGCAGCTGAAGGGAACGATCTCGATCGATTCGAAGCCTGGCGTCGGCACAACATTCCTGCTCAAGGTTCCACTCACGCTCGCGATCATCAAGGCGCTGATGTTTCGCGTCTCCGACCGGCTCTATGCCATTCCGCTGGCCTCGGTTGTCGAGATCGCGCGAGCCTCAGCTTCTGATGTGCACCGCGTGGATCAGCATGAGGTCATGCAGCTGCGCGATCAGGTACTGACGCTCGTGCGCATGGGACAGCTTGCACAGCGCGGGCCTCTGCCAGTCAACAAGAAGATATTTGTAGTGGTCGTCGCCATCGCCGAGCGCAAGTTCGGATTGATCGTCGACCGCCTCGTCGGCGAAGAGGAATTGGTCATCAAGGCGTTAGACGATCACGTCGTCGCGACCGAGTTCGTAAGCGGTGCGTCGATCTTAGGGGACGGCAGTGTGGTCCTCATTTTGAATCTTCCCGCGGTAGTAGCGAGGCTCGGGAAAGCTCCGGCCCTGATGGAGGCAGTAACGGCGTGAACAACGGCTCCCCCAAGGTTCGCGTTCTGGTGATTGATGACTCGGCCCTGATGCGAAAGCTGATCCCGAAGATTTTGTCGCGGGATCCGGAAATTGAGGTTGTGGGAACGGCGATGGATGGCAGCTTTGGCCTGAAAAAAATCGACGAGCTACGGCCCGACGTGGTAACGCTCGATCTCGAAATGCCGCGCATGGACGGCATGGAGACTTTGCGTCAGCTCACGCGCAAGCACCGCCTGCCTGTCATCGTCGTCAGTGCGCATTCGGTGAATGGAGCAGCGGCCACGTTCCAGGCTCTCTCCCTGGGCGCGTTTGACTTCGTGCCCAAGCCCTTCGACGCCGCCCAGGCCCGGATGGACGGAATCTCAGAGCAGCTTGCTACTAAGGTTAAGGCTGCCGCCCATTTCGGAATGCCTCGTAGCCGATTTAGCGTGCCTGCGGACTTTCGTCCACAGAAGCCGCCGCAGAGGCCCAGTCAGGTTCCGACGAAGATCGTGGCAATTGGCATCTCCACAGGAGGACCAAATGCCCTGCAGTATCTGCTTTCGCAATTGCCGGGAAACTTCGGCGGAGCGATTGTGGTAGTGCAACACATGCCCGAAGGCTTCACCGAATTGTTTGCACGGCGTTTGCACGAGTGCTGCGCCGTTGACGTAAAGGAAGCGCGCTCAGGCGACGTGCTCCTGGCCGCACGCGCTCTCATCTGTCCGGGCAACCGGCACATTCGCGTAAAGCGCATGCCGCTCGGCGATGTGGTCGTGCTCGGCGAGGATGACAAGGTCAATGGACACCGTCCATCAGTGGACGTGCTGTTTCGCTCCGTAGCGCACGAATTCCGCGCCAATGCGATTGGTCTCTTAATGACCGGAATGGGTGAAGACGGCGCGGAAGCTCTCGGAGAAGTTAAGCGCGCAGGTGGACTCACATTAGCTCAGGACGAGCATTCCTGCGTGGTGTTTGGCATGCCCAGAGCTGCAATCGAACGCGGGCATGCCATGCGAGTGGTTTCGCTGGATGCGCTGGCGAATCTCTTGATTCGCCACTGCACTCCGGCAAAGAAGGCCGAACAAACGGAGATCGGATTAGAAGCATAAAGGCAAAGCCGGAAGTGATTCCGGCAGTATGGCAAAGCCGTAAGGAGAAACGATCATGGAGCAATTTGCTGCACTGGTTCGAGCAAGGGACAACAAGCCAGTGACTTATCTGATAGTCGACGACTCGATCTTTGCGCGCAAGAACCTCGCCAAGATGCTGGAGTCTTTCGGCGGCGAAGTCGTGGGCGAAGCGGGCGACGGCTGCACCGCGATCACAGAGTACGAGCGCCTTCATCCCGATTTGGTCCTGATGGACATCACCATGCCTCAGATGGAAGGCATCGAGGCTGCGGAGCGCATTGTCCGGCAGTATCCCCAGGCGCGCGTCGTAATGGTCTCCTCTGTCGGATACCAGGAGAACATCGTCGCTGCCCTGCAGAAGGGTGCTCGGCATTTCGTGCAAAAGCCGGTGAAAGCCGACGTTCTCTATGAGGTCCTCCGCTACGTGATGGGAGACGACGTGCTGACCGCGCAAACCGTGGACGCCGGAGGAGAGTAGACATGAAGATGGAGCTGATCCAGCCCTTCATCAACTCCGCCGACGCCGTGCTGGCCCAGAGCCTGCAGTGCGAAACTCGTGTCGGCGACGTGAGCATGGAAGAGGAAACCTACCGCCGCAAAGGCGTCGCCGCCATCGTGGAGATCAATGGCGACATCGAAGGACGCATTATCCTCGATACCGATCCCAAAACAGCCACGCACGTAGCTGCGCACCTTGCCGGCGGCAAAGTCGTTCCATCAGATGATCTCGTGCGCGAAACCGTCTGCGAACTTGCCAATATGGTGATTGGAAATGCCGTCACTAGCCTTAACGATCAGGGATTTCGTTTCAAGATTTCCCCACCGCAAGTGCATGCAGCGGAACAGGGTCTGGGTGGCAATGAGGAAACTGAAGCTTTAGTGATGTGCTTCGAGACTCAAAAAGGCAGCGTCTTCATGAACATCGCCATGCACTATAACCGCCGGCGAAAAGAAGAACGCGCCGCGGCAGTGGTGGGCTAATAACCGGCCAGGTGATTCCGGTGTAGGCGTGCTCGGCGGTTTTACTTCACCGGGCCCATCACCCGATTGTTCTCATCCACCAATCGCAATAAACACCGGACTCAACCTTACGCACGAACTTCCCGTACAGGTAGGATCAACATTCGGAGCAGGTATGCGCACCGGTTTTCCTGTCGTTTTGTCGGTCAGCTCTGAGTCAGTTGACGTAAGAATCACAGACGCATTGCGCGAATCACGATTTGCAGTAAGAACCTTCAAGCTTGCCGAATCTGATGCGATCCAAACTGGGCTGGGGGTTTGATCACCAGGAGTAATCGTCGAGACCAAGGAAATCGTCTTCGAGACGGCCAGGCTAAGGCTGTTAATGACACTTACCGAATGCGACCCGGCATTCGCAACATAGATACGAGTGCCATCTGCGAGCGCCGTAACCGAAACAGGATTTACTCCAACCGCCACATTGGTCACGTTCTTGAACGCGGGCGAAGTGGGATCAGCGTTGATGACGCTGACTGTATTCGAGCCTGGATTCGTAACCACTACGCGCTGGTTTCTGGCGTCGAACACCGCGTAGTTGGGCGAACTTCCAACAGTAAGCGTGGCGATCACGGTGTCGCTCGTTGCGTCTATGACGCTGACGTTTCCCGAACCCTGATTTACAACAAACACGCGGCTGCTGTCAGCCGAAGCAACTGCCCAAACTGGGCTCGATCCGACAGGAACAGTTGCGACAACACTGTTGTCAGCCGTCGAGATCGCTGTCACGGAACCATCGCCGCGGTTTACGACATAAACCTTCTTGGCGCTCGGCAGAACCGCGATATTCACCGGATTCGTGCCTACCGGAATCTCAGTCGTTAGAGCCAGTGGAAATCCGCTAACTACGCCAACAACGTTGCGGCCAAACTCGGCCACGTAAAGCACCCCGTTCGCATTGGTAAGTGAAATCGGATGCGCGCCTGAGGGCAGACCGATCGTAGTAGGAGCCGAGACGTTCGGAAATTGTCCCGCAGTGATGCCGTGGGTGTCGGTGTGCTGCGTTATCGTGTCGTTATCGAAATCGGCAGTAGTGATTGACGCTGAGTCGAGGATGGATGTGACTTGTACGAGCGCAAATATCGGACTGAGCCCTACGGGCACGACCCCTTCGACTGAGTCGCCCGAGACATTCACATCGCTAACCTGACTCCTGGAACCGCTCGGATTACAGGGACTCAATCCCCCAGTTCCAAGCTCGCACGCTCCCATTACTGCCAGACGAAAAGCTTGAGGATCAGGAGAGGGTTGCGGCAACGGTGTAGCTACAGGCCGGAATGTATCGCCACATCCGCAAATCAAAAGGAAAACAACTACCGCCAAAGCGAGGGCGGCCAACCGAGCAAACTTCATCCTTACTCCCAAATGTATTTGGTCCACTGCTCTGATTGTAAATAGAACGGCGAGTACCGCGCCAACTTGCGGGCTAGAACCGGGAATCTTTAGTTGCCATCGCGCAACCTGGCTTCTGAATAATAGCTACCTGTTGCGGATTACGCGCTTCCAGGCCGGGCCCTCCAACTGTTTAAAGACAGAAAGGAACCGCTGCGCCGCGCTCGCGCGGGTTTTGCTGGTGGTAAAGACCCTAGCTCTTGCGGGCAGAAATCAAGCGCGGCTATGGAAGTTAGAAATGAAACTTCCAATGGGACCATAAAAGCACGCCTAGAGCAGCCATACCTGACAAACGCATCATCGTTCGGTTCGTGCGTGTGTTCTGACTGTTCAATCGAGCGAGCCGCTCGCCCGGTGTGGAGTAGCGACGATGAGTCTGACGGCGCAATTTACGATTCCAAGATGCATGTGCGCGCAGAACGCTTTCGGGAGCAACGGCGCACAACAGGAGGTAAAGAACAAGTACCACCCACACCAGCAGAAAAAGAAATGTCACTTGCTCACCGGAACGTCGTTCCTCTTGTACGTGGGCGACAACTCCCGCAAACGCGCAATCGTCGCCGGAATGACCGATAGCGCGAAATCAACATTCTCAGGCGTATTCTGCTTTCCCAAGCTAAATCGAATACTCGCCCGGGCGCGCTCCGGCGGCAGACCCATAGCCGTGAGCACATGCGATGGCTCAATCGCACCCGAGGAGCACGCAGCGCCAGTAGAAACCGCTAGCCCCTTGAGGTCGAGCGCAATCACCATCGCCTCGCCCTCAATATGATCGAAATAGATGTTGCTCGTATTCGGGACGCGCGGAGCCGAACCGCTATTCACTGCAGCAGCGACTATCTGCTCGAGCAGGGTCGATTCAAGCCGGTCGCGCAATTCTGCAATTCGCGAAACGCTGCCATCCGCAAACCCGCTCATTGCGATTTCCGCAGCACGACCCAGACCAATGATGCCTGGCAGATTCTCCGTACCTGCTCGCCGCTGACGCTCGTGATTCCCGCCGAAGAACAAAGGCTCAATCAATGTTCCCCGCCGGACATACATCGCGCCGGTCCCCTGCGGGCCATGGAACTTATGTCCCGAAATAGAAAGCAGATCACAGCCAATTTTGGAGACATCAATGGGGACCTTCCCTGCAGCTTGGACAGCATCGGTATGGAAATAAACATCAGCCTCTGCCGCAATCCGTCCAATCTCTTCGACCGGCTGGAGAACTCCAGTCTCGTTGTTCGCCATCATGATCGAGATCAGCTTTGTATTCGGACGCATGGCACGCTTCAGTTCATCCGGATCGATAAGACCCTGGCCGTCCACAGGCAGGTAGGTAACTTCAAACCCGCGCTGCTCCAGCCGCTTGCATGCATTGAGTACAGCATGATGTTCGATTTGGGAAGTAATCACATGATCGCGAGGACGTGCCAAACCGAAGATGGCAAGGTTGTCCGCTTCCGTGCCGCCACTCGTGAAGACAACTTCCGCCGCCCGACACCCCAGCAGCTTCGCAACCGATTCTCTGGCTCGCTCTACAGCGGCACGCGCATGCTGCCCGTGATGATGGATCGACGAAGCATTCCCGAACTCCTCGAGGTAATACGGACGCATCGTCTCAAACACTTCGGGCAGAAGTGGCGTGGTCGCATTACTGTCGAGGTACACGCGGTGCATAGGTTTATTTTAGGCCTGTTTAGGTACTTAGAACATCCCCAACACTGTCATCCTGAGCCGGTGTGGCGAAGGACCGCCCGCGATGCTTAAGACTGAGTTGCAGCATCCTGGCTTTGGGCCAGCCACCTCGGCAAAAAGCCGGGATAGGGCGACGAAGTCCGACAAATTCGCGGGAGATCCTGCGCCAAAAGAGGGCTCAGGATGACAGGATTTAAGGGCGTCGCGGGGAGTCCGCCAGATTACCGCCGCTCCATCGGCACGTACCGATTCGGATAACGGGGCCCAATGTACTCCGCACGCGGACGGATCAACCGGTTGTCGTCGAGTTGCTCGATGACGTGAGCTGCCCAGCCAGAGATGCGGGATACGGCGAATATGGGAGTGAACAGATCAACATCGATTCCCAAAGTGGTATAGGTAGACGCGGAATAGAAGTCGACGTTTGCGTTGAGCTTCTTCTCGGCATTGATGTACTTCTCGATCTCGCGCGACATCTCGAACCACTTTGGATTACCGCTGGAGCGGCCGAGATCTTCGGACATGCGGCGCAAGTGAGTCGCACGTGGATCTTCTGTTGTATATACGCGATGCCCGAATCCGGAAATCTTCTTCTTCTGCGCCAGGAGACCCTTCACGTACTCCACCGGATCCTGCCCTGTTTTGTCGATCACGAACAACATCCGCATAACGGCTTCATTGGCTCCGCCATGCAGCGGTCCTTTGAGCGCGCCAATGGCGCTGGTGATCGCCGAATGCATGTCTGACAACGTTGCCGCAGTTACGCGCGCAGCGAAGGTTGAAGCATTCAGTTCGTGGTCAGCATGAAGAATTAGGGCGATATCGAGGGCTTTTTCTGCCGTCGGGGAAGGCTTTTCGCCGGTGAGCTGGAGCAGGAAGTTGGCAGCGTGCGAAAGCTTCGGATCGGCATCCAGAAGCTTCTTCCCTTTTCGGATTCGATCGTAGCTCGCAACAATCATTGCGATCTGCGATGTGAGCGCATACGCCTTGCGCACATTCGAATCGTGATCGACCGCCTTCTCGTCGGGATCATAGAAGGACAGCGCAGAAACCGTGGTACGCAGAACCTCCATCGGCGTGGCGTCCTTCGGGAAGCTCCACATCATCTCGATGATGCCGGGATCAATCTTGCGCGACTCAGCCAGCCGTTGCCGGAAGTGCTCGAGTTCTTCTCTCTTGGGCAGGGTTCCAAACCACAGCAGGTAACAAACTTCTTCGAAATTGGAGTTCTGTGCGAGTTCGTGGATGTCGATGCCGCGATAAGCGAGAACGCCTTCGTCTCCATCGATGTAACAGATACCCGAATTAGCGGCTACGATCCCTTCAAGACCCTTCGTGGCTGGCGTGGTGGACATGGAATCCTCGAACTCTCTATTCGAACGAAGGCGAGCACGCGACCAACAGTGAGCCGCATCGCACAGAGAGTAACCTTCTTTTATAAACGAAAACTCTTAGACCGGGCAAACCCGCATGAAACCACGAAGGGCACGAAGGAATAAAGAGATCAACGTAGGGTTCAGGCCGCCCTCCAGCCGGTCTCGCTTCGGTTGGCTACGACTCGCCATTCGACACATGGAACTCGAAGCGCGCAAGCGTCGAAAGCCAAAGGCCTTCGTGTCCTTTGTGGTTTCACCCGAGTTTAAGCAGGCCAAACCGACAAAGCCGTCTTGATTAGAATTTGCTGTTTGGCCGCCTCACTAATCGCCAGACCACGAAAATCCTCCAGGTTCTGCTTGATCTCCGGCACCCCAGGTCCCGGCCAATCCGTACCAAAGAGAGTCTTATCCGCAATCTCCTCCAGCCTTGGAAAATACTTGAGCAGGGTCTTCGGAGGAATGCCGCTTATGTCCAAGTAGACATTCTGATGCCGCCGGACCAGGAAGAATGCCGTTTGCATCCAGAGCGGACGTCCACCGTGAGCCAGCAGGATCTTCAGTTTCGGAAAATCTACTGCAACATCATCAACGTAGATGGGATCACCGTACTTATTCCGCGCGCCGGGAAAAATCGAGGTTCCAGTATGAACCATGATAGGAATTCCGTTCTGCTCGGCAACGCGATAGATCGCTTCAAGCTCAGTTACGCCATTCAAATAATCATTCGGATATAGCAATTGATGGGGCGGGTGAATCTTGATCATGCGGATCCCAAGCCGCACAATCTGCTTCATGTCGTGCTGGACGTTGCTGGTGTGGCGAGGGTGAACGCTGCCGCAAGGAATCAACCGCTTTGGGTTTTCTTTGACGTAGCCCGCGACGAACTCATTGACCTCAGGCGTGAATCCCATCAACTCCGGCGCCACATAGTTGATGAGCACGGCGCGATCCACGCCGATTTGATCTAGATGATGAAGAAACTTCTTTGGCGAGCGGCAAAACTCGACAATTTCCTCGAAATTCGCCCGCTTCTTCTTCATTACCGCCAGCGCGGCTGGCTTAAACATCTCAACGGGCTGGATGTGAACGTGGCAGTCGGTGATCATGAAATGAATGAGCTCGTCTAAGAACTCCCGGGGCGTTTCTTACGGCGCGGCCGATTTCCACCTTAACACTGTCATCCCTCGCGCTTTTGCGCGGGGGATCTGCTGTTCTTTGGCCTAACGACTCACCGGGAAAAAACAGCAGATCCCCCGCTCCGCAAACCTAACCTCGCGAGTTCGCTAGGTGCTTCGCTGCGGAGCGAGGGATGACAGTCCTGAGAAGTTCGTATCTCAAGCGAAAAGCCGACTACTGCTCCGTCCCAGCCCACTCAATCGCGTTAAAAAGCAGCTTGAACGTTCCTTCAGTCTGGGCCCGATTCTGAACACGGAATCCGAGCAGAGCAATTTTTCCCTTCCCATAAGTAAGGGTCACTACCGCAGCACGCCGCGCGAGGCGATCCGCGCCATTAATCCAGCCCGAGAGGAGGATGTCCTCCGAATCCGTCGGATACCATGCGACGACCGAGCGCTCGATATCTGCTCCTGGAATCGATGTCTGATACGCGATCGGCTCGTTCACAAATGCTGCAGCTTCTTCAGGCATTCCGTAAGCCAATGGACTGTGTGGATCCAGGTTGATGCGCAGTAGCGAGCCAGGCGAGGAAAACTCTTCCGGCCGCACTTTTGCCAACACGTTTCGCACGGGAACGTTGAACTCCTCAATCGGCAGTTCCCCCGACGACGCGAGAGTGATCAGCGTTCCGCCCGCCTCGACAAAATCCTTCAGAGCCTTAACACCTTCTTTGCCGATACCTCCTGTGTACTCTGGAGGAAGTTCCTCGAAGTACTCTGCAGGGTTGCCGTCTTGCGGTTTCGGCTTGCCCTCGACAATGACATTCTTTTCCATATCGGGAAGGATGATGGCATCGTAGGCCGCATTCAGATTACCGACCTTCATCGCCTTGTTGTCGATGTTTTTCAGGTTGAATTCGTATTGCTCGAGCAGCCACCGGGTCCAGCCTTCGTCCATCGAGGCATTCCATGGCTTGTAGAGCCCAACTCGGACTTCTTTTACTGCAGTAGTCGCAACATTTGGCTTTGGATCCAAACCACGCACGACTACGTGATACTTTGCGGCTAGTTGCTGCAAGTCATTGGACGGCTGGAGAAGCAGCGTCCCGGGAGCGTAATTGACGCCGTTCGCTGTGAATCCTTCTTTCGCGATCAACACGGAATGCTTCGTCTTGAGCGCGGCATTCAACACGCGAGTGCTGCTGTTGGCCTGCGGCGATACCGCATAAACCGGACTGCCGCCCTCGACACGTCCCTGCGGCCAGTCGGAGTCGTTGATCTTGCGTGCGCCTTTAGACTCTTCGGCTGGCAACACTTCTTTCGTAACATCGACGCCCATCAACAGCGGCAGAGTCCATGCAGTCACATCGTACGGACGCAGAGGCGGTTGTCCGACAGCCACACGTACCTTCGGATAGCGTTGACGTCCAAGCAGTTCTCCGACGAAGCGTCCGTAAGGCTGCGCCGTCGGGACAAGGAAGTCCTTCCCATTTGCGGAAACCATTACCTCTGCGCCGTGCTGCTCGAGAAGATGCGCCAGCTTGGCTGCACTGACGGGATCGCGCTGGTCGCGATGAATGCGCCAGAATTCGTCGGGCTTGCCATCACTAATCTGCTCCATGGCCATCTGTTGGGTGCCGCGCAGGAAATCTTCGCGATGATCGGTCGCCGTCTCGAGAATCGCGTCTGAGGCGATGCGCTCGTAATCCATGATGTCGCGCAACCGCCAGGTGCCGCCGTTCCAGGGATTGGGAAAATTGGCGGTCTTCATGTAGTCGATGAGGCCCTTGCCACCTCCTGAAAGCTCAGTCGGCGATAGCGTGATCGGTGTTGCAATTCGGGCTGAAGCTGCCTCTGTAAGCAGTCCGAAGATGTTCTTGAACTGCGGCGTGCCCTCGGTTGCGCCCGGCCAGTACTGGTCGTAGACGTACCCATACACAACCCCCGGCTTATGCTGCTGCTCCAGCCGCCACGCCATCGTGGATCCGATCACGTTGATGCCGCGCCACATCAACGGACTGACCGAGTTCGCGATCGGATCGGCGTAAGGTGGCACAAAAAGCCGCGGGCCACTGGAGCCCATCTGGTGCTCATCGAGCCAGATTTGCGGAAACCACTCGTGATAGGCAGCATGCGTCATCGCCTGCGTTTCTTTTTGCGTGAGCATGTACCAGTCTCGGTTGTCGTCGTGGCCCACGTAAGTGTGGTAAAGCCAGGGCATGCGCCCGCCTTCATACTTGGTGCCGACGTACTTGCGATACCACTCTGTCACCATGATCTGTCCGTCGGGATTGAGCGATGGCACGAGTAGCAAAATCACATTGTTTAACCGACGCAGTGTCTCAGGATCTTCGGCGGTCACCAGTGCTTGCGCCCACTCCATGGCCATCTGCGAAGAGCCGATCTCCGTGGAGTGGATATTACAAGTCACCAGCAGAATGACCTTACCGTCGCGAACCAAGCCATCAACTTCCTGCTCCGATCGGCCGCGAGGATCGGCGAGCTTGCGCGCGATCTCCTGATACTTAGCTTCGTTCTGAAGATTCTCTTTCGTCGAAATCGCGGCCAGAATGAATTCGTTATTCAACGTAGTCTGGCCCATGTTCTCCACTTGAATTCGCGGAGACTTCGAGGCCAAGTATTTGAAGTACGCAACGATCTGGTGATAGTCGGCCAGCTTGCGGTCTGCGCCCACTTCGAAACCAAGAAACTGCGAAGGGGTCTGGATTTTGTCGGCAGAAGGCTGCGCCGTAGGACTTGCAAATGCGGAGACCATTGGCAGCGTGCAGAAGAAAAGGACTGTAAGCACTGAATATGGAGATTTCATATGGGACTCGCTTGTTGAATTAGGTATGGACTAGTTAGGAATTTTTTGGGAGCCGATTATAACGCGAGGATGCGGACTAGAAATCATTGCGGAGGCTCGCAACTGATCGACTCTTTTGAGACGAAATCTCGTTGTCCGCTCTACGCGCCCGCACGCAGTACTGCGCGCCTGGCAAATACCCGAATCATCTCCCGGCGGTATTCAGGCGTTAGGAGCGACGTAGTAAGAGGCTTTGCTACTTTCGCTGCCAGCTCGCCAACGACTGCTGCAGCGTGATCATTGAGGAGTTTGCCGGCGAGAGCATGACTCGCTTCTCTCACCAAAAGCGGCGCTGGGTTCACTCCAGTAATCGCGACGCGCGCATCGTCGACAAGGCCCTGAGCGTTCTTCTTCACGGCGGCGGCAACTCCAGCAAGCGGGTAATCGATCGATCCGCGAAGACGCAACTTCTGATAAATGCCGTCATATCCAGCCGTTCGTTCAGGGAGGAAGACGCGCGTCAGTAGCTCGTTCTTTGCAAGCTTCATGCGTGCATCGCCGATGTTGGTGTAGCACTCGGCCAATGGGACGCGACGCTTTCCTGTCGGTCCTGCGATCTCTAACTCCGCTTCGAGGCAAAGTAGCGCAGCAGGAGAATCTGCGGAAAACGCTGCCCAGCACTTCTTCCCGCCGGGCGCGACGTGGCACAGATCGCCATCCTTCTTTATGCAGAAGCCGCATGATTTCCGCCAGGTGAGCGACTGGTTGTACCAGAGACAGCGCGTATCGAGGCAAATATTGCCGCCGATCGTGCCCATATTGCGCAGAATCGGCGAGGCCACCGTCGCCACCGCCTCGCGAAGCA
>Ga0126376_10000782_pt1 | contig 16249 bp, 11 predicted proteins | sample PanSoiMetPlot_15_FD_92760 | JGI IMG/M metagenome (GOLD analysis project Ga0126376, IMG submission 92760) | Tropical forest soil microbial communities from Panama - MetaG Plot_15 | ecosystem: Environmental > Terrestrial > Soil > Tropical forest > Bulk soil | place: Panama | collected 2016-02-17
GAACTCGGCGTTCTCCGCGGGCGGCGCCTGGATATCGGCTGCGCCGACCGTGATGTAGGCGGGCACTTTGAGCTGCCGCAATCCGCCTTCATCCATGCCGAAGGCCTGCACGATGCCGGGCGCCATCGCAAACGTAACCTTGATGCGTTTGTCGTCGACGTTGAGCGCCTCCTTGGCGTCGAGCGGCAATTCGCTGCGCAGATAATCCGGCACCATCGGATTGTTGCGCCAGCCGCGCTGGAACGCGAGGTATTTTTCCGGATTGATTTTTGCGCCGGCGACCCACAGCGCCGTGAAGCCGCCTTGCGAATGGCCGGCAACGCCGATCCGGTTTTCGTCGATCAAGCCGCCCCAGAATGGATCGTTGAGCAGAAAGCTGACGGTGAGGCTGATGTCGCGCGGCCGTTGCCAGAGCCTGTTCGCGAGATAGGCAATCGTCGAATCATCGGTGTTGGCACGATAATGATTGAGCGCGGCGACAATGTAGCCGCGTGCTGCCAGAAACTCGGCGAACCAGGCGTAGTAGAGGCCGTTACTGCCGCGGCCATGGGAGAACATGACGAGCGGACGCTTCGTGGCGTCCGAAGCGGGCTCGGCGTCCTTGTAGAGCTCGAGACCGGTGAAGAACGGCATGACGAAACGCGCGGCGGAGCGCGCGCGAACCGCGGCGGGATAGACATCGCCAGCGCCAGATGGCGGTTTCCGTCGGCGAGATATTCGAGCCGTTTGAGCCCGACCTGGGAGGGGGCGCTACTCTGCGCGAAGCTTGCAGCGGGAGCGAACGCGACGAGGGCCGTGCAGAGCGCCGCGCGCCGAGCGAGCGCGGAATCGAGAAGGCAATTCTGGCGCAAGGCCGGCAGATTGCGCATGGTTCAGTTCTCACATCGAATCGCTGGCAACCGCAAGGCCGCATCGTCCCCACCACGACGAACCGTGTGCCACATCGTCCCCTCCCCCGCTTGCGGGGGAGGGACAGGGAGGGGGCACGCAACAAGGCTCATCTGAGCAAGCTCACCCCCTCCCCAACCCTCCCCCGCAAGCGGGAGAGGGAGCAGACCGAGTTTGCCGCTCGCCTGGATTCTATTTGGCAAAAACTTTAGTCTGAGCAATCGCAATGGCCGCCATCCGCTCGATCGTGCATCCGACGGACTTTTCCGATTTGAGCGCCACGGCATTCGCCCACGCATTGCGCATCGCGCTGGCGGCGCGCTCCAAACTCTCTCTCCTTCATGTCTCCCAGTACGACGCCGCGGAGGCGCTGGCCTTCCCGCACGCGCGGCGCCTGCTGACGCAATGGGGCCTCTCCGAGGAGGGCGATGCTCCATGGGTCGTCGCCGGCAAGCTCGGGATCGAGGTCGAAAATATTCGTCTCAAATTGCAGGAGCCGACGCGGGCCATCGCCGATTTTCTGAACGAGCATCACAGTGAACTTGTCGTGCTCGCAACGCACGCCCGCGAGGGCGTTGCGCATTGGCTCGAGGGTTCGGTGGCGGAAGCCGTGTTCCGCCGCTCGAGGATCCCGACGCTGTTCATCGCGCCAGGCGCCCGCGGCTTTGTCAATCCGGTCAGTGGCCATATTAAGCTGCGCCGTGCCTTGGTTCCGGTCGATTTCTCCCCGCCCGCAGGCCGAACGGTCGAAACTATTTTGCGCTTCGGTCGGCTCTTGACCGGCGCGAGCCTCGCCATCGATCTCCTTCACGTCGGAGAGGCGCCGCCGCCGGTTGTCGCGAACGCGCCCGGCTTGCCACCGGTGATCGTTCGCTCCGGTCCTGTCGTACAATCGATCGTGGAGGCGGCCATCGAATTCGACAGCGATTTGATCGGCATGCCGACGGCGGGGCATCACGGCGTTCTCGACGCATTGCGCGGCAGCACCACCGAGCGCGTCATCCGCCACGCGCCCTGCCCGGTGCTCGCCCTCTCCGTGCGATCCTGACGCGGCGGCGCATCATCGCTCCAGGAAGAGGCGACTTGGCCGCCCCCTTCCTGCCGGAGACCACGGCGAAACCGCTGCCGGAGAACGTGTGATATTAGCCGCCGCCGCCAAGCTGAGCGGCTATTTCCTCTCGGCGATCTCCTGGACGAGTGGTTTCCACTGGGCAATTTCCTGGTTGATCTGCGCACGGTACTGCTCGGGCGTGGTCTTGACCGTGTCGGCGCCGGCCTTGCGCATGATGTCTTTCACCTCTGGATCGTCGGCCATCTTGATCAGAATCTCCGACAACTTGCGGATGATTGGTTCCGGGGTCTTCGCCGGGGCCATGATGCCGTTCCACGTGTCCACGACAAAATCGGGGACTGTCTCATTCACGGTAGGAAGATCGGGCAAGTAAGAGCTGCGCTTGAGCGAAGTCACGGCGAGGCCGCGCACCGTTCCCGCTTGCACCTGCGGCAGACCGTCCGTCATGTTGGCGAAGGAGAAATCGACCTCACCGGAGACCACCGCGGCCGTCGAGTGCGCGCCGCCGCCCTTGAACGGGATATGCACCACCTTGATGCCGGTGCGGGCCTGGAACAGCTCGACCGCGTAGTGGGTCAGCCCGCCGGCGCCGCTGGAGCCATAGTTGAGCTTTCCGGGATTAGCTTTGGCATAGGACACGAGCTCGGCCAACGTCTTCACCGGCAGGTCGTTCTTGACGATCACCACCTGCGCGATTGAGCTGACGACGCCGACAGGCGCGAGCTCCCGCAACGGGTCGTAGCCCACCTTCTGGTTCGGATCGAAGGGTGCGATCGAGATGGCGCCGATGCTGCAAACGCAGAAGGTGTACCCGTCGGCTGCCGCATTCACGACCGCCTGCGTCCCCACGATGCCGCCGGCGCCCGCGCGGTTGTCCACGATCACCGGCTTGCCCAAAATCTTCTCGACGTAACGCGCGGTCAATCGGCCAACCAAGTCGGTGTAGCCGCCCGCGCCATAGGGCACGACGAATGTGATGGGCCGTGCCGGCCACGCATCCTGCGCGCGCAGCATGCTCGGCGCCAACGCGATCCCCAGCGACAACACTAGTCCTGCAAGATGCTTCATCACATTCTCCTTCTGCCTCGCATCCTAGCCCGATTTGCGCGCTTCGCAATTGCGCGCCTCGTCGCAGTTTTGCATGCGCTCGATGAAGCGGCACATTTTTGCTGCGAAGCTCGAGTGGCAAAGCTAAGCTCGCGGCACCTCGGCGCGGGACTGCCAATGTCGGCGTCATTGATCAAGCCCATAACCGACTTCGGCGCGTTGGTGAAATACCTTGTCGAAGTTTCAAGCGTTGCCGTCATCTATCTCGCGGTGGCGAAACTCAGTCTGGCGTTGGCCTCCATCCACCCCAGCGCAACTCCGATTTGGCCGCCCACCGGCTTTGCTTTGGCGGTGGTGTTGCTGCTGGGACACCGCATCTGGCCGGCGATCTTCCTAGCGGCGTTTATTGCGAATGTGACGACCGCGGGCTCGACTTACACGTCGCTTGCGATCGCGGCTGGAAATACGCTCGAAAGCGTGGTCGGCGCCTACCTCATCAATCGGTGGTCCAATGGCCTCGGCACATTCGACACTCCCACCGGCGTGGCGAAATTCGCGCTGATCTGCTGCGTACCGAGCACGATGATCAGCGCCACGTTGGGCGTCGGGACCTTGAGCCTGAGCGGTTACGCCGATTGGGTCGATTTTATATCTATATGGATGACCTGGTGGATGGGGGATCTCGCCGGCGCTCTCGTCCTCACACCCGTGATCCTTTTATGGACGATGCGCGGTCGTCCCGGGCGTGAGGAGTGGCTGCAATCGTGCGCGGTGTTCGGCGCGGTGATCGTGGTCGGTCTCATCGCCTTCAGTCCGCTGATCGAGCAAACGCCGAGCAGGGGTCCGTTGGCGTTTCTGGCCGTGTTGCCCCTGATGTGGGCGGCGCTGCGCTGCAATCAGCGTGACACCGCGACGACCGCGCTCATTCTCGTGTGCTTTGCCATATGGGGCACCGCATCGAACGGCGGGCCTTTCGCGCGCAGCAACCTAAACGACTCATTTCTTCTTCTGCTTGCGTTCGTGATCAGCATTTCGGTTCCCAGCTTGGCCCTGAGCGCCGATGTGGCGACGCGCAAGCGCCATGAAAATCATGTCGAGTTCGTCATGCACGAGTTATCGCATCGCTCGAAAAATCTGCTGACCGTCGTGCAGGGCATGGCCCGGCAGCTTGCGTGGCAAACGGAGAATTTCAAGGATTTCGACGCGGCGTTTTCCGACCGCCTTCGCGCCTTCGCCGATACGCACGACCTGCTGGTTACAAGAGGGTGGCATGGCACGGACATTCGCGACCTTGTTCGGATGCAGCTATTCCCCTTCGTCGAATCGAAGGAAGATCGACTGACATGCGAAGGGACGGCCCTTCTGCTGACGCCGAAAGCCGCGGAGCAAATTGGCCTGGCCCTGCACGAGCTCGGAACGAACGCCGCGAAATATGGAGCCTTCTCAGTGCCGGCGGGTACGGTGACGGTTCAATGGCAACTTGAAGATGACGGGCCCGACAAGGGACATCTGCACATTGGGTGGATCGAACGCGGCGGTCCTGCAGTGAACGAGTTCCAGGCCAACGGTTTCGGACACACAATCATCACCGACATCGTGCCGGTATCGTTGCGAGGCCGGGCATCGCTTCAGCTCGAGCAGGAAGGCGTGCGGTGGACGCTGGTGGTGCCCGCGAGCGGCGTCCTGGCGAGGGACTAGAGCTTGTCCGTGTCGAATGGAGTCGGCGCGTACGGCGGACGCGGCTCTCGTCAACGGCCATTGGCTGCGCGCCAGCGCTTGAACTCCTCGCGCGCCTCCGGCCCGGGCGGATAGATTCCGAAGATCGAGCGCCCTTGCTCAACCTGCTCCTGCACGAAATCTTCGAACGCGGTTTGCTCGGACGCTTCCTCCGCGACCTCCTCGGCGAGGTGCTGCGGGATCACGACGACACCCTCGTCATCGCCGACGATGATATCTCCGGGATAGACCGGCACTTCGCCGCAGGCGATGGGAACGTCAAGGTCGACCGCGTGATGCTTGATCAGGTTGGTCGGCGCGGCGGGCGCTGCGTGATAGGCGGGAAACGGCAGCCGCGCGATCTGCGGCGAATCGCGCAAACCGCCGTCGGTGACGATGCCGGCGGCGCCACGCTTCCACAGCCGCGTGACCAAAATCCCGCCGGCGGAGGCGGCCGCGGCGTTGCGCCTGCTGTCGATCACGAACACATGGCCTGCCGGGCATTCTTCGACGCCCTTGCGCTGCGGGTGACTGCGGCCCTCGAACGCGCCGAGATGATCGAGATCTTCGCGCGCGGGAATGTAGCGCATGGTGTAGGCCGGGCCGACCATCGCCGCTCCGCCCGGATTGAGCCGGTGGATGCCCTGGATGAAGGTGTTGCGAAAGCCGCGCTTGAACAAAACGGTGGTGAGCGTCGCGGTGGACACCGCGCTCAACTTGGCGCGGCTTTTTTCGCTGAGTGACATGGCAGCCCCTGGTTCCAAACGGACGTTTGCGCCCTCCAGGCGGCTTGTCAATTGTTGTCACCAAAGGCCTCGGCTTGTATACGGGCGGCGAGCGAACGAGGGCGTGCATCGGTTCGGATCATCGATCATGTGACGGGGGCCGTGCCGTGGTGGCGACTGACAAGCTATTTGCCGGATCGATCCCCGAAATCTACGACCGGCTCTTGGTTCCGCTTATTTTCGAATCGTATGCGCGCGAGCTTGCCGCGCAGGTGGCCAGCGTTGAACCGCAGGATGTGTTGGAGACGGCGGCGGGGACCGGTGTGCTCACACGCGCGATCGCAGCGCGGCTTCCCACGCAAGCGCGCATTGTCGCAACCGATCTCAATCAGCCGATGCTAGATCGCGCGGCGCAAAGGCAGGCTGATGATAGTCGCATCACCTGGCGCCAGGCCGACGCGCTCGCTCTGCCGTTTGAGGATCAAAGCTTTGATGTCGTCGCCTGCCAGTTCGGCGCGATGTTCTTTCCCGATAAGGCCCAGGGTTATCGCGAGGCGCGCCGCGTCCTCAAGCGGGGCGGCCATTTCTTTTTCAATGTGTGGGATCGAATCTCCGAGAATGAATTCGCCGATGTCGTAACGGAAGCGCTGGCGAGGGTCTTTCCAAAAGATCCGCCTCGCTTCATGGCCCGCATCCCGCATGGCTATCACGATGTGGCGACGATCCGTCAGGAAATGACAGCCGCGGGATTTGCGAAAATTTCAGTCGAAAGCGTGGAGCACAAAAGCAGGGGCTCCTCGGCGCGGCATCCTGCGATTGCCTACTGTCAAGGAACGCCGCTGAGGAACGAAATCGAGGCGCGTGATGCGTCGCGCCTGGAAGATGCGACGCAGGAAGCGGCTGAAGCCCTGGCGCATCGATTTGGACGCGGTCACATCGAGGGCCGCATCAGAGCGCATGTGATCAACGCCGTTTGCTGACCTCCCGCTTGCAGCCGAAGGAGACATTGTCGTTACCCACCCTTTCAGCTACTCATTGCCTGCGAAGGCAAAGTACCGCGTCAATTGAGAGCGGGGCATTCCTTAAGTCTTCAAACGCGACGTGAAACGCGTATATCAGCACTGCAAGGAAAAGCATTTGCATGCCGATAAGCAGTCAGCTTGTAGCGATAAACTCTGGCGGGATCGCCGCACTTGCAGACGGCACCTATTGGCGGATCGCGCCCGACGACCTTGCGCGCGCAAAAAAATGGATTCCTGGAACAGTTATCACGATAACGCCGAGTGCCGTTGCGAAACCTAATTGTCCGTTCACGCTGACGAACGTGGACACTGGCGATCAAGTTGCCGCCACGCAATCGAAGCCGCCGCCCGAATAATCTCAATCCTTCCAATTCGTCATTCCGGCCGAGCCGCGACGGCGCCCGGAATGACGACTCAGAACTTGTCTGGGTTGGTATCAATCCGCCGCCGGATAAGACCAGGGGCAGGCCTGCTCATCGGTTCGCCCCAGCGGGTCCCATTCCGCGAGCGTGTCCCAGATCTGCTCGGCCGCGGCCTGGGCTTGCGCGCGCAGCGCGGCGAAATCCACGCCGGGGATGATACCGCCTTCCATCACGATCTTCCCGTCGACGATGACCGTGTCGACGTCGTCGCCGACGCCGCATTCGACCACGCTCTTGACCGGATCGCGCACGGGTCCGTAGCGCAGCGTGTTCCGCCCCGACAGATCGATGGTGATGATGTCGGCGAGCGCGCCCGGCGCCAGCCGCCCGATGTCGTCGCGGCCGAGCGAGATCGCTCCGCCCACCGTCGCGGCGCGAAACACGTCGGCCGATGTCGCCGCGAAATAGGTGTGGCCCATCGTTTTGCCGAGGTACGAGGCCGTACGCATGTTCATGATCATGTCGCGCGGATAGGTATCCGAGCCGAGGCACAGGTTGACGCCGGCATCTTGGTAGCGCTGCCAGTTGTCGAGCGTGCGGCCGCGGCGAACGATATTGATCGGACAGTGCGACACGCTCGCCCCGGCGCGGCCCATCAGCTCGAGATCGCGGTGCATGGAATAGTTGAGGTTAGGGTTGTTCGAGACGAAATTGCCGTGGCCGATGTTGAGCGTCGGGCGCAGCATTCCGATGTCATGCAACAGCTCGATCGGCGTCTTCATGTGCTCTTTGACGACCTCGTAGAACTCGATCACGCTGTAGGCGGCGTGCGTCGCCATCGGCAGCTTCAACGCGTCGGCGGCGCGCACGGTGTCGCGCAGGAGCTCGAGGCTCGAGGTCTCGACCTCGCGCGGCACCAGAATGCCGCGCACGCGGCCGTCTGCGGCGCCGTCGTTCTTTTCGATCCAGGCGAGCGCGGTTTTGAGCCCCTCGCGGCCGAGCTCGTCGTTGCGCACGCGCACGAGCCGCCCGCTCTCGTCCGCCACCCAGCGCCCGCAATCGTAACCCGGCGCGAGATAGGCGCGGCTGCCGAGGCGGCCAACCTCGGCGAGCAGCGCGTCCTGCACGCTCGATTGGCTGCCGTATTCGACGAAGGTCGTCACCCCGTTGCGCAAAAGCTCGGCCACGGTGAAGGCGGCGTTGAGCGCGAAGGCGGCCGCGGATCCCTTATCGCCGTCCTTGAGGTAACGCGGATCGCCTTTGACGATCTTGCCTTGCGTCGGAACGGAAATTTCCAGAAACGGCTGCCCGTAATACATGGGCCGCCCGGTATCGGTGATCAGCCGATGCGAGGCGCGATGCCCGGAATGCACGTGGGTGTCGATGAAACCTGGACACACGAGTTTGCCCTTGGCGTTGATGGTGCGGTCGACGCGGCCTTCGAATTCCTTTCCGACGTGGAGGATCCTGTCGTCCTCGAAGACAACCTCGCCGTCGCGCAGGAGCGTGTGATGACCGCGCTCATGGCCCACCACCCATGTCGCCTCGATCTTGCTGCGCATGTTTTCTCCCCTCGCCCGCGCCAGCAGGCGTTAGAGCGGTTACCGCTGAGTGATTGTTCGTCGGATTATAACGGGCGGCGCCACATCGTCCCCTCCCCCGCCTGCAACCGAACTCGGGTTTACCCGAGTTCGGTCACTTATTCACGGGCCGAAGTCGGATAAATCCGACTTCGGCTGGAGGGACAGGGAGGGGGCAGCAACAATGATAAGAGCATTTTCGCCCGCCCCTTCCCCAGCCCTCCCCCGCAGGCGGGAGAGGGAGCAGACCGAGTTCGCGGCTCGCTCTGATTCGTCTCACGCAGACGGGGCTCCGTGCCCCACTGCCCGCGGACTCCGGCCGTGCGCCGGTTAATGCCTTGATGCCTATGTCATTTCCCGGAGAGCGCGCGTGCAGCGACGCGGCTTTGCCTGCGCCCGCGACCCTTCCCTCCACGGATTCAGAACAATTCAGCGCCGCGCCAAAGACCTCGCCTGCGCTCTGCGCTAGGCTCATCCTGCTGGAGACCGTCCGCGCGAGCCGCCGTCGGATCGTGCCTCGCTGTGAGCGGTGCGAGAGAATGCCGGGAACGCCACGCATTAGGCGGCGGGAGTTTGTGACGCTGCTCGGCGCTAGCGCCGTGTGGCCGGCGACCACGCGCGCGCAGCAGACGGCGACGCCGGTCATCGGGTTTCTCGGCGGTTCATCGCTCGCGGAGCGCAGGCCCTTGCTGGCCGGCTTCCGCCAGGCGCTCGCCGAAGCCGGTTATGTTCAAGGCCAGAACGTTGCAATCGAATACCGTTGGGCAGACGGTCAATACGATCGCCAGCCCGCACTGGCGGTGGATCTGGTTCGCAGGCAAGTCGCCGTGATCGTTGCCGGCGACGGGCCATCCGCGCTGGCGGCCAAGGCGGCGACCACGACGGTTCCGATCGTCTCCAACACCGGAATCGAGCCGGTCCAGGCCGGTCTGGTCACCAGTCTCAGCCGCCCGGGCGGCAATCTGACCGGGTTTAACCTGATTGCCGGGCCGTTGCAGGCGAAGCAACTCGGGCTTCTGCATGAACTGGTGCCTGCGGCCAAGACCATCGCCGTCCTGATCAATCCCGGCAACGCGAATGCCGAGCACGATGCGACAACCGTGCAAGACGCGGCGCGCGCGATCGGGCTGCAAATCCTCGTCATGCGGGCAGCCGTTGAAAGCGATTTCGAGACAGTGTTCGCGACTCTTGCTCGAGAGCGGGCCGGCGGACTTCTCGTCAATAGCGATGTGTTCTTCACCAGCCGGCGCGATCAAATTGTCGCGCTCGCGGCACCCCAATCGCTTCCATTGATGTCGGTCTGGCGCGAATTTCCAATCGCCGGTGGCCTCATCAGCTACGGCCCCAGCATCGCCGCGGCGTATCGTCAAATCGGCGTTTACACCGCCAAGATTCTCGCTGGCGCAAAGCCGGCCGACCTGCCGGTCGTGCAGCCGACAACATTCGAGCTGGTGATCAATCTCAAGACTGCGAAGTCACTTGGCATCAAAGTACCCCTGCATCTCGAGCAGCTCGCCGACGAGGTGGTCGAATGAAACGGTGCCTCACACCGTCGTTGCCGGGCTTGACCCGGCAATCCATCGTTTTTCGTAAGAAGATGGATGCGCGGGTCACGCCCGCGCATGACGACTCAGGCGCGATCGTTTTCAAACGCCGACAATTCATCACACTGCTCGCCGGCGCCGCCGCCTGGCCGCTTGCGGCGCGCGCGCAGCAGCCGGGCAAAATCTATCGCGTGGGACTGCTCGCCCCGATCCGGGCGGGCGGTCCGGTCGATGAGCGCCGCGCGACGCTTCTCTCCGCGCTGGCCGCGCGCGGCTTCGTCGACGGACAGAACCTCGTCCTCGTGCTGCGAACGGCCGATGGGCGCCCCGAGCGGCTCGACGGTCTCGCGGCCGAGCTCAAGGCCGAGAACGTCGATGTCCTCGTCACGTTCAGCTATCCCGCGGCGGTCGCGGCCAAAAAGGCGACCAAAGATGTGCCGATCGTCGTCGTCGGCGCCGGCGATCCGGTCGCGACCGGCCTGGTTGACGGGTTGGCGAGGCCCGGCGGCAACATCACCGGCGTCACCGAGCTCTCGACCGAGCTCAGCGCCAAGCGGCTCGAAATCCTGCGCGACGCGCTGCCGGGGCTCACCCGCGTCGCCATGCTGTGGAACGCAGCCGATCTCGGCATGACGTTGCGCTACCGCTCGGCCGAGGACGCCGCCCGCGTGCTGGGGATCAAGGTCCAGACCTTGGGCGTGCGCGAGCCCGACGATTTCGAGCATGCCTTTGCCGAGATGACGCGCGAGCGCCCCGACGCCATCCTGATGGTGTCGGACGCGCTGACCATCCTCAACCGCAAGCGCATCCTGGAATTTGCCAGCACCAACCGTCTGCCGACGATTTTCGAAGCGGGCGTGCTCGTGCGCGACGGCGGGCTGATGTCGTACGGCCCCAAGCAGAGCGCCATCGGCGAAATCGCGGCCGGTCTCGTTGCCCGCATCTTGCGCGGCGCGCGCCCCGCCGACCTGCCGCTCGAATTGCCCACGCATTTTGAGCTGCTCATCAATCTCAAAACCGCGCAGTCGCTCGGCCTCACACTCCCTCCCACGCTCGTTGCCCGCGCCGACGAGGTGATCGAGTGAGTCACTCTTCCGCCCTCGTGCTGAGGAGCGTCGCAGCGCCCCCGCTGCGACGCGTCTCGAAGCATGAAGGTGGCAGCCTGGCTCGAGGTGACCGAGTGAATCGCCGCGCGTTCATTTCGCGCCTCGCCGGTGCCGCCGCCGCCTGGCCACTCGCCGCGCGCGCGCAACAGCCGGGCAAAACCTATCGCCTGGGGATCCTTGCCAACGGCCCCGGGGCACCCGAGCGTCGCCAGGCGCTTTTCTCCGGTCTCGGCGCGCGCGGCTTCGTCGACGGCAAGAATCTCGTCGTCGTGCAGCGCTCCGCCGATGCGCGCCCCGAGCGGCTCGACAGTCTCGCAGCCGAGATCAAGGCCGAGAACGTCGATGTCATCGTTACCTTCAGCTATCCCGCGGCGCTCGCCGCCAAGAAATCGACCAAGGACATACCCGTTGTCATCACCGGCGCCGGCGATCCAGTCGCGACTGGCCTGGTCGATGGCTTGGCGCGGCCCGGCGGCAACATCACCGGCGTGACCGAGCTCGGCACCGAGCTCAGCGCCAAGCGCCTCGAAATCCTGCGCGACGCGCTGCCCACGCTCACCCACGTCGCCATGCTGTGGAACGCAGCGGATCTCGGCATGACGATGCGCTACCGATCCGCCGAGGACGCCGCCCGCGTGTTCGGCCTCAAGGTGCAGACCTTGGGCGTGCGCGAGCCCGACGACTTCGAGCATGCCTTCGCCGAGATGAGGCGCGAGCGGCCCGACGCCATCCTGATGGTGTCCGACGCGCTGACCATCCTCAACCGTAAGCGCGTCGTGGAGTTTGCAAGCAGCAACCGCCTGCCGACGATTTTCGAGAGCGTGGCGCCCGTGCGCGATGGCGGGTTGATGTCGTACGGCCCCAAGGAGAGCGAAATCGGAGAAAGGGCCGCCTATTTCGTCGCCCGCCCTCTCCGGCGCGCGCCCGGCCGACCTGCCGATGGAAGTGCCCACGCATTTCGAGCTGCTCATCAATCTCAAGACCGCGCAGTCGCTCGGTCTCTCGCTGCCGCCGACGCTCGTCGCGCGCGCCGACGAGGTCATCGAGTGAGTGCGAGGATGAGACGTCGCGAGTTCATCACACTCATCGCCGGCGCGGCGTCGGCGTGGCCGCGTGCGGCGCGCGCGCAGCAGCGCACCATGCCGGTGATTGGCTATCTCAGCGGCGGCGCGCCCGACGGCCCGTTTGTGTCCTTTTTAGCTGCCTTCCGCCAGGGACTGGGCGAAATCGGCTATGTCGAGGGGCAAAATGTCGCGTTCGAATACCGCTGGGCCGAGGGTCACTATGACCGGCTGCCGGCGTTGGCCGTAGAGCTCGTCGAGGGGAAGGTTGACTTGATCGCAGCGAGCGGCGGCGACCTCGCGCCACGCGCAGCGAAAGGTGCAACCTCAACGATACCGATCGTCTTCACCAGCGGTGACGACCCAGCCGAGACGGGCTTGGTTGCCAGCCTCGCACGCCCAGGCGGAAACCTCACCGGGTTCAGCCTTCTGGTTGTGGAGCTGCATGCCAAGCGGCTAGAACTCATTTCCGAACTCGTTCCAAACGCCAAGGTGATCGCGCTGCTCGTGAATCCGGACAGCCCGCAGACCGAGCGCGTGGTGCGCGCCATGCAGCAAGCAGCGCGCGTCAAAAGGGTGAAGCTTGAGATCGTGATGGCGGCGACCGAGACTGAGATCGACACGGCTTTCGCCTCCCTTTCCCGATTGCAAGCCGAGGCGCTCGTCCAGCAAGCTCATCCGTTCTTCCTCAAACGGCGCGATCAGCTTGCTCTGCTGGCGGCTCGCCATGCTATTCCGGCGATCTATGAGTCGCGCCCATTCGCCGAGGCGGGCGGACTCATGAGCTACGGAGCCAGCTTTCCCGAAATGTACCGTCAAATCGGCGCGTATGCGGGCCGCATTCTCAAAGGCGAAAAGCCGGCCGACCTTCCTGTGATGCGACCCACGAAATTCGACTTGGTCGTCAATCTCACCGCTGCGAGAGCCATCGGACTGTCGATGCCCGAATCGTTCCTCCTGCGGGCCGACCAAGTGATCGAATGACCGCGAGGATAAAACGCTGGGAATTCGTCACGCTGGTCGGCGCCGCGGCGGCAGTGTGGCCGCTTGCGGCGCGCGCCCAGCAGCCGGACCGGGTGCGGCGCATCGGCGTGCTGATGGCGCATCCTGAGAGGACCCGGAATTTAAGGCTTACCTGGCTGCATTCCAGGAAGGACTCAACAAGCTTGGGTGGACGCAAGGCCGCAATCTCCAAATCGAGTCTCGCTGGGGGGCACTCGATGACGCGTGGTCGAGGCGACAATCCGCAAGGGAACTCATCGCGTCGAAGCCCGACCTCATTCTTACGCAAAACACACCCCCAACCGCGTCGATGCTGCAAGAAACGCATACCATTCCCATCATTTTTGTGATCGTTGCCGATCCGGTCGGGAGCGGTTTCGTCGAGAGCCTGCCGCATCCGGGCGGCAACGCTACAGGTTTCACCGTTATGGAGCCGACGATTGTCGGCAAGTGGATCGAGCTGCTCAAGGAGATCGCGCCGCACGTCAACAGGGCGGCTTTCTTGTTCAATCCGGCAACGACGCCATATGCCAACAACCCATTCAAAGCAGCCGCTGCTTCCGTCGCACTGAAGGCGATGGCCGCACCTGTTCACGATCAGTCCGAGCTCGAGCCCGTCATTGCCGAACAGGCACGCGAGCCGAATGGTGGGCTGATCGTGATGCCGGATGGTTTCCTCAACGTCCACCGCGCGGAGATTATCGCGCTCGCCGCTCACTACCGCCTGCCTGCTGTCTATCCGTGGCGCTTTTTCCCTGAACTCGGCGGTTTGCTGTCCTACGGATGCGAGCAACGCGATCTGTTTCGGCTTGCGGCGACCTATGCCGATCGCATCCTGCGAGGTGCAAAACCGAGCGAGCTGCCCGTGCAGGCTCCAGTCAAGTACGAGATTGTCGTCAATCTCAAAACCGCCAAGGCGCTCAACCTGGACGTGCCTGCGTTGCTTCAGCAGCGCGCCGACGAGGTGATCGAGTGAAGCGCCGGGAATTTGTCACGCTGCTCGGCGGCGCGGCGGCAGTGTGGCCGCGTGCGGCGCGCGCGCAGCAGCGCGAGCGGATGCGGTGCGTCGGCGTGCTGATGAACCGCGTCGCGGACGATCCGCAGTCGCGCCTTGACGTCGCGGCGTTCCAGCAGCGGCTTAAGGAGTTGGGCTGGGCCAATGATGCCAATATCCGCATCGAATATCGTTGGGGCGCCGGTGACGCAAACCAGTACATGAAATACGCGGCGGAATTGGTCGCGGCCGCGTCGGAGGTGATCGTCGCCATCGGCGGGACCAGCGTGGAAGCCGTGCAACAAGTCACCCGCGCTGTGCCGATCGTTTTCGTCCAAGTCACCGATCCGGTCAGCCGCGGCTTGGTTGCAAGTCTGGCGCGGCCGCACGGCAACACGACCGGATTCTTGCAGTTCGAATTTGGGATCTGTGGCAAATGGCTCGAACTGCTCAAGCAGATCGCGCCGCGCGTCACCCGCGTGGCGGTCCTGCGCCACCCCGGTCAATTCTCCGGAATTGGCCAGATGGCCGCCATCCAGTCGGCGCTGCCGGCCTTCGGGATCGAGCTCACTCCTATAGACCTGCGCGAAGCCGATGCGATCGAGCGGGGCCTCAAGGCGTTTGCGCAAGGGGCGAACCAAGGGATCATCGTGACGGCAGCCGTCAAGGCGGAAATTCACCGCGGTCTGATCATGGACTTGGCGGCTCGCTATCGATGGCCGGCGGTCTACCCTTACCGGATTTATGTGGCGGAGGGCGGCCTCATCTCTTATGGCCCTAATGTCCTCGACGAGTTCCGGCGCGCTGCCGGCTACGTCGATCGCATCCTCAAGGGCGAGAAGCCCTCGCACCTGCCGGTGCAAGCGCCCACCAAGTATGAGCTCGTGATCAATCTCAAGACCGCCAAAACGCTGGGCCTCGAGGTGCCGCCGACATTGCTCACCGCCGCCGACGAGGTGATCGGGTGATGGGCCGCAAGACTCAAATCCGTTCGTCCCCGCGGAAGCGGGGACCCAGAGCCGCGGACCGTGTCCCCTGGATTCCCGCTTGCGCGGGAATGAACGGAATAGGACGCCGCTCGTTCATGTTGACTCTCGCCGCCGCGGCGGCATGGCCGCTCGCGGCGCGCGCGCAGCAGGCGGAACAAACGCGGCGCGTCGGCGTGCTGATGCCCTTCGACGCGCAGGATTCTTTCGGGCGCGAGATCGTCGCCGCGCTGCGCGAGGGCCTCAACGGGCGTTGCTGGACCGAGGGCCGCAACGTCCGCATCGACGCACGCTGGATCGGGCGCGATGACGAGCGCAGAAGCGCCTACGCGGCCGAGCTCGTGCTTTCTTCGCCGGAACGTGCTGTTTGCCTGCTTTGCCGGACAGCTCGCCGCGCTGTCACGGGAAACGCGCGCGATCCCCATCGTCTTCGTCGGCGTCTCCGATCCGGTTGCCGCGGGATATGTTGAGAGCTTTGCGCGTCCGGGCGGCAACATCACGGGCTTCGTGTTTTTCGAGCCGGCGATGGTCGGCAAATGGCTCGGGGTGTTGAAAGAGATTGCGCCTGCGCTTTCGCGCGTCGGCTTCATGGTGAACCCGGAGGTCTCGCCGCACTACCAGAATTATTTCTCCGTGTTCACCAACGTCGCGCCCAAATTCAAAGTCGAGCCGATCAGATCGTTCGCAAACCGGCCGAGCGAGGTCGAGGCCCAGATCGAAGTGCTCGCGCGCCAGGGAGGCGGCGGACTGCTCGTCGCGCCCGACACCTTCACCGCGCGCAATCGACAGCTGATCGCCGCAACCGCGGCCCGCTATCGCATCCCCGCGGTCTACGTCTTTCGCGAGGCGGTCCTGGCTGGCGGGCTCATATCCTACGGCCCCGAGCAGCTTGATGTGATTCGGCGCTCGGCGTCCTATGTCGACCGCATTCTCCGTGGCGAGCGGCCCGCCGAGTTGCCGATCCAAGCGCCGGTCAAGTTCGAGCTGGTGAACAATATGAAAAGCGCGCAGGCCACTCGGCCTCGAGGTGCCGCCCGCCCTGCTCGCCACCACCGACGAGGTGATCGAGTGATGGGGTGGATGGCCCCCTTTCGGCATCGACGTGCCAAGCTGGTGTTCTGTCGAATCACCAGGAACAGGGAGC
>Ga0126376_10000785_pt1 | contig 16243 bp, 11 predicted proteins | sample PanSoiMetPlot_15_FD_92760 | JGI IMG/M metagenome (GOLD analysis project Ga0126376, IMG submission 92760) | Tropical forest soil microbial communities from Panama - MetaG Plot_15 | ecosystem: Environmental > Terrestrial > Soil > Tropical forest > Bulk soil | place: Panama | collected 2016-02-17
TCGTGAAAGCGCGCATCGTCCAGCGAGGCCTTAGCGGTCATGACTCCGGTTGCATCAAATCCGGCTGGCAGCGCCTGCAAATGGACCAGAGTTCGAATCAACAGACCTGCTGCCGCGAGTAGCACCACAGTCAGAGCGACTTCCGCCACGATGAGCGTTTGACGCAACCCCAACTGATGGCCGCCGGTAACAGCACGGCTCGCAATCGCTGACCGCAAATCAAACTGTCGCGCCGTGAATGCGGGCAGCATGCCGAAGAGCACGCTGGTCAAAAGCGAAATCGCCGCTGTGAATGCCAGTGCCCGGCCGTCAAGACTCACATCGCCAACAGGCAAGAAATGTTCCGGTAGAAGTCCAAGCACTGCCCGCAGCGCGACATATCCAACCGAGACGCCGGCGATTCCTCCAATCAGCGCAAGCAGCACTGCCTCAATCCAGAATTGCTTCTGAATCTGCCACCGTGAGGCCCCAAGCGCCATCCTCGTAGCGACCTCCGGCACCCGCCGTGCCATCCGCACCAGCGTGAGGCCTGCAAGATTCGCGCACGCAATCAGCAGAATGAATCCCGCAGCCAGCATCAGTGCTAGAACCTGCGGCCGCAAAGTCGCTGCCTGCCCGCTTTGCAGCGGCACGGTGTAATAACTAACCTTCGCTGCGGGATCATCATGCAGTTCGTATTTCTCTTTTCGCGCTGCCCACACCCGGTTGATCTCGCCATCTGCCTGTTGCCACGTCGCCCCGTCGCGTAGTCGGACGATCACATCGAAGTTGGTTCCGCCACCTTCACCCTCCTGGCTCGCCTGCAGCGGAGTGTACAGGTCGGCATTCAAGGTCGTTGTCGCGCCCTCAGGCAGCACGCCGACAACGGTGTACGGCTCTCCCTTCAGCAGCATGCTCTTGCCGGAAATATTTGGATCGGACCCGAAAGTGTTCCGCCAGACTGCATAGTTAAGGACCGCCGCTTTCGCTCCGTGGGGTTGATCTTCCGCTTCCGAGAAACTGCGCCCTATGATTGGGCGGACACCAAGAACATCGAAGTAATGCGCCGAGACACGTCCCGCGTGAACGTACTGCACCCGCGAATCTGCCTGAAGATTAACCCCAAAACGGCTGCCTCCGAAAACCGCAGAAATCAGTGACGGCACGTTGTCCCTCAGCAGTTCCCACTGCTCGCCGTTCAAGTGGTGCCTTTCATCGGAAGGAAGCGTGCCCGTGATACGCGTAAAGATTGTCCCCATGCGATCGGGCTGGAAATAAGGCAGGCTCTTCAACAGCAGCGCACTCGTCACCGAAAACACAGCGGTGTTCGCCCCGATCGAAAGCGCCAGTGTAAAAATCACTGTGGCCGTGAAGCCCGGATTACGTTTGAACTGCCGCACCGCCAGCCTGAGATTCTGTGCGAGTGTCGCCATCGTAGTCGCTCCGTAGATCCTGTCTACTGCTGCATCCAGCCTGCCGAATTAAAGCCTTTGTAAAACCAAGAAACTCCAGCGTAAACGGCGTAAGCAGGTGAGCTATTTTGTCCGATTCCGAACATTTCTGTACGCCGACGGACACGGAAAACACCGCACGCTTGTTCCAACTCCGCGCAGTTCTGTTATTGTGCTCCATGCCATCCGCCACTTCTCCGGCTAATCTGAATCCGCCACTCCAAATTCACGAGGAAGGCCTTCGCCACCAGCTCTCCGCTACACAGATGGCGATGGTGGCGGTTGGCGGCTCGATTGGAACCGGACTTCTCCTCGGCTCCGGTGCCGCCATGGAACTCGCCGGCCCCGCCGCCATCCTCAGCTTCGTCGCCGCCTCTTTCATCTCTTGGACCGTGGCCATGGCTCTGGGCGAACTGGCCTGCGCTCATCCCGCCGCCGGATCCTTCGGCGTCTACGGCGATATCTACCTCAACTCTTTCGCCGGATTCATCGCCCGCTCCGGATATTGGCTTGGCTTAGTCTTCGCCATCGGCACTGAAATGATCGCGGCCGCGACCTACATGTCCGTCTGGTTCCCGAGAATTCCCAGTTACGTCTGGATTATTGTCTTCGGCACGGTGCTGCTCGGGATTAATCTCCGCAGCGTGGGATCCTACGCGCGCTCCGAATTCTGGCTAGCGATGATCAAGCTCGCAACGATCGTTGCCTTCATTGCAATCGGCGCGTTTCTTCTCAGTACAGCCCGCGTCTACCCGCAATACACCACCCATGGCGGATTCTTTCCGAAAGGTATGTTGGCCCCGATTGTCGCGCTCACCTACGCCGTCTACAGCTTCGGCGGAGTCGAGATGGTCGCAGTCACCACCGGTGAAACGCGCTCATCGAAGGAAATCCCACGCGCCGTCTGGATCACTTTCCTCACCCTCGCTTTCGTCTACGTAGGAGCGATGGTGATCCTCGTAGGCATCATGCCCTGGAATCACGCCGGCGTTACCGAAAGTCCCTTCGTCACCACATTTCGCTCGGTGAACATCCCCCACGCCTCCGGCATTATGAACTTCGTTGTCCTGACCGCTGCGCTCTCCGGAGCCAACGCCACTCTCTACGTCGCCTCGCGCATGATTTTCTCTCTCGCCCGCACGGGATGGGCTCCCGCCAGCCTCGGACATCTCAATCACGAAGGCTCGCCGCAAAATGCAGTCCTGCACTCCTCGATTGGAATCGCATTCGCTTTGGTAGTGATTCTGTTCGCTCCGAAAGATGCCTTCCGCTACATGCTGGGCGCCGCCTTCACGGGCATGATTCTCTCCTGGCTGGTCTCCTTGCTCGCGCACATCAATTTCCGCCGCAGCCGCTCCGCCGAGGAGATCGCAGCTCTCCCCCTGCGATCCCCACTAGGCCCCTGGGGATCCGTCATCGGCTTCATAACAGTGACCATCTCGCTCCTACAAACGTGGCTTCACCCGCTTATGAATCTCTGGAGCGGCCTGGCGCTCTTTGCCCTGCTGACCATTGCATTCCTCGCGCTGCAAAAACGCCGGGGGGCCGAAGACTAGGACGGTGGCTCTACCTCCCGTCACCCGATGTCCTGTCATCACCATGCTCTGTCATCCTGAGCGAGGATTGTTCTTTGCGCAAAGCGCAAAGAACAACCGCAGTCGAAGGATCCCTACGCGCTCCGTTATCCTGGCGAGCATGCACATCAATATACTCACCCGGCAACGCAGACCCTCTGTGTACAGATCGTTGAGCAACGGCCTCAGCGCCGTGTAGTGAAAGAGCGGCGCTTCTGCGCCGCTTTAGCACGCGTATGAAAAGGGGGTTTTAGCCCCCGTGGAAACTGTCGCACGTGTATATTATTTTCCTTCAGTCACAATCTAACCAAAAAGGTAACTTATGGGACGAACCCTGGGCCTTCTCTTGTTCGCGACCACGCTTTTCGCGCAAGACCAAATCCTCTACCACGCGAAGATCTTCACCGCCGATCCGCAGAATCCCTACGCCGAAGCCGTGGCCATTCGCGACGGAAAGATTCTCGCCGTCGGCAACCTCCCCGAAGTCGAGAAGGCCGCTCCCAACGCCACTCGCACCGATCTCGAAGGAAAGTCTCTTTTCCCCGGATTCATCGACTCTCACAGCCACTCCATCGACGGAGGCTTCAATCTCACCAACGCCGACGCCACCGAAAAAGTTGAGACTTTTCCCGAACTTCAATCATTCGTAGCCGAAGCGCAAAAGGCCAAGCGCGGCATGCATGGGGACATCCTCGAAATTCTCGGACTGCCTCTGAAGTTCTGGTCGCACACCGACACCCTCAACCAGGACTTCAGCACCGGACCCTACGAGAAGCAAGCTCTCATCTTCCGCGGCATGGACGGCCACACTGCCTGGGCCAATCGCGCCATGCTACAACACGCCGGCATCACCGCCGACTACCTGAAGTCGCTCAATCCAGATCGACGGAGCTATTTCGGATTCGACAAAAGCTTTCAACCCAACGGATTTCTGGTCGACGCAGGCCAGGAAAAGGTTGATGCCCTCATGCCTCAGCCGACTGACGCAGAAATCCTTGCCGCAGGACGCGCAGCTCTCAACTACAACTACAGCCTCGGCATCACCGCATGGCTCGAACCCAGTGCTCCCGAAAATTCTCTGCGCGCCTACAGGATGCTTTCCGACCATGGCGAACTCAACTCCGAAGTCGATGCCTTCCCTAGAGTCCTGGCCAAAGATCCCGTTGCCGAGCTGGCTTTCGTCCACAAACAGCAGGCGAACTACGGAAGCATTCCCCACCTGCACGTCACGGGAATCAAAATTTTTGCTGACGGCGTGGCTGAATACCCGTCACAAACGGCGAACCTGACCAAGCCCTACAAGAACACCGGACGCAACGGCGAACTCCTCTTCGATCAAAAGACTTTCAACCAACTCTGCATCGCTGCGGACAAAGATGGACTTATCATCCACGTCCACGCGATTGGTGACGGCGCAGTCAAAGCCGCGCTCGACGGCATCGCCGCCGCCCGCGCCGCCAACGGAGACTCCCACCTCCCCGATACGCTCACCCACGAACAGTTTGTCCGCCCCGAAGACTTCCCGCGCTTCCGTGAACTCGGCGTGATCAGCGCATTGCAGCTCTACTGGGCCGAAGGCTCCAACGACACCATCGAGATCCTCAAGCCCTACGTCGATCCCGAAATCTACAAGTGGCAATACCCCGCCCGCTCCATCCTCGACAATGGAGGCATTATCTCCGGCGCCAGCGACTGGCCCGTCTCCACAGCAAACATTTTCCAGGCAATCTACAAAGCAGAAACCAGAAAAGGAAACGAAGGCGTGCTTGATCCGAGCCAAGCAATGCCCCGCGAAGCCATGTTCTACGCCTACACGCGCAACTCGGCGAAAGCACTAAATCTAGATTCAATTGGAGTAATCGCTCCAGGCAAGCGAGCGGACCTAGTTCTCCTGGATCGCGACGTCCTGACCATAAGCCCCGAAGAAATGCGCGACACCAGAGTCCTCTGGACCATGGTCGCGGGCAAAACCGTCTACCGCGCCAAGTAGCAGAAAATCGCAACGACCCCGAGAAGCATTGTCATCCTGAGCGAGGATTGTTCTTTGCGCAAAAAGCGCAAAGAACAACCGCAGTCGAAGGATCCCTACCCGCTCCGCAATTCTCACCACGAGAGCGAAACGGAATCAGAACATGCAATCATTTACGGAATCTCTCAACAGAAACTCTCAGCAACATTCGCGTCGCACGCCCAAACATTCTCTGTTGTCTATAACTTCGGATCTCAGCTTAACGACCCGATCCAGCCTTTCTAAAATAGCAACCACGAGCTCCCCGGAGCCAGCCCGAGAGGAAAGTTGAACTGAGCAAAAAGGCAGGCCCGCGTGCGAGCTGTGCATTAAATCCGCTCCCTGACTTCACAAAAAAAGGCGCCGGAAGGGCCCGGCGCCGTTGAGATACGACTCGCGAGATGCGGTCAAGCGAGAAGGTAAGAGTTGTTGGTTTCAGCTCGAAGCTCGTGGCTCGAAGCTACTTACTCTCCGCCACCCCCGGCGACGGAGTCCCAAAATCCCGGCGATTATTCACCGCGGTCCGCGCAGCCCGCGTGGTCGGCGGATTCCCCGCCGCAGCTCCATACCGCTCCAGCAGCATCGGAGCCATCGCGTTCTCGGCTTCCTTCACAAAAATCATCTTGTTCTCAGAAGCCATATCGATGCGAACGAAGTCACCCAACCGCACCTGACCGGTAGCGACGAGATTCGCCAACGGGAAAACCAGGTTCCGCTCAATCGCCCGCTTCAAATGACGCGCGCCATAGCGCGGATCAGTTCCTTCCTTCAGCAAATACTCCTTCACTGCCGTCGTGCAGTTGAACACAAACTGATTTGTGCCCGCAGCCATCAGCACGCGCTGCTGCACCATGCCCAGTTCGATATCCAGGATCTGGCGCAGATGCTCATCGCGCAGGGTCTTGAACACCACCGTTTTGTCGATGCGGTTCATGAACTCCGGCGTGAACTTGCGCCGCGCCGCTTCGACCGCGGTCCGCTGAATCTTGTCGTCGAACGATTCGTCGACCTCAACCACCTTCGGCGCGAATCCAAATCCGCCATCGACGAGATTCATCATCTCGCCCGCACCCAAGTTCGAGGTCATAATAATGATGCACTGCGACAGATCAACCCGCCGGTTATCGCCCAGTGTCAACGTCGCCTTGTCCAGAATTCCCAGCAGCAGTTGCCACAGCGAGTCCGAAGCCTTCTCGATCTCGTCGAACAGCAGGATCGACGACTTCAGCTTCTCGGTGAACCACTGGTTCAACGCTTCCTGCGTCAACAAAGGATGCGTCTCGCGATGTCCCAGATATCCCGGAGGCGATCCGATCAACTTTGCAATTTCGTGCGAGTGCTGGAACTCCGCGCAATCGATCTTGATGCACGCCCGCGAATCCCCAAACAGCGCTTCGGCCATGGCCTCAACCACGCGCGTCTTGCCTGATCCCGTGGGCCCAAGAAACAGCAGGTTCCCCACCGGACGCCCGGGCGCATTCAGGCCCGCCAGGAACATCTGATAAATCTCAACGACCTTCTCCACAGCCGCGTCTTGTCCCACAATCCGGCGGCGAAGGGCGGCTTCAAATTCCCCTGCATCGTTGCTGCGACGGTTCGGATCGAGCACTGTAGCGAGATTCGTTCTCATAGAATCCTGTCCGCTACCCCGGACATATCCCTTTCGGCCGTTTAGGCTCTTTTTAGATGTGTTGCCGGATTTTGTCGGTCACCAGCCCCCGCTTTTGACCACATTCTGGAAAGCCCCACCTTCTCCAGAATCTGTGACGCGTCCGGTCACCCCGTAAATGAGCAAGCCGCTGGCCATGCCCCGTGTGCAATCTGCAACTTACTCAAGTCCTTACAATCCACTAATTTAGCCCCCCCTCATCCACATTCGGAACAACCCACCGGGCGACCTCTAAGAACCAGTGAGAAATACTTTGCACCATCAAGGAAGGAACATGTACCGCCGCTTCTAGTGTGGGAGGACGCCCCCGCCCGCTGCCGTTCATTCCCGGCCCCAGCCCCGTGTCTAGCTGAGGTTGTCATCCTGCATTCCCAGTCCCGCGTCTAGTTGAGGCTGTCATCCTGAGCGAGGATTGTTCTTTGCGCGAAAAGCACAAAGAACAACCGCAGTCGAAGGATCCCTACCCGCAACCAATCCGCGTCCACTTCGATCCCCGCCTGCGGCGCATCGCATCCACCACCGCCGCTCCATCCACCATCGTGAAAGAGCGGCGCTTCAGCGCCACCCAACAACTTCCTACTCCCAACCGTGTTACTCCACACGTAACTAGCGACCCTCCCCGCAGGCCGCTACTATCGATTTGTAACGGGGGAGGATCGCTTGCGTCACTCGTCTGTCCGCATTATCACAGGATTTTTCTGTCTTCTTTTCGCCCTAGCCGCCTGGTTTCTTGCACCGCATTCCATCAACAATTTTGCCAATGCCCAGACGAACCAGGCCGCAAAGCCAGCCGTAGCGTCGCAGTCGCAGGGTCAATTGCAGCCGGCAAGCGTCAGCCTGTCCAAGACCACTCCGCCTCCAGCCCTGATCGCCGCACCCGGCACCGAGATCTACACCGCCAAGCGCGGAGAAGCCATCCCCACCATCGCCCACCGCTATCTCAGCCGGACGTCTTACCTCACGTCCTCCCAGTTAGCTGAAGCGATCCGCTCCATCAATCACAAGTCGGACGGCTCGAACATTCTCAAGAACAACGAGCAGATCATCATCCCCGGCATCATCCCCGGACCAGTCACCGAGAAGACCATCCCTGTCGCCAAGGATTTCGAAGTCCGCGCGATCTATCTCACGGGATTCATGGCGGGCAGCGACCACGGCATCCGCGTCATCAAGCACTGGCGTGAAGTAGGCGGCAACGCGGTCGTTTTCGACATTAAAGATTCCGACGGCAGCGTCACCATCCCGTTCGACCATCCGTTGCTAGGCCAGCATCCGGTGTACGTTCACGACGTCCCCAAGCTAGTGCACTTCCTGCATAGCCTGAACATGCATGCCATCGCCCGCATCGCCATTTTCCGCGACGAGCGCCTGGTCGTGAATCATCCCGAACTAGCCGTCCAGTCACGCGCCAATCACACTGCCTGGCGCGAGAACGGCAAACTCGTCTGGACCGATCCTTCGAACCCCAAAGTCCAGGACTATGACATCGCCCTAGCCAAATACGTAGCGGGTCTAGGGGTAGACGAAATTCAGTTCGACTACGTCCGCTTCCCCGCCGAAGGCGACCAGAAAGACGCGATGTTCGTCTTCCAAAAAGATCAACCGGAACCAAAGCCCGATGTCATCCTGACGTCGGCGAAAGCCGACGGAGGGACCGTACGAGAGTCGGCAGCGCCACCAGCGCAAACAGGATCGCAACCGGCCGCAGACGCAACCACAGATCAAGCCTGCACCGTCCCGGACGCAGCCCCGAAGGGGCAAAAGAATGCAGCCCACGGCGCAAGCCGTGGGACGAATAGCAAAATCAACCAAGCCCCGAAGGGGCGAAAGAACAGATGCCAGGTCGCCAAAGAAACGCCTCGCGGCCCACAACGTTCCGACGTTATCGCCTCATTCCTGAAACGCGCCTACTCCGAACTCCACCCGACCGGCGTTCTTCTGTCACTCGATGTCTTCGGCGTGATGGCGTGGCAACGCCCAATCGACCTCTCGCACACCGGACAAGACATCGTCCAGATGGCGAAATACTGCGACGTCCTCAGCCCGATGATCTATCCCTCGCACTTCTTCGGCATGGACGGCATCGCGCACCCGGGCGACGAGCCCGCCCACTTTATCGGTGAGTCCATGGACCGCTTCGAACTCATCACCAAGGCTAGCGGAGTCGTCATCCGCCCCTGGCTGCAAGCCTTCCACTGGCGCACCAAGACCTACTCGCCGGAATACATCAAGATTCAAGTGGAAACCGCCAAAGAAAAAGGTGGGATAGGATTCCTGTTCTGGAACGCCGCCAACGACTACTCCAAGCCGTTCACGGCCATGCCGGAAATGAAGTCCGCCAACTTCAAAGAGGGATCGAAAGACCCGCGCTACTTCCGCGGCGACGAACTGCCGAGTGCAACCGTGCAAGCGTCGCTGACCCCAGTCCCGTCGTCTGGAGCCCACTAAGCCTAGATCGAAGTTGCACGAAAACCCAATGTGATCCTGAAGTCGGCGCAAGCCGACGGAAGGACTCTAGATAACCACCACCGCCGCAAACGGGTCGCAACTCGGCCCGCAGACTCGCGAAAGCGCAAGAGAATGCAACCCACGATTGCTGAGAGGAATACGAGATCCCTCCTCTTAGACGGTCTGTGCTTGCAGTGCCAGGGCGTCGTCTACGGCCGTCAATAGATCACTCGCACGGACCTTAACAACGTAGCCCTCCGCGCCCGTACGCAACGCTTCCTCGATCACTTCCGGAGAAGACTCTTGGCTCACGAAGAGTATTTTGGAGCAAGGAGACAGGCGTCGAAGCCGTCGTGCCGTCTCGATTCCATTGAGCGTCGGCAGTCCGACATCAAGCATGATCAGGTCGGGATGCAATTCTTCAGCCTGCTCGATGGCCTCCCAGCCATCCGACGACTCCCCGACAATCTCTACGTCTTTCCGCTGTTGCTCCAGCGTCGAGCAAACAAAACGTCGCCAAGGCTCAAAATCATCGACCACCAGAACTCGGTATTTCTCCACAACGCTATCCCAAGCGCCGACCCTTGCGTCGAGGGTCGCACGCCTGGTTGATGGCCGTCAGTGATCTCAATCACCGAGTAGATTGAAAATTTCGATCAGGACGCGGATGGCATGATCCCGACGGAGCCGCCCTTCCGGGCGGAGAAGGAGTCTGACCTGAGCTGTTACGCGAAGGGATCTGGCGTGTAGCGTCGCCGCTGCCGGCGCCGTCGCGTCGGCTACTCCCTCCTAAGCACCAACGCGCCGGCGGAGTCGAAATCACTCCCTAGACGGAGGCCCTGGCCCCGTTCCAAACTCGCATGATCAATACGAATACAGAAACCCACCGTGGAAGAGCGGCCCTTCCAGGGCCGCGTCAGCGTCCACAAACTGTCAACCGCGCAGGTCTGAGGAACCTGCTCGGCAGCTTGCGGCAGCAGCAATCAAAGGTAATTCCTTTTCCTCTGTAGGATCGCCCCAAAGACAATTCATGTAGTCATTGAAAATGACAGGACATCGCGAATCTTTCTTGCCTGCTCTTACACAGGCAACGCGCCGGTATTGGGTCAGTGCCGCTACCGCTTGTTCGAACCCACCTGGCACGCAGCCAATTGCCACAGGGACGCTCTCATAGGTTTCCCCAGGTCCTAAACGCCTCCAGGCTGCGGAGTGCAGGTCATCGGGGCCGCCGAGGTAAGCGTATACATCATCAGCATGGCCGCTGCGCAACGAAGCATCAGAGATTTCCCAGTACCACGATCCGTTATGTTCGATCTGCCAAAACCAGGCTAGACCTAGTTTCACGTTTTCTACGATCGCCATCGGTAGGTATCGTTCTGTCGACCAACTCCCAATGCTTCCGGCCCTTGCCTCGGACCAACTCGTTCGTTCGTTTTCTACGAAGCCCATCTCGGACGGGCGGAACCTGTGCCATTGTCCCTCCGCCATCCAGCTGTTCATTGCAACATGGATGCGGAGTTCGCTGTCAGATCCTTCCGGGGCGGCGAGCCCATGGAGCATTGCCGAACTCAAGAACTCGATGCCGATTGGGGCACTACTGTTATTCGTAACTCGCGAATGCCTCCGGACGACGGGCACGCCGTCGAACCCCTCATAAACAGAATCCACTTGCAAGTTCAAGAGCGAGTCTGTGTGCGAGCAGATCAGCCGCTTGCCTGCATTGCTAGATTCCTCGCGATAGCCGGCGAACAACAATCGGGCGCCGGGTTGTCCGATGCCTGATTTCATGCCTGGATCTGGGGAGTTTTCCCCGCTGCATTGGAGGGCTACTTCGACACCAGAGGAATTGTCTTGTTGACTTGAATGACCGGAGGGAACGACACGCTTTTGCCGCAGTCTGCCGCCCTGTAAGTCGAAAGAAAAGATCAGATTCCCGCTGATCCATTCGAATGGTCTGAGATCCTTCTGATCGGAGACGAGACGAAAAGGCACAAGAGCGCCGATTCCGATGCAGCTGGCGGTCTTGATGAAGCGTCTTCGATTAGTGAGCATACGCGTTTCGTCAGCGGTTTCCCGGACATCTCCAAATCGCAGCCGGCTACTGTTTTAAGGAAAAGTTATGCGAAGCGCATAAGCGTGTTTGGCCGGAGCCTGCGTCGGCAAATGGACATGGAGGCCGTCGGCGCGCTGGTCGAACTGCAGTTTCGCATCGTTGCCTAACAAGTTGACGGACTGAACATGTACGCTGCCCACAGTCGGTGCGAGCGAGTGAATCACAGCCTCACCATTAGTCGGCCAGCCGAGTCCTATCGCGTAGAGCACATCGCCTTTAGTCGTGAAACGAAAGTCTTCGGCTGTATAGCGCGTCGTGTCGGTATCGTGAAAGGATCCAGCGGCTACCTTAGTTGGACCCTCGCCATAGATCCTCCACGGCCGGGTACCGTAGATCGCATCCCCATTCACATTCAGCCATGCTCCTACATCGAGAAGAACTTGCTGCACTTCCTCCGGGATGGTGCCGTCCGAGCGTGGACCGATGTTCAACAGCAAATTGCCATTCTTGCTGACGATATCGATGAGTTGATGAACCACGAATTCCGGCGACTTGAACGTGTCGTCCTTAATGTAGCCCCAGGATTTGTTACTTACAGAAGTGTCGGTCTGCCAGTAGAGGGGACGGATATCGCCAAGCTGTCCGCGTTCCAGGTCAAGCACGGCGGAGTGCTCCTGCATGGCGTAGTCCTTGTAATTAATCACTCCGACGTGGTCCCCGTACTTCAGAGAACTGTTGTAATAAAAGGCGGCGAACTTGGTGAGATTTGGCCGGATCGAAGCCTGTCCGATCCACCAATCGAAGTAGACGATATCGGGATGATATTTCTCTACGAGTTCCGCGCCCCGCGCGAGCCAGTCGTCGGCCCAGGCAGAAGAGACATAAGTGAAATCATTGCCGACGGGAGTTCCCCAGTTGATGACTCCCAATTGTGCTGGACCATAGAAGGCGGCATATTGCGGGTCGTTAACGTCCGATGGGATCTTGCGGCCCACGCCCAGGAAGAAATCGTGTTCTACACGATGAGACGAGACGCCAAAATGCAGTCCCGCGGCTCGCACTGCCTTGGATAGATCACCAATCACATCGCGATGCGGTCCCATTTTGGCCGCCGTCCAATCGCTCAACCCGCTGTCGTACATGGCAAAGCCGTCGTGATGTTCTGCAACGGGCACGACGTATTTTGCACCCGCTTTTTTGAACAGCTCGCCCCAGGCGGAAGGATCAAAATGCTCGGCCTTGAACATGGGGATAAAGTCTTTATAGCCGAACTTGTCCTGTGGTCTGTAAGTAGCGATATGGTGCTTGTATGCGTCGAATCCAGGCTCATACATATTTCGGGGATACCATTCACTGCTAAAAGCCGGGACCGAGTAAGCTCCCCAATGAATGAAAATGCCGAACTTCGCGTCCTTGTACCATTCGGGTACTTCATACTTCTGAAGTGATTCCCAGTCGGGCCGGAATGGACCCTGCTGATCGAGGCTGTCGACTCTCTTCAGCAAGGTGGCGCGTTCTGAGTCGTATTTGCTGCTCGCCTTCTGCCAGATTTGATCGATGCTCTCCGGATCCTGCGACGCGGTTGGGGCGGTGGCGACCTGAGCATGTACTAAGGCAAGTGGCGACAAGGCAACCAGAATCGTGCCTACTCTAAGAATTGAGAGAGAACGAGATGAGAACATTGTGACCTTTCGTCAGACGCATCGCAGAATTCTGCGCGGATCAATTCAATAAATAACAAGAAACATTAATCCATGGTGACCATAATTTTTCTGAAGCGTGATGGATTCTCGCTCCAGGAACGCAACGCATCTCCTGCCTCTTTGAGAGGAACAACTGAACTAACGGCTTCATCAACGGGAAACAATCCGCCTTCGAGGAACTTGATCACGGCCTCGAAATCCTCCGGTTGGGCATTTCTGGAGCCGAGAATATCCAACTCCTTCAGTACGAACAGTCTGGTTTCATAACTGACCGGTTCCTTTGCGTACCCGATGTAGACCACTCTCCCGGTGAATGCCACCTCTTCGACCGCCGCCCGAAATGTCGTTGCGGTGCCAATCGCTTCGATCGCAACATCCGGTCCCCGGCCGTCGGTCATTTCCAGCAATCGCTCATGTAGTGGTTCTCGCTTGCTATTAACGGTGAGTTGAGCGCCAGCTATCCGCGCTAGTTCGAGTTTTTCGTCATCCACGTCAATACAGATCGTGCTCGCACGCCGGGAACTTGCGGCCGCTACGACCCCAAGACCCACTCCGCCGCAGCCCCAAATCGCAACCGTATCTTCCGCAGTGACACGGCCACGAGCGACAGCATGAAATCCGACTGTCAGTGGTTCCACCAGGCACAACTCTTTGAGTGTCAGCTTCGCGGGATATAGTTTTTCTCGCGGCATCACAATGAATTCGGTGAGGGCGCCATCCCTTTGCACGCCGAGGGTCTGGTTGAACTGGCAAGCATTCCGACGGCCGCGTCGGCACGAAGAGCATTCACCGCAACTGGTGTACGGGGATACCGTTACGTTTGTACCAGCAGGCAGCACGGCATTGTGTCCAAGATCTTCGATGACAGTTGCTGATACTTCATGCCCCAGAATGCGCGGATACGTGACCAGTGGGTTGAGTCCGCGGAACGAATTGAGATCGCTGCCACAGAATCCCACCATGCGGACCTTCAGCATCACGTTCGTATCTGTGACCACCGGATCAGCGATGGACTCCAAATTGGTCTCACCCGGCTTGTGGAGTACGAGCGCTTTCATGTCTGTACTCGGTGCAAAATAATCGGTAAAGTTATCGATGTCAACAATAGAAGCTCGGGAACAGAAACTGGCTTCCGTTTACGTTCGACAATCGGCGAGCTGGAATTTCTAAACTGACGGCTACCTATGAATATACGAATGAAGGACATCGCCAAAGACCTTGGAGTATCCCTAATCACCATTTCCAAGGTTCTGAGAAATCATCCTGACATCGGAGAAGAGACTCGCGAGCGGGTCCTTGCCCGCGTGAAAGAACTGGACTATCGTCCCAATCTTGCCGCGCGCAGCTTGGTCACCGGGCGTTCGTATCTTGTGGGTCTGGTCGTTCCTGATCTGCTGCACCCCTTCTTTGCGGAGGTTGCCAAGTCTCTCTCCGAAGTCTTGCGACAAAGCGGGTACTATCTGATCGTTTCCTCCTCGGACGAGGATCCGGAACTCGAGGAGGTCGAGATTAATCATCTGCTGGCACGCCGGCTCGACACCCTGATCATTGCATCGTGCCGCACGACCGTCGACGTTTTCTTTCACATCGAAAAGCAGAACATACCGTATGTGTTGATCGATCGGTGCTTGCCTGGCCTTTCGACGAACTTCGTCGGTGTAGATGATGAATTGGTCGGTATGCTTGCGACTAAGCACTTGGTCGATATTGGCTGCAAAAGAATCGCACACATTTGTGGGCCGGAGATCAGTCCAGGGATTCGCCGGATGGAAGGATATAAACGAGCCCTTTCGCAAGCTGGGATGAAATTGATGGATGATTATGTCATCACGCAGCGCAAGGGAGATGTCGGAACCAAACAGGGCGGCGCAGAAGCGATGCGCCAGCTCCTAAGTCTCGAGCCCAGACCTGACGGATTATTCTGCTTCAATGACCCACTGGCAATGGGTGCCATGAATTATGCGCTGGATCACGGAGTCCGAATTCCAGAAGATTTGGCGATCGTGGGCTGCGGAAATCTCCACTACGACGACTCGCTTCGTGTTCCACTCTCCAGCATCGATCAACACAGCCGGAAAATCGGAGAAGAAGCTGCGCGTATCGCGCTCCGCATTCTGAACTCAAAAACACCCCTAAAGCCGGAAAGTCTGGTAATGCAGCCCGAGTTGATTGTCCGCGAATCGACGCAGCGACGCACGGGTAAGAATTCAAAAAAGGTGCGCGCAGGAGCAAAGCGTAGCTATCGGCGTTAGAGATCCTTGCATGCTGGGCTTTATCGTTCTGGCATTTCTTTGTCGGGTTCGTTACAGTTAGCGTTACAGTCACAGATACAACCCAATGAGACTGAACTCGCTTCCGCGGCTCAACCTGTTTGCACTGCAGGGATTGCGCCTTGACCCAATTTTTCGTGGAGCTAGTCTGCACACCTTCGCGGCAGACGTTGGACTGTTGCCCTTGCATCCTTGCGTAGCCCTCCATCTGTCCGATGACCCCGAAACTTGCCGTGTGTCGCGTTATTGAGTGAAGGCAAGAAGCTCCTGCTCGAGAGGTTGCTTTCGGGGGAGGGCCAATCCTCGGGCAGGACCTGTTGCCGAGACTCATTCTGCGAGGAGATTCTCATGAAAACCTATACCTTCGGGCCAGCTACGTCATTGGCATCGACTTTCGGAATCGCAAAACGAGCAACGCGCCTGTTCGCAGTTTTCGTGGCAGGCTGTTTGACCATAAGTGCTCAACCCGGTTCACCATCCGCGGCAAGTGCCCCAAACAGAAAGACTCAACAACAGTGGCTGGACTCGTTTGCCCAACTGCCAATGAGTTTCGAACCAAATCGCGGCCAGACTGACCCGCAAGTTGAGTTTCTGTCCCGCGGATCCGGCTACACACTGTTCTTAACTAAAAAGGAAGCTGTCTTCGCCCTGAATGCTCCGTCGGAGCACAAAACACGGACGACTCTACGGATGCTTTTTGAGGGGACAAATCCTGGCGCGTGGGTAACAGGCAAGGACGAGTTGGCGGGAAGGAGTAATTACTTTATCGGGAAGGACTCGAAACAGTGGCATACCTCGATCCCGACATTTGCAAGTGTTGAGAACCACGATCTGTACCCCGGAGTGGATCTGGTGTACTACGGCAACCAGCAACTTCTGGAATACGATCTACGCGTGGCGCCTGGGGCCGATCCGGCTCAAATCGTATTTCAATTTCGCACTGACGAGCCGGCTCGCGCCGGCCAAAAAGTTGCATCCGAGGTTCATGTCGATGCACACGGAAACTTGACGAGCTCCACTGGCGCGATCCTTCTGCGCAAGCCCGATGTTTATCAGACCTTCGTCAACAAGTCGGATGTTGCAGAGAA
>Ga0126376_10000786_pt1 | contig 16222 bp, 17 predicted proteins | sample PanSoiMetPlot_15_FD_92760 | JGI IMG/M metagenome (GOLD analysis project Ga0126376, IMG submission 92760) | Tropical forest soil microbial communities from Panama - MetaG Plot_15 | ecosystem: Environmental > Terrestrial > Soil > Tropical forest > Bulk soil | place: Panama | collected 2016-02-17
ATCGGTGCGGTGGCCTTTGGCACGTTGCTTGAAGAATTTAAACTACTAGCAAAACTAATTAATCCAATTCTTGAACGCGCAAAAACCACGGGGCAATTGATTGCGGCAGTTGTTGTCTCGGCGATTGGGTTAAATATTGTAGCCGCTGACCAATACATTGCACTGGTGCTGCCCGCGAGACTGTACCGCACCGCGTTCGACGAGCGCGGCCTGAAGCCACAAAACCTGTCACGAGCGTGTGCGGATGCAGGAACGGTAACATCGCCACTCGTGCCGTGGAACTCGTGCGGCGCATTCATGGCCGGTACGCTTGGCATACCCACTATGCTGTATTTGCCGTTCTGCATTTTCAACATTGCTGCTCCGATCATGTCGATGGTGCTGGGGTTCACGGGTTTCAAGATCGAGCGCATCAAGCCAGCCGAAGCGCGGGCACAGTCCGCGTCAAGTCCCTAGAAAATCAAGCTTGGTTTGGCTAGGTTTAGGGATGGTTCTCTTTGCCTGAGACGGCATCTCGAAGGACCTGAAGAACAAGAGTCCCAATGAAAAATGCACTGATAACAATGCCGCTGCTACTTTTCTTGCTTGTTGACGCAATGCAAGTCATCGCGCAGGACACGCAGGACGACAAAATGCGTCGGTTGCAAACCAGGATGGATGAACTCAGAGCTCAGATGACGCAACTGCAAGTCGAAATCGACGCGATGCACGGTGTAAGGGACCTTTCCAAAGCACCACAGGAACCAGTACCGGAACATCTGGAGACCGGAGCTATCAAGAGAACTATGCCGCCCCTGCCGCCTGCTGTACAACTTACTCCGCAACAGCAACAAGCTGCAGTTAGTGCGGTGACTTCGGAGCACGAAACGTTCTTAGAAGAGTCTGAGCCAGTGCCCCGTCTCTACAACGCTCCGCTCGAGCCCACCTATCCGGGGTTCTTCGTTCTACCGGGGACCCAGACGATGATGCGGCTCAATGGCATCCTCAAGACTGATTTCATCTTTGACCCACGACCTGCGGGAGTCCCCGATGCGTTCATTCCATCCTCGATACCGATTCCACAGGAACCTAGCAACCAAAACTTCAATGCGGCAGTTCGTGAGAGCAGAGTCTCGGTAGATTTACGCATTCCCGTAAGCAAAATCGGAATGGCACGGACGTTCATCCAATTCGACTTCTTCGGCGCAAATGGAGCGACCACGCCGCGTCTGCGACATTTCTATGGTCAGGTGCATAACATCCTGGTGGGGCAGACGAATACCGTGTTCATGGATCCAGACGCGTGGCCCGACATCCTAGACTTCCAGGGACCTACGTCTGGCATTCTGGCGCGTCCTCCGCAGTTTCGATACAGCTTCCTAATAGGTAAGGGTGTCAGCAGCGCGGTCTCGGTTGAGCAGCCTGTCTCCGATATCCGCTTTTCCGTCGATGGCTCGGCGGCTCGGCCCATTACTCCCGCTCCTGACGGAGCGATACGACTTCTTTATGACACAAATCGTGGACACTTTTACTTATCGAGCGTTTTTCGTGATTTGGCAGTGCATCTGCCAAATGGAGGGCCACAGGAATCCGCTTTAGGATGGGGCATAAATTTCTCCAGCACGTGGCGCACCTTCGGCAGAGATACGCTTAACTATCAGGCCGCTTACGGTAACGGAATCGCAAGATACACGGGCGACGCGGCGACGCTCGGCCTCGATGCAGCGCCGCGAGCGCAAACGGATCTGACTCTCAAAGCGCTGCCCACCTTCGCCCCCTGGATCAGCTATCAGCACTACTGGAATAAATCCGTCCGATCAAATGCGACCTTCGGATGGTTGCAAGTCCAGAACACTGCTTTCCTGCCGGAAAACTCTTATCACAAGAGCAGCTACTCCTCCGCCAATGTTATATGGAATGCCTATGGGAGCTTGTCTTTCGGCGCTGAGTTTATGTATGGGTGGGTTCGAGAGAAAAGCGGGGCTACGGCCAATGCACCCCGCTTTCAAATTTCCGGAAGATATACCTTCGTGAAGCTGCACGAGGAGTAAAAGTACGACATCGCGCTGAAAAAACGCGATGGCTCTAGTGGGCGGGAGGTTGAGCCCAGGCCACTGGAGTATTTTCGGACGATACGCTGCCAGTCTTGACAGTTGATGATTCCGGCAGCGCTTTATATCGTTCACGCTGTCGTTCCCTAGCCAGCAATCGTTCAGCCGTTTGATACCGCGCATTCTATCACCCGTCCGGCTTGGCCCAACGGGTTCCGCAGAGCGAACGGATTCCCCGATATCAGCCGGCTCTACAAACTGTCTGTCAGTGTCCAGCCAGAAAGCTGGCCGGGAAGGAGGACCGAATGGACTATCCGACACTTCGATGGAAAGCTCTGTTGTTCCTGATCGTGGTCGCCACGATGGTTTTGGCGCGGGAGGCGAAGGCGCCTGCCCCACCCGAAGGTGTGGCCGTGCGCATGGTAGTCACAGCCAGCGGCGTAGGCGATGGCGATCTGCCTGAAGTCAGCATGCGCGACGTGCAGGTCTCTCAGAGGCGTCAAACTCTGAAGGTAACCGGTTGGACACCCGCGCGCGGCAACCAGGCGGGACTCAACATGTTCCTGCTAATCGACGACGCTTCAGACCGGAGTCTGGGTTCACAGCTCAATGACCTGCGGGACTTTATCAATGCGCAGGCGCCTACGACCCTTGTCGGTGTCGGCTATATGCGTAATGCCACTGTGCAAATCGCGCAAGACTTCACTAATGACCACGCGGCGGCGGCCAATGCCGTGCGCATACCTCTGGGCAACACCGGCGCCTTTGGCAGTCCCTATCTTTCAGCGATCGATATGATGAACCGCTGGCCGAAGCATCCCAGTCGACGCGTGATCGTAATGGTCACTGATGGCATCGATCGCGCGCGGGGCGGACCTCGTTCCCGTAATCTCAGCACAATGCCAGATGTGACGCGAGCCAGCGATCTAGCCCAGCGCACCGGCACCTTGATTTACACCTTGTTTTCTCCCGGTGTCGGCGCCCGACGCCGGAATCTTTGGGAAGCTACCAATGGCCAAAATGGAATTGCCCGGCTCTCGGATGAAAGCGGGGCGGAGTCCTTCTTTCTAGGCGTGCAGGCCCCGGTTAGCTTCCGACCCTTTCTGGATCGGATCCAGGCCGCATTGAACAACCAATATCTGCTGGAGTTTCCCGCTATCCCCAGCGGACGCGCAGGATTGCAGTCCATCTCGGTGGGAACCGAGCTGTCGGGGGTTGAATTGATTTCGGCCGACGGAGTATGGGTGCCGGCCACCAAGTAAGCTAGTGGGCATGTCTTCGTAATGTCAGCGCTAGCATTAGACGCGTGATGCCGTTCATCAGAATGCTGATTCCAGCCAGGATACCAACAGCCCACAAGGAGCTAAGAGGCCATCGCCACCAGATCATCAGGCCCAGTAAGACGGTAATGACGCTGTGAACCAGCAGCCAGTGCGACCCTTCAGTCATCGTACCCGATAAGTAGGTGAAAAGATCGATGATCCCTTCGACAATGAAAAATACGGCTAACATAAGAGTAAGTGCGGCGACCTTAAGAAGAGGATTGGCTAGCAAGTACAATCCTCCGACGACATAGAGTGCGGCAACAAGCAGTTTCCAGAGGAAGCGCCCGATGCCTTGTGACCTAAAGGCGTAAAAGAACTGAAAGATGCCGTCGAAGAAAAGCACCCACGCTAGTATTCTCGCGACCGCGAAAGAGGTCGCCGCAGGCAAAGCGAGGGCGAATACTCCTATGAGGATGAGAACGATCGGCCAGACCAAGGATGTCGGGGACGACCGAGGTAAGAGTCCGCTTCTTGTGTTCATATTCCAACTCCTCGGATGAACCCGTCGTAGTGAAGGATCGCCGCTTAGTTATCGCGGTCTTGGTAGCATTGCGGGGTGTTGTAGCCGGAATTCGAGTAAGGTCCCCTGCCCCAACCCTACCTGTTGGCCCCGGCCGCCGGCGGATCTTGCGGTGCCAAGTCCGGCCCCTGCCGCGGCACCGATGGCTGCGCCAGTTCCTCCGCCGGCCAAAGCGCCGATGACGGAGCCTAGCCCCGCACCGCCTGTAACACGCCGTGCCGTCCGTCCACCTTGTCCTTCACCTTGCAACTGATACGTAGTAGTCATAATCGGATGTGCTGTGCCATTGATTACAATATCGGTCAACTCCAGAGCCAGTTCAGAACCACCTGCCATTCGACCCGCCGATTGTGCCGAAACCACCTGACCGTGGACCGTCGCTCCCTGCGGGGCGACCACAGTCCCTCCAACCGTCACATTGGTCTCCAGGCGACCAGTAAAGCGAGCGCCAGAACGCTGCTGTGCTGAACTGAGGGTTTCCGCCAGCCGGACGAGAATTCGCGTGCCAGCCGGAACTGAGATCGAGCTTGCCTGTGGAGGCGCTGCCGCATGGGTGGTGGATGCAACGCCAACCCAGTTCCGCAGGACACCGAGAGTGACTCCGAAGGCTATCACCAGAGCCAACACCTTTGAGAGGGCTGTCCCCATAAACGATCTCCTTAGGCCCGTGAGATTCGTTAAACCAAATTCCGTTACTCAACGGGCAACTTAGAACTGAGCTGCAAGTCGGTAAGCGATAGCAGCTGATTTTCGGCCTCGAAGAAGCGCGCTGCAGTCACGGGGCCTAAGGCGGCTTTGAATTGGCCGTAGTACTTGTCCAGCAGGGCCGCGCGCTGGCTCTGAAATTGCGTCTGGTTATGCACGATCTGATCGGCCTGCTGTTCGGTCAGGTGGCCGTTGTTCTTCACATAGTCGTTGATCGAGGCAGCCTCGCTCGCATTCAGCTTGTCGAGTTCGGCTCTATACTGCTCATAAATCGGCCAGAATTTGGCAGCATCGGCTTCGTCGAAGAACATCACGAGTGCTATCAGTTGTTCCTTCTCGTCGGGCACGTTTTCGTGCAACAGGGTAGCGTAGGCCTCAAGATTGGCCTTCTTAGTCTCGCTCGGCGCGGCGCCAGTACCTTCCTGAGTCGTGAGAGTTCGAAATAGGTGGGAGCGGGCCGAACCGGCTGAGATCAGATCGAAGCCCGCGATCGTAAACAAGCCGATCAGGACGAACCAACGAATGCGCACAATCTTCATTGATCTCACCTCGCTTCAGAAATGTCGAGTTGTCTTGTTGCTATCCACACCTGGTGCCGCATACCTTGGTGCCGACTGAGATCGTTTCGACTGCATCCCACACCAGAACCGGAGCGGAAAAGGATCCAGGTCTTTCTTCTATGAGCACCGTCCGGCGATCGACTCTTAACTTAACCTACTGGGGTGAGGTGCTGGCGACAACTTGGAGAAGTTACAGTTCTGCAACCCGAGAGCCGGCGTCGAATTTTCAAAGGGTATTCAGGTTAGGGGCTAGGTTGCGCTTGAAGACGCTTGAAGACGTGGATTCATCCTAGAAACTCACAATGTTGGTCTTGGAGATTCATAACTCCGTCAGCCAGTATGACCACTCGGCGACGACAGACGACAACGGAAATTTCCGTTTCTCAAACTTGCCAATTCAATCCTTACCACATGACGGCATCGGCGCCGGGAAAACGATCCCACCTTCCACACTGACGTCGACAGAAGCCTGTTCAACCGCCTTCCGCTGGAAAGCCAATCGTCGTCGCTGAGTTCGTTGGTTACTCTCACGACGCCTGGCGTCGCCGCTGACTCAAACGGGCTATTCCCATGGGCTCGGCGATGATGCGGGCAACTGCTTCTCCGTCGACGGTCAGCCGATCACCGCGCCAACGGATCAACGATCGCAAATCAGAACGGTGATGATAATGTATTTCACGGTGACGGGTACAAAGTTAGTTTGCAGGCGACAGCTATCAATATCGCAAACAACTACGTTCCCTACAACGTTCTGTCAACGTTCAGTGGTACGCATTATGTGACACCGCGTGCGCTAGCCGCCCAGATCGGTCTCCATTTTTAGGGGAAGGTTCCCTTGTTGTGCAAAAGTCCGAATTGCTTCGCTCCCAATTAGTCCTGAAGCCATCCTGCAAAATCACCATCGCGGGCGCAAGCTGATGCTACAAGAAATTAATACTAGCTATAACCAGCAGCTACCCAAATAACGCGAACGTAATCTAGCATCTTTGCTGGAAAACGTGACAGTTTGTTTCGTTACAACGAATCACTAGAATCACGGCTGATAGAGGTCGCGACCGAGTGGAGGCACAGGTACCGGGTCAAATGCCACGATGCTATTCGGCAAAAGGCTCGACCACTGCGGATCTTGCTTTGGCAGCAGATGTCCGCCCAATGGGTTCCTTACCAGTGCGCGCGTCCATCTGCGTATGTGAATGCAATGGACCCTCGACGACGAACTCGTGTTTTGATAGCCGACGACCACAATCTCGTTGCGGAGGCATGCGGACGTCTCCTCGAGCCTGAGTTTGAAGTTGTCGGCATCGTTAATAGCGGCAGAGCTCTACTTGACGCAGCTGCTGAGCTCAAGCCTGACGTGGTCCTACTCGACATAGGCATGCCCGAGCTCAATGGGATTGATGCCGGTGACCAAATCAAGCAGGCGATGCCAAATGTCAAGCTAATCTACTTGACGGTAAACACCGGACCTGACGTGGCGGCAGAGGCGTTTCGCCGCGGAGCGTCTGGCTACATCGTGAAGCAGTGTGCCGCAGGTGAACTAGTAACTGCGGTGCGCAGAGTCCTGAAAGGGGATTCTTACTTGTCACCTCTGGTGACGAAGGACATGGTCGAATTCTTGCTTAGAAGCGGCAAAACCCAGGCCGAGGAGAGACAGATCACCACGCGACAACGAGAAGTTCTGCAGCTGCTTGCCGAGGGAATGTCAATGAAGCAGGTCGCCGCAGTATTGAACTTGAAACCTGGGACGGTTGCATTCCACAAATATCGGATCATGCAAAGTTTGGGACTGAAGAGTAACGCCGAGCTCCTTCACTATGCTATACGACACCACCTGATCGAGACGTAGAATACTGCAATCGTACGTCGAATAATACTGAGTCAATGGAACCAAGGATAGTTGAATCGCGACAATGAAGACATACACGACCGTCCCACGCAACCATCGATAGAGCGGATCAGGGACGACGCCGCCTGACGATTCCAACGCACCCACCCTGCTATCTACATAAGCGAGACTCTACTTGTTTTGCCAGTGTTGCGAACTAGAGTCCCTGCCTATCTTTGTGCTGGACCGTAGAAAAATGCAGGCACGGTCGGTTGTGAAGTAATTTGATGCGGAGCAAGAAATGGACGCTCTATCGAATCGAAAATGGCCCCGCTCGGTTACGGGAGCACTCTGGCGCCTTGGACTTGGTCAGAGTTGCAGGACTTGTACTCCGAGCACAGTAAAAGCGCGATTGTTACTTTCGGCGGTGATCGCGCTAGCTACGTGTGTTATTCCTGGGTGTCAGTATCCAAGCTCCTCGGCTATGAGCGGCACCTGGGCGTTTACTCTGACGTCGGCCAATTCTCCAGTGATTGTCGTCACCGCGAGTTTGATGCAGAAGGGGAATCAAATCAGCGGTCCAATAAATCTAAATGCCGGCAACTCGGCGTGCGGGACACAGGGCACGATTACAGGGAACGTCCAAGGCAATTCCTTGACACTCCAGATTGTCCAATTTCAAAGCCAGGCGTTTCTGAACGGGACGACCAACCAGGCGTTTACTTCCGCGACGGGGACATACACAACGGGAGGAGCTGGGACTTGTTTTGGTAGCGGATCGTTCGGAAGTTGGTCGGCATTCTTTCAGTAATCGGAAGAGAATGAAAAAGAATCAGGGCGTTTTGCGACATGGCGGTCCCCTCCGTTCGGACGTGACTTGGACCCAGAGGCATGCGATGGTCCGCAGGTTTGTCGCGCAGAGATTATTCCCTGTCGCAATGGCCGCCGCAAAACATCAAGTCCGCGAAGTCCCGTTTCTCAGGGTGGAGGCGCGAGCTGCAGCGCACGCTAGTCGCGACTTCCCATGAGGGCAATTTATTGAATGATTCCTTTACGGACAGCAACATAAAAGGTATGGATAAGCAAAGCATACTCGTGTCGTTGAGCTCTGAGCTAATGCAGCAACTCCATAATGAATTCCGCAAAAGGGTATTGTACGAGCGGCTGGAATATACACCTGAAGAAGCAGCTCTCGATCGGATTTGTGCCTTCGCCCAGGTCGACCCAGTGAGGTTTCATGAATCTTGGATTCGCCCTTTGCTGTGCGAGGGCGTCTCGATCGAAGCCGCATTTGCTCACATAATGGACTCCTGCTTTCAGCCAAATTAAAGCGTGCCGAGAACCGAAACAAGAACGCGCCGCTGTCACTGCGAACACTTTCCTTGCGAGCAAATCAAGCGACGGATTCTCACCTTGTTTCTAATAGTTGTCGACCCTGATGATCCCGGGTTCACATCTGGTCTGGCCTTAAATTCCTCGACATCATCCGCACATAGCACACTCAGCACCTGTCATATCTACCAGTTGTATGGAGCAGCCTTTGTCCTCTACAGTTCTTGCGATTCCGATGGGGCAACAGAAATCATTTAGGGTGGCCAGATGGTCAGTGCTATGCAGGTACATCTTGATCCAACGGGACTTTGTAAATGGCGAGAACTCTACTTGGCAGCGCTTTTCGAGACGGATAAACAAAAGCTGCCCGTATGTATCGCTAGCGCCGAACGCGCAATGAGTCAAAGGGCGAGAGAATTGTTTGCGGCGCCCGAAGGCGGGGATGAGGAGCGAGATGGCCTTCAGGAGGCGCTGTACGCGCTTCGGGCATTACGCCATTGCGTCGAACTCAAGACGTACGACTCGGACCAACGCTAGTCTTCCGGACGATTGCTGCCTGACAGGGTGACCATATTCAACTCAGATCTCTTCCTGCCGTTCGATGAACAATCAACTTGAGAGCCCAGTCCGTCATCGGAAAGACGGGTGTCAGTAGGGCTTTGTGCCTCTGCCTCGGGAAGAAGACCGTCGACCTTCGGCTCTACGTCGATATGAACTGATGCGCGTGCTCTTCCCAGCCGCGGCCCAACCATCGTACTCAGACGCTCGAGTGCGGTATTCAGATCCTCAGCATGCATTTGCTGCAATCCCACTGTAATTGTGATGTCGAATGACAAACTCTCACATTGTCCTATACGACTGGACCGTGGGCCGAGAATGCTGCCTCCAAGCATGCGTGCCAAACTGGCCAGCGAGTGGCTCTTACATGACGGGCATTCATCTCGTGGAGTATTACTGATGGACTCGCAGTCAAGGCAGAACACTGCATAACACAGCGGAACTACATCAAGCTCTGACTGGTTGTGCGTGTCGGAAAACATATCCTCGCTACCCAGCTTACTGATCCAAAGCGAGGATACTTCAGAGAAGTTGCGCTCGTATCTGTCAAGATAAACAGAAAATCAGAGCGAATACATTGCCGAGACGAGCTTTGCGCTGTTTATCCGCAAAGAGTCTACCGTTATTCTGCCGGAAGCAAGAAAATCAGATTGGCCAACTCTACGCAACGCAGAGAAACGCTCCTCATTAGCAAGCCCTCCAAAACGAGATGTCGTAGATTTAGAGGATGGCACTTGCGGAATTAGTAGTTCTCTCGATTTCGCCAGCATGCTTCAATGCAGCTTGGATCATTGGTAGTTTATCGTCGCGGACCCGATGCGACACAGAAATCAGGAGAAGGTGAGCATGGTGCCATGGCCGAAGTCATCGAAGAATGGCGTGTCCTCTGCAAACTAGCACTATTTGAGACCAGCCGAGAGCGTATTCCCGATCGAATCGCAGTAGCCGAAGAGGCACTTGCGAAGCGAAGCCGAGAGCTCTTCACACTTGGGCTTGAGGCTTCGAAGGAACGGCAGGACATCGAGAGCGCTCTTTGTTCAATGAAAGCCCTAAGCTATTGCCTGGGGATCCGGCCAAAGCAGGCTTTGCACGAAGGGCCAGAGGAAAAGCGAACCCACCCGAAGGTAGCATGATTAAAGGTATCTGACCTTGTGGCGACCAGAGCCTGGTCACATCGGACGACAGACAAACGAGGATTTTGGAAGTCGGCTTGGGCGAGACGCGCGCGCGTTGTTTCAGTGAAGTGAGAGCTTTTCGAGATTTCGCCGAGCCTGTGCGAAACCTTGCTTGATGGCAATGTTGTACCACTTCTCTGCCATGCTGTTATCTTTGGGAACACCTTCGCCTTGCTCGTAAAGTAGTCCGAGTTGATTTTCAGCTTCAGGCGATCCGTGTTCTGCTGCCGATCGAAGCCATTGCAGAGCTTTGCTCATATTCTTGTGGCCCGGATCGTTCAGGTAGATAAGGCCCAGATTAAATTCGGCCGGCGCATATCCTCGCTTCGCGGATTTCTGATACCACTTGAGTGCCGCCTCGATGTCGGGTTGGGAGCAATTGGCGTAGAGGTATCCTAGATTGTTCTCGGCCGCTGCATAACCTTTCTCGGCTGCTTTGCGGTACCAGTTGAATGCAACATTCACATCCTGCACTGTGCCACGGCCGTTCGCGTACATAAAACCGACATTGTTTTGCGCGGCAGGATAACCATCCGACGCCGCGCGCAAGTACCATTTCAAAGCTTCTCGGTCGTCCTGCTGAACGCCGAGGCCGCGAGAGTACAATCCGCCCAGATTATTCTGTGCTCCAGATGTCCCATGGTCAGCAGCCAAACGGTACCAGTGGGCAGCTTCAATGTAGTTACGTTCGGTACCTGCGCCTGTTTCGTACGCGAGCCCAGCTTGAAATTGCGAAAAAGGATCTCCGGTGTGTGCCTGGTCGAGCAGGCGTGCGAAGTTGGCTGGTGTCTTCGGACACTCGTCGAACCGCTCCGCAGGTCCGCATGACTGCGCATTCGCAGAAGAAATACTGAAGGCAATACACAGAAATCCGAACGAGACAGCAGATAGTCTCGGCATTGGCCCCGGTCCCACTGCCTGCGCCCCGCAGGCAATTCAGGAAGTCGCGCCTAAGCTACCGCGTTCTGATTGTCAAAGTCAAAGCAAAAATCAGGACAGGAGGACTGGAGGATGGGGCTGAACGAAAGGCTCTGGAAGGGACAACGACGAATCTTCTCCAGAAAAAAGTGGGGGCCGACTTTCGGCCCCCATAGGTGGAGTGGGGTTTTGGAGGTTGATACTTCAAAAACTGAACTTCAGAGCAAACTGGATGAACCTGCGCTCGCCAAGGGATCCGGTTCCCAGAGCGCCTGCCTGGTTCTGCACACCTTTCTTGCCAACGATCGTGTAAGGTGCAGGTGCGCCGTTTGCCTCGAAGAACCCGATCTGTCCGTTGTTGGTGCCGGTCGCAAAATTCGGCGTGACTCCGGGCGTGAACAGAAGATTGGCGACATCAGCCAGTCCACCGATGGAGTCGACGTTGCCGGTCTGAACATAGTAGTTGGAGTGGTTAAACAGATTGTAGAACTCCGCCCGGAATTGCAGATTGTACTTTTCGGTTAAGGCGAATGATTTGTATATGCCGAGGTTGTAGTTCCAGAAACCGGCTTGTCGGAACTGGTTTCGCGAGGTCATATCTGACGGGAACACGCAGCCAGTGGCAAGAGTCAGACCGGTTGCAGGATTCGAGAGGCAGGTCGGTACTGATCCATTTCCGCCGTAGATCGATCCATACACGAGAGGGGCCGGTATGGTCTGATAGCCGAACGAGTTTGGTCCGAGTAGGTGTGCGGCGTTTGTCGAGGTATTGCCCGTCGTACCTACCCTCGCACTCGGAATGTATCGCGGACAAGTGTAAGTGGTTAGAGCGTTTGTGCAATCGAAAATCGTGTACGGATAGCCTGTGTTGGCGTAGAAGATCGGCGCCAGCGTCCAGCCATCCAGCACTGCCTTGTTCATACCCTTCGACTTGTTCGCGTAGGGAAGCTCCCAGACGGCACTGATAGCGACTCTGTTCCTCATATCGAAATCGGAATCGCCCTTGTCAAATGCGGGGTTAAACGGATTCAGGGTTCCGAGAGCTTGAGCTGCCAGCTGATCAGATCCACCGAACGTCGCACTCGAGTAATCCTGCGTATGCGACCAAGTATAGTTGGCCGTGAGGTTTACACCCTGGTTGAGAAGGTTGCTGCTGGTAAACCTTACGTTAAGTGCTTCATGCCAACTGTCGTTCCCGTTCGTCCGGTAATTGATGTTGTTGTATTGCTGGTTCAAAAACTGGGTAGGATTTACGCAAGCGGCACCGCCCGTTCCACCGCAACCGATTCCGGTGAACGTTGGCCCATAACCAGTGTCGTTGTAGCTCTGGATGGTATAGCCGTGGATACCCCGTGCTCCCGCGTACTCCAATGCGAAAACCGAGTTCGGAAGAACTTGGCGCTCGATTGACGCATTCCATACGTTAGCGTATGCCGTCCTTATGTTGTTGTCGACGGCGCGCAAGGTGGGACTGCGGAATGGAAATGCCCCCGGCTGTCCTGCGGGTCCGAAATTATTGGTGGTTATCGGTAATGCGGTAACGTCTCGCGGTACTTGAACGTTGAGGACGGCATAGTTCGGTGGGTTCTGGATTACGTTATAGGTGACGTTTCCAAAGTTACGCTCATAAGCGATGCCGTAGCCTGCTCGGAAACTGGTTTTGCCGTCTCCAAACACATCCCATGCCACGCCGATCCTCGGAGCGAAGTTCGTCCACTTTGGTGCCCAAAGGTTGCCGCCTGGAAGCGCGCCACCATTGGTGACGAAGCCGTTTTGCACCTGCTGGTAGATGTTGAAGCCAGGCCCCAGGACGAAGTTGGCGTTGTTTGGGGGAAAGTTGTCATGCTGAACGCCATAGTATTCCCATCGCAAGCCGAGGTTTACGGTAACGCGTGGTCTTACTCTCCAGCTATCCTGCACATACCAGGAAAAATCGTTGTAACGATTGCTCCGGCTGAAATTCGGAGGAGTTGCCGGCCCGTTCAAAGTGCAGTCTGGTGTCTGAATCGGTGCGTTGGACAGTGGATCACGGAAGCATGGAAATTTGTTTTGTGGATAGATGGCCACGCTTGCGCGGAAGAGTTGTCCGCTTAGGATATTGTCGTACGCGGTGCCCGGATCACCCTGGGACAGGTACTGGATACCATTTTCGAAGGCTCCGAAGACTCGGTTATCCTGAATGTAAAGGTATTCGGCTCCGAATTTGAAGTTGTGCTTAAGATGGGTCCAGGCAAAACTCTGATCGATTTCTGTAACGTTCTGAGGGCCGCCAAATGGCAATGCCGCGCCGGGGGCAAATGGAAGGTAGCCGGGCAGCATGTTAACTTGGTTATTCACTGTGATACCGTTGCCACCCAGGCCTATTAAAAGGCCAGGCGCTGTGCCAACTGGACCTTCCGGCTGTTCCTGAGTTAGCCGGTTGTAGCTGACCTTGGTGGTAGAGAGCAAATTGTTGCTTATGGTATGAGTCAAACTTAAAAGAAGGTTCTGATTTAAGTCTGTTTCCCCGGTATCAAACCCTTGATATGCGCTGAACGATATGAACCCGGGGAACAAATCAGCGCTCAGAATGGCATACCGCCCAAATAGCTGGGTTTTGTTGTTCCAGTTGTAGTCAATTCTGGTAAGGGAGTCGATGTTGTTTTGTGGCGGTCCTCCGCCCACATCGCCATTGAATCTGTACTTAATCAGATCGAGAGCAGGCGTATTGGGGGGCAGTTGGGAAACCAGGGATCCCGGCGCCGCCACATTCAGGTTTACCAAATCGTTCGCGGTCAGGATGCTCTGTGTTTGAGTGCCCGGCTTTAGAGTTCCGAACGTTTGGAAGTAGGACTGAGTATTAGGAGCGCTAAGGGCAATGAATGCCGGGTCGGGTACGTACGCGAGATTGAAAGCTCCCGAGCGAACTCGAATCCACTCGGTTGTGTTGTAGAAGAAGAGTTTATCCTTGAGGATTGGTCCGCCGATTGAATAGCCGAACTGGTTGCGCGTGAACGGTGACCGCGGGATACCGTTGGCATTGTTGTCGAAGGTATTGGTCGCCAACCCAGAAAGACGGTTGAATTCATAAGCGCTACCGTGGAACTGGTTGGTTCCTGATTTCGACGCGACATTGACGATGCCACCGCTGGCGCGGCCGTACTCCGCGCCAAAATTGTTGGTACTAACCCGAAATTCCTGAACCGAGTCGAGTGGAACCTGCTGTCCCACAGTTGCAGTAAACGTGTCAACGTTTTCGGCTCCATCCAGAAGAATTCCAGTACTTGCGGCGCGTTGCCCGTTGAGCGTCATATTCATCGCACCGCGTGCCACAGCACCACCGTCCGGTTGGGCGTTGCCAGACAATGCCACAAAGTCATACGGATTGCGCGTCAAGCTGGGCAACTGGCTCACCTGCTGGCTAGTCACCACCGTTGAGAGCTCGGAGCTCTGGGTTTCGACCTGGACCGCCCCTGCGCCTCCAGAAACCTCGACCGTAACTCCTGCTGCAGCGAGCGTCAGCTTGGATGCAAGCGCGGTCTGGGAGGCAATCGTGACTACTACCGTTTGCTTCTGCTCCGCAAAGCCAGAGGCAGAAATAAGTACCTCGTATGAGCCCGGGGGCAGGCCTGTCACCGTATAAGTGCCAGTAGCGCTGGATGTCGTGGTTCGCTTGGCCCCAGTCGCCACATGCGTTACAGTAATTGCCGCACCCGTGACCACTGCGCCTGTCGGGTCTGTAACCGTCCCGAGAATCGTGCCCGTGTCAGTCTGGGCGAAAGCTTGGAGCGAAACAAATGCAACTAGAACCACAACCAGTACAAACGGACTAAAGCGGCGCATGATTGGTCCTCCTTAAGACCTGCCAGGCCGACATTTACAGCTATGCGCGGCAAAATGTTTTGATAGCGCGACAAAATTTACGAGTGCCAAGAGCCATAACATCGTCGCGCATGTATGTAACTATCATCGATTTACTTGCGGTGAGCACTGGTAGTTTTACTAGGGTTGTCGTTGAAACTATGACGGGTCGCGAAGTACCTCTAGTATGCGGATCGCACGAAACTACCATGTCTATCGCCAATGTCTCGCAAAGTGTGGAGGCATTGGCCAACGGGAGAGTCGGGTTTGCCTCGTTTCTGTGCTCCGACCAGTGACACGAACACGGCAGGTGTCTTCGATACCGACAGCCAGGCTCTGTCATGGAATGCGAAACCGGTTGCTGTCTCCAGCAATATTCGAGGGACTGCGCGAGCGTCATTTAGGCTGCTTTTCTTTCTTCGACAGAGATGCGCAACGCTTTTCTCGCGCGTGACAGTTGCGCCTTCGTCGTGCCCAGCGGAATACCCAGCCAGTTCGTAAGTTCTTTTTGGGTCCAGCCAGACACGTGACGCAAGAAAATAAGTGTGCGTGTATGCTCGGGCAATCTCTGCATGAGTTCGGAGACAAACAGACGTCGTAAGATCCCAGACGAGTTGACGCCCTGCCCGATGAAGTAATTGGCGGTAGTGTCGTGAAGTTCGTCGAGCGAGATCTCGGTGTAACGCCGTTTACGAAGGTGCAGCAGAGATTCGTACGTCGCGATTCTGAAAAGCCAGGTTCCAAACCTGCACTCGCCTCGAAAGCCCGCGAGATTAAGGTAAGCTTGTAAGAACACCTGCTGAGTCACATCTTCGGCATCAGCGGGATTTTTGGTAATGCGCAGGCAGTGCCAAAACACGTTCTGGTGGTGCGTATGGTAGAGACGCTCATACGCGGCCTGATCGCCTGCTTTCGCTTGCACGACGTCTGTTTCGAAAGTGCCCGAAGGGATGCATGAAGAATTGCGTACTTCAGTTGCTTTTTGCGCCATGGTTGCAGTGACCTCGACTGAGTCAACCATCGAAGTAGCTATGGGCAAACTGGCAACAATGACAGTAAGGAAGTCCTGACGTTAACAAAGCCAGGAAGATACGAGCTAGTTGAGTGTGCCCGCAACCTCCGCCGGTTCCGGGCCATCATCTGGCGAATCCGGTAGGTCGGCCAGACGTCGTAGAGGGACCGTTAGCGAGCGTTCCTTTGCCTCGTGAATCTGGGCGGGAGTCATTACTGTTCTCAACTTGTCTAGCGCTTGGCTGCCGAGGTTATTCCCTGCCTTGGCAGCCTGGCTAAACCAGCTATAGGCCTGCACGTAATCTAATTGGACTCCTAGTCCGCTCGAGTAGAGTGTACCCAGATTTATTTGTGCTGCTATATGGCCTTGCGCGGCCGCTTTCTTGAACCATTGAGCGGCTTGAGCATAGTTCTGTGGCATCA
>Ga0126376_10000789_pt1 | contig 16195 bp, 17 predicted proteins | sample PanSoiMetPlot_15_FD_92760 | JGI IMG/M metagenome (GOLD analysis project Ga0126376, IMG submission 92760) | Tropical forest soil microbial communities from Panama - MetaG Plot_15 | ecosystem: Environmental > Terrestrial > Soil > Tropical forest > Bulk soil | place: Panama | collected 2016-02-17
CATCAGCGACCGCAGGTTTCGCTTCCTCGGCAAGCACCTTCGAACCAGCGCGTGTGATCTCGCCGGCGACGTCAAACAGATCCTTGATGGTGACAATCGTGCCATCTAGAGGACCAACCGAAATGCCGGCCTTGGCGCGCGCATCAGCGGCTTCGGCAGCAGCCTTTGCCTGCTCCCGATAAACTGTTAGGCAGGCCCGCGTACCCTCGCCTTTCGGGTCGTCGATGCGGGTCAATGAAGCCTCAAGCCTTTCACAGGAAGACGTTGGTCTCATAAAGAAGTTCCTCAGTTCCTCCGATGAATCGTTATTTGGCCAAATGTCGTGTTATCTTTACCCGGCGTCCATCCCTCTGTTCAGCACTAAGGACGCGATCCGCCGGGAGATAATGTAATGAAGCCGACTGTGCCGGCAAAGGCCGATGGCAAAGGCAAGCATTCACCACCGGGTGCTGGCAATATTTACGCCAAAGCCAATGAAGTGATCGTCAAAATCACTGGCGATGACACAGGGCAAACATTCGAGGTTGTAGAGGAAAACTGCAAGCCCGGCTTTCAGTCGCGCGCGCACTATCACATTAAAGCTTACGAAACATTTTACGTTTTCGATGGCAGTGCGGATTTCCAGGTCGGCGAAGAACTATTCCACGCCAAGAAGGGTTCCTGCGTCCACATCCCGCCTGGTGTGCCACATCAGGTGACATCAAAAGACGGCGTGCGCATGTTGATGATCTACAGTCCGGCTGGTACCGAGGGCATGTTCGCCGCCATGCATGCCCTTACCCAAGATGAGCTAATGAACGCAAACCTGACAAAGCAACTCGCGCTCAAGTATGACACAGTGATGATTGAACAAAGTCGGGATGGCCGAGGCAAAGGTACGATATTGGGCTAACGGCGCCCTGTGCAGGTGCCATATTTCATCCTCGCAATTATCAACAGCGATTCTAGGGGCTTGCCTTGGCGAGTGGCAGCAGTACGCTTTTTGACAGGTCGCCCATCTTCGGCTCTGCCGGACACGGATGGCCGCCATGACCGGACGGGCCATGGGACGTGGGTACTGCTTGCAGTATTCGTGGCTCATGACTGTCGGCCCTGGCTCTCAGTAACTGGTACCTGCGCCGCGGGCCTCAGCTTGCGCGAAGGAATGGATCCGAGAGCTTGTGACGGGCGGACGACGGTCTGCCCGTTATGGCTTTTTGGGGGCCATTCCGGCTCAGCGAATGTCACCGACGACAAATGCCCGAAAGGTCAGTCCCGGCGAGACTGACGATTTGACTTTCCTTGATGCGCTCAAAACAGCGCCGCGTTCCTGCCAGACAGAGCGGTCTAACGCTTCCGTGGCTGCTAGGTCAGCCGTTTTCTCCCCGCTCGAGCAATTGCTAGAGCTCGATAACAGCTGTTGGTCGGTAGCCTCTCATTAACTCAGTTACATGATCCCTAGACAATGCTTGCCATAAGCCAAATCGGTAGTTTTCGATCTCCCCTGCGATTTGAGGGGCCGAGAAAATCTTTCGCCGCTTTCCTGTTTGCCATTGTGAAAACGCTGAGGAGGTCGGGCACGCTTGACCGCCCACCAGTCAACCTAGTTTAACAATCCGATACGAGAAAGGAGCCGGACAATGGCAGATGAAAAAACCGGGCTTGTCATCACCGCTCATCCCGGCGATTTCGTTTGGCGTGCCGGCGGCGCCATCGCTCTCCATGTCAAGCGGGGCTATCGGGTCAAAATCGTCTGCCTGTCTTACGGCGAGCGCGGTGAAAGCCAATTCGCATGGAAAGAGGCAGGGGCTACGCTGGCGAAAGTGAAGGCCGGCCGCAAGGACGAGGCCGAGCGTGCGGCAAAGCTGTTAGGCGCCGAAATCGAATTCTTCGACTGTGGCGACTATCCGCTCAAACTCAACGACATCCATTTCGACCGCATGGTCGATATCTACCGCGAGCTCAATCCAGCATTTGTGCTGACTCACGCGCTCGAAGACCCCTATAATTTTGACCATCCCAATGCCGCTCATTTTGCCCAGGAGACTCGGGTTGTTGCGCAGGCAATGGGTCACAAGCCTGACGCCAGGTACAAATATTCGGCACCCCCCGTGTTCTTGTTCGAGCCGCACCAACCGGAAATGTGCAACTTCAAGCCCAATCTCATCTTAAAGATCGACGAGGTGTGGGAGCAGAAGTACAAAGCCTTCCAGATTCTCGCAGCCCAAAAGCACCTGTGGACATACTATGAGCGTGTGGCGCTCAACCGGGGCATTCAAGGCAGCCGCAATACCGGCGTGCCGATGACTTATGGTGAAGCCTACCAACGCTTATTCCCGACCGTAGAGGAAATTCTGAAATGAAAGCCGTTGTCGTTCGGAACATAAAGCGCGCCGATAGCAACGCTATTGGGACGCTCGGTTCAGTTGGCGTCTCCACGGCACATGAAGCCCTCGGCCGATCAGGATTGATGAAACCGTATATGCGGCCGATCTGGGCCGGCGCACAGATTGCAGGGCCTGCAGTCACGGTGCTCGCACAACCTGGCGACAACTGGATGATTCACGTCGCCGTCGAACAATGTCAGAAGGGCGACGTGCTGGTAGTGGGCTGCACGGCGGACAATTCTGATGGCATGTTCGGCGAACTACTAGGAACGGCGCTGCGCGCCCGTGGCGTGATTGGGCTTGTTATCGACGCTGGTTGCCGCGACGTGCGGCCGCTTTCCGAAATGCGTTTTCCCGTATGGTCGAAGGCCATTTCTGCCAAGGGTACGGTTAAGGCCACACTCGGCGCAGTCAACGTACCGGTCGTCTGCGCCGGGGTAAATGTTGAACCGGGCGACGTTGTCGTAGCCGACGACGATGGCGTCGTGGTCATCCCGAAGAAGCTTGCCGTTGAAACCGCGCAAAAAGCACAAAAGCGCAAGGATGACGAGGACGGCAAGCGCAAACAACTCGAAGCTGGCACCCTCAGCCTCGACATGTACAACATGCGTGAGCCGTTGGCGAAAGCGGGTTTGGTGTATCTCGATCGCGCGGATGACAGCTGATATGTGACGCAGTTTTGAGGCTGTGGTGGAACTTGCCTGCGAGACGGCCGTTCATGAGGCAGACGTCAGCCCAATGTCGAACTACTGAAAAATTTGGATAACGACGGGTTAATTGCAGAGTTGGCGCAGCCTGCGCCTCTTTTGACGATTGCACCGGCGCCGGCTCCTGACACGCAAATTGACCTGAAAAACCAGCCACTACTGATAGTCCAACTGCGTGACCCCGCTCAACGAGGCTCACATCGGGAGAACTCGCCGAGACAAATTCATAAAATTTGAAACGATTTCAACCCTGGCTGCGAAGCTTCTTTTTAACGGGCGGACGGTACGTTGTTGCAGTTATCTGCATAGACACAGATGACATTGAAGTCCCGAGTTTCAGCCACATGGAGATCTCAAATGTCTAAGGTTTTTGCGTTTCTGAAGGACGAGTCCGGCGCCACCGCGATCGAATACGGCCTGATCGCTGCTGGCATTTCGGTCGTGATCATTGCCACCGTGAACACGATCGGTTCGACCCTCAATGGCAAGTTCAACGACATCTCGACGCAGCTCAAGTAAGGGTACCTACGCGTCCTGGATTGGCTGAAGCCGCCGTCACCGGCGGCTTCTTCCTTTTGCGCAGACCTGCGCCGCGATGCGCCGCTGCCGCAGTGCCGACGTAAATCCAGCGCCACGATCCTACGAGATGCTTTGAATACAATGCGATCAGCGCAACTGCCAGTATCACGATTGAAACAATGCCAACTCCGATCGCGGGCGTAAACCCACGGAACGGAAACATAAAGCCGTTCACGCTGGTCAATATGGTCGTTAACAGAAACAGCGCGGTCCATCCCGGCAGGCGGTGGGCGCCAAGCGTACCAAGACTACGATACCGCTCGCGATTGCCATCAGTGAAATAACGACGTGCATGATCGTAAACGTGTGGGTCGACACACCAAAAATCACGCGGACTCTCCCAAAGGAATTAATGAGCCGACTCGCGAAGTCTCACGTCCACGCTTGATAAATTCAATAGGATAAATTTCTAGCGATTGGCCGCGCTCCAGGGTGCGATTCGACGCCCAACCCATTTCAGCAAGGACGTAAGCGAAACGCCGAGTACCATCAACACGATCACCGGCACGAAAGTCTTATCCATCTCGAACACGTTTGCATAACGCGTGATCATGAACCCCAACCCGGAAATCGTCGTGTAGAATTCGGCAATGATCATGCCGATTAGGCCGCGTCCGATGGCCAGGCGAACGCCCGCGATAATATAAGGTACAGCGAAAGGCAGCAGCACGTCCCACCATACACGCCACTCGCTCGAGCGGAACGAATACGCTACCTCGAGCATGTTCTTGTCGCATTCGCGTACGCCCTGATACGTGTTGATCAGGACCGGGAACACGGCAAAAAGAAAAACGACGATAATCTTTGCCTTCAGATAAATGCCGAACCAGAGCACAAGCAGGGGCACGACGGCGACCAGCGGCGTTGCATAAAGCGCGTTGATCGGCAGATCGAGCGCCCAATCGAGCCAGCGAATTCGCGCCATGGCAATGCCGAGCGGAATGCCGACGATGAGCGCAATACTCAAGCCATAGACCATTACCTCAAGGCTCTGCCCAAGAAAGTAGGGCAACTCGCCCGACATCGTCGTGTCATAAAAGGCCGCGGCAATCTTGGTCGGATAGGTAAAGAAAATCGGATTGATGAACGGTCCAACGATTTGCCATATGACAAGAATCAGCAGGACGAAGCCATACCGAAAAAGTGCGGGCCTTTCCCACCATGATGGTTTGCTCACCGGCGGCGAATGATCAGCGAGTTGGCCAGTATGCACCTGATTGGCAACGCTCATCCTAATCTTCCTTGGTCTCTTTGTGCGACGAGCGCCACCGATGAGGCGGCGCCCGCCGATCTCCAATCAAAGCTTCAAAACGCCGCGGTCGGGCATACCGGGCCTTTCCACTCACCGAGAGTTTCGATTGCCTTTTTCGCAAAAGTCGTATCGACGACGTCTTCGTACTTTGGCGTCTTGCCCTCCTTGATGTTGCCCACTTTGGTCATGAGTTCGGCTGTAAAGTTGACCCGTTCTGGGCTCAGGCCGCTGTTGGCGTCCCAGATGCATTCTTTAATCATGAAGTCGAAGCTTTCGGAGAGGATCTTCTCGGGGTAGCCGGTTTGCTTGACGAGGATCGGCATAATTTTGGCCTTGTCGGTGTACATGATCCTGGTCGCCTCGATGTTCGCGGCGACGACTGCCTGCACAATTGAGGGCTTCTCCTTGATGGTCTTCTCGGTTGCCGACAGGAAAGTATAAAGCGTTTTCGGCTGCAGCTCCCACATGCGACCGATGGCATGGAGATCCGGCACCTTGCTCTTGGCGAGCATTTCCTGCTCGACGTGCAGGATAGCGGTATCGACCTGATCAGCGACCAGCGCCGGCACATCTTCGCTCGCGATGCTGACGAAGTTGACATCCTTGGGATCAATTTTGGCCGCACGCAGCACGCTGCGGCTCAGGATGTCGGCGAAGCCGCCTGGCTCCTGAATGCCGATCCGCTTGCCCTTGAGATCGGCCAACGTCTTGATGTCGGCGCGTACCACCATCGAGGCTTCGAATTTCGGCAAGTTAGCGGAGAGAGCCTTGACCTCCGCGCCGTTGGAACGGCCGATAATCGTGGGTGCGCCGGGTGTCAGTCCAAACTCGATATTTCCGGCGAGCAGGGCGCGGTAGACCTTTGTCCCGTCGCCGAGCGACACGATGTCAACGTCAAGGCCGGCCTTTTTGTACAGTCCTAGCTCTTTGGCAACGATCGTCGGCATGTGAACGATATTCGGCGGTGACGTCGGTATGCCGATGGTGATTTTCGTTTGTGCCAAGGCAACGGACGGCAGCGTTACAGCAGCCGCCACCACCACGAGAGCCGAACAAAGCTTGTGCATCTCATCCTCCCAGATTTATTTTTCTAGCGCATCCGACGCGCCCAACCAGTGACGCATAGACTGCGGAATTGACCCCTGAAACCGCCATCCTGCACGATTAGAGCCCCAAAAACAACGAAGCTGGCCGCGCCGCAGGGAAGTCCTGCTTTGACCGGAACAAGCCGCCGTGGCTAAGTGCGCTTTGTCACCTAGCGATTACCACCATGGCCCGGTTCGTTGTCGATTTCGCAAAGACCGGAGCGTCGCCTGCTCCGGATGGAAGGCTGGACGCGCCGGCCTATCACCGTAACCACGATCCGATCTGGTCGGCGATCGCCGATACGCTGAGCAAACAGACGGGCGACATTCTCGAGCTCGGCAGCGGCACCGGGCAACACGCGGCCACCTTCGCGCACCGCAGCCCGCAGCTGACTTGGTGGCCGAGCGACATCCATTCGTCGCATCTAGAGAGTATCGCAGCATGGCGGCAACTTGCAGCCCTTCCCAATCTGCGCGCTCCGCAACGCATCGATCTCAACACTCTAGACTGGAATTGGCGAGCGGACGACGAGGCCGGCCGGCCACTCACCGCTATGCTCTGCATCAACGTTTTGCATATTTCGCCTTGGCGTGTGTCGATGAATCTGTTTTCCGGGGCCGGCCGCCTGTTGCGCCCAAACGGCCGTTTGTTCATCTATGGCCCGTTCATGCGCGATGGTCATCACACCGCTCCAAGCAACGCGGCTTTCGACCAAACTTTGCGAGCGGAAAACCCCGAATGGGGCGTGCGCGATATTCGCGATTTGCGCACGCTTGGATACGAAGGTGGTCTTTCACTTGCTGAAATCACGCCGATGCCTGCCAACAATCTGGTGCTGGCATTCGCGCGTGAGGTTCGGCAGAATTGACCAACTGACACGAAGAGTTCAAAACCCAAAAGATCGAAAGCTATGTTATCCGAACCTATCCACGACATTGCGCATCTCGGCCACGTCGAACTTCTGACTCCGAAATTCGAAGAGAGCCGCAAGTTCTTCATTGACGTGATGGGTATGACCCAGAGTGGTGAAAAAGGTGACAGTGTTTATCTTCGCGGGTGGGACGACTACGAGCGTTATTCGCTCAAACTCACAGCGTCAAAGACTTCAGGTCTTGGCCATGCTGCCTTCCGCACACGTTCGCCGCAGGCGCTGGAGCGCCGGGCCGCCGCGCTAAAGGGCTCTGGCTTCGACATTGGCTGGAGCGATGGCGACCTTGGCCACGGTAAAACCTTCGTCTTTAAGGATCCGGACGGCCACAGGTTCGAGATCTACTACGACACAGAATGGTACGAGGCGCCTGCCGATTTAAAGCCCGCACTGAAAAACCAGGCCCAAAAATATCCTGCGCGCGGGATAAATACGCGCCGCATCGACCACTTCAACGGGCTTGCTGTTGACATCAAGGCGAACCGCGAATTCTTCCAGAACTATCTCGGCTTCATGCTGACGGAACAGATTGTGCTCGACGACGGCACCGAAGCCGGCATGTGGATGACCGCGACGAACAAGAGCTACGATTTTGCCTACACGCGCGATCACACCGGCACGAAAGGACGCCTTCACCACATCACCTTCGCCCTCGACGCACGTGAAGACGTGCTGCGCGCCGCCGATATCTTCCTCGAAAATGGAATCTATATCGAGACCGGTCCGCATAAGCACGCGATCCAGCAGACTTTCTTCCTCTATGTATATGAACCCGGCGGCAATCGTGTCGAGGTGTCCTGCGCCGGCGCCCGTCTTGTGCTGGCGCCGGACTGGAAACCCATCCGCTGGACCGAGGCCGAACGAAAGAAGGGACAAGCCTGGGGTCTACAAACGATCAAATCATTCCATACCAAGGGTACTCCACCGGTCCCCGGTGTTCCCGACTCATGAAGAATAAAGCATGACGCGCCGTAACACGCCCCGCATTTCGTTCATCGGGTTTGGCGAAGCCGGTCAGGCAATCGCTTCCGGGTTGCGCGATGTCGGTATCGAACGTATCGCCGCCTGGGATTTGCTGTTTCCTGAAAAGGCCGGCACAGATTTGAAGGCGGCGGCCGAGGCAATGGGGGTGCGCCCGGCTCGTTCTGCAGCCGACGCCGTGCGTGAAACTGACATGATCATTTCCGCGGTCACCGCTGCCTCCAGCATAGACGCCGCGCGTTCGGTCGCGACGCATGTGGCCGGGAGTCCATACTATCTCGATATCAATTCAGTATCCCCCGGTCGAAAGCAGGAGGCCGCAGACCTGCTGGGAGAAGTTGCTCGCTACATCGACGTAGCCGTGATAGCGCCGATTCATCCTGCGCGGCATCGCACGCCGCTGCTGATCTCTGGTCCGCATGCGGAAACAGTTTCGCCGCTGCTTCGCGAACTGGAAATGCAATTTAGCGTGGTGAACCTGCAGACCGGATCGGCAGCGGCAATCAAGATGATCCGCAGCGTCATGATCAAGGGAATCGAGGCCCTGACGCTCGAGTGCTTCCTCGCGGCCAGCAGGGCTGGTGTACTAGAGGAGGTCACCGCCTCGCTGAAGAACAACTACCCGGCGCTAGATTGGACCAAAATCGCCGATTACAACCTGGAACGCATGGCAAACCATGGCGAGCGCCGAGCGGCCGAAATGGAGGAATCGGCGGTGACCTTGCGAGAGCTTGGTGTTAACCCACTCATGGTGGACTCGACCGTCAAGCGGCAGCGGGAAATGGGGTTCATCGGCAAGCAGGAAAGAGTGCGCGAAACGCTTAAGTCAGGGTGCGCCGCAATACTCGATGCCATTAGCGTGGTGGCGAAGCACCGGCCCTGAATTTTTTCTCCGCACATGAACGGGTGTTCAGGTTCGCGTCGCCTCCAACAGTAATTTCTTTTAATTGTCGCGAGTCACCTCCTACTATGTTTTGTCAATGTCGGGAGGAGGAATGACATGAAGATGAAAAATCTTGCTTACACTACATTCGTTGCTGTCGCCGCCGTTGCATTCGTAATTGGTTCGGCCGTACCCAGCGAAGCAGCCAAGAAAAAGAAGGCTGCCGCAGCTGCCGCACCACCTGCGGCGCAACCGGTGACGTGCTTGGTGACGGCCCCCGGTGCCGTTTGCGCGACCAAAGGCGGCACGAAGTTCACTTACTTCAACTCCTGCTACGCAGCGAAGGACCAGGCCACGGCTGCCAAGGCAGGTGCATGCAAAGAAACCAAGACAGCCAGCGCAAAAAAGAAGAAAAAGAAGGCTTAAGTCTAAAAATTTGAACAGACGGGCCGCTGCACTACAGCGGTCCGTCTATTTTCACGGCCAGCTTGAGGCCGCATTTATTTCTTGCGCGGCGGAATTTGCAGCAATTCGGCGATCTGCTCCTTGGTCAAGGGCTGATCAAGAAATTTCAACGCGACCGCATCCTGGATAGCCCCGTCGAGATCGGCAAATTTGTCCGTCTGCATCGTTTCCTTTGGATGGAATTTGTCCCTGGACTCCTTAAGCAATTCGGCCGGCTGATGCATCTTGGCCGAATACATTTCCAGGGCTTTCGGATCGGAGTACATCCAATCGACCGCCTCCCGATAGGCTTCCATGAAACGCAAGATTGCGTCGTGCTTAGTCTTGAGGGAGTTGGCATTGACGATCAAGGTGCGAACCGTTTGCCCGCGAAGCGAGGGCACATCGCTGCCCTTCGCGACTATGCGGATCTTGCCGTCCTTGAGTTCCTGCAAGCCGAAAGGTGGGGCGGCCCATCCGATGTCGACCTGGCCGGACATCACTGCGGTTAGTGTGGCGGCGGGCCCTCCGGTCGCCGTTGGTTTCGCTTTCGCACCGAGCTCCTTGACGAAAGCAACGACGATATTGTTCGAGCTGGAGCCGTTCGTCGAATAGGCGATCGTCATATCCGGCGTTGCATCCTTCAAGCTTTGAATCTTGGAATCTGCTTTGACGTACCAATACAGGTCGCCAGTGCCGGTGAAAGCGGGTGCAAGAATGCGCACCGGCGCGCCTTTCGAAAACGCGCGCATCACGCCGGAGGCACCGACGCCTGCGCCGATATCGGCGCTGCCCGAGATCACCGCCTGAATTGTTTCACCGGCGCCTTGCGTCCCGGTGTTCTCCAGCACTAGGCCATGCTTCTTGAAGATGCCGGCATCCTGTCCGAGCGTCGGCGCCTGGTTCTCCCAGTTGTTGATTTGCCCGATCACCACCTTGAGCGTGTCGTCTGCCGAGGCAGGCCCCGTGCTCAGGGCAAGCAGCACAATGAGGCCAGTCGAGCCCGCCATGCGCCTGATGATCTTCATGCGTTTCCTCCATCCATGATTATGTTGTTTTGTCGCTCCCATGGTGCGCAGCATTCAACACCGGGAGGAGCGCATGGGAAAGCCCAATTTCGTCAGCGCCGCCGCTTCTTGCTTGCGCGTTTGGGCTTGGCTCTGGCGGGAGCCGGCTGGGCCTTTAAACGTGGCGCCTTTCCAACTGGCGCCAGAGCTTGGTCGTTGTCACTCACGCGCATGGACCAATATTCCCACGAGCGCGTGAGACCCGTGGTCTTGGCGCTGATCTGGCCAGCCAGATTTATTTCACCAGGAGAAAGCGTCGCAATTTCGGAATTAATCATCATGGCACGCACCTGGTATTCGGCGTTGCGCGCTGAATAGATCGACCGGAAAATGCAGTCGCGAACACTGGTGCCTGCGACGGTGACGCCGTGGCGCATCATCAGGATCAACCAATGTTTGCCGAGTGCACGCGCGAGTGATGCACCCTCCTCGGGCTTAACCACGAGCATGTTGGTGTCGCCAAATTCGGCGCGCTGATCCCAAAACGGCGGCCGGATGCCACCGACCGCTCCGAGATGGAAAATCGGCATGTAGTCCGTGCCGGTCGCAAGAAGGGGCATGAAGGCGGGACAGTGATGGTGGCACACCGAATTCACATCCGGTCGCGCCCTGTAAATTTCTCCGTGAATCACCCGTTCCGAATATTGCCCGACGCCTGGGTCGCGCAGCGGTTGCGAATTGATATCATATTCGATCAAATCTTCGGGCGTCACCAGTTCAGGGGCCCGCGAGCGGGACAATAAATAGCGATTGGGGTCGTCTGGATGCCGCATGCTGACGTGGCCGAAAGCGTCGATAACGCCCTCGTTCGCAACGATGCGGTTGGCGAGCGCGAGTTCGCGGCGGGCTTCGATAAGCGTATTGGACACTGAGCTTTCCTCTTTGAAAAAAGTTCAATTGGAGTGGCGTCCCGCATTATAAGACAAGGCCACTGTCGAGCTAGCATCGACGGAGCTTGACAGATTGCAGCGGTTAGGGACGCTTCCTGACATTATGGCGAAGACGGCGCAAATCGTCATTGATCGGGTCAATCATCTTTATCGGCCACCACGCGGCCGGGAGGTGCTGGCGCTCGATCAGGTTTCGTTAGAAGTCGCCAATCGTGAATTTGTCGCATTGCTCGGGCCTTCCGGCTGCGGCAAGTCGACCCTGCTTTATTTGATCGGTGGCTTCCTCCCGGTGGAAACAGGGGCCATCCTGATCGACGGCAAAACCGTTGCAGGCCCAGGACCCGACCGCGGTATCGTTTTCCAGCATTTTGCGCTGTTTCCATGGAAGACTGTGCGCGGCAACATCCTCTATGGTCTCGAACGGCAAGGCATGCCGAAACAAGAGCGCGAAAAACGCGCCATGGAGTACATCGATCTGGTCGGCCTTTCGGGTTTCGAGGACAGCTATCCCTCGCAATTGTCAGGCGGCATGAAGCAGCGCACAGCCATCGCTCGCACCCTCGCCTTTGACCCAAACATTTTGTTGATGGACGAACCATTCGGTGCGCTTGATGCGCAGACACGCGGCTTGATGCAGAGTGAACTGCTGCGCATCTGGCAGCGGACACCCAAGACTGTCATTTTTGTCACGCATGATGTCCAGGAAGCTGTCTACCTCGCCGACCGCGTTGCGGTCATGTCCGCACGACCGGGGCGCGTCAAGACCATCGTCGATACGAAGTTCGACAAGAACGATCCAGACATCTTCAAAGCCAAGGCCTTTGTCGAAAAGGTCGACGAAATCTGGCATCTCGTTCGCGAAGAAGCGATCAAGGCACAGGGCAAGCGGGCATGAAACAATCCTTGATTCGCTACCTGCCGCTTCTCCTGCTTGCCGCCTGCTGGGAATTGGTGGCGCGACTCGAACTCGTGTCGAACACGGCGCTCCCACCCTTGTCCGACGTGATCACAGCCTGGATCGACATGATCAAGGACGGTGAGCTCGTCCACAACGGTGCGTCGTCACTTTACCGAGCCGGCGCGGGACTGGCGTTGTCAGTCATCATTGGCACCGTCCTTGGAATCAGTATGGCCTGGTGGAAGCCGGTCAACGTGCTGATCGCGCCGCTCGTTGAAATCTTTTATCCGTTGCCGAAATCCGCTCTCATCCCTGTGACTGTGATCTGGCTCGGATTCGGTGATGGCTCGAAAATCTTGCTGATCTTCCTCGGCTGCATGCTCCCTGTGACTCTCGGCGCCTTCAACGGCGCAAGGTCGAGTGAACAAGTACTGGTGTGGTCGGCGCGGAGCATGGGCGCAAGCCGCCTGCGAATGCTCTGGGACGTGGTTTTGCCAAGCGCCATGCCGGAACTGCTGAATGGCATCCGTACGGCGCTCGCACTCGCATTCATCTTGCTGGTATCGTCGGAGTTGATCGTCGCGCAGAAGGGCTTCGGTTACTTGATCGGCTTTCTTGGCGCCAATGGAAACTATGACGCCATGTATGCAGTTGTGTTCACCGTCGCATTTCTCGGCTTCGCCGCCGACCGCGTTTATCAGATGTTCGTCCAGCGGGTGCTGCTATGGCGGCAATAGACCAAGCCCCGCTGGCGCCGCCGGCCTTGCGCGTCTTGCGGTCGACCCTCTGGGCGGGCGCGAGAGTTGTCTCAATCGCGCTTCTCCTGGCGGCATGGGAACTCGTGGCACGCAGCGGCATCGTCACGCCATTTCAATTGCCGGCTCTGAGTAGCGTGCTCGAGCGCATTTGGAACGATGCCATCTCTGGCGACCTTGCGATCAACACCGCTGTGACCCTCTATCGCGCGATGGTTGGTTTTTTCATCGCCGCGGCCGGCGGCATCGTCCTGGGAATGGCCATGTCGCGCAACGCGGCCGCACGCTGGTTTTTCGATCCCATCATCTCGGTCGGCTTTCCAATGCCGAAGATCGCGTTTTTGCCAGTGGTCATCCTGTGGCTCGGCGTTTTTGACGTCTCAAAAATTACAATGATTGTATTCGATGCCATATTTCCGGTCGTAGCTGCGACAGTGATCGCAATCCAAGGGGTCGATCGCGAACTGATCTGGTCGGCGCGGAACATGGGCGCGCGCGAGCGCGACCTGCTCTGGCAAATCATTTTACCAGCCGCACTGCCGACCATCATGACAGGCTTACAGGTCGCGCTGCCGCTGTCCCTGATCGTCGCTGTGGTAACCGAAATGCTGATGGGCGGCTACGGTCTCGGCGGCGCTATGATGACCGCTTCGCGCTTTGCCAATTCCACGGGCGTGTTCGCCGGCATCGTTGAAATTGCCGCGATTGGCTACGCGCTAGTCAAGGCGATGGCGCTCCTCCGCCGGCGCCTGTTGATCTGGCACCAGGAAGCGGCAGCTCCTTACACCCAGTGAATCGCAATCAAATCCGCGCTTGCGCGGGCGGGGCAACGCCTGATGCGGGGACAGATGAGATCGAAAGATCATCCGCTTTACCGGATAGCGGGTTTTCGGCCCGCCAGCCCATACTTGCCAAAATGGATTGGACCCCCGACAATCTTTACGTTCGCGACGAGAAGCTTGCTGTGACGACACGCAAGCCCGGCGAAACTGGGAGGAAGTCATGCGCTTGCTGAAGTTCGTACTGACCGGTGCGTGCGTGCTTGGCCTATTTGGGTCTAGCGCCGCCAACTGTGCCGAACCCGTAAAAATCCGCATGTCGTGGGTGGCACCGGTCGCCAACTGGGCCTCCATTATTCTCGAGAAGAAGGATTTGGCCAAGCACATGGGCAAGTCCTACACAGTGGAACCGGTCCGCTATCAAGGCACGCCGCCAATGATCACGGCGATCGCCAACAATGAGCTGGAGGTCTCCAATCTCGCCTATTCCTCGCTCGCCATCGCAATCGACAACGCCGGCCTCGATGATATCCGCGTCATCGCCGACGAATTCCAAGATGGTGTGCCCGGCTACTACACTCAGGAATATTTTGTGCGCAAGGACAGCGGAATAAACAAGGTTGAAGATCTCAAAGGCAAGGTGATCGGCACCAATGCAGCCGGGAGTGCTGTCGACATCGCTATGCGCGCGATGCTGAAAAAGCATGGACTGGAAGAAAAGCGCGACTACACGATGGTCGAAAGTCCGCTCCCTGCAATGCCAGCAGTTCTGTTAGAGAAAAAAGCCGATCTCGTGCCGGCGGTACTACCGTTCGCGTTTAATCCAAAGCTGCGCGAGGAAGGCAAGGTGCTGTTCAAACAGGATGAAGCTCTTGGCGTGACACAAATGATCGTGTGGACGGCACGAAAGTCGTTCATCGACAAGAACCGCGCGGCAATGGTCGACTTCATGGAAGACATGCTGCGGATCACGCGATGGTATATCGATCCAAAGAACCATGATGAAGTGGCGCAGATCGCTTCCAAGATCACGAAGGCCCCGCCCGAGCGTTTTGGCTGGCTGTTTACCAAGCAAGATACCTATCGTGATCCAAACCTGTTGCCGAACCTGGAGGCCTTGCAGCGGAATGTCGACACCACGTACGACCTAGGCTTCGTGAAAAAGAAGATCGACATCAAAAAATATTCAGACCTCAGCCTGGTGCAGGAGGCAGCGAGCCGGCTGAAATAGCCGGCCATGTCCTTCAAACGACGGCCCCGAAAACTAGCTCCCGGGGCCGAGCTCATTTGCGATCAGATCCGCTTGATGGGGATCGAACCCAGAAAGTCGCGCTTGCCTATATCCACGCCAAAATTTCGCGCTACCGCATAGGCGGCAGTGAGATGAAAATAGAAATTCGGCAGCATGAAATGATTGAGATAGTCCGCAGCCTTCATCTGGCCTTTACCCTGGCCGAGCGGAAACGTAATTTCGCGCTCTGAAGAGGCATCAATAGCCTTGCTGTCAAGCGTCTTTAGATACGCAACCGTTTTGGCAATACGCTCTTTTAGCTGGTCAACGGTCGTTTCCGTATCCTCGAACTTCGGCGGTTCAATGCCAGCGAGGCGAGCCGAGCCGTTCTTGGCTTGATCGCAAGCGACCTGCACCTGGCGGCCGAATGCAAACATATCGGGCGCCAGCCGCCAGCCGATAAGAACCGACTGATCAACCTTCTTTGCGGCCAGACAACCTGCCGACTTGTCAAGAACGACCGACAGGGCATTGAGGCCGATCTCAAAGACAGACAGCGACGCTTGAGACATAGAAAGGGGCATTGGAAAGTCCTCAGGGATATTGGGTTGACGCGCACGCGAGGAGGCGCATTGAGCCACATCGCGGCGCTTTTATAGCTCAGCCCACTGACGGAGCAAGTTATGATAGACAGACGTGAGCTCCACGAGCGACGGATGCTCCGGGTGATCCCGTGTCAATTTGATAATTGCCATGTCCATGTCGAACAGGAGCGAGCGCTTGCTTTCGTCGCGCACCATGCTCTGTATCCAGAAGAATGACGCAATGCGAGAGCCGCGCGTGATCGGCGTCACGTAGTGAAGGGACGTGGCCGGGTATACGATCATATCTCCTGCCGGGAGCTTCGCGCTGTGCACACCATAAGTATCCTCGACGACGAGCTCCCCGCCCTCGTAGTCCGCCGGGCTGGAAATGAACAAGGTCGACGACACATCGGTTCGGATGCGGATTCCGCTATTCGGAAAACCGCGTATGGCATTGTCGACATGTGACCCGAACGTCATGCCGGCGTCGTACCGGTTAAATAAAGGCGGAAATACCTGCTTCGGAAGCGCGGCCGACATGAAGAGGTTGCTGCGAGCAAGCGCTTCGACAACCATCCCACCAAGCTCGCGCGCTTCCAGTGATCCCTCGGGCAGTTGAAGATTGTTTTTCACCTTCGCGGATTGATGACCGGCAGTGACCCGGCCGTCCACCCAGGCTGCTTTTTCCATCACGTCGCGGCAGCGCGCGACCTGGCCCGACGTCAGCACATTGGGTACATGAATCATCATCGGCGACGCACCCCC
>Ga0126376_10000792_pt1 | contig 16175 bp, 14 predicted proteins | sample PanSoiMetPlot_15_FD_92760 | JGI IMG/M metagenome (GOLD analysis project Ga0126376, IMG submission 92760) | Tropical forest soil microbial communities from Panama - MetaG Plot_15 | ecosystem: Environmental > Terrestrial > Soil > Tropical forest > Bulk soil | place: Panama | collected 2016-02-17
CTTCTCCGTCGCCAATTTCTGCATGGGGTCGCGGGCGCTGCCGCGCTCCCTGCCCTTTTGCGGGGCGCATTAGCCGAAACATATCCGTCGCGGCCGGTGCACTTCATCGTTTCTTTTGCGGCGGGCGGCCCCAACGACATCGTCGCGCGCATCGTCGGCCAGTACCTGTCGGATCATCTGGGACAGCAATTTGTCATTGAGAACCGAGCCGGCGCAGCCGGCAATGTCGGCATGCAGTCCGCGCTCAACTCGGCCCCCGATGGCTACACGATCGCCTTCGCCGGCCCGAACTACGCCATTAACCCTGGGCTCTACGAGAAGCTTCCGTTTGATTTCATCCGCGACAGCGTGCCGGTCGCGGGCATCATGCGGTTGGCCAACGTGATGGACGTGCATCCGGCATTCCCGGCCAACAATCTCGCCGAGTTCATCGCCTATGCGAAAGCCAATCCGGGCAAAATCAACTTCGCTTCGGGTGGCGTCGGCACGTCGCCGCATCTATCAGGCGAACTGCTCAAAACGATGGCCGGCATCAATCTTGTTCACGTGCCATACCGCGGTACGGCCCCCGCGCTCGCCGACCTTCTCGCCGGTCAGGTGCAAGTGGTGTTCGATAACATTCCCGGTTCGGTCGGGTACATCAAGACAGGCAATGTGCGCGCGTTGGGCGTCACCGCGCCGAAACGCGTGGCTGCGATCCCAGACGTGCCGACCATAGGCGAAACCGTGCCGGGCTACGAGGTGAGCATCTGGTACGGGATCGCTGCGCCCAAGGGCACCCCGCCCGAGATTGTCGAGAAACTAAATCAGGCGGTGAACGCGGTATTGGCCGATCCGAAGTTGCAAGCCCGTCTGGCCGAGCTTGCGGGCGAGCCGATGCCGATGACGCCGGCCGAATTCGGAAAGCTGGTGGCTGAGGAAACCGAGAAATGGGGTAAGGTGATCCGGGCGGCCAACATCAAGGCGGAGTAGATTCGGCGAAGTAGGCCCCCTCCAGATCCAAGGGGGCGTAAGCTAATCGAGTCCCGCCGGAAGTTCCGTAATATGATTGGGCGGCCCAGGGGCTTCCCATAACAGGAGAGCCCCATGCGAATGCTCCGATACCTGCTCGTGCCTGCCGTAGCAGTAGCGCTGGCGCTCTCCGTTGCGATCGACGCCGCCCGCGCTCAGACCAAGATCTCCATTGGCAAGGTGATCGGCGGTGACGGCTTTCACATTCCGAGCTACGTCGCGATGGATCAGGGTTTCTTCAAGGCTGAAGGCCTCGATGCTCACTTCATCGAATTGCAGGGCAAGGCTCAGGTCACCGCGGTCTTGTCCGGCAATCTCGACTTCGCTCCCATTCCGTCGGGCGGAGCTCAGGCGGCGCTAAGCGGAGCGAAGATCAAATACATCGTCGGCGAGTCGCTCAAGTCGCAATGGACGATCACGGTCCGCAAGGAGATCAACAGGCCGGAGGACCTGAAGGGCAAAACGGTCGGCTACGGCCGTGCCGGCGGCGCCGACTACGACGAAGCCGAAGCGGTGTTGCACCGTTTCTTTCAAATGGACGTCGGCAAGGACTACAAGGTGATCTCGTTCCAGGGTGAGCCAGAGCGGATTGCCGCCCTGATCAACGGCGATATTCAGGGAGCGTCACTCTCGATCCCGCATGCCGCCACAGCCATCAATGCCGGGCTCAAGGTGCTCTTACGGACCGGAGACTACATCCCAAGGGCCGGAGGCACGATCTGGGGCATGCAAGCCAACGTCGACAATAACCCCGAGACGGTGAAGAAGGTCATCCGCGCCATTGCCAAGGGCGTGATGTACTTCCGCGACAACAAGCAAGGCTCGATCGCCGTCCTCAAACACCATCTCGGTATCAAGACCGATGCAGAGGCCGGCGTCATCTGGGATCAATTGCACGACGTATTCGGCGCCGAAGTTCCAAAGGATCTGTTCCATGCGATTTTCGAATCGCGTCGGCAGACAATGATCGCGGCGCGGCAATGGCCGCAAGACCAACCGCTGCCGGACCCGGAGCAGTTCCTGGCCCGCAATCTCCTCGATTCAACGCTGAAGGAAATGGGCTACGTTCCGACCAAGCTCGAAGCCCCGACCAAGACGAACTAGCTGATCTAGCCCGAGCCTAGCTTAACCATCGCAGCGGAACGAAGTCCCGGGCCCAATGGCCCGGGACTTCCATCTCTGCGAGCATCGTCAAATCGCGCTGATATGTTGCGGCCGCCAGCGGCTCAACCGATCCTCGAGCAGCTTCACCAGTCCGGTCATCAGCAAGGACAGCGCGGCGAAGACAATCAGGCCAGCAAAAACGACGTCCACCTGAAAGCGGCTCGCCGCCCGCACCATGACCACGCCAAGACCGTCCTGGGAGCCGAAGAACTCGGCCACCACAACGCCGAGGACGGCGCGGCCGATCGCCAGCCGCAAGCCGACGACGATATAGGGCAGCGCATTCGGAACGACCACCAGGCGGGCGATGCCCCATTCCGTAGCGCCGAACGAGCGCACGACGTTGATCAGGACGCGGTCGGCGTTGCGTACCCCTTCATAGGTATTGATCAGGATCGGAAACAAGGCGCCGATGAACACGACCGCGACCTTCGACCACAGGCCGAGCCCGAACCACAGTAGGAGGAGCGGCAGGAACACCAGCCGCGGCGTCGCATTGAAGGCGGTGATGAAGGGATCGAACATCGCATTGAGAGTAGCCGACCGCCCGAGCAGGACGCCAAGCGGCAGCCCGACCACGATCGCGATCGACAGTCCAACCGCAAAGGCGGAGGCGCTGACGCCGAGCGGCGCCCAGATCGCTCCAGTGGCAAACATCCTCCACAGCGTGCCGCCGATCTCACTCGGCACCGTGAAGAACAGCTTGGTTCCCTCCTGCATCGTAATAAGGCGCGGCAGAAACTCCCAGACCAGCAGCAGGACCACGATGCTACCAAAGCCGAGAATGGTCGGCTCGAAGCGTTGCCATACGCCCTTCGGCGGCTCGGCAAGGTCGTCGGCCGGCGCGACAGCGGCAATGTTCGCATCGATGGCTTGGATCTCGCTCATGGTCCTAATGCCCGCTTCGCCATGGGAATGCCGTGCGTTCGGTCCAGCGAATACCTTCCGTCAGCACCATGGCGATGACCATGATGGTGATGATGCAGGCGAACATTCGGTCGAGTGCGAAAATATCGCCGAACCGGGAAATGGCGTAGCCGATTCCTTCCGAAGCCGCGAAGAACTCACCAACCAGCACGCCGATCAGCGCGCGACCGACGGCAATGCGTGCGCCGGCAACAATGTACGGCAATACGCTTGGAAAGATGACCTTGAAATAGAGATCCCTCTCGCTCCCGCCCAGCGACCGAACCACGTTGATCAGCAGGCGATCGACGGCGCGCACCCCGGCATAAGCATTGAAGATGAAGGGGAAGACCGAGAGGAAGAAGATGATGAGTGCCTTGCCAGCGACGCCGACGCCGAAAAAGATCACCACCAGCGGCGCAAGTGCCACGAGCGGGCTCGCATAGAACACGGTCATCAGCGGATCGAGCGCGTAACCGACACGCACGCGCCAGCCCATGACGATGCCGAGCGGAACGCCGATGACGACAGCCGCCGAGAAGCCATAGAGGAAGGGCACTGCGCTAACGGCGAGATCGCGCAACAGATCCCCGCTCGTTATCAGGTCGACGAGACCGCTTGCGATGAGGCTTGGCTTGCTGATGAACAGCGGATTGAACGGGACGAGGAGAAATATCGCCTGCCAAGCGGCAAAGAACAGCACGACCGAGAGGCTGCCGAGCAGCACCTTTCGATAGCGCGTGGGAAAACTCACTCGTGGCGCGGCGTCGTCCATCATCGGCTAGACTGTAATCTCGTCCTTGAGCTCTTGCCAAATCTCAAGCTTGAGATCGTTAAATTCTCGTGTCACCCGCATCTCGTAGTCGCGCGGGCGTGGTAGCTTGATCGTGAACATCTTCTTGGCGTGGCCGGGCCGCTTGGTCATCACCATGACGCGGTCGGAGAGATAGATCGCCTCGTCAATTTGATGGGTGACAAACAGGACCGTCTTGCGCGCCTCCTGCCAGATTCGCAGCAACTCGACCTGCATGACGTCGCGCGTCTGCGCATCCAGCGCAGCAAACGGCTCGTCCATCAGCAGCACGTCGGGGTCGGTCGCAAGCGCGCGCGCAAGACCGACACGCTGCTTCATGCCACCCGACAGTTCATGCGGATAGTGCCCTTCGAATCCGGCAAGGCCGACCATGTGGATGAAGCGGCGGGAGATGTGCCGGCGCGTCTCGCCCGGGACGCCCTTGAGTTCGAGCCCGAGTTCGATGTTGTTGAGAACCGTGCGCCACGGCAAGAGTCCGAACTCCTGGAAGACCATCGCTCGGTCGGTGCCCGGTCCAGAGATCGGCTTGCCACGAATGCGCAGTTCGCCGGAATCCGGTTTGATGAGCCCGAGCACCACGTTGAGGAAAGTGGTCTTGCCGCAGCCGGAGGGGCCGACGATCGACAGGAACTCGCACTCCTGGACATCGATATCGAAACCGTGAAGCGCACGCACCGGTCGGCGGTTCGGCGGCCGGAAGGTAAGATTGACGTTGCGGCCTTCGATACACGCTGGCATCCAGCTTGACCCCGCCTCGCTGGCCACAGTGTCACTTTTTGCTGTCGCATCGCCCAGCGAATTATTGCCGCATGAGGCGACAATTCGGGCCGCCGGCTAGGCACCCTTTTGCGACTTCGAGCTTGAGCTCGACCTCACGCGCGGGCGACATGGGAAAATACGGTAAAATTGGTATTTGCAATGATTGCCGATATCGTTTGCCATTTCTAGAGGGGCCGGCCAGCCGACCGTGCCACTCGTCCTGATAACGCGAGTTCTCGCCTAACTGCGGCTTGCTGCATCCTTCGCATCTGGGACTTTGGCGATCGTTGGACCCGGAATAGAGTGACGGCCCGCGGCATCGGACCAAAACGGAGGAGACGGCCAAAATGCTGAGAGCACTGCTTGCGGCATGGCTGGGCGCCAGTTGGATCATGGGCGGCACCGACCTCGCCCCGGCTCAGTCCTATCCCGACCGGCCGATCAGGATGGTCGTGCCGTTCCCGGCCGGCGGACCGACCGATGGCATGGCGCGTATCATCTCCGACCGGCTAAGCGTCGTGCTCGGGCAGACCGTCGTGGTGGAGAATCGCGGCGGCGGCGCCGGGGGCAGCATTGGCGCCAAGGCGGTCGCGACCGCCGATCCCGACGGCTACACGATCCTGATCACCCCTGGCGGGTCGCTGACGAGCGGCCCGGCCGTGCACGCCAACATCGGCTACGATCCGGTCAAGGTGTTCGTCCCGGTCTGCGAGGTGATCGAAACACCACAAATTTTGGCCGTTCACCACGACCTGCCGGTGAACACGATTGGCGACTTAGTGAAATATGCAAAAGCCAATCCCGGCAAGGTCAGCTGGGGCTCGCAAGGATTCGGTACGGCCCCACATTTGCTCGCCGAATTGTTCAAACTCGAAACCGGCGTCAATATCGTGCACGTCCCGTATCGCGGGACTGCGCCCATGCTCGCCGCCGTGGTGGCGGGCGAAGTCCAGGTCGTCATCGACCCGATGACCACCATCCTGCCGCACATCCGCTCCGGAGCGTTGCGTGCGCTGGCAATCGCGGGTGCGCAGCGCAGCCCGAAATTGCCGGATGTGCCGACCGCGCGGGAGGCGGGCTTCCCCAACCTGCTGACCCCATTCTGGCTCGGCGTGGTGGCGCCGGCCGGCACGGCGCCCGCCATCATCGACAAGCTCAACGCCGCGTTCCGCGAGAGCCTCGCCGACGCAGAAACGCGCGCGCTGCTCGACAAGCTTGGCGCCGAGATCAAGATCGGCACGCCGGCCGAATTCAAAAAGATGCTCGCTGACGAGCTCGCAAAGTGGACCGCCGTCGTCAAGGGCGCCAATATCAAAGTGGACTGACGTCTTCAGGAATCGCACTGATGTTCCTTCGTGACACGGCCGCCGAATCCCATTTCCGAATGGAAGTGCGAACTTGGCTAGAAGCCAATCTTCCCCTTGCGTTGCGCGGGCGCACCGCGCGGCCGCCGCCGGCAGAACTGATGCCCTGGTATCAGACCCTCTCGCGCAAAGGTTGGATCGCGCCGCATTGGCCCAAGCATTACGGCGGAATGGGCGCTACGCTCAACGAGCAGATCATCATTACGGAGGAACTGGCGCGCATTTTCGCACCGCAACTGCCGGCGCAAGGTCTCAATCACATTGGCCCCATCCTCATGCAGTTCGGGACGGAGGTGCAGAAGGCGCAGCATCTGCCGCCCATTATCGCGGGCACCGTGATCTGGGCACAGGGCTATTCCGAGCCTGGCGCAGGCTCCGACCTAGCAAGTCTTTCAACCCGCGCAACACTCGAAGGCGATCATTTTATCGTGCGGGGGCAGAAGATCTGGACCACCTGGGGACATCATTCGGACTGGATGTTTGCGCTGGTGCGCACCGACCCGCAGGCGCTGCCGCGGCAAGCCGGCATCAGCTTCCTGCTGATCGATCTGCGCAGCCCCAGCATCAGGATCAGGCCTATCAAGACCATTGCGGGCGACGACGAGTTCAGCGAGGTGTTCTTCGATGACGTCGTCGTCCCGGCTGAAAATCTGGTTGGTAAGCTCAATGATGGTTGGCGCATCGCAAATGCATTGCTGGGGCACGAGCGGCTGGCGAGTTCGAATCCGCAATTCCCTCTGATTGCGCTCGAGCGCATCAAGACCATGGCGCGCGCGTCTGGAGTCATCGCCGATCCGGCGTTCCAGGATCGTCTCGCCGCAGCCAGCATCAACGTCACGACCTTGTCGGCGCTGTTCAATCATGCCGTGGAGCTCACCAATAACAACCAGAGTCCCGGGCCGGAATCGTCAGTGATCAAGATTTTTGCATCCGAGCTCATGCAAACACTCACCGAGCTCTTGGTCCAGGCAGCGGGCGGCCATGCCTGCACGCAAAATCCGATCACGACCAATTTCGGTGAGGTGGATATCGCTGTCCCATTCCTGCAATCACGGCGCGTGACCATTTATGGCGGCTCATCGGAAATTCAGCGCAACGTTCTCGCCCGACGTGTGCTGAACCTTCCGAGTTGACGCGCGTCCGCACTTTATGAACTTGCATCTAACACCGGAACAGACCCTCCTGCGCGACAGCGCCGTCAAATTCATCGAGGCGGCGGGTCCGAAGGTGGCTCGAGCATTTCGCGAGCAGGATCCAAGCTTCGCGCTAGAGCGACTGCGCAAGGCCGGCGAGGTCGGATGGCTCGGCATGCTGGTGCCGACCTCGGCAGACGGACTTGGCCTCGGCTTGACGGAGCTGGCCTTGGTGCTCGAGCAGCTTGGACGGGGCCTCGTCTGCGAGCCGATCGGCTTTGCAGCGACCTGCGCTGCCGCCTTGGCTCAGGGTGGCAGGCCGCATCCAATGCTGGAACGGGTGATGACGGGACGAGCTTTGGTCGTTCCTGCATTGGAGGAGAGCGGATATGGCGATGATCCGCTTTCCCCGCGCACGCAAATGATCGGGCAAGCCGGAGGCGTGCGCTTGACCGGGCAGAAGACGTTTGTATGCGGCGATGGCGCCGACGGCTTCCTCGTCAGCGCCAGCGGGCGTGATGGACCCGCACTCTGTTATGTCGCGCGCAATGCGCGCGGCTTAACCTTGACGACGACGCAGACTGTCGAGGGCCGCAAACTTGCAACGCTCGGACTTGCGGAGGCGCCGGCCGATCTCATCCCGCCGCATCCGTCGTCGCGCAACGCAGTAGAGGCACTCTATAATCTTGCGCTGTTGGCGCTGTCTTGTGAATTGCTCGGCGTCATGGAGCGGGCGCAGGAGATCACGCTCGACTACCTGCGCATTCGCAAGCAATTCGGAAAACTCATCGGCAGCTTCCAAGCCCTGCAGCACCAGGCGGTCAATATTTATGTCCGCATCGAAGCGATCCGGTCGCTGGTGTTTCAGATCGCCGCCCACAACGAAGTCTTCGACATCGATCCCGCAATGGCGATTGTGGCAAAAGCCAAGGCTTCCGAGGACGCTCTTTTTGTCACCGAGGCCTGCATCCAGCTTCATGGCGCGATCGGATTCACCGACGAGCACGATATCGGCCTTTATCTCAAGCGGGCGATGCTGCTGTCGTCATTGTTTGGGAACGCAGCGGCGCAGCGCCGGCGCTATGTGGCAGTCGCCACCATAACCGCGTGAATCAGGAGTCATTCATGAGCAAAGAGCAGACCGTCACCTATGAGCTGGAGAGCGAGATCGCGCTTGTCGGGCTAAACCGCCCAGACAAGCGCAATTGCTTTGACCTGACCGTAATGAAGCAGTTGCGCGCAGCCATCGATCGCGCTGGCGAGGAAGCAAAGTGCGGCATCATCTTCGGTCATGGCGATAATTTCTGCGCCGGGCTTGACCTGCGCTGGGCGGCGGAGAGCTGGAAGACAGGACGGTCGCAACGGCTGCCGTTCCAGTTCAATCGTAATAGCTATTTCGAGGTGATGGCGCGCGGCAACATTCCGTTCATCGCCGCGCTGCATGGCGCGACGCTGGGCGGCGGACTCGAGACCGCGGCGGCCGCGCATATCCGCGTTGCCGACGAGACCGCATATTTCGCCTTGCCCGAGGGAACGCGCGGCATCTTCATCGGCGGCGGCGGCTCGGTGCGCGTGGCGAGGCTGATTGGCTTTGCCCGCATGCAGGACATGATGCTCACCGGCCGCGTGCTCAAGGCCGACGAAGCCGAGCGCTACGGCATCGTGCAATATATCGTCCCGAAGGGACAGGCGATGATCAAAGCCAAAGAGCTGGCGCTCAAGATCTGCAAAAACGCGCCGCTGTCGAATTTCGCGATCACCAATAGTCTGCCGCGGCTGCAGGACATGTCCTACGACGACGGCTTGTTCTTCGAGCGCATGGTGGCCGAATACACCCGCAGCCCCGAGTCGATCACGCGGATGCACCAATTTCTCGACAAGACTGCACCGCGCGTGCGCCCGGAATAGACATCCTGGCAGGAAAACAGCCAAGCGGCATAGGGGATGAGCAATGGCTTTGCGTGACAGCGCGATCGTGGCCTACGCCGAAACCAAAGTGATGGAGAAGAGCGACCGGGACGTCTTCGTTCTGGCCGGGGAGATGCTCGAAGCCCTACTCGACAAGACCGGCACCGACAAGAACGAGATCGACGGCCTCGTGATGGCGGGCCTGACCGGCACCGGCGCCGCCAACCCGTTCTGGGCGCAGACCACCGCCGACGTGTTGGGGCTCGAGGTCGGCTTCTGCGAGCAGGTGCACATCGGCGGTTGCTCGGCGGCGGGCTGCGTCGCGCGCGCCGCGGTGGCGATCGATTACGGCATGTGCGAAGTCGCGTTCCTCCTGTTCGCCGACACGCACGTCTTGGAGGACCGCACCGACCACAGCCACTCCTATCGGCGCGAATGGACCGACCCTTACGGCTTGATGGGGCCGCCCGGCGCCTTCGGTCTGCTCAGCCGCGCCTACGAGGCGAAATACGGGCTCGACTACCGCATGCTCGGCAAGCTCGCGGTGACGCAGCGCAACCATGCACTCATGAACGAGAACGCCTGCGAGAAGCTGCGCGCCCCGATCACCATCGACGACTACATGAACTCGCGGATGATTGCCGATCCGATCCGGCTGCTCGACTGCGTGATGCGCGCCGACGGCGCCGCAGCCTTGATGATGATGAGTCGCAAGCGCGCCAGGGAAAAAGGCTTGACCAAGTGCATCATCCCGATCGGCTATGCCGAGCGCACCAACTTCAAGGGCGGCGAGAACCTAGTCGATGTAACCAAGAGCGGCCATGAAATCTGCGGCAGGAAGGCGCTAGGCGCGGCCGGCCTCGGCATCAAGGATGTCGCCTCCTTCCACCCTTACGACGATTTCATCATCGCCATTATGTTGCAGCTCGAAGCCTTCGGCTTCTGCAAACCGGGTGAAGGCGTGCGGTTCATCCGTGACCACGATTTCTCCTACAACGGCGATCTGCCGCTCAACACCGGCGGCGGCCAAATCTCCGCCGGCCAGGCCGCCTGCTCGTCGCACAACCTGATCGAGGCGGTGCGGCAATTAAGGGGCGAAGGCGGCAAGCGTCAGGTCAAGGACACCAGCAACGCGCTGGTGACCGGTATTGGTTGGATCAATTACGGACGTAACTGGGGCTCGAGCGCGGCCCTGGTTCTGGTGCCAGAATAAGCGAGGCGGCCATGGCGAAAGCACTCAACGACACGTTCGGCGTCAAGCGCGCGATTAAACACTTCGATTTCTCCGAACCTTACTGGGAGGGGACGCGCCGGAAGAAACTCGTCATCCAGTACTGCAAGGCCACCGGCAAGTATCAGCACTTCCCGCGCCCGGTGAGCATCTTCACCGGCAAAAGGCGCGACATCGAATGGCGCGAAGTCTCGGGCAAGGGCGTGGTGTTCTCCTACACCATCGCGCATCGCGGCACGCCGGTATTTCGCGGCACCGAGCCTTACGCGGTCGCGAGCGTGACGCTCGACGTTGGCGTCAACTTCATCGCCAACCTCATCAACTGTACCGCCGAGGAGATTAAGGTCGGCATGAAGGTAAAGCCGCATTGGCATCCGCTCGAGGACGGCACGCACTTGTTGATGTTCCAGCCGGACAAAGACCTGGCATGAACGGTCCGGAGGCGGCGCGCGGGCCGCAAGCCGTCGCCCGATTTCTGCGACCCCGATCGATCGCCATCGTCGGCATGTCGGCGCGCGCCGGCAGCGCCGGACAGGTGATTCTGCAGGCGCTCAAGCTCAACAATTTCCCAGGCGACATTCATCTGGTAGGCCGCAGTAACGAGCCGATCGACGACAGGCCTGTACTCAAGAGCGCGGACGAATTGCCCGCGGGCGTGGACCTCGCCATCTTCACGCTGCCGGCCGCGGCTGTGCGGGAAGCGATCGAGGCTTGTGCTCGCCGCAAGGTCGGCTCGGCGATGATATTCGCCGCCGGCTTCGCCGAAGTCGGTGATCGTGCGACACAGGACGCCGTCACCGCCATTGCCCGCGCCGCAGGCCTTGCCGTCGTCGGACCCAATTGCCTCGGCGTCACCAACAACGTGGATGGGATCTGGTTGCACATGCTGCACGTGCGCGAGGCACGGCGCGGCGTCGAGGGAGGCGTCGCCTTCGTCGGACAGAGCGGCGGCTTGCTCGGCCATTTCCAGCGCGCCGCCGACGGGCTTGGCCTTCCGTTGTCCTACGTTATCTCGACCGGCAATGAGGCTGGCCTTGAGGGCACCGATTTCCTCCAATTCCTGGCCGAGGACCGCGCTACCCGGGTGATCGCGATTTACTGCGAGGAAATCCGCCGGCCGGCGGATTTCCTCGCAGCGTGTCGACGCGCGCGCGCCGCCGGCAAGCCAATCGTGTTGATGTTGGCCGGCCGCGGTGCCAAAGCGCGCAAAGCGGCGCAGTCGCACACCGGCGCGCTAGTTGGCGATTGGGTCACCATCCGCACCCAGGCTGAGCACGCCGGCGCCATCGTGGTGTCCACCATGGACGAGATGATGGACCTCACCCAAATACTGGTGCGCTATCCGAATCCGCCCGCAAAAGGGCCGGGCATTCTCACCGCCTCCGGCGCCTATGTGGGGCTGACCAACGATTTCGCCGAGGAGATCGGCCTCGAGCTTCCGGAGCTAGCGCCTGATACGCTGAAGGAACTCAGAGCGGCGCTACCGACATTCGGAAATTATGGCAATCCGCTCGATGTCACCGCTGGCTTCTCCTTGGATGCGCTCCGCGTGGCGACCAAGGCGCTGATCGACGACCCAAATATCGGAATGCTGTTCATCTCGTTTCCGATCAGCACTGGAATGCAGGTAAGAAACTTCAACAAGGGCATGGCGGACTCGCTGAAGCCCAAGGTCCTAGTGGCGCTCGGCGACACCTGGCAGCTTGCCCCCGACGCCGTTGAAGCGATCAGCGGAAGTCCGGCAGTGTTCTCGCGCTCCTCGGACCGCATGCTGCGCGCCATCGCACTCTATACCCGTTACGGCAGATTGCTCGCCCGTGCCTGCGCCAACGCGCCTCCGGAGCCGATCAATGGCCTGCCCAGGCTCGGCAAGGGCGCCCAGCCCGAGTGGCTGGGCAAGAAAGTGCTCGCAGCCGCCGGCGTTCGGGTGCCCGACGGTGATCTCGCCCGCACGGCCGACGAAGCGGTCGCAGTGGCCAGGCGCATCGGCTATCCGGTTGTGCTGAAGGCGCAAGCCGCCGCGCTCTCGCACAAGACCGAGGCGGGCGGCGTCATTTTGGATCTTGCCAACGAAAGCGCGGTGCGCCTTGCCTGGGACACGCTGGTCGGGAATGTCAAACGTGCTGCTCCCGACATCACCCTCGACAGTGTCCTCGTTGAAAAGATGTCGGCGAAAGGCATCGAGCTGATGGTGGGCGCCAAGCGTGACCCCGGCTGGGGTACCGTGCTGCTTGTTGGCCTGGGCGGCATCTGGGTCGAAGCGCTCGGCGACGTACAACCGCTCCCCGCCGATGCCGATGCGGCGCAGATCATCGAAGCATTGCGCAAGCTGCGCTGCGCCAACCTGCTCGCCGGCTTCCGCGGCGCGCCGCCGGCGGACATCGCGGCGGTCGCCCAGGCTGCAATCGCCATTGGCCGTCTGATGCGGACCGTTCCTGAGCTGACGGAGATCGACGTCAATCCGTTGATCGTGCATGCCAAGGGACAAGGAGTGACTGCCTTGGATGCGCTGATCGTTGTCTGAGCGAGTAACGCCACTTCGCTCAGAGATTCCGGCGCGGAGTCGGCGTCCATCGGCAGGTCTGAGGTGCGGGACCACTGGTGTCCGGTAGACCTTGCATATACCATTCAGTTTCGCTGGCAATACGACGCACCGCCTTTCATCGCGACGTTCGACCCACGAGCAGCCATCCATCTAGAGTTACAACACCCAAGTGGTGGCTTGATGCTGAGCACAGCGTCTCGACAGAAGCAGAGCAGTGCGGGCGCACGCGCCGACCCAATCGAGATCGAGAACGTCGGCAAGGTGTTTCGCACGCGCCTTGGTACGGTTGAGGTAGAAGCGTTGCGCGACGTGAGTTTCTCCGTCTCCCCGGGGCAATTCGTCTCCTTCGTGGGGCCCAGCGGCTGCGGAAAGTCGACCTTGTTGAAGTTGATCGGAGGACTCATCGAGCCGAGTTGCGGGCGGATCACCGTCGGTGGGGTCGACGTCAAGGGACCGCGGCGCGACATCGGCATGATGTTTCAGACGCCCGTTCTGTTTCCGTGGCGGACTGTCCTGGAGAACGTTTTACTCCCCATCGAGGTCTTCGGGTTCGACCGGCGCAGCGCCATCGAGAGAGCCCGGTACATTCTTCGACTGGTCGGGCTTGAGGAGCGCGAGCATGCCTATCCCTACGAACTGTCGGGCGGCATGCAACAGCGCGCCGCGCTCAGCCGAGTCCTGATCATCGACCCGCAGATCATCTTGATGGATGAGCCGTTTGGGGCAATCGACGAGTTCACGCGGGAACGGTTGAATCTCGAGCTGTTGCGCATCTGGGAGGAGCGTGGCCAGACCATCATTTTCGTGACGCATAGCATCGTGGAGGCGGTCTTCCTCGCCGACCGGGTCGTGGTCATGGGCACGGCGCCGGGATGCGTGTTGTCCGTCGTCGATGTGCCACTGCCGCGTCCGCGCTCAATCGAACTGATGAAGTCGCCGGATTTCGCGGGCATCGTGTTCGGGGTTCGGGAGTATCTGGGGGTGGCTCGATGAGCACTCATCCCGCACCTGCAGGAGGAGAGCTCCATTCATTGCAGCGTGCCCGGAACGGTTCAGGGATCTCGCCGAGCCAGCGAATCTACCGGCTGGTCCAGAATCGCCCCGGGATCATCCTGTCGCCGCTCAGTTTGGGTCTTTTGCTAGTGCTGTGGGAGCTCGTCAGTCGAGCCGAGCTCGTGGCACCAATTATCCTCCCGCCGCCCACCCGAGTCTGGGACGGACTGGTCATCCTCTTCACTGCGCCGTGGTTTGCGCAGCACGTCTGGTTGACGACGGCCGAGACGCTGAGCGGGTTCGCGATCGGGGGAGTCGGCGCGATTCTCCTCGGAATCGCTATGGTCAACATGCCGCTCTTCAAAGAGGTCGTCTATCCATACGTGGTCGCCTTTCAGGTCATGCCGAAAGTTGTCCTGGCTCCGATCTTCATCACGTGGTTCGGCTTGGGCATCGAATCCAAAATTGTCATGGCGATCGCTATCTCGTTCTTCCCCGTCGTGATCAACACGGTTGTCGGGCTGGAGTCGGTGGAAGAGAACGCGATGCTTCTCATGCGCTCACTGGTGGCGTCGCGGCAGCAAATCTTCTGGAAACTGGCCTGGCCCGCGGCGCTGCCAAGCATCTTCGCCGGTCTGAAGACCTCGCTGACGTTGGCGTTGATTGGCGCGCTGGTCGCCGAGTTCGTGACCGCTAATGAGGGCTTGGGCACGCTGATCATCACCTTCAGCTTCGAGCTCAAAGTCTATCTCGTCTTTGCCGTGATCATCGTGGTGTCCGTGCTAGGGTTGGCGCTATACGGCATCATGGAATACCTCGACCGGAAAGTGGTGTTCTGGCGTCGCAGCCACTTCACTGGGTAGCGGGAGGAGGCTTATCGTTTCTGCTTCGGCTTGGCGGCTGCCTAAGCGATAAGCCTTCCGGGAGGAACCTCGAGACTTCCGACTGCGGCACGTCGGTGAAGACGACGCCAAAATTCAAGGCGAAAGGAAGAACCCATGCATCGGAGACTTTCGATTGCGTCCGTGACCTTCGCGCTCGCCATTGCGCTCACAGCCTACAAGGCGTCCTCGCCAGCCGCATCCAAAGAGGCACCGCAGCCCGCCCAAGCCTTTAACACGCTTGGAGCCGCGCGGGCCGCGCCAACGACGCCGGCGGTTACAGCGGCACCGAAGACGCAGGCGGTCAGGGTGGCCCAGGCGCGCCCATCAGGGACCCCGCCTCCGCTTAAGAAATTCAGAGTGCTGCTGCCGTTTAAGGTCGGGATCACGTTCTTCCCGATCAGCGTGGCGAACGAGCTGAGCTACCTGAGGGACGAAGGCATCGATCTCGATCTCCAGGTGGCGAACGGCAGCAGCGCCGTCGTCCAGCAAGTTGCCGCCGGCAACGCCGAGATCGGCGTGATCCTTGCGCCCAACACTCTGCTGGGCTTCTCGGAGGGCGTGAAGTACAAGGCCTTTTACGACTTTTTGACGAAGAACTCGTTCGACGTCAAAGTCATCGAGAGCTCGCCGATCAACAGGCCAGCGGATCTGAAGGGCAAGCGGATCGGCACCATTGACTTGACGCGGGGCGACCTGCCGCTGCTGCGCGCGGAGCTTCAGCGGGCCGGACTAAACCCGCAGCGCGACGTTCAAGTCGTGGCGCTTGGGTTCAACATGGCGCTGCATGCCCAAGCCCTCAAAGAGGGTCGGGTAGATGCGCTCAATATCTCCTGGAACAACAGCGTCGGTGTGGAGTCGGCCGGGGTTAAGCTGAAGTGCGTAACGTGCGACGAGGAATTTCAACTCGCGTCCGAGACTACCGTCGCACCCGACGGCATCTTCCAGCAGGATCGCCGCTATATCATCGGCTTCGGTCGGGCCATGGCGAAGGCGACGCTCTTCGCCGAAACGAATCCTGACGCCGCTATCGCCATCATGAAGAAGGTGGCGCCGCAGGAGCAAACCGACCCCGCGTTCACCAAGACATTCTTCGCCGCCGCGCTCAACATCATGAAGCCGCGCCGGCCCGGAAAGTATGGCCTGCACGATATCGGCGGCTGGGAACGGCTACAAGATTTTATGACCGCGCCGGTGGAGGGCCAGCCCACGGGCCTCGCGACCAAGGTCAACGTCAATCAGTTGGTGACCAATGAACTCGTGGAGGAGTTCAACAAGTTCGATGTCGAGGCCGTGCGCAAGCAGGCGATGGAGTACAGGCCATAGGGTCGCACCTGCCCGCGACGGCTACTCTGCGGCAACGCTGCGCCCCGGGCCGTGGGCGGCCGTCATGGCCGCTTCATAGGCGTCGAGCCAATCTGTCCCGGCCCGAGTGATCACATCGCCGCCGCGCACCTTGCGACAGA